>Ga0182745_1001041_pt1 | contig 27686 bp, 26 predicted proteins | sample eDN3rd30CKraftBY_FD_128523 | JGI IMG/M metagenome (GOLD analysis project Ga0182745, IMG submission 128523) | Enriched backyard soil microbial communities from Emeryville, California, USA - eDNA 3rd pass 30_C Kraft BY (version 2) (version 2) | ecosystem: Environmental > Terrestrial > Soil >... | reverse complement strand
CTGCAATACCCGCGGCATTTCGGCAACGTGCTCAGCCAGTCCGGTTCGTTCTGGTGGGCGCCGGACGCGGCACCAGGCCAGCCGGGCGCGGCAGAACCCGAATGGCTGGCCCGGCGCTACGCCGAGGCCCCGCGCCAGCCGATCCGCTTCTGGCTGGAGGCCGGCCGCTTCGAAACCGGGCGCGGCCAGGCCGGCATCCTCGAAAGCAACCGCCACCTGCGCGACGTGCTGCGCGCCAGGGGCTACGACGTGCGGCACCGCGAATTCTCCGGCGGCCACGACTGGTACCACTGGCGCGGCACCCTCGCCGACGGCCTGCTGGCGCTGTTCGCGGACACGCCTTCCGCTTCCCCCATGACGCCAGCCGACGCCAGCGCCCCCACCTCTGCAAAGGACTATTGAGATGCGCGTATTCCCCCGGCCGGCCCTGCTGGCGCTGGCCATCGTCGTTTCCCTTCCCGCGGCCGCCTCCGCCGAAACCCTGCCGGCCGACGCCGACGGCACCCGCACCCTGGATGCGGTGGACGTGCGCGGCGTGCGCGTGCAGGGCTATGCCGCGCCGGTCACCAACGTCGGCCTGAAGCTGCCGGTGAGCCAGCGCGAGACGCCGCAGTCGGTCAGCGTGCTGACCCGCGCGCTGCTGGACGACCTGGCCGCCGACGGGCTGGACGAGGCGATCCTGTTCGTCCCCGGCGTGGCCCTGCGCCAGTACGACAGCATCGACACCCAGTACATCGCGCGCGGCTTCGAGATCACCAACTACCAGCTCGACGGCCTGCCGGCCACGCTCGGCCGCGCCAAGCCGCGGCTGGCGATGTACGACCGCGTGGAAGTGCTGCGCGGCGCGGCCGGCCTGCTCAACGGCGCCGGCGACCCCGGTGGCGTGGTCAACCTGGTGCGCAAGCACCCGACCGCCGAGCTGGCCGGCAACGCCGAGTTCTCCGCCGGTTCGTGGAACCGCTACCGCGTGCTGGGTGACGTCGGCGGCCCGTTGAACGCCGAGGGCAGCCTGCGCGGCCGCGCGGTGGTCGAGCACGAGGACAAGGACCTGTTCCAGCGCGGCACCGACTACCGCTACACGCTGGGCTACGGCGTGCTGGAAACCGACATTTCCGACGACGGCCGCTTCAGCGTCGGCGTCAGCTACGAGAAGCTGCAGACCACGCCGGTCTGGAGCGGGCTGCCGCGCCACGAAGATGGCCGCGCGCTGGACGTGTCGCCGCGCACCGCGCTGGAGCCGGCCTGGCAGGACGTGACCACGCAGGGCCGCCAGCTGTTCGCCGAGCTCGACCAGGGGCTGGGCGAGAACTGGCGCCTGCGGGTGTCGGCGCAGTACGCCAGGGAAAACGGCCGCTACCTGGTCGGCAACGGCTGGGGCGCGATCGCCGACGACGGCTCGGGCTGGTCGATTACCCCGACCCTGCAATACCGCGACTACGGCAACCAGAGCCTGGACGCGGCCGTGCTGGGCGGCTTCCAGGCATGGGGCCGGCAGCACGACGTGATCGTCGGCGCCAACTGGAACCGCAGCAACACCGACGCCAGCGGCCTGGATTTCGCCGAATCGTGGGCCATCGCCGACGTGCACGCCTTCGATCCCCACGCATTGCCGCGTCCCACCCAACTGCTGCAGGACAGCTACTGGAGCGGCCGCTACACCACCACCCAGGAAGGCGTGTACGGCGTGCTGCGGCTGCGCCCGGCGCAGCGCCTGACCGCGTTGCTGGGGCTGCGCTACAGCCGCTGGAACGACGACGGGCTGGAGCTGGAGCCGGTCGCCTGGGTCAGCTCCGACTACGGCGACACCCACCTCGGCGGCTATGCCGGGCTGGTGTACGAGCTGGACGCGCATTGGTCGCTGTACGCCAGCTACGCCGACGTCTTCCAGGTGCAGAGCGAGCGCGGCACCGATGGCCAGCTGCCGCCGATGCAGGGCGATGCGCTGGAAGCCGGCGTCAAGGGCGATTGGTTCGACGGCGCGCTCAATGCCTCGTTCGCGGTGTTCGACATCCGCCAGAAGGACCGCGCCCAGCTCGACGCCTCGCAGCTGCCCGGCGCCTGCAACGGCGACAACTGCTACGTCGCCCAGGGCGAGGTGAGCAGCCGCGGCTTCGAGGCCACGCTCGCCGGCCGCATCGCCGAAGGGGTGGACGTCAGTGCCGGCTATACGTGGAACAAGCAGGAGTATTCGCGCGACGCGGACCTGCAGGGCCAGCCGTTCAACACCTGGGCGCCGAAGCAGATGCTGCGGCTGTGGGCCAGCTGGCGGCCGCAGGCCGCGGCGGACTGGTCGTTCGGCCTCGGCGCGAGCTGGCAGACCGAGACCGAGGCCAGTGGCGGCATCGCGCAGCCGGCCTATGCGCTGTGGCATGCGCGCGCCGGCTACCGCTTCGACGCGCGCTGGAGCCTGGCGTTGAACGTGGACAACCTGTTCGACAAGGACTACTGGCAGACCGTCGGCCCCACCGGCTGGGGCAACTTCCGCGGCGAGCCGCGCAGCGCCACCGCCACCGTGCGCTACCGCTTCTGACCGGGGCCGGACCATGCCGCATCCGCATCTCCGTCGCACGTCCCGTTTCCGTGGAGTGATCGCATGACCCCGTGGTTGGCCGTCGCCGCCGTGCTGTCGTGCCTGGCCGGCACGCTGCTGTCGTACCTGGCCTCGCCGCAGCAGCAGCTGCGCGCGGCCGGGCCGTGGCCGGTACGGCGGTCGTGGTGGCCGGGCATCGCCTGCCTGCTGCTGTCGTTGCCGCTGTTCCTGCGGGTGCTGGCGCCGGTGGAGGCGGCGGCCGGCTGGAGCGTGCTGGCGATGCTGTTCTGGTCGCTGTGGCCGTTCCTGGGCGCGTGGCGCGCCCGCGTGCGTGCGCGGAGGGCGGCGGCATGAACGACGACGCGCGGGTGCGGCTGCAGAGCCGCCACTGGTTCGGCAAGACGATGGCCGGCGCGGTGCTGGGCTTCGGCCTGGCGCTGGCGCTGTCCGGCCTGTTCGCATGGCTGGGGCCGGATGGCATCGCCGGGGGCGGCGGCAAGGTCCAGTTCAACATGTGGCTGATGGCGCCGGTGTGGGCGCTGGTGCTGTCCTTCGTCTACCTGTTCCGCGACAGCCTGCGGGCGTGGTTGTGGCTGGGTGCGGCCAACGCGCTGGCGTTCGCCGTGTTGTGGTGCGTGCGTTGGACGATGGCGTGAGGAGCAGGGCATGAAGATCCGCAGCGACATCATCAAGGTCTACAAGGACGTGCACATCTGGATCGGCATCGCCAGCGGGCTGATGCTGTTCATCGCCTTCTATGCCGGCGCGATCACCATGTTCGAGAAGCCGCTGGAACGCTGGGCCACGCCGCCGTCCACGCTGTCGGCGGCGCCGCCGCTGGAGCGGGCCGATGCGCTGGTCGAGGCGGTGCTGGCCGCGCACCCGCAGGCGGCGGCGCGTTATTTCGTCTCGGTGCAACCGGCCGCCGACCAGCCGGCGCGCGTGTACTGGCAGGAGCGCGGCAAGGGCCGCCGCGAGTTCAAGGAGTACGGCGCCAGCTTCGCCGCCGACGGCAACCTGCAGGTGGAGCAGACCCGCAAGGCGCCGGTGGCGCAACTGGTGGATACGCTGCACCAGCTGGTTGGCCTGCCGTTCCCCGACGCGGTGGCGCGGCCGATCATGGGCGCGGTGGCGCTGGCCTATGCGGTGGCGCTGGTGTCCGGCCTGATCGTGCTGTTGCCGACCATCGCCCGCGACATGTTCGCGCTGCGCATCGGCAAGAACATCAAGCGCATGTGGCTGGACGTGCACAACGCGCTGGGCCTGTTCAGCCTGCCGTTCCACGTCGTCATCGCGTTGACCAGCGTGGTGTTCGCCTTCCACGACCAGTTCTACGACGCGCAGGATGCGGTGGTGTATCCCAATGGCATCCAGTGGGGCGAGCATGAAGATGCGCCCGCCGGTGGGCGCGTGCTGCCGGCCGCCGAACTGCTGCGCCGGGTGGAGGTGCAGCTGCCGGGTTTCGAGGTGTACGGCTTCGGTTTCCAGCGCGACCAAGAGGGCCACGTCGAGGCCAGCGTGAGCGGCCTGGACCTGCGCCGCGGCACCCGCGCGCGCACCTACATGCAGACCCATCTCGACCCCTATACCGGGGAGGTCGACCCGCACGACCTGCCGGGCCGCATGGAAGGCTGGGACGAGGCGGTCAACGCCTTCTTCGCCCTGCATTTCGGCAGCTTCGGCGGCAACCCGGTGCGCTGGCTGTACCTGCTGATGGGCCTGGCCGGCGCGGTGCTGTTCTACAGCGGCAACCTGCTGTGGGTGGAATCGCGGCGGCGCAAGCGCAAGGGCGCGGAAACGCCGGTGCAGAAGCGTTCGGCATGGGCGCTGGCCTGTTTGACCGTCGGCGTGTCGCTGGGCTGCGTGGCCGGCATTTCCGCCACGTTGGCCGCAGCCAAGTGGCTGCCGGCGCTGGTGGGCGACCTGAAGGCGTGGCACACCGGCATCTACTACGCGGTGTTCGTGGCAGCGGTGGCGTGGGCGTTCGCGCGCGGCGCATCACGCGGCGCGGTGGAACTGCTGGTGGCCAGCGCTGCGTTGACCTTGCTGATTCCCCTGTCCAGTTTGGCCGGCCACTGGAACATCGGCGGCACGTGGAGCCACCCCGGCAGCTGGCCGGTAGACGCCACCGCGCTGCTGGCGGTGCCGGTGCTGCTGCATCTGGCACGCCACACCCGCAGGCGCATGCGGCAAGGCCACAACGACAGCGTCTGGGCGCAATGAACGAACGGTAGGAGCGCACCTTGGTGCGCGATAAAGCTTTCCCGGTAGAGCCCCATCGCGCACCAAGGTGCGCTCCTACCCATATGGAGCAAATTGCGGCCGGGCCTCATCGCGCGTGGCGCTTGAGCAGTTCCAGCAACACCCCGGCCTCGGCCGCGCGCCTGTCCGCGTCCTGTTCGGCAACGACGTGCTCACCGAGGTGGCCGGCCATCACTTCCAGCATCAGCCCGTGCATCGCGCCCTTGGCGGCGGCGATCTGCACCAGCACGGCGTCGCAGTCCTCGCCGTCCTGCAACGCCTGTTCCAGCGCGGCCACCTGCCCGGCGATGCGCCGGACGCGGGCGAGCAGTTTCTTCTTGTCGCGCAGGGTGTGCGCCATGCGCGGATCATATACCCTATGGGGGTATATGGAAACGCCTGCCCGCATGAACATCGAGACGCTTGCCCGCTCCCGTCGCCACAGCCACGCCTTCAGCGATGGCAATCCCCTGGCCGAACGCAACGCCCGCCGCGCGCTGGTGCTGACCGTGTCGATGATGGTGGTGGAGATCGCCGGCGGCTGGTGGTTCAACTCGATGGCGGTGCTGGCCGATGGCTGGCACATGAGTTCGCACGCCCTGGCGCTGGGGCTGGCGGCGTTCGCCTATGCCTGCGCGCGGCGCTATCGCGACGATCCGCGCTTCGCCTTCGGCACCTGGAAGATCGAGGTGCTGGCCGGCTTCGCCAGCGCGGTGCTGCTGCTGGGCGTGGCTGGGGTCATGGCGTTCGAATCCATCGCGCGCATGCTGCACCCCGGCGCCATCCACTACCGGGAGGCCATCGCCATCGCTGTGGTCGGGCTGGCGGTGAACCTGCTGTGCGCATGGTGGCTGCGCGACCGGCACGACCATCATCACCACGGCCATGACCATCATGCGCACGGGCACGGGCATGGTCACCACGACCTGAACCAGCGCTCGGCCTACCTGCACGTGCTGGCCGACGCGGCGACCTCGGTGCTGGCGATCATCGCCCTGCTCGGCGGGCTGTATTTCGGTGCCTCGTGGCTCGACCCGCTGATGGGCATCGTCGGCGCGGTGCTGGTGTCGGCATGGGCCTGCGGGCTGGTCCGGCAGACCACGCGGGTATTGCTGGATGCGGAAATGGACGCACCGGTGGTGGCGGAAATCCGCGAGGCGGTGGAGCAGGGCGCGGTGCCGGCGCGGATCAGTGACCTGCACGTCTGGCAGGTCGGCCGCGGCCGCTTCGCCTGCGCGATGGAAGTGGTGACCGCGCCGGGCGTGGAGGCCGAGGTGTTCCATCGCGCGCTGTCGGTTCACGAGGAGATCGTGCACGTCACCGTGGAAGTGCGCAGCGCGTCGTAGGAGCGCACCTTGGTGCGCGATGGAGCTCTACCGGTAAAGCCTCATCGCGCACCAAGGTGTGCTCCTGCGGGGGTGCCCTACACGTCGCCGTCGCTGGCCCAGCCTTCGCCGCTGCCGCGCTGGAATACGTTGTCGCCGTCCTGCACGTCGCCGGCGGGGAAGTGGTCCCGTGCCGCCAGCTTCGCGTAGATCGGGGTGAAGTCCGGCGCGGTGGCGGCCATCAGCTGCTCGAAGCCATCGATGACGAAGTAGGTCTTCTGGAAGGTGTCGATGCGGTAGCGGGTGCGCATGATCCGCTCCAGGTCGAAGCCAATCCGGTTCGGCGCGGCCGATTCCAGCGAATGCAGCGATTCGCCCTTCGACGAGACGATGCCGGCGCCGTAGATGCGCAGGCCCTCGGCGGTGTTCATCAGCCCGAACTCCACCGTGTACCAGTACAGCCGGGTCAGGTTCTGCAAGGCTTCGGGGCCGATCGCGTGCGCCTTGACCCCGCCGCGGCCGTAGGCGGCCATGTAGTCGGCGAACACCGGGTTCATCAGCAGCGGCACGTGGCCGAACAGGTCGTGGAACAGGTCCGGTTCGGCGATGTAGTCGATCTGCTCGGGGCGGCGGATCCACCACGTCACCGGGAAGCGGCGGTGCGCCAGGTGCTCGAAGAAATCCAGTTCCGGCAGCAGCCCTTCCACGCCCACCAGGGTCCAGCCGGTGGCCGCGCCCAGCACCTCGTTGAGCTGATCGAAGCGGGGGATCATGTGCTCGCTCATGCCCATCTCGTCCTGCGCGTCGAGGAACTCGCGGCAGGCGCGGCCGACCAGCAGCTCGCGCTGGCGGCGGTACAGCGTGCTCCAGGTGGCATGGTCGTCGGCGCTGTAGCCATCCCACGGCTGCTCGATCACGGCGGTGGTGTAGACCGGCACGTAACCCTTGTCGGTCTGTTGGTGTTCGACGCGGCGCGGGGCGGTGTCCATGACGGGGCCTTCCGGTGGAGTGGATTCCCGATGGTAGGAAGCCGGCCGCGCAACAGGTGTGCGAAATTGCGCTGATATGCCGCCGTGGCGCAATATTATTGCGTCGTTTAGATGTTGCGGGGCAACAATAATGGAGTCCATCGCGCTTGACCGCACGGATCTGCGCCTGCTGGCGGAGATCCAGCAACACGGCCGCGCCACCAATGCCGAACTGGCCGCGCGGGTGAACCTGTCGCCCTCGGCCTGCCTGCGCCGGGTGCAGCGGCTGGAGGCCGAGGGCGTGATCGCCGGCTACGGCGCGCGGCTGGAACCGCGCCGGATCGGCCTGGGCCTGCAGGCGTTCGTGCGGGTGCAGCTGTCCAAGCACGGGCAGGCGGCCATCGACCACTTCGTCGAGGCGGTGCAGCTGTGGGACGAGGTGGTGGCCTGCCACGCGCTCACCGGCGACATGGACTACCTGCTGCACGTCTACGTGCGCGACCTCGACCACTTCTCCGCGTTCCTGCTGGACAAGCTGCTCAACGCCGCCGGCGTGGCCGACGTCAATTCCAGCTTCGTGCTGCGCACGGTCAAGGAGTTCCGCGCGCTGCCGCTGGCGCAGCTCGGGCGCGGCTGAACCCGCCGCCGCAGCGGCGGCGGCAGCGCAATGCGCCGGGCTTGATCCAGGTCAATGCCTTTCAAACGAGAATGGTTATCGTTCCTTTGACTCTTATCGGCCGCCACCCGCCGGCAGCGCGGCTTCATTCCAAAGGAAACAGGGACCATGACTCCACGACACCCCTCGCGCGTGCCGGGCGACCGCGCGCGCCTGTCCGCCGGCATCGGCCTGGCACTGATGCTGGCGCCGGCCATCGCGCTCGCCGCCGATGCCACCGCTGCCGACCCCACCGACCTCGATGCGGTGGTGGTCACCGCCACCGCCAGCGAGCGCAGCGTCGAACGTGCGCCGGCCAGCGTCACCGTCGTCAGCGGCGAGGAGCTGCGCACGCGGCCGGCGCGCGACGTGCTCGATGCGATCCGCGATACCCCGGGGCTCAACATCCGCGCCGTCGGCAGCCTTGGCCGCCGCGTGGTCAGCATCCGCGGCATGGAGAGCCGGCACACGCTGGTGCTGGTCGATGGCGAGCGCATCGCCGCCACCGACCAGGTGTTCGGGCTGAGCGACCTGCAGTTCGGCTGGATCCCGCTGGAGGCGATCGAGCGGGTCGAGATCGTGCGCGGGCCGCTGTCCTCGCTGTACGGTTCCGACGCGCTGGGCGGGGTCATCAACATCATCACCCGCGGCCCCGGCAAGCAGTGGGGCGGCGCGCTGCGCGCGTCGGCGGGCTCGTTGCCGGAAGACGACGGCGGCGGCTTCCGGCAGGCGGCCGCGCACCTGGCCGGCCCGCTGGGCGAGGCGTTCGCACTGAGCGTGGATGGCGCATGGCAGAAGCAGCAGCCGGTGCCGGAGCCGGACCAGCCGCGGCTGGACCAGCGTGAGGGCCAGGAGCAGGCCACGCTGCGCGCGCGCCTGCAATGGCTGCCGGCACAGGGCCACCGGCTGGCGTTCACCGCGATGAAGAGCGACGAGGACCGCTGGTACGGCACCAATACCAGCGCCGGCCTGTTCTACCGCCAGTCCTACGACTTCGACCGCAATCAGGTCGGGCTGGGCTACGACGGCGAAATCGGCGGCGGCCACCTGCGCCTGGCCGCGCAGGTCGCCGACATCCACCAGCGCCAGCGCAACACCGAGGGCGTGGCGCCCTCGCCCGAGCAGGAGGCCGGCGAGGCCACGCTCAACGGCCACTACGGCATTGCCCTGGGCCGCAGCCACCGCCTCACCAGCGGCTTCGAGGCGCGCGAGGAACGGCTCGAACACCCCTCCTTCGCCAGCGGCGAGGAAGCGGTCAAGCAATACGCGCTGTTCGCGCAGGACGAGTGGGCGCTGGCCGACGGCTTCGACCTGGTCTACGGCGCGCGCGTGGACAAGCACGACCTGTTCGGCAGCGAGGTCAGCCCGCGCGTGTACGCGGTCTGGCAGCCGGCCGAAGGCTGGACGGTGAAGGGCGGCTACTCGCGCGGCTTCAAGGCGCCGATGCTCAAGCAGATCTCGCCGGACTACCGCTTCGACGGCCCGCACAGCTTCATCGGCAACCCCGACGTGCAGCCGGAGAAGAGCGACAACCTGGAGCTGTCGGTCGGCTACGCCGGGCAGCGCCACTGGTGGCGTGCCACCGCCTACCGCAACACGGTGGAGGACCTGATCGACTCGGTCTGCCTGGAGCGCTGCACCCTGCCGCTGCGGCGCCTGTACCGCTACGAGAACGTGGACGACGTGCGCATCCGCGGTGCCGAGCTGGAAGCCGGCGTGGAACTGCCGGCCAACCTGCGCCTGAGCGGCAACTACGGCTACAACGACGTGCGCGACGAAGCCGACGACAGGCGGTTGGCCGAGCGGCCATTGCAGAGCGGCAACGCGCGGCTGGGCTGGAGCAGCGACGACCGCAACTGGCAGCTGGAACTGCGCTACGACTACGTCGGCCGCCAGCTCACCGCCGCCAGCGTGCCGCAGCAGCCGTCCTACGGCCTGTGGGGTGCCTCGGTGAAACGGCGCCTGCCCGGCCGGGTGGACCTGCAGCTGGGCGTGGAGAACCTGGCCGACCACCGCGTCGAGGAGCACGGCATCTACAACTACCGCGAGCGCGGGCGCTACCTGTACGCGATGCTCGGGATCGGGTTCTGAGCATGGCCGGCTGGCGATACGCACTTTGCGGGCTGCTGCTGGGCATGGCCGGCATGGCGACGGCGGCCGCCGCGCCGGCCCCGGCGGAGGCTGCCGCGCACGACGGGGAACGGGCGCGGCTGGCACTGGTCGGCAGCGGCTTCTTCGCGCAGGGCAAGCTGGCGCTGTACCGCCAGCTTGCCGCAGCCGAGGGGGTGGCACTGGACTACGTGGCCGCACCGCTGAAACCGGAAGCCCTCACCACCCTGGCCGGCGCCGACCTGGTGCTGGCCGAGCTGCCGCCGGTGCAGATGTACCGCGACGAAAAGCTGCCCGGCCAGTTGGCCGCGCTGCCGCGGGCGCTGCTGGTCGAGCGCGACGGCGAACACGGCCGCGGCATGGACGAGGCGCAGGCGACGCTGCTGGCAGCCTATGCGCGCAATGGCGGTGAACGCAACCTGCGCGCGCTGCTGCGTTACCTGCGCCATTGGAAGGCGCAGGGCCGCCCGCCGGCCGACCTGCAACCGGCGCTGGTGATGCCGAAGACCGGCATCTACCACCCGGACTACCGCGACCTGGCCTTCGCCACGCTCGACGACTACCTGCACTGGCTGGGGCCGAAGGTTCGCCGCGGCCAGCCGGTGGTCGGCATTGCCATGTTCGCCTCGGCGATAGGCTCCGATTCCACCGCCCACATCGACGCGCTGGTGCGCGAGGTCGAGGACCGCGGAGGTATCGCGCTGCCGTTCTTCCGCGATACCGATGGCGGCGTGCCGGTGGAATCGCTGCTGTCGCGCGATGGCAAGCCTTTCGTCGACGTGGTGGCGAATTTCGAGATCCTCTACCGCAGCGACATCGGTGCCGACTACGCGCGGCTGGGCGTGCCGGTGCTGCAGGCGATCACCTACTGGGACGGGCCGGAGGCGGCATGGCAGGCCGACCGCCAGGGGGTGTCGCCGGGTGCGACGTCCTTCTATCTGGCGCTGCCCGAGCAGGCCGGCTTCATCGACCCGCTGATCGTGGCCGCCGGCAAGTCACGCACGCCGCCGCAGCCGATCGCCGCGCAGATCCGCGCGCTTGCCAACAAGGCCTTCAACTACGCCGCGCTGCGCCACGTACCCGCCGCCGACAAGCGCGTGGGCATCGTGTTCTACAACTACCCACCGGGCGAGAAGAACCTCGGCGCCTCGGGCCTGAACCTGCCGCGCAGCCTGCACGCCACCCTCGTCGCCCTGCGCGGGGCCGGCTACGGCGCCGACCTGCCCACCGAGCCGGCCTTGCTGGAAACGCTGCAACGGCTGCTGGCGCCGTCGTACCGCGGCAGCGCCGAACTGGACGCCCTGCTGCGCGACGACCTGGCCGGCTGGCTGCCGCTGCGCGACTACCGGCGCTGGTTCGACGCACTGCCCGGGGCGGTACGCGCGGACATCACCAGCGCGTGGGGCGAACCCGAAGCCAGCCCGTGGCTGCGCCGGCGTAATGGCGAGGCCGGCTTCGCCATCCCACGGCTGCGCCTGCGCAACGTGACCCTGCTACCGCAGCCGTCGCGCGCATCACCGGGTAGCGACAGCGCCGACAGCGCCGGCTACCACGACATCAAGCGCCCGGTGGATCACTTCTACCTCGCCGCCTACCAGTACCTGCGCGAACAGGCCGGGCGCGACGCCATCGTCCACTTCGGCACCCACGGCACGCAGGAGTGGAGCTACGGCAAGGAGCGCGGGCTGTCGGTCTACGACAACCCGATGCTGCTGGTGGGCGACGTGCCGGTGGTCTACCCCTACATCGTCGATGACGTGGGCGAGGCATTGCAGGCCAAGCGCCGCGGCCGCGCGGTGATCGTCAGCCACCAGACCCCGGCGTTCGGCAGCGCCGGCCTGCACGGCGAGCCGCTGCGCCTGCACCAGTTGGTCGAGGAGTACCAGCAACTGGACCACGGCGCGGTGCGCGACACCGCCGCGCGCCAGCTGCGAGAACTGGCCGTCACCAGCGGCATCGCCGCCGACCTGCAATGGGATGCGGCGCGGATCGCGGCCGACTTCGACGGCTTCCTGGTCGAACTGCACGAATACCTCGACGCACTCGGCGGGCAACCGCAACCGCAGGGCCTGCACGCATTCGGCACCAGCGCCGACGCCACGCGCCGTGGCGATACCGTGCGGCTGATGCTGGGCAAGCGCATCGAACAGGCGCTGGGGTTGGCCAACGACCCGCACGCCGCATCGGCCGACTATCGCGCACGCGGCGACGAACCGGGCCGGCGCTGGCTGCAACGTCATCTGTACGACGGCCAGCCGTTGCCGGGCGATGCACCGCCGGCGCAACGCGAACTACTGGACGCCGCACGCCGCGCCGACGCCACGCTGGACGCCGGCAGCGAACTGGCCGGGCTGCTCGACGCACTGGCCGGTCGCTACTCCATGCCGGGGCTGGGCGGCGACCCGCTGCGCACGCCCGAGAGCCTGCCGACCGGCCGCAACCTGTACGGCTTCGACCCGATGCGGGTGCCGTCGCGCGCGGCATGGGAAGCCGGGCAGGTGGCGTTGCAACAGTTGATCGACAGCTACCGCACGCAACACGGCGGCCAGTACCCGGACAAGCTCGCGTTCTCGCTGTGGGGCGTGGAAACCATGCGCCACAACGGCATCCTCGAAGCGCAGGTGTTCGCCGCGCTGGGCGTGCGCCCGGTGTGGGACGACGGCGGGCGCATCGAGAAGGTGGAAGCAATCCCCGCCGCCGAACTGGGCCGGCCGCGCATCGACGTGGTGCTGTCGGCCACCGGCCTTTACCGCGACCAGTTCGCCACGCTGATGCAGCGGATGAACGAGGCCGTCGCGCTGGCCGCCGCCGCCGAGAACGGCGACAACGCCATCGCCCGCCATACCGCCGGCGTGCGCGAACGGCTGCTGGCGCAGGGGCTGGCCGATGACGTGGCCGACCGCTATGCGCGCACCCGCATCTATTCCAGCGCGCAGGGCAGCTACGGCAGCGGCCTTGGTGGCGCGGTGCTGAAGACCGGGCAATGGGAGGCCGACACCGAACTGGCGCAGAGCTATCTGGCGCAGATGCAGCACGGCTACGGGCCCGACCCCGCGCACTGGGGCGAGGTTCCCGCCGGCGTGAACGCCTACGCCGAACAACTGCGCGGCACCCAAGCGGCGGTGCTGTCGCGTTCGTCCAACCTGTACGGGATGCTGACCACCGACGACCCGTTCTCCTACCTGGGCGGCCTGTCGCTGGCGGTGCGCCACCTCGATGGCGAAGCGCCGGCGTTGTACATCTCCAACCTGCGCGACCCGGCCGGCAGCCGCGTCGACGATGCCGCGCGCTTCCTCGCCGCCGAACTGCAGACCCGCCAGTTCCACCCCGGCTGGATCACGCAGATGCAGCGGGAGGGCTATGCCGGCACGCTGGAGATCGTGGCCTCGCTGGACAATTTCTGGGGCTGGCAGGCGGTCGATCCGGGCATGGTCCGCGACGACCAGTGGCAGAGCTTCCACGACGTCTACGTCGCCGACCGCCTGCAACTGGGCATGCGCGACTGGTTCGAGCGCAGCAACCCGCACGCGCTGGCGCAGATCGTCGAGCGCATGCTCGAAGCGCAGCGCAAGGGCTACTGGGACGCCGACGAGGCGACCCTGCGCAGCCTGGTGGACACCTGGAACGACCTGGACGCACGCCACGACGTGCTGCCGGGCAGCGACAAGCTGCGCCCGCACGTCGCGCGGCTGGCCGCTGCGTTCGGCCTGAACCCGCGCGGCGCACCGCCACCGGCCACGCCGGCGCCGGCAACTGCCGCCGCATCGCCGCCAGTGGAAGCCTCGCCGCCGCCGCCCACTCCCGCTCCGGCCACGGTCAGCGGCATGCAGTTGCAGCGCGTGCCGCCACCGGCGCCCTCGGTGCCCGGCGCATGGTGGCTGGCGCTGTGGCCGGCATTGCTGGCGTTCGCCATCGGCGGCTGGCGACAAGCGCGCATGGCCTCCTGATCCCCTTTCCTTCCTCGAACGACGAACCGACATGAACCTGATCGAATCCCTGTTGCACCAGCTCTCCGGCTGGTTCCTCGCCCCGGTGCTGCTGCTGATCCTGGCGCTGTTCCTGTATGCCTGCTACGCGCTGGGCATGTTCGCGGTGGAAGCCGTGCAGCGCCGCGGCGACCGCATGCACGCGATGGAGCGGCATTGGCGCCGCAACGGCGGTGGGCTGGAAGACATGGAGTTGTGGACGCTCAAGCGGCTGGAACCGCTGCGCATCGGCAGCCGCACCGCGCCGATGCTGGGGCTGGTGGCGACCATGATCCCGATGGGGCCGGCGCTGGCCGGGCTGTCGGACGGGCGCATGGACGAGGTCGCGCGCCACGTCGGCGTCGCCTTCGCCGCGGTCATCGTCTCGCTGCTGGCGGCCTCGGCGATCTACACCGTGCTGGTGGTGCGGCGGCGCTGGCTGCTGCAGGACCTGCGCCGGATCGAGCTGGCCATCGCCGGCCAGGAGCGCTGAACCATGCGCCGCCGCTATCTCGACGAGGACGACCAGGACGATCCGGTGCTGTCGGTGGTCAACCTGATCGACGTGTTCCTGGTGATCGTGGCGATCCTGCTGATCGCGCTGATCCGCAACCCGCTCAATCCCTTCAGCCACGACAAGGTAGTGATGGTCGCCAACCCCGGTGAGGCCAACATGGAGATCGTGGTCAAGGACGGTCAAAAGCTGGACCGCTACAAGGCCAGCGGCAGCATCGGCGAAGGCGAGGGCACCCTCGCCGGCACCGCCTACCGGCTCAAGGACGGCAGCATGATCTACGTGCCCGAAGGCGGCGACGGGAGCGAAGGTGCCGCACCCGCGGGACGGCACTGACCGCGCGGATTGATCGACATCATGGTGGCGGTGGCGGCAGGCGCGGAGCATGCCGGCCACACCCCAACGAGAAACCCCCATGTCGATCCGCCTCATCCCCGTCCTGCCCCTGTTGCTGGCCGCCGCGCCGGCCGTCGCGGCCGATGACGGCGGCAAGCCGCTGCTGGACCTGCGCTACCGCTACGAGCACGTGGAGCAGGATGGGATCGCCCGCGATGCCGATGCGCACACCGCGCGCCTGCGGCTGGGTTACCGCAGCGCGCGCTGGCACGGCTGGTCGGCGCTGGGCGAGGTCGATGGCGTCGCCCACCTCGGTGGCGGGCGCTTCAACGACACCCGCAACGGCCGCGGCCAATACCCGACGGTGGCCGACCCGGATGGCGCCGAACTCAACCAGGCGCTGCTGCGCTACGACGGTGCACACGGCAACGTGCAGCTCGGCCGCCAGCGCATCAACCTCGGCAACCAGCGCTTCGTCGGCGGTTCCGGCTGGCGCCAGAACGAACAGACCTACGACGGTGCGCTGGCCGAATGGACGCCGGCCGCGCAATGGAAGCTGGCCTACGCCTTCGTCACCAACATCAATACCGTGTTCGGCCCGGACGAACCGGCCACGTCCAGTGCCACCGCACCGGCCAACATCCACGGCGACAGCCACCTGCTGCAGGCGACGTTCGCGCCCGCCGAAGCGCTGGCGATCACCGGCTACCACTACCGGCTCGACCTGGAGAACATCGCCGTGGCCGCCGCCGCACCGCGCGGCACCCTGTCCGCCGACACCACCGGCCTGCGCCTGCAGGGCGGCCTCGGCGCGCTCGGCTACGTGCTGGAACACGCACGGCAGGTGGACGGTCACGGCAACCCGTGGGCGCTGGACAGCCGCTATTGGCTGGGTGAAGCCAGCTACGCCGGCGCCCGCGCCAAGGGCACGGCCGGCATCGAGGTACTCGGCGCCGGCCACGGCCCCGCCGCCAACGGTGCCTTCCAGACGCCGCTGGCCACCAAACACGCGTTCCAGGGCTGGGCCGACCAGTTCGGCACCACCTCGGCCGATGGCCTGCGCGACGCCTATGCCGGCGTGGCGCTGCCGCTGGCCGGCGGCAAGGCGCAGGCGTGGTACCACGACTTCCGCAGCGACCGCGGCAGCTACCGTTACGGGTGCGAATTCGACCTGTCATGGGAGCGTGCCATCCCGCAGCTGAAAGGCCTGAGCGTGCTGCTCAAGGCCGCGCGCTACCGCAGCAGCGACGACCTGCGTACCAAGGATGCGGACAAGCTCTGGCTGCAAGTGCAATACAGCCGGATGTAGATGCAGGGCTTGCCCCGCACGAAGACTTGCCGGAAGAACGTCATGCTGCAGCGCGCCGGCGCATCAAGCACCTGTAGATGCGGGGCTTGCCCCGCACGGAGGAGCGCCGGGAAGACCCCATGCGGGGCAAGCCCCGCATCTACGGAAAATCAACGCACCGGCGCGGCGCAGTCCTTTTCCTTGCCACGCAGCTTTTCCAGCCGCGAATGGCTGTCTTGGCAGTGTCGGCCGCTGGCCGGCATCTTCACGAAAGTCGGGTAATGCGAGGTTGCCGGCCAGCGGCCGGCACAACCTTGGATGCAAAGTCCGGTGGGTGCCGACCGTTGGTCGGCACCGTCGGCCAACCTGCGGCAAGCTCCAGGGCGCCGTGCGCCACCGCCCGGCCAACGGCCGGGCGCTACCGAGGTGTTGGGTGTGTGGCCAACTCAATGCGCCGGCGCGGCGCAGTCCTTTTCCTTGCCGCGCAGCTTCTCCAGCCGCGAACGGCTGTCCTGGCAGCGCTGGTATGCCTCGGCCGCGGCGGCGCTGGCGCGGGCCTGCGCGTCGCGCAGCTGTTGCAGGCGCGCCTGCTGCAAGCGCTGCACGCCGGCGCGGATCTGCGGCATCGCCGCCATCGCCGCCTTCTCGCCTTCGAGGATGGCGCGGCCGCGCTGCTCGAAATCGGCCGCGCCGATGTCCAGCACCTGCGGGCGGATCACCACGTCGGCGCGCGCCAGCTCCTGCTCGCCCAGGCGCTGGCCCATGATCGCGATGGACTGGTTGACCGTGCCCAGCAGGCTGTCCGGGCGCTGGCCGCTGGCCTTGCTGGAAATGTCTACGGCGATGACGAACTCGGCGCCGAGTTGGCGCGCCGCGTCCACCGGCACCGGGCTGACCACGCCGCCGTCGACGTAGGTCTTGCCGCCGATGCTGACCGGCTCGAACACGCCCGGCACCGAACTGGATGCGCGCACCGCCTGGCCGACGTTGCCGCGCACGAACACCGCGCGCTCGCCGGTCTCCAGCTGCGTGGCCACCGCCGCGAACGGCTTGCTCAGGCGCTCGGCCGGTTTGTTGTCGACCTGCGCGTTGACGTAGTCTTGCAGCTTGCGGCCTTCGATCAGCCCACCGGAAAACAGGCGCACGTCGCGGATGCTGGCCTGGTCCAGCGCCACCGCCTTCTGCTGCATCTCGAACGCGTCCATGCCGCTGGCGTACAGCGCGCCGACCACGCTGCCGGCGCTGGTGCCGGACACCACCACCGGCTCGAAGCCGTTGGCCTCCAGCATCTTGATCACGCCGATGTGGGCGAAGCCCTTGGCCGCGCCGCCGCCCAGCGCCACGCCGATCTTCACCGGCGCGACCGGCGTGGCCGGAGCAACCGGCGTCGCAACCGGTGCGGCGGGCTTGACGTTCCCGCCGCCGCAGGCGGCCAGCAGGCCGAGCAGGGCAAGGGGCAGCAGCAGGCGGGCGTTGCGCGGCTTCATGGTGAATGCGGGTACGGGAAAGAGCGCAAGCATAGCCGCAGCCGCCGAAACGGCGGAACAACGGCCGGCAGGATGCGCCGATGCCTCGTAGATGCGGGGCTTGCCCCGCACTGGCTCACCTCGGGGAAAACCTCATCGCGGCTGAAGCCGCTCCCACAACCATTGCCACCATTCGGATACGACGCATCTCGTCGCAATGCCATGCAGGATGGCTCCGATGCATTGCGATCATAAGGAACTGCACCATGATCAGTTCGGAACGCCGCTACCTCGGCTGCCTGCTCGGCCTGGCCTGTGGCGACGCAGTGGGCACCACGGTGGAGTTCGCCTCGCGCGGGAGCTTCCCGCCTGTCACCGATATGCTGGGCGGCGGCCCCTTCGGGTTGGAGCCGGGGCAGTGGACGGACGACACCTCGATGGCCCTGTGCCTGGCCGAGAGCCTGCTGGAATGCAACGGCTTCGACCTTGCCGACCAACTGCACCGCTACGTGCGTTGGTGGAAACACGGCCATCTGAGTTCGACAGGCGAATGTTTCGACATCGGCAGCACCGTGGCCGGCGCGTTGTACTTCCACCTGCGCAACGGCAACCTCGTGGCCCACACCGACGACCCGATGATGGCCGGCAACGGCTCCCTGATGCGGCTGGCCCCGGTGGTGCTGTGGTTCCACCCCGATACTGGCAGCGCCATTGCCCACGCCGCAGGCAGTTCGCTGACTACCCACGCCGCGCCCGAAGCCGTGGATTGCTGCCGCCTGCTGGCGGCGGTCATCTGCAACGCATTGACCGGCAAGCACAAGGACGAACTGCTGGCCGGCAGCCTGCACCACCTCACCGAACCCAAGGTGCGGGAACTGGCCGAAGGCCACTACCGGCGCAAGACCCGCGAGCAGATATGCGGCAGCGGCTATTCGGTGCAATCGCTGGAAGCCGCGCTGTGGTGCGTGCATGTCACCGACAGCTTCGAGCAGGCCATCCTGGCCGCCGCCAACCTCGGCGACGATGCCGACACCACCGCCGCCATCACCGGGCAGATCGCCGGCGCGCTGTACGGCGTGGAGGGCATTCCCCTGCAATGGTTGGGCACCTTGCATCAGGCCGAATTGATCGCTGGCTTCGCGCAACGCATCTACCAGCACGTGAAAAACGCAGCCAATGGAGCCGCGCCATGAAGGAGGAATTAGTCCAGCGCCTGTTCACCGCGTGGCCGCAAATCTTCGCCCCCGTTCGCAATGGCCTGGCCTATCCCGAGCCGGAGCGGCGCATCACCTGCGGCGATGGGTGGTATCCCCTCATCGACACCCTGTGCGAGGCCCTGCAGTGGGAGACCGACCACGCCAGCGCCCCGCAGATCGTCGTGGCGCAGGTCAAGGCCAAGTTCGGCTCGATGCGCTTTGCCGCACCGGGCCCGCGCAGCGAACGGCAGGGCGGCATGATCCAGTTGGCGCTGATGCTTTCGGCCCGCATGGATGAGGAGCAGCTGTGGCCTGCCAATGGCGCGCTGCCGCAACCCGACAACCGCGCCACCATCGACAGTTGATGCCGGCATGAAACCGAAGATGCAGCGGAACAAGGTGGTGGTTTTCTCCGGGGCCGGCTTGAGCGCCGAAAGCGGCCTGCCGACCTATCGCGATGGCGACGGCCTGTGGAACAACCACTCGTGGCATGAACTTGCCAGCCCGCAAGGCTGGGAGCGCCAACCGGAAACGGTGCTGGCCTTCTACAACGAGCGCAGGCGCAAGGCGTGGGACGCACAACCCAACGCCGCACACATGGCGATTGCCGCGCTGGAAGCCATCTGCGAGGTGGTCGTCATCACCCAGAACGTCGATGCCCTGCACGAGCGTGCCGGCTCCAGCCACGTCATCCACCTGCACGGCGAACTGGCCTGGGCGCGTGGCACCTCCGCCGAACCGAAGCGTTACCACCTTGGCGACGACCCCATCGCAATGGGCCAATGCTGCGAGGACGGCACCCAACTGCGCCCGGACGTGGTTTGGTTCGGCGAAGAAACCCGCAACATGGACGTGGCCCGCCGACACCTGCGTGATGCCGGCAAGGTGCTGGTAGTCGGCACCTCGCTCACCGTGCAGCCGGCGGCGTCATTATTGAAGGCTGCCCATTACATGGCTGAAAAAGTGCTGATTGCCAAGGAAAGGCCGGAAGCCATGCCGGCGCGGTTTCATTTCGCCTGCGGCAATGCCGCCACGTTGGTGCCGCGTTTGGTTCAACGGTGGGTGGAGAGCTGGGAAGCATCATCCAGGCTCAAGCTGCAGGAGTGACGCATGTATGAATCATTCTCCTCCGGCTCCTTCCAGCGCCGCCGGAGCCTTCCTGTTTTCAGGTTTGCATACGCCTTAGGTTTTTCCCAAGTTGAGCAGCTTGGTCTCAACTTCCAAGTGTAATGTCCTCACATCATTCAGTGCGTATGCGCGGCCCTGTATTCCAGTAATGCCTCCTGGAGCATAAGTGCGAGGTTGTCGCTGTCCATGCGCCAATTGAATTTGGTTTCCTGGCGGCTTACCAGGACGGTAATTTTGCGGGTCTGTCGCAGGCCGTCCCACTTCACGATGATGATGGCACCTTCGGCCTGGAGCTTTTCAATTTGAGGAATGAATTCGTCAAGCATGGCTGAGTAGTCTTGCCCGTCAAGTAGTGCATTCAAAAGGAGAGGATTCCCGTTCCCACAGGTGCAGCTTTTGCAAGGTGTTAGCGAAAGCCGGGGTAATGTTTGCTGCGTGTCCAATGCCGGTGCAAATAGCGGCGCGCCCACTGCCGGTCGAATTTTCCTTTGCGTCGCTTGGCCGTGGCGGGCTTCTCCTCTCGTCCGAAAGGCGCAAGGTCAAGCGGTATTGCCAAACATCGGTCGTAGTCCTCGTCGCTTAGCCAATCCTCGCGCCCATGCGGTAGGTGCCGTGCGTTCCACGCCAGCAGTAGGTGGTACAGGATGTGCTCCAGACTCACCTTGAAATTGGACACATTCAAATCAGGATGGCCCAGCCTGTTGAGCAGGTGGCGCAGGTCATGCTGTGCATCGGCCAAGTTGCTGGCGATGAACTCCAGATTCATGTTTTTCCTGCGCGATGCAGGCTGGTAGGTATGGAGCGGGCGGCGTTTCATTGAGTCGTCCAAGGAAAGTTCGTGATGAATTTTCCTTGGACGTGCGACGGGATGTGTCGCAGAAGCGATGCGGCATTAACGCATTTATCCACCGCGCTGCCATGCGTAATAGTCAAACAGCAATGGGGTGCCACCTGCGGCGTTGCAGTAATCACGTATTATGGCTTGGCAAAACGCATAAGCGTTCTCCGTAGCGATACAGCCCATGCTGGGTTTTGCAATTGGAAGTAATCCGTCTAGATGTTCGTTTATTTTTGCAAGAGTCTGTCTATCAAGAGCGCAGTGGCCGAATTGAATTAGCATTGCATTCAATTCGGGTTCGGGATGTTTGTATCTAGTGAGCCACTTGATGTAAAGGTCGATAAGTTTATATTTATGTGCGACAGAGAGTCGATTTCCGTCCTCGGCCTTTTGCCAATGACGCTGCAAGGATTCAGCAAGCTTCTGGTGCCAAGTATCGAAATCTTCTTGGGATGAAATTGATTTTGGCGAAAGCTTGAGAATTTCTTCGTTTTGTTTTTCTGCCCAGTTGCGGTAAGTCTCGGATGGGCTATTTTCCCATCCGGTGTATGCGCGAAACGTATTCCCTGCAATGCCGCAATCTTCTTCTCGTAAGTCCCAGTCCAGTTTGCCAATTTTCTCTGATTTTATCTTTAGAAGCGCTTTTTGGTATTTTTTTGAGTGGGAATTTTCAATAACAGATTGAATTAGTGCGTGGGTAATCATGGGTTCCTGCCGTTTTGGTGATGATTAGGTGTTTGCTTCTTTGTGGGTGATTTTCGAGTGCCTGAATTCAATGTTTGTCACATCCTCCCCAAAACCCCGCAACCATCTCCGCAACCACATGCTGTCCACCACCGTCGCACTGACCTGCAACCAGCCGTTTTCCAGTTCCACGATTTTCTGGTCGAGTGAAAGCGGCGTTTCCTTGAGTTGCAGGCCGGCGTTGCGGGTGATTTGGAAACCGAGTTGGATGCGCTCGCCTTTGCCGAAGCCGAAGTGGCCGTCCTCGTCGTAGTGCTTGAGGTCGAAATCTTTCGGACGCTCGAACGGCAGGGTGGTGATGCTGGCCGACTGGATGCGGTGCAGGGCCAGATTGCGTTCGCTGTCATAGCCACGGAAGCGGCATACCAGATACATGCGTGGACCTTGCTGAGCCAGCCCCAGCGGCATGACGTCGGCGCTGCTGCGCTTGCCTCTGGAGTTGGCGTAGTCCAAGTGCAACCAGTGGTTGCGGTACAGCGCATCGCTCACCGCTTCCATCACGCCGGGGGCAATCTTCGGTGGCAGCAGCGGTTGGGTGGTGGCGACCACGCGCACCTTGCTGGGCCATTCGCGTTCCAGCTTGGCGTTGCTGCCGGGACCGAGGTTGCGGCGGGCCTGTGCGAAGACCGCATCCATGGATTTCATCAGCCGCGTCGGCAACAGGTGCCGCAGGTGTTCTTCGGCCAGCCGCAGCAGCAGCGATTCCTGCGTACTCAAATGGGAGAGGGTCAGCCCTTTGGAATCTGGCAGCCAGCGGTAGCCATAGGGTTTGCTGCGGTCGTTGCACTCGATGTCGAAGTGTTCGCAGAGCAGCTTGAGTTGCCGCTGCACGCTGCGCAGGTCGCGTTCGATGCCGGCGTGTTGCAGTTGTTGGTGCAGTTCTTCGGCGGTGACGTCGTAGTGGCGCGGTATCCGGCGCAGCAACTCGATGGCGAAGACCGTGGTTTCAAGGGTGTTGGGGCGTTTGGCCATGCGTGCATTCCATTTTCTACATCAATTTCCATTTCCTTGGCGCGATATGATGTTGCTGATGGAAGCGGGGTGCCTCTTCTCGGCCATCCGGTATTCACTTCGGATTGCCTTCGCAAGTTCGGATATCCGGTTTTCCAGGGTGCTGACCAAGCGGCTGATATGTTCTTCGGATTTGGTTAGAAACTCCACCAGTAGTGGGTCATCCACATCCTGATCCGCACCCATGATGAAGAATAAATTGGGAGTTGGCATGTCAAGCGCGAAATCATAGAGTTCTTCGGCGTCCGATTCTTCGCATTCCCATGCTTCAAGCAAATCCGTACCTTCGGCCACCTCGCCATATACCTCGGCTGTCGTATCGGCAACTTCCCTCAGTTGATATGCCCACTCGAACAGTTCATCCAACCCGGAGCATCTGATGGGGAAGTTCTCTATTTCCTCAAATGCCTTGTATGTCTCTTCGAGCAGGCTCTGTATTTTCTTTGTCATGGGATGTCTTCTGAGATTTGGTTTCGCCAAAGGTTCCAGTTCGTAATTCACCCCCTTTGGATTGTCCTCTGGGAGGAAAAAGTCGATGGGGTTGCGCTTGTTCAAATAAAACCTATCGGCCTGCCAGTGCGTTCCTTTACCGCGCATTCGGCGTGCAGGGCGGCAACGACGGCGGCGGGCGTTGCCAGCGGGCGGAAGCGGTGTTGGCGCGCCACGGCGGCGTAGTCGCCGGGTGTCAGCCGGTCGAGTTTCTTCATGCCTGCCTGCAAGGCCGGTGGCGGTGCGGGCAGGCCGAGTTGCGTGCAGTGCCGGCACAGCAGTTCCCATGCCTGTTCGGGGCGCAGGAAGCCGAACTTCACCTTGAGGTCGAAGCGGCGCAGCGCGGCTTGATCCAGCCCGTCTATCAGGTTGGTGGAGGCAATGAACACGCCGGGGAAGGATTCCATGCAGGTCAGCATTTCGTTGACCATGCTGGTTTCCCAGCTGCGCTGGGCCTTGCGGCGGTCCTGCAGGAAGCTGTCCACCTCGTCGATCAGCAGCAGCGCACCATCGCGCTCGGCGTGGTGGAAGGCGGCGGCCATCTTCTGTTCGGTCTCGCCGATATATGGCGAGATCAAATCGGAGGCGCGTTTGACCAGCAGCGGCATGTCCAGTTGCCCGGCCAGCCAGCGGCCATAGGCGGTTTTGCCGGTGCCGGGGGGGCCGTACAGGCACAGCCGGCCGCTGCGCGAGGCACGCAGGCCGGCGGCTACTTCGGCCAAATTGGCGTCGGCCTGGATGAAAGCGGGGTCATACACCTCGGGCAGTCGGCTCGCCGTGTCGCGCGACAGCGTGGGCAGGCGTTGCGCCTGCAAGGTGTTGTCGATCAACTGCTGCATCGTGCTGGCGGTGTTGGCCTTGCCGATATCGTCGCGGATGGCGCGCACCACGTGGCTGGCGCGGGTGACGACGGCGGGGGCGAGGTGTTCCAGTTCGGCGATGCGCGCAATCTGCGCGTCGTTCAGCAACCCCTTGCAGTGCGAATGCAGGATTTTCGCGCGCTGCTGCCGTGGCGGCACCGGCAGTTCAAACACCATGTCGAAGCGGCGGATGAAGGCCGCATCCATGCTGTGGATGTCATTGGACAGCCAGAGGGTTGGCACCGGGTTGGTTTCGAGCATCCGGTTCATCCACGCCTTGCGTTGTTGCGCCACGTTGCCGGTGACGTGCTCGCTGAAGACGTCTTCGATTTCGTCGAACACCATCACCGCCCGCCGTTTGGCAAGAAAGCATTGGGCCACGCGAAAGGATTTCAGCCTTTCCTCGCCCTCGACCGGGTCGCCATCTTCGTCTTCGTGGGCCACCTCGAATAAATCCGTACCCAGCGCCTTGGCCAGCGTGCGCGCCAACTGGCTCTTGCCGGTGCCGGGTTGGCCGTGGATGAGCAGGTTGACGCCGACGCCCTTGGTGGCCAGCGCGTGGCGCAGGTAGTGCTGGGCGTTGTCCAGCATGGGTTGGACGTGCGCGTAGTCGGACAGCTTCAGGTAGCCCTTGCCGGCTTTGCCGATGACACCGCGCAGCAGGTCGAGCGGGTTGGACTGCGGCACGAACATCGCATCGGCGAACCCTTTGGAGAGCAGGTTCAAATTGTCGTGCAGGTCGCCCGAGTAGCTTTTTTTGACGGTGATCAGCCCGGATTGCAGGAGTGCGCCTTGTGGGCGCAGGGCATGGCGAACGTCATGCTCGGGCAGGCCGAGAATGGTTGCCAGTACGCCGCGTACCTTGGCCGAGGACAAGGTGCCAAGGAGGTCGGCAGCCGATTCCAGAAGTTTTTCGTCGTGCAGGCAGATGACGAATTCGAGGATGATGCGTTCGATGTCGTCCAACCCCACCAGCTTTGAAAGCCGGTTGAGGTTGCCGCCCAAGCTGGCGGGTAGTGGCGCTTGTGCGTGCTTTTGTTCGGCCTCCCGATGGAGGTGGCGCAGTTCGGACAGCACTTGCCGCTGCGAGAAATTTTCCTCGGCGTCGATCCAGTGCCCCAGGCCCACGGCCCGTGCAAGGTCGTCGTTATGGAAGCTGTTGACATAGAAGAAGTCACCTTTGTGTCCACCCAGCTTCATCAAAATGCGCAGCATCCACAGGCGAATGCGCGGGTTGATCTCAGGCGTTCGGGCAGCCCGATTGCGGCGGGGGCGATTAATTGCTTTCACAAGGAAATCCGGGAGCGTGGCCATCCCGGAATGATCCTCACCCGTGCGACGAGTTGTGTCGCAGGGAAACGACTGCAAGCTGTTGTTGTTTTTGTAGGAGCGGCTTCAGTCGCGATGGGGCTTTACCGGCAAAGTCCCATCGCGGCTGAAGCCGCTCCCACAGTTGTTGCCACCCTGCGGGGCGCGACGCATCACGTCGCGATGCAATGCTAAAGATGCCGGGGTTTCTGCAATGACGGATGCGCCCATGTTTTGTCTGGCCCGGTTCCGGGAAGCCCAAGTGCAGTGGTACGCAACGGCGTTACGCGAGCTGCGCGCGGGCAAAAAGCGTTCCCACTGGGTCTGGTTCGTCTTTCCCCAGCTCAAGGGGCTGGGTTGCAGCGCCAATGCCGAAAAATACAGGCTGAGCGGCTTGGCCGAAGCGCGCGCCTATCTTGCCGATGCCCTGCTCGGGCAGCGGCTGCGGGAATGCACGGCGGCCATGCTGGCGCACCAGTCATTGGGAGCCAGTGCGGTGTTGGGCGAGCTGGACGCGTTGAAGTTCAGGTCATGCCTGACCTTGTTCGCGCTTGCCGACCCCGGCGAGCTGATTTTTTCCGCGGCGCTGGAGGGCTTGTTCGCCGGGGAGCGCGATGGACGGACGCTTGAGCTACTGGGAATGCAGGAACAAGTTGGCCCCTCCGGTGAGAGAGGGGCCTGAAAGAGCGAACGGCGGGAGCATGTTTGCGCGGTTTACTGGCCGCCGTGCAGCGCCTCGTGCAGCACGTCCAGCAGCTGCTCGTTGTCATCGCCGCGCTGTTCCCAATACATGATGCCGCCCAGCCCGTTGCGCTTGACGTAGCCGGCCTTGATCGCCAGCGACTGCGGGTCGTCGTAGGTGATGAAGCGGCGCTCGGACGGGTTCCACAGGTACGGCGCCTGCGCCGCGTCGTCCCAGTGCCGCTGCCAGCCGGGCGCGTCCAGCCGGGTGTGGACGATCTGCTTCCACGTGATGAAGCCGCCATCGCTGGCGAAGGCGCGGTACAGGCCGTCGTTGGCCGGGTCCACGTCGCCGAAGCTGCGGCCGTAGAACGGCACGCCGACGTTGATCTTGTCCGCCGGCACGCCGGCAGCGAGGAAATACCGCACCGCATCCTCGGTGGTGCGCGCGTCCGGCCCGGCCAGCGCCGAGCGCGACAGCCCGGCGTGGTGGCCGGTGGTCGGGGTCAGGCTGCCGTGGAAGTCGTAGGTCATCAGGTTGATCCAGTCCAGCGACCCGGCGATGCGCGGCAGCTCCAGCCCTGCGGCGAAGCGGCCCTCGGCGGCGGCGATGGTCAGCAGGTAATGGCGCCGGCCTTTGCCCTCGCCGTCCAGCCGCGCGCGCAGCCCCTCCAGCAGCAGGGTGAAGTTGCGGCGGTCGCCGGGGGCGTGGCTGATGTCGGCGTCGCCCAGCGTCGGGTACTCCCAGTCGATGTCCAGGCCGTCCAGGTCGAATTCGTGCACCAGCGCGACGCTGCTGTCGATGAAGCGCGCGCGGGCCGCCGCAGTGGCCGCGGCCTCGGAGAAGTTGCCCGCGCCCCAGCCGCCGATGGACAGCACCACCTTCAGTCCGGGGTTGTCCGTGCGCTTGCCGACGACGGTGCGCAGGCGCGCGGGATCGACCGTGTCGGGCAGGTGCACGCGGCCGTCCGCCGCGACCTTGGCGAAGGCGAAGTTCACCACGTCCAGCTTGGTGGCCGTCAGCTGCAGCGGCGCCGGGCTGTCCATGACGTAGCCGATCAGGCGCGGCTGCGCCTGTGCGGCGGCGGTGAAGGCAAGCAGGGTGGCGGCCAGCAGCGTGCGCAGGCGGAAGCATGGGGTGGGCATGGAAGACCTCGAAGAAACCGGGCAGCCCACTCTAGCCGCCAGGGCGACCGTCGCCGCACGAGGTAACGCCTGAAACCTGTAGGCGCGGGGCTTGCCCCGCGCGCAGTATCCGGGGCAAGCCCCGCATCCACGGGATCAACGCGCTTCGGGGACGTCGATCCGCAGTGCTTCGGCCTCGGCGGCGCAGTCGCGCGGCAGCGGCAGTTCCAGCGCGCGGACGGCCTCGATCTCGCGCTGCGCGAGCAGCAGGTCGGCGCCGAACTGCGGGTCGTCGTGCAGCCGCGCCACCGTCGCCGCCGCCATCGCCTGGCCCTGCTGCACGTCGCTGTACCAGTGCACGTTGCAGACCAGCCGGCTGTGGCCGTAGTTGCGGCCGCGCTGGAGCAGGGCGGTGGCGCGCTCGGGGGCGATCTCGGACAGGATCAGTGCCCATGCCCAGCCGATGGCGGTATGCCCGGAAGGATAGGAGCCGCTGCCGCGCAGGTGGTCCTCCTGCTCGGGCGTGCAGGTGGGCTGGCCGTTGACCATGAACGGGCGCGGGCGCTGGTAACGGGTCTTGGCCGCGCGGGTGGCGGCGCTGGCGTCGATCAGGCTGCGTTGCAGCAAGCGCATCAGCACCGGCGTGTGCCGTTCATCCACCGGGATGCCCAGCGCGCAGCTGAACTGCTGGGCGCCGCCGGGGAAGCCCAGGTCGGCATCCACGTTCGCCTGGCGGAAGCGCGGACTGTCGCGCAGCGCCAGTGCCTGCGCGGCGACGGCGTCGTCCAGCGCCGCCCAGGCCGTGCCCGCTGCCGGTGGCGGCGGGCTCAGCGCCAGGCTGTCGGGAAGGGCGTCGCCGCGCAGGTAGCCGGTCGGGGCCGGGACATCGGTGGAAACGGCGGCCGGCGT
>Ga0182745_1001040_pt1 | contig 27694 bp, 21 predicted proteins | sample eDN3rd30CKraftBY_FD_128523 | JGI IMG/M metagenome (GOLD analysis project Ga0182745, IMG submission 128523) | Enriched backyard soil microbial communities from Emeryville, California, USA - eDNA 3rd pass 30_C Kraft BY (version 2) (version 2) | ecosystem: Environmental > Terrestrial > Soil >... | reverse complement strand
GGGGAAAGGGGGGCCGCTACGATTGCCTCGGCGTGTTCTACCATTGAAGCCGTGGAAAGCGGATGCCTGGTCGATTTGAGGCCACGTTCAAATGACAGACGCGGAGCTTCGCGACCTGGTTTGCCTGACGATGGTCGCCGGGGTTGGGCCTCATACGAGCCAGGCCTTGATCGAGCGATTCGAGACCGCGACGCGCGTGCTGGATGCGTCCGAGTCGTTGCTTCGAGAAGTGCAGGGGGTTGGGGTTAAGCTCGCCGGCCGGATCGTTCGAGCTCGGCGCGACCATAATGCCCAGGCCGAGCTCGAACGCTGTCGCCAGGCGGGGGTCTCGGTCGTCCCCGCCGACGACCCCCACTATCCCCATCCGCTCCGCGAGATCCCCGATCCTCCGCGGATTCTTTACTGGCAGGGGAGTTACGAACCGAGGGACCAGATTGCCGTGGCGCTGGTGGGGGCTCGGCATTGCACGCCTTATGGGCTTCGGATCGCGGAACGTCTGGCAACCTCGCTTGCCAGGGTTGGCATTACCGTTGTCTCGGGGCTGGCGCGCGGGATCGACGCCGCGGCTCATCGAGGAGCTTTGAAAGTCGGCGGCCGGACCATTGGGGTGATGGCCAACGGCCTCGGCCAGGTCTACCCGCCCGAGCACGAGGAACTGGCCAGGCAAGTTGCCTGCTCCGGGGCCGTGGTGAGCGAGATGCCCATGGGACAAGGGCCGCTCGCGGGTCTTTTTCCCCAAAGAAACCGGATTATTTCCGGCCTCAGCCTGGGGGTCGTGGTCGTCGAGGCGACTCCACGGAGCGGGACGCTCTCCACCGCGCACCATGCGATGGAGCAGAATCGAGAAGTCTTCGCCGTTCCGGGGCCTGTCGATAGTCTGGCGAGTCATGGCTGCCACCGGCTGATTCGCGATGGGGCCAAGCTCGTTGAGACGGTGGACGACATCCTCGAAGAACTCGGCCCACTCGTGCGCGAGGTACGGCCCTCCTCCGAAGAAACCCCGGTCCGTCATCCCGCCGAGCTCACCCTGACCAACCTCGAACGCTCCTTGCTCGGCCACCTCGACGATCACCCCTCGGCCGCCGACGAGCTCATCGCGCGCACCTCCCTGACCGCTTCCCAGGTGATGGCGACCCTGAGTATTTTGGAGATGCGACGCCTGGTCCGTCGGTTGCCGGGGAACCTGTTCGTCCGGTCGTGATAGGGAGGTTGAGAGAGATTCCTTCTCAGGTGATCAAGTCTTGAAGATCGAGATCGGCTGGTTTGTTGCCCGACCCAGAATGGGGGTAGGGTCAACGTGAAGCCAGTCTGTCAGCACTGAGGCGTAGAGGTCTCGGAAGTCGATCTCGAAGGGAACATCGCCTGAGTCCGTTTGATCGAGCTCGGGGGGCCCGCCGATCCGTCCTCCCGCGACAGCGGAGCCGAGTAAAAGGACAGGGGCCGCCGCGCCATGGTCCGTCCCTTTCGTTCCATTCTCCTCAAGCCGCCGGCCGAACTCCGAGAAAACCAGCACGAGGACCCGCTCATCGAGACGGCTTCGTTCGAGATCGTTCTGGAACTTCGCGAGGGCCTTCGCGAGTGCGCCAAGCTGTGATTGGTGGGCGTATTGCTGGCCCGCATGCGTGTCGAATCCCCCGAGCGAGGTATAGAAAACGCGCGTCTCGACGTCAGTCGCGATGAGTCGAAAGACCATGTCGAGTTGGGACCTCAGCGCATCGCCTTCCTCCCTCGCGCTCGCGGCGGGTAATGCCCGGACCCTCTGATTCAGGAGATTCGCCGACGCCATGGCGCGTGAAACCTTCGCGACCGGTGAGTCAGGGACGGTCGTATCTTCGGGACGAGGACTAAGTTGGGCGCCCGGTTGAAGAGTCACGCTCGACCGGTCGAGCAGTGCAAGAGGCGCGACGCGTCGTCCTCGAACCGCCAAAGGAGGGCCGCCCGTTCCCACGAAGCAAGCCGGGGCCGAGCTGGACGACTGATCCGAGAACCGGCCAAGCCACCCGGCGACCGGGCCCACGTCGGTGCTTCCTGATTGCCAGACCTCCATGGACCGGGAGTGGGATCGGCTCGCCTGGGGGTAGCCCACGTTCATGACCACGCGAAGAGAGTCTTTCTCCCAGAGCGTGTGCACCTCCTTCATGGCAGGGTGGAGACCGAGCGAGTCATCGAGCTTGAGCACCTTCTCGGGGGCGATTGAGAGGGTTGGGCGAGCCCGATGATAGGTGTCGTTTCGGTAGGGAACGACTGTGTTGAGCCCATCGTTACCGCCGTTGAGCTCAACCACGACCAGGATCGTGGAGTCGGCCAGGGGCTCGGCTGCCCGCGCCGCGGACCTCCAGATTCCAGGAGCTTGCGTTGTCGTGGCGAGTCCGGCCGCGAGTGAGAGAAACCGGCGTCGGTCCATGGGAACGAGCTCCTAAGCGAGTTGGGCCTCAGGTATCGAGATGAGCTGTCGAAGAGCCTCGGAGTAGGTCAAGGGATCACCATGCGCGGGGCGGGGAGCGTTCTCTCGGGCCGAGGGGCCAGAAAAGGATAGGACCAGCGAGTTGGCCCAGGCTTCGGGCGAAGAGAGCCCCTGCGCTCCCGCGGCTCGTCGAAGCGATTCTTCCGTGGAATTCACCGTGCTTAGACGAGCCACGAGGTTCACGCGAGCGATCAGGAATGGTGCGCCAAGCCACGCTTCGCCTCCTGGCCAACCGGCCACGGTGGGAGGGTCGAGGAGTGTCTGACCCATGTGGATGAGGGCGTGATCCAGAAGTGGAGCGTCGGGCCGCGGGTCATACCAGCCAATCGATCGGACCAACCCAACCACGAAATCGACGGGAGACTTCACCTTCCGCCCGCGAACCGTTGGAGAATGGAAGAAGCGAGAGCGCAGAACGATCTCGAGCCCCTTCGCCACGTCCACGTCGGCCCCGTCCGGAGTACGGATGCGGCTAGCGAGCGCGTCGATCAGCGGGACAGGTGGTGGGTCAAGGTCCGAGATGAACGTCAGGAACAGACGGCGAGCGATGCAACGGGCCGCGGCTGGCTGCTTCGACGCGATCCGGACCAGGTCGCGCGGTCCCCAGGGCCCTGTTTCTCCGAGGAGGGTTTTGACCCCGTCGTCGTGCCGAGTCGCGTCGAACACGATCGGTCGATGGAAGAACGAGGTGGTTCCCATTTCGCGATACCCGGTCAGGGCACGCGCGGCGGCCCTGACGTCTGCCTCGTCGAAGGCAACTTCTTCACCGAGTGCGAACAGTTCCAGGAACTCGCGCCCGAGGTTCTCATTCGGTCGTTCCCGAGGGCTATTGACGCCATCGAGCCACTGTTGCATGGCTGTAGAGTCGAGCATGGCCTGATGCATTCGGGAGATCGGCATGTTCCAACGTTGATGGAACTGCTCGATCTGGTCGAGCATGGCGATAGCGTCGTTGAACTTGCTCCCCCCAGTGGCGTAGTGTCCATGCCAGACAAGCGTCATGCGTTCCTGAAGCGGATGCGGACTGTGCAGAAGTCGGAAGAGCCAGACAAGCCGGACCCGTGCGAGTGTTGGGTCACGTCGCGCACTCTCCGTCATCACCTGTACGATCTCATCCAGATTTGCTTGAGAGCGGCCGTCCGGCCCCTCGGAATTTCCTTTTAAAAGACGCTCGATTGCTTCCTCGTGACCTCGCTCGACGTCGCGTTGGAGTTGCTTCCAGGTTGCGCCGAAGCCGGCTCGGCGGTGCAGGTGAGCCACCCGAGCCAGGTCCCATGGGCCATCACGGCCCGGCTCATAGGCCTGCCAGGCCAGGTTAGGGTCTCCGGGCCAGAGGTCCTTGTCTTCAGTTGGCATTCTTCCCTCCCTTCTTCTGGGAGCGAATGTCGCCCAGTTTGCGCGACTCGCCCGGTTTCAAAGGCTCTACCGCATACCAGGCGTTTCCATCGGCTTGGGTGAACCAGCAGATAAAGTACCGGACTCCGGGGATAAGTCGGTCGTACTCGAACTTTGCCGGATGTGATGGGCTAATTGATTCTTTTGTAAACATGCTATAGGGGATTTTGATGAAATAATTGTATTCATCCCGTTCGGATAGGGTATTTCCCTGATCCACGAGCTGGATATTCGGTAGAATCTGGGCTCCTTCGATCGGGGTCCCATCCTGGTCGAGCACCCGGCCCTGAATGCTCGCGGTAGGCTCCAACTTGACCTCAACCGGTGTGTTTCGACTGGGATCGGCTTTGATCTCCGCCACGGCGGCGAGCTTCAACTTGCGGTCGGTGAGGAAGATCCGGTAGGTCCGTCCCGGCTCGGCGCCTGGAAGTTGGAAGAGTCCGTTCGGGAACTCCTGGGGTTGGACCCAGTTATCAATCAAGCGGGCCTTGAGCTCCTGGCACCAGCCCTGTACCAAATCAAGTGGTGAGCCATCCGGGCCAACGGCTCTGACCTGGAATGGGAACCCTTTTTTTAGCTTCACGAGAAGCTCTGGAGCATCTCCGTCGGCTGGAATTTCAAACCTTGTTAACCCATGGACATGAATACTTGACGTATGTCCAAAGTCCACGGGTGAGACGGTCTGACGGATGTACTGGTCGGAAGGCGCTTCCACGACAACCACCCCGTCGCCTCTCGCGCCCAGGAGTGTGAATCGACCCGAGGCGTCGGTGAGGTTGGGGTTTCGAAAGTCGTCGTTTGGTTTGACATTGGGGTTGCCACGCCTGGGCTGATAGATCACTCCGGCGTTTGAAATCGGAAGGCCCGTCTCTTCATCAACGACCTTTCCCCTGATCGGGATCCCCCGTCGCAGTGCAAAGTCGAGGTGGAGCTCCGTTTCACCGACTGGCCAGCGAATCCCGCCTCGTTCGGATGGCAGATAGCCCGACTCGGGATCAGGGAAGACCGTGACGAAGTAATTTTGCCCCTCGCGGTCGGAGACTCGATAACGCCCGTCTCGGTCGGTTCTCGTCTGAATGGGGTGGCCTCCATGTCTCCCCATCGGAATGACCTCAACACCCATTCCTTCGAGTGGCAGATGGGTCTCGGCATCGGTGACGCGGCCCACAACCGGTTTCGCGGGGATCATGGAGTGCTTGAAGGACGTGGGAAGCGGCTGGATACTAAATCCCTTCAAAGCCTCGGTCGGTTCGTAGCCTGAGCTCGTCGAAACCGTGAGCTCTTCCACTGCGAATTCAGGGTGAGTCAAGCGTAAAGTCGCGAACACTCCGGATGGGGCAACACCTTCAAAATCGAACTGGCCGTTCTGGTCGGTCTGGATCGGGTTTGGTAAGAATGCGGGGCCACGGTCTTGATCCGCTTCGCCCTCAAATTGCAGTGAAGGCAATCTCCGGTCATCTTCCCATGTTCCATTCGAATAACCTTGGAATTGGACTTTCACTCCTACCGCCGGTTCTCCATCCGGAGTCAAAAGCTTTCCCGTGATCTTGACGGCTTCACGAAGGGAAAGTTCGAGGGACTGCGAGAGAGTGCTGACCCCTTGGCTCGCGATCGCGAATCCGTCACGGTGCGCGAGCACCAAGTTCCTCGGATGATCAGGCGGAGGAAGCGGCGTGTTGGACCGGAGTGTGAACCGCCCCTGAGCATCCGTTCGACCTCGGTCGATGACATTGGAGATTTGTTTGCCGTAGTCGGGATGCCCGTGCGGCATGGCGACGTGACTCACAGGAGGAGATTTCGCTCCAATCAAGACAACCTCGGCTCCGTTGATTGGATGTCCGGACGAGTCGTGGACGACCCCCTGAACGACGAACGGCTTTCCATGGTCGGCCAACTTGCTTCCGGTCGCCCGTTCCGGGCGGTTTTCAGGCCCCCGTCGTGTTTCTTTCTCCTGGGCAAGAGAGAGAACCGCGATGAGGGTGAGCGCGGATCCGAGGATCAAGGCATTCCATGCGCGACCGATCCGTGGCATGGGATTCACCTCATTCAGGATATGTTGGATTCGATCCTTCAACGCACTTCGATCCGACACGGCCGCGGGAACAAGCGGCTGGCGTCGACGATTTACCGTCAGGTCCAGCAGAAGCTCGGCATAATCGGGGGGGGCCACATCGGTTGCATGGGCGAGCACCCAGTCATCGCAGGCCAGTTCGGCGAGACAAGCCATGCGTGCGCGGACGACCCAACCGAGCGGCTGCCAGGGGACGAGGCAGTTCAATAGCTCCACGGCGAGCGCGGAGAGGTGATCACTCCGTTTCCAGTGGGCGAGTTCGTGGCAGAACAGGGCGGTAGCGCACTCCTTCCACCTTCGCCTCTCATACAGGACTGAGTCAGGAAGGATCAGCGTTGGTCTGCGAGCCCAACACCAGATCAAAGGACACTGGATCCGGTTGGAAACGCGAACCTCGGGTAAAGCCGTGAGGCCCATTCGCTCCACCGCTTGCGTAAGCAAGACCTCCAGGTCTGAGTCTCGCACGATCATTGCGGTCGATTTCAGGCGAAGACCGAGGCAGAATGAGACGAGGAGTCGAAGCAGGCCCGCACTGATGATAGCAACAACAATAAAAAATAGTGCGTATATCAAATTATTGATGCTGCGTGGTGTGAAGGCAGGCAAGGAGCCTGGAGTGTTGCGACGATCCGAGCCACCGACCTCGTGGGGTGAAGGTTTCGCCACGATCGTCTCGGGCGGGCGTTCGAGAAGCGGGCGTTCGAGAATTCGAATGGGTTCATTGGATTGGTCGCGTGGGGCGGGGGCTGAAACGGACGCATTGACGCCGAGTGGTGCCGGTGGATCGATCCCGGAAGCCGGCACCGGACGAGGTGCGAAGAGCCCCAGGTCGAGGCGCTGGACGATGTGCGACCCCAGCGGGATCAGCAGCGAGGCGAGGACGCCAATCAGGTGAAGCCGATGAGCCCGAGACGCTCGCATTGGCACCAGCCTGGAAAGGATGAGGACCAGGCCAAGGATGATGGTCGATTGCCAGGTGACGAGCCAGGCGACTCTCAGCCACGGCGGCAAGCCGAGATCCATGAAGTTTGACATCGCATTCACCGTCCCCTTTCCGAGCGTTTACGTTCGATCATCCGTCGAAGTTCAAGAAGATCCTGGTCCTTGAACTTCTCATCAGCGAGGATATGCTGAAACAATCGAAGCGGGTCTCCTCCAAACACCCTGCGCAAGAGGGCCCGGGCCGTGGAAGAGTCGGCCTCGTCTCGCGACTGAGTGGCCTTGTAGAAATAGACCCGTCCTTCCGACCGGTGCTCGAGCCAACCAGCCTTGTCCAACTTCTGCATGACGGAGAGAACGGTGGTGTAGGCGAGCTCGCCATGATCCGTCGTTGCAAGCCGGTCGCGCACCTGCTGGACGTTCGCTTCGCCTAGCTCCCAGACCGTTTCCAGCACAACGCGCTGCAGCGGCCCAAGCCCGTCGAGTGTTCGATCCTCCATGGGTTCCTCCTGTTACTATCTATCGTAGTACTCCGATGGATAGTATCTGGTTCCAGATCCCCGTCAAGGATATTCCTCGAATTTTTTGTGAGCAAACAGGTCCGCGCTCAGCGGATCTCAGTGGTTCGAGGTGGATGCGGGCGCTTCGAGGGAGGGGGGTATTGGGTTTGAAACCCATGAGGAGAGGTGGTGTTGATGATCAGCAAGACGGGAGCCACGGGTGAGACCGGGCCATTGAGGAGCGATATGAGGGGTGAAGGATTCGAGTCCACGCTGGGAAGGGAGACAATCGGGGCGAGTCAGTTATTCAAGGTTTTATATGCGGACATTTCTGGTTAGACCTGGTTGCGGACCGTTCCATCCACCAGGGCAATCCGCGCGTTTAGCCAGGGGATGATTTCTCCAAAGACCTGCTCGCGATCGATCTCGTTCAGCGGCTCATGGAGCATGTCGGGAAAGAAGGCGAGCGACTTGTCGGCGCTGGCGAACTTATCGAAGGCGAGTTGCGACGCGATGGGGTCGATTACCTGATCCTGACCGCTCAGGATGAGCAGGAGGGGAAGTGTTACCTGGTCGGCGTGTCTGACAACAAACCGGCCTGCGTCGAGCATGCCGAAGAACAAGGGAGCGCTGATCCGACTGTGACGGAGCGGGTCTGTCATGTGGTCGAGTCGAATGACAGGGTCGTGCGTCAGGATGTCCGCGTTGAGTTTGGCCCCCAGGGTCACTTCGGGAGCGAGCCAGTACAGAATTCGGCCGAGCCAGAGTTTGTACCTCGGTACGGGGGTTGAGACCTGAAGCGCGGGGTTAGAGGCGATGAGGCCGGCCAAGGTCTTTGACTTGACGGGATCCATCGCCAATCGAAGCGCAACCAGCCCCCCATTCGAATGGCTGAGCAGAAAGGTGGGAAGGTTCGGACGCTCGGACTGGATCCACTGGACCGCGCTGAAGAGGTCCGAGACGAGTTCTGAAAAATCCTTGACCACGCCTCGCTTGCCGGGGCTGCGACCGTGCCCTCGGAGGTCGGGTGAGAGGACGTCCATCTGCAATTCAGGACCGAGCGCCTCGGCGACATGCCGATAGCAGCCGCCGTGCTCGCCGAATCCGTGCGCGACGACCAAGAGGCCGCGGGGGTTGGCCGTTTTCCAGTGCCAGCCGAGTAAGTTGAGCCCATCGGCCGTCGGGATCCTCACGTCAAGCGGAGCGGAGTGAGCGCTGATCATCAACGACTTCCTTCGGTTGGGCTCGAGTCCGATCCCGGCACGATCAAAAAGGGACGACTCAGTGGCTTTCTGCTACTTCCTTCGGCGCTTGAGCCGTTTGGGCTCAAGTCCTTCCGGGACGCTTCCAGATCCAGGTCCAGTGTCGATCGGAGGTTTGAGTGACCTCTTGCCGGGGGAATCCTAGCCGTTCGACCTGATCCTTGATTTCCTCCATTGTAAGGGCGGCGTGAAGCGAGGCCGCGAAGAGGGCTCGGGCCGAAGGAGTTTCGTGCCCGGCGTACGTCTCGACCAGTTGTTTGAGCTGCTCCATGTTGTCGGGCCGGACAAGGTCTCGAACGAACAGCGTTCCCTCCGGCGCGAGCAAGCGCGCCATCTCCGCCAGAACCAGCCCCGGCTCGGCGATATGGTGGATGATCGAGTTGCTCAGCACGGCCTCAAAGGCCGCGTCCTTTCCCACGACATGCTTGGCGTCGGCCCGCTCGCACCGAATACGATCCTGAAGCTGAGCTCTCTCAATGTTTCGCGACGCGACCTGGAGCATGGCATCGGAAAGGTCGGTGGCGACCACGCGCGCAGTCGACTCCAACTGACAAAGTACGATGGGAATCAGGGCGGGGCCCGTCCCAATGTCGATCCACTCTCCTCCGCGGCTTGGGCCATGTATTGCCAGGAAGTCGGCGGCGAACCGATGGTTTACGCCCGAGTGGTCCATCCCATCGTAGTCCAACGCCTCGTCGGGCGTGTCCATGGCCTCGGGCTCGAGAATGCGAGGGATCATCTGATTGAAGTCCAAACCAAGGGAAGAGTGTCTTGACTGGATGCCGACACGCCAAGGGTTTAGCCAGGCGAAGAAGTCGGCCTGGACCAGCGGGCCAGGCCGACCGAATTCGCCGCGACCGGTCAAATGAAATGGCTTCGAATGGAGTGGTGGGGCACCTCGCTTCGTTCTCAGCTTAATTTCAAGGAGGCGACGGCTTCACGGACCGCACTGAGACAGTTGCGAATATCTTCGATGGGGTTCATGACGTTTTCCTCGTACTCGAGGGCGAGGCATTCTTGATAGTTCAGTCCGTGCAAGACCTTGAGGAGCTCGGCGGTGCGTAGGTCCCCCTTGCCCAGAACGGTGAAGTGCATGCGGTCCTTGACATCCTTGGCCTCTGGGTTCTCCTTCACGTCCTTGAGGTGGACCCCATGGATTCGCTTGCCGAAAACCTCCGCCGCGCGGACGGGATCTTCCTTCGACCGAAGAAAGTGACCGGTGTCGATGCAGCAGCCAATCTTGGGATGATGATCCTTGATGGCCTCGGCGATGGTGTCGATCAAGGCATACCGATGGCCTGGCCCGTGGTTGTGGATCCCCACCCCCACACCGTATTCTTCAACCAGCTTGTCGAGACTCTCAAAGCTGTCGGGCGCGGGGTCGGCCGAGAGATAATCGAAACCCATCGCCTTGGCGAATTCAAAAACTCCACGGTTCTTATCGTGATCCTTCGTGAATCTTACGACGCCGTACCCGATCGTTTTGACCCCTTGGGCCTTGGTGATCTGCTTAAGACGAGCAATTTCCTCGGCCGACGTGCTCTCGGGGAGGTGGGCAGGATAGGCTTCCCAGTAATGAAGGCCGAGTTCCTTGGTGAGTGCCAGGGCTTTTTCGACGTTGGGTTTGCCGTTGAGGTGATATCCGCGCAGAGAGTAGCTCTGAAGCCCCATTTTGAACGGGCCGTAAGGTTTCTCGTTGGCGACGGCTCCGAGCGTCGAGCGAGTGCCGAGGGCCAGGGCGCTTGCCGTTGCAAGCCCAGTGGCCAGGAAGTTCCTCCGAGTCACTTCGTGAGAGCGCTCCAGGTGCGTCATCGATTTTCCTCAAAGAGAGTGAGGCTTGTGTCGGGGCACGAGCCGACGTGTTGTGTCGCGGCGAAACCCCGTTGGAACTTTAAGGAGGCGAGTCTGGTCCCGAGGCTATCCGAAGTTGGCCCCTCCATCCAGTCCTCGGTGGATTGGCGGTAACTTACTCACTCGAAAGGCTCGGCGCCTGACGGGGCGCGGGCTATTGTGAGTTCAAGGTCCGAATGGATAACATGAAGCCTCATACGTTTCCATTCAATCTTCAGCTCGACCCACGTCAATGGGAGGCCGCTCCATGACATCCGACGCGAAAGTCCTCGGAGTCCTCACACCCGTTGGAGGGGGTGACCCCATTCCCTTAACCAAGACCGAATTCCTCATCGGTCGAAGACCGTCCTGCGACATTTCTCTCGATTATCACAATGTCTCCGGCAAGCACTGCAACCTCCGACTGATCAACGGTGTCTGGCATGTTCGCGACTTGGGAAGTACCAATGGCACGACCGTGAATGGGTCGCAGATCGCCCGCGACCATCCGATCATGCCCGAGGATGAGGTGGGCATCGCAACTCACCTGTTTACAATTGAGTATGAACCAAGCGGACCGACCGGGGTGCTCAACAAGGAGAGTCTGATTGAGGATGGGCTCGCCGAAGCCCGGAAGCGGCCGTCACTCATGGAGTTGGCCGGGCTCGCCGAGGATGAAGACGGTCCACGCGGTCAGAGTCGGCCAACCCGCCCGCCAGAGCGGATCGAACGGCCTTCGACCGACGAGGCGGACTTCGACGACGCCGTTCCCGATAACTTTCAGAATGCCCCCGCCCCTAATCTCGAGACCTCGGACGACGACTTTCTCAAACTTTTCGAGGAGTGACGCCGAGTCCGTGCGTCTCAGGCACACGATGGCCCAAAGTCTGAGTTCGCTCTCCCTCGGACCTGGGCTGGGTGCGTTCGCAAACCCTTGACCGTAACGGCTGGGACCCTCTCTCCACTTGGCCGACGTCCGACTGGCAAGGAAACAACCGACGGAGCGAAATTCGGCTCCCGATTGCCCCTAATGCGTTGAACATGGAAATGCGACGATTCGGAGGGGAGGGGAGCGGGGCCGAGTTAATCGATACCAAGGACGCGCCGGACCTCCGCCGGCGACGTCCTCCCTGCCTCGACCGCGCTCCGGGCCTGCGACCAGAGATCGGTCATGCCGCTTTCGATCGCGAGGCGTTGCAGCCGCCCCACATCGGCTCGAGCCAGGATCGCCTCTCCCAACGTGTGCGACCGTGGCTCCAACATCTCGGCCAGCAACATTCTTCCCCGATATCCGGTCCCCGCGCACAGCGCGCAGCCGACGGGCAACCTGACCCGCTCGACCTCCAGGCCAAGCCGTTGACTGGGATCCGTCGATTCGACCGCGCACGTGCAAAGCGTGCGGAGGAGCCGCTGGCACAGGATGGCCAGGGTGCCGCTTCGGATCAGGTAGGGTTCAATCCCCATGTCGATCAACCGGCCAAGGACTCCACACGCGTGGCCGGCATGGAAGGTCGTCAGGACGAGGTGGCCAGTCAACGACGCCTGAAAGGCGATTTCCGCGGTCACGGGGTCTCGAACTTCGCCCACCGCGATCACCTCGGGATCCTGCCGCAGGAGAGACCTGAGGCCAAGCTCGAATGTGAATCCAGCCGAGAGGTTCACCTGTGACTGGGCAACCCCAGGGACGGGGACCTCGATCGGATCTTCCAGGGTCGCCAGGTTACGGCTCCCCTGCGTGGTGGCCACCAGCTCACGCAGGCAGGCATAAATCGTGGTGGTCTTGCCGCTGCCTGCCGGTCCGCTGAGGAGAATCGCGCCCGAGGTCGCGGTGATCGCCTTTCGTAACGAAGCGAGAGTCGCTTCGGGTAGACCCAGGTTCTCCAGATGCAGAAAGTGTCCTGATGCCGCGAACAGGCGGATCACCGCCTTTTCGCCGTAAAGGGTGGGAAAGACGCTGAGCCGCATCTCCAGGTCGCCGGACAGTCCGGGAATTCGACCTTCCTGGGGGACCTCGGTCCGATAGGTCAATAGGTTTGCAAGCACCTTGAGTCGCGCGACGATATTGGGAGCGGAGGACGAAGGGAGCAGGGCCCCTTGGCTCAAGACTCCGTCAATGCGCCAACGTAGCTCGAGGCCCGCTTCCGTCGGCAAGAGATGAACATCGCTTGCGCCGAGCGCGCGCGCTTCGGCCAGGATGAGATCGACGACTTCGGTGGCGTAAGTTGGTTTCCCAGGCTGAAGCGCCCCGACATGATCCGCGAATCGAGAGCTCGAGTCTGCCACCGTTTCAACGCCTCCGCGCGTCACGCGGCAACGAGTTCCCTGCCGCCTCGTTCCCCAAGTGTCGCCCTGGCCCAATCTTAACAGATAAGGAATCAGAGGCCAAAGTCGAACCCCTCATAAATCCATCGCTTTCGATCCGGCCCTCCGATCGGGTAAATTTGGTCATGTTCCTCCTCGGCTTCCATCGGCCCGCATTCAACGATGCGTGTGGAACAACGTCGAGAGCCTAGGCCAAGGCTATAAGCGGACTCGAGCTGTTTATGACAAGTGGCGCTGATGTTTTGATTCATGGTCTCGCGCAGCTTGGCTTTCGCCAGCTTTTTGGCATGCCCGGCTCGCACTCGACCGCCATTTACGACGCTCTTCAACGTGAGGGTTCGATCCGCTCGACCTTGATCCGCAATGAGCAGGCAGGGGCCTATGCGGCGGACGGTTATGCACGCGTGACAGGGAAGCCGGGCCTGATTTGCACCACCGCCGGGCCAGGAGCGACGAACGCCTTAACGGGCATCGCCGAGTGTTGGGCCGATTCGGTCCCCGTACTTCTGATCGCCGGCCAGGTCAACTCCGATCGCATGCACCAGGAGTGCGGTGCTTACCACGAAATCGACCTCGAGTCGATCTTTCGTCCCGTGACCAAGTGGTGTGGCACCGTCCGGAACCTGGACGACCTTCCCTCTATGCTGGGTCAAGCATTCGACGCGATGACACAGGGCCGTCCCCGCCCCGCGGCGCTCTTTTTACCGCAAGACCTGATGAAGGCCCCCGCGCAGCTTTCACCCATTCCTCGATCCGAATTCTCACCCCGGCTTCCATCCCCCAAGGTCATCACCGAGGCCGCCGAACTTCTGGGGCAGTCGCGGCGCCCCGTGGTGCTGGCCGGCGGCGGGGCACTCTGGGCGGGGGCCGAACAGGAAGTCAAAACGCTCGCTCAGCGACTCAACGCTCCTGTGATCACCTCGCTCAACGGCAAGGGTCTACTTGACGAATACGACCCGCTTTCGCTGGGGCATGCCCGGTCGGTCCGGTCGAGGGAGGTTCTTGCTCAGGCCGATGCACTCATCGCGGTCGGTTGCCGGTTCACGGAGGTCATGACGGGTTGGCATACCTTGCCCATCCCACGGAACCTGATTCAGATCGACCTCGATCCGGACCAGATCGGCATGAACTATCCCGTCGCCGTGGGAATTGAAGCCGATGCGAAACAGGCCCTACTAGCCCTGATCAAACAGGTGCCTGAAGGGTCTAGGGAGGAATGGGTCGCCTGTTGGGAGCTTGCGCGCGAGCTGAAGCCACCTCGGCCTGAGTGGCTCATCGACACCCTCCGCGCCTGCTTGCCCGACCATACCCCTGTCTTTACCGACGCCTGTGAGATGGGCTATCGACTCCAGACCGACTGGGTTTCGCGCGGGCCTCGGCGGTTCTTCTACCCTTCCAATTACATCACCTTGGGCTGGGGTCTGCCTGCCGCGCTAGGCGCCTCGGTCACCCTTGAGTCAGGGCATGTGGTTTCCGTAAGCGGTGATGGAGGGTTTCTCATGGCGGCTCAGGAGCTCGCCACGCTGTCCCGATATCAGCTTCCACTCATTGCAATCATTCATAATGATAATGCCTATGGAGCAATTAAGAATATCCAAAAACGAGATCACGAAGCGCGGTTCCTCGACGTCGACCTCAATAACCCCGACCTCATCGCGCTAGGGGCATCCTTCGGGATCCCCTCCGTACGAGCATCCGACGCCGACGAACTCACAGCCGAGCTCCATTCGGCACTCAATCGCCGTGGACCCTCCTTGATCGAGATACCAGACCACTGGCGATTGATCCGCCAGTAGAGGCGACTCGGACCTGGCGAAGTACCAGGAATGGGAAAACTGGAGAACGTGAAAGAAGTAATGGATTTTCATTTGAAAGTGTCATTGAGATTTTTAATCTGCTTAATCAATACGAGTTCGCACGAACCGTCGTGGATCGCGGGTGGTTTGCGCGTAAGTATTTGGTACTCTTGGAGTTGGCGCATTACGTCCCAGTGCGAACAGTGGAATTGGGGGGCAGTGAGGGAGGATCGTTGCCAGGTCTTTTGATTTCAATCCGGAAGTGAAGTTGACAGACCTGCTCGAGTTATTGATAGTATCGGTTCGACGGATTCGGAAAAGGAGACGAATCTACGGGCTCGGAGTCAGATCCCGCTAAGCTCAAGCATGCCATCTGGCTCGCTCACAATTTGCCGGTATCCAACCACGCTCCGGCATTGGAGGTAGGGACGAGTCTCAGGCTCATTGGCTCAATCGAACCCCTCTCGCCTCGCCGACCGCCATCGTTCAGTTGGCAGTTCCGTGACGACAACGTCAGCATCAGCAACATTTTTGAACGGATACACCCATGCGCATTCTCGTCACCGGCGGCGCCGGCTATGTCGGTTCGACTTTGGTCCCCTTGCTTCTCGAACAGGGCCATAAGGTCCGCGTGTACGACAGCTTGAAGTTCGGTGGTCATGGGCTGCTCCCCTGCTGCCAGCATCGTGATTTCGAGCTGATCAAGGGAGATGTCAGCGACGCCGCCGGACTTTCCAAGGCCCTGGAAGGGGCCGACGCAATTGTTCATCTGGCCGCGATCGTCGGTTACCCCGCCTGCAAGAAGGAACCGCAACTCGCCCAGGCCACGAACGTGGATGGAACCAAGCTGTTGCTGGAACTGCGTAAGCCCGACCAGCGGGTCGTCTACGCGTCGACCGGCAGCATCTATGGCGCGGTCCCCGACTACGTTTGCACCGAGAAGACCCCTCGTGCTCCAATCACCTTGTATGGTGAGACCAAGGCACTCGGCGAGCAGATGGTGCTGGAGGCCGGCAACGGTATTGCTTATCGTTACGCCACCGCGTTCGGCGTGAGCAATCGGATGCGGCTCGACCTGATGCCGAACGACTTCACCTACCAGGCCGTCAAGAATCGAAACCTTATCGTCTATCAGGGCGGTTTTAAGCGAACGTTTGTGCATGTGCGCGACATGGCTCGCTCGATGCTCTTCGCGCTCGACCGCTGGGACTCGGTGAAGGACGACGTCTACAACGTGGGTCATGAGAGCATGAACTTCACGAAGGAAGACGTGGCCCGCAAGATCATGGAGCACGTCGACTACTATCTGCACTTCGCGGAAGTGGGAGCCGACGCGGATCAGCGCAACTACGAGGTGTCTTACGAGAAGATCCGCGCCAAGGGGTTCGAGACGACCGTCGATCTCGATCGAGGGATCGCGGAGCTGGTCCGAGCCGCCCAACTGATCGAATTCCAGAATCCCTTCGCCAACGTCTGACCTCAATCGCTACGTATCCACTCAATGAATGACGGATCATCCCCTGGCGGCCGTGCTTCGAGCCACCGCCAGGGATCATGGACCACATGGAGGTATCAACTTCGATGGGCGGCAACTTCTGGTCGGGTCGGCGAGTTACGGTGACGGGAGGAGCGGGCTTCCTCGGCCAACATCTGGTCAACCGGCTTGAAAAGCTTGGAGCGCAGGTCTACGTCCCGCGCCAGCGCGAGTACAATCTCACCACGCTCGAGGCTTGCCTTCGCTGCCTCCTCGAACATCCGTGTGACATGCTCTTTCACGCGGCCGCCTACTACGGCGGCATCGGTATCAATGTCACCGAACCCGCCAAGCTCTACTACAGCAACCTGGTCATGGGCGCGAACCTCATGGAGGCCGCCCGACTGACTGAGGTTAAGAAGTTTGTCGCCATCGGCACTGCCTGCAGCTACCCCGGTTACCTTGAAGGCAACTTGAAGGAAGAAGACCTGTGGGCGGGCCCTTGCCACGCCAGCGTGGTGAACTATGGCCTGACCAAAAAAATGATGGCGGTCCAGGCCCAAGCCTACAAGAAGCAATATGGTCTTGATTCCATTCATCTGATTCTGACCAATTTGTACGGGCCCGGCGACTCGTACAACCCCGATCGTTCCCACGTGGCGGCGGCCCTGGTTCGCAAGTGGGTGGAAGCCGAGATCGCCAAGGCTCCCAGCCTGGAAGTGTGGGGCACGGGCAAGCCAATTCGCGAATTTATTTATGTGGAAGACTGCGCGGATGCGATCGTCCTCGCGGCCGAGAAATACAACGACGCCGCAATGCCGCTCAACATTGGCACGGGCATCGGCACGTCGATCCGGGAGTTGGTCGAGACGATCAACGAGGTAACCGGCTTTGCCGGAGAGATCGTCTGGAATACCGACAAGCCCGACGGGGCGGCCAAGAAGGTTCTGGACGTAACACGGATGACTCAGGCCCTGGAAGGCTGGACCGCACCCACCGACCTGAAGTCGGGACTGGCCAAGACCATTGCCTGGTACCGGGCCAATAAGGCCCAGGCGGATGCGAAGTGGTGATAACCTGGCTCAAGTCTCTCCGACCTCACGAGGGGCCCGGAATCGTGAACCCGCGCGCTCACGGACGGTTGGGGGCCCCATTCATCCGGGCCCGTGCCAAGGATTCACCCTTGGGCCGGACACGCATCCTCTTCGTCAACCAGTACTACTGGCCCTCGCACGCGTCCACCGCGCAGCACCTGGCCGACCTGGTCGAGTCGCTTGCCAAGGAAGGGTACGAGTGCCACGTCCTCTGTGGGCAAGGCGGATACAAGCCTGGAACTCCCCCCTTGCCGCTGTCGGAAGTGCATCGAGACGTGCATATTCATCGGGTGCCGACGACTTCGCTCGGCCGTCGTAGTACGCTGACCCGAATGATTGACTATCTGAGCTTTTACGTCAGGGCTCTGTTTGCCTGCCTGTTGATGCCCAGATATGACGCGGTGGTGACCTTGAGCACCCCCCCGATTATTGGTCTGCTCGGTACCTTGCTGCGGCGGTTCAAGGGAACGCGGCACGTCTACTGGAGTATGGATCTGCATCCGGATGCCAGCGTCGCTCTGGGCAAAATGTCTCCGCGCAACCCGATCGTCGCCTTTCTGGCATGGTTGAGTAACGCCGTGTACCGCCAGGCCGACCGCGTGGTGGTCCTGGGGGACTACATGGCCGCGCGCATCGTGGCCAAGGGCGTTCCAGAGGAAAAAATCGAGTCGATTCCGGTTTGGAGCCGGCGCGACGAAATCTACCCGCTCCCCCGCGCGAAACACCCGCTTAGGGAAAAGCTGGGGCTTGCCGACAAGTTCGTGGCCATGTACTCGGGCAACCTGGGACTGGCTCACACCTTTGAGGAATTCCTCGAGGCGGCCCGCCGACTGCGCGACCGCTCCGACATCGTCTTCCTTTTCGTCGGCGAAGGCCCGCGCCTGTCCGAAGTGATTTCGGCGAAGGAACGGGACCGACTTGATAATATCCAAATGCTCGACTACTTCCCGCGCGAGCAACTTCACATCTCTCTTTCGATCGCCGATACCCACCTTATTTCCGTTCGACCCGAGATGACGGGTATCGTGGTCCCCGGTAAGCTCTACGGGGCCATGGCCTCGGGACGCCCCGCGCTCTTTGTCGGTCCGGAACGAAGCGAATCGGCCGACACGATCCGCGACACCGGGTGCGGCATGACGATCCTGCAAGGGGACGTTGAGGGCCTGGTGAACTCGATACTCCAACTCGCGGAAAACCCCCATCTCGCGGATCACCTTGGCCAGAAGGGGAGAGAGGCCTTCTTGACGACCTACGAGAAGAATGCCTGCTGCGAACAGTGGAGTGAGTTGATCGGCAGCCTTCTCCCCATTCCCCAGGTGTCGCGGATATCTCACGCGGTGGCTGGGCAAGTCGCGGGCGGTTCGGCCTGATCCGTTGGGTGGATACCGGCCTGGTCCGCGACGACTTGGCCGGTCTACTGGGCAAGGCGAACGACCATCTAGGTAAAACGAGATCGACTCGGGAGCGAGGTATTCCGTGCGGAAATCCCACACCAGGTTCATCACGACGTTCGTCCTGCTTGGCGGCTTGACCCTAGCGGCGAATGCGCAAGGGCAAGGGCCCGCCCCCTCTGGGGTCGCGAGAATTCAGGATAAGCACGACCGAGCCCTGCTCTCGGAGCTGCGGGCGTACCTGAAGGAGCACCCCCGGGCCGAGGACGCTCAGGAAGCCTACATGCTGATCTTTAACAAAGCGATCGAGCATGATTGGTTTACCGAGAATGCTTCGATCGCCGCGCAATATCTTGTGGAACAGCCTGATGGCCCTGTCCAGGCTCTTGCTCGCATCGTCGTCACCATGGCGAAAGCTCAAGAAGGAAAGTATGGCGAAGCGCTGACCCGGTTCAAGGAGTTGATGAACGGGCTGGGGAAGGACGACCAGGAAGAGTTCGCGATGAACTTCGCCGACACGCTCGCGAAGGCGGCAATGACCGCGGGAGAGTATCCCATCGCGCGCCAGGTCTTCGAGACGCTTCTGGTACGATATGGGGAAAGCCCCACGTTGCGCCAACGCGTTCGCGATGAGTTGAACCGGCTCGACCTGGTGAACAAGCCCGCCCCTTCGCTCTTGTTCAAGGACGCCAACGGACAGTCGGTCCGGTTGGCCGACCTCAAGGGGAAGTTTGTCCTCGTCGATTTCTGGGCGACCTGGTGTGCCCCTTGCATTGAAGAGTTGCCGAACGTTCAGGCCGCGTACAAGAAGTACCACGCCCAGGGTTTCGAAGTGCTTGGGGTGAGCCTGGACGAAACCAAGTCCGCGCTCCTCGACTTCGTGAAGGCCAGAGAGATCCCCTGGCGCCAGGTGCACAACGCCACCGGCGAGGGCGACCTGGTTGAAGCCTTCGGTGTGAGCGAGATCCCCGCGACCTTTTTGATTGACCGGGAGGGGACGATCGTCCGTCTCCAGCTTAGGGGGCCCGCGCTCGATGAGGCCCTGAGCAAGTTGATCAAGGATGCTCCCACCCATTGATCCCTTGGCACGTTTACTCTTCGTTTTGCAATGCCAATCCTAGTTGAAATCATCAATCGGCCGATCGATCCGTTTCAAGAATAATGCGGACGCTCGCGAGTCAGCTTCTCAGCTCGGGCTCGCGGGCGTTTTTTATTTGTCTCGTAGAATCTGATAATCGCCCCGAAACCACTCCTTCAATCCGTTTCCATACCAGGGGGAAAATCGACGGTCGCTTGGCCCCCCCGGGAGTGTCGAGTGCAGCTCATCGGTTCCAAGGTCAGTCACGAATCGGTAAGAGGGGCCGCAGGCCATCAACCGACCTCGGGAACGCATGAGTTGGCCTTGATGCACAGTGGCTCTCCCCCCCTTGATGGAGACCGGCCCCAGGTCGATGCCGAGGAACAGGGGAAGCTTGGAACCAAGCATCAGGTGCTCGAACCGGAGTCGACGCGCTTTTCCGTATGGTTGGGGCGAGGTTGTGTCGAGAGTTCGTTCCAGAACGCTCTGAAAAATCTGGTCGCGCGTCCGATCTCGGAACCATCCCGATCGTTCGGAGAGAAGGACACGATCGAACGCGCCGTAGTACGCGGTGAAGATCGTGGTTTCGTCGAGCAAGTGCGTCAGGACGTGTTCACCCAGTTGGTTACGCCCCTCGTTGGCGCTGATAGGGCCCCCGAAGACTTCAAAGAGCAGGTTTCTATAAAAGCATTCAAAGAGATAGGCGCCGGTCGAGTCGTCGTCGTAGTTGAGGTTCCAACTCAGAAGCGCATCGCGGTTTTCGGAAGTGGTCCCTCGCTCCAGAATCGGCTTCAGGAGCGTCATGAAGCGTTCGGCCTGAATCGAGTAGAGGTCGAACTGCAACGCCTTCATGTCCTCGATCGAGAAGGTTCTGGGCTGTGCGAGAATGTCGCGGATGCGCTCTGCTCGATAGTTCGCGACGCAGAGGTTGATGGGTTTGGCTCGCCCCAGGGCATTGAGGTCGTCATTGGCCGTGGCCAGGAAACCTTCCGGCGGATTCTTCGCCCGGGGGAGATCCTCGACTGGCACAAACCCTTGCCAATCATGCGCTGGGTCGGCGCCCCGGAGCGGAACGAGCCCCGAGAAGCCTGGCGGACGTTGGGGCATCTTGCCCGCCATCTGGTATCCGATGTCCCCTTGGCGATCGGCAAGCAACCAGTTCCAGGAGGAGTTACACAGCTTCGATAGACTGGCCTGGCCTTGGTCCACGTTCTGGGCTTCCAGGATCTCCATGATCGCTTCTAGCGAGGATCCGCCGGTTTCTTCTCCGCAGGCCCAGCGGGTCGTTAGATAATGGCCGGCCTGGTGTGGGTCGCCTTCAAGAGTCCCGTGGAGGTTCTCATAGAACGTTTCCTGTACGGGTTCCCCACCCGACCGAAGGATCGTTTCGCGCCTGGTGTCGAAGGGAACCCAGGAATCGGATCGTTTGAAACAGCCATCGCGACATTCCTCAACCCATGAGTCAACGCAGTCCATAAAGGCATAGGTGACTGACCAGGCGAGATCGGGGGTGCGTCCCACGACGATCCCCGGGATGCCCGGAATCGTTGCTCCCATGGCGTATCGCGGTTTGGTTTCTCCTCCCCAGCGAAGGACCGCCTCGTACCAGAAAGGGGGGACGCGATTGACCTGGAGATGGGGATCGTTGCAAACAAAAGGGCTTCCGGACTCCGTTTTGGTCCCCGCGAGCACCCAGTTATTGGAGGCCATCGCGGCGGGAAGCGAGGAGACTCGCCAGAGCGATTCCGGGACGATTCGGTCGATCAAGCGAACTCCACGAATGAGTTCCAGGTCCAAACCCGCGAGTTGCCCCGGGAATAGCTCCTCAAGAAGGTCTGGATCAATCCCACCTTGAAGGCACTCGACGATCCAGCGTTCCACCTCGTTCTGACTGATCGCCAGCGCGACGTATCCAATAACCTTGGCCGTGAGATAAATGTCCGAGAATTCCCAGGGCTCTTCCTTGTAACCGCGCGCCAGCCAACGTAATTCCCAGGGGATTCCAATCTCGTCGAAGGCCTGGTTGATACCCCGGCAGTAGGCGTCGCTCCATCGGCGAGTCCGTGGCGCCAGGGACTGGGTCTGGCTCTCCGCGTCTCGGCCAAAATTCAGGCGGCGAAAGAAGCGATCAAGCTCAAAAAGCTCCGGTTCATCGCGCAATAACTCGCAACAGCGCCCTTGACCAAAGAGACGCACCAGCCTGAGTTGAAGACCCCGGTCTTTCCCATGCCAGTAGCCCAGTCCCGTAATCGCGTCGTCGAGATCATCGGCGGTGATTCGAGCCGTACCTTGCGGAGTCCGGTCGAGGCGAATTGGTCCCGCTAAGCCCTGGAGTGTCGGGGAGCCCTTCTCTCGCATTCTACCTCCAACCGAAAAACCGAACTCTCGTAATAACGCAAAACCAAGAAACATGTTGCCCTGTTGAATTCCAGCTATTGCAATACAATGCTTTTGCGAATCGAAGGCATACAACCCTTGGAAGATGATGGATCGACCTACCTCGGGAAGGGTGGGGTGAGTTGCTGTTCGTCGATTTCGACTCTCAAATGACCAACTCCGAATGCACGATTTCCACCTTGCCCCATTCCGAGGTTTCCGATAGTTTCCCCATGCCTTGAGCTGAAGCCTGACGCAGGCATGCATGTAGGCGATGGTATTCGTTCTTGAAAGCCAAGACGAACGCGAGCACCTTTGATTCGATCGAAGGCTTGCTTTGGAATGAGAACGCCCAATGGATTGGCTTCTTGATCCGAGCAAGACTCATTTCCGGCCTGATCACCTTGGATTCTGAACCAGGGACCGATTGTAACATCTCGGCGCGACTGCCAGGATGATCTGGGCGATGAGGGTGCTTGTGGTGTGGTGGCATGAGAGTCGTAGACCGCTCTCAACTTGATGGTTGATTACCATCAGGGCTGATCCAAGGAGGGATCAAGATGGCGCCGAGAAACGTTCGAGTGCGACTTAAGGTCGCGGGGCTCGGCATTGTGTTCCTCGCACAAAGCTCGTTGCTCGACTCTGTGTTTGCTCAGGCGCGTAACGCACCCGAGAACTCACCGATCATCTATCAAAAATCGCGGCAATTTCGCGTTCCCTTCACGCTCAAACCGGAAGACGCGGGGCGTCGAAAAGAGCTGCAACTTTGGAGCTCGACCGACCAGGGCAAAAGTTGGGCGCAACGAGGTGCGACGACCCCCGATCGACCTGCCTTCACATTCGACGCTCCCGGTGACGACGAATACTGGCTGGCCATTCGAAGTATCGACCAGCAGGGGAATTCCTTTCCCCCCGAGGATTCGCCCATCGTCCCAAGCATGAAGGTCGCGGTGGATACGACTCCGCCCACGGTGAAGCTCGAGCTCCAGGTCCGAAGCGCCAGCCTGGTTTCCGTGCGTTGGGAAATCCAGGAGGATCATATCGATGCCGCGAAAAATCCGACACTTGAATATCAACTTGAAGGATCGTCGGATTGGCGCCCGGTCCCTGACGTGGAGAAGGGGTTAACGGGCGCGGCCATGTGGGACACTGGAACGGCCGACCCCTTGAAGGTTCGTGCGAGCGTTCAGGATCGCGCCGGCAACCGGACGGTCGAACAGTTACAGATTGGCGCGAATCAGCCGGAAGGGGCTGCCCCCGCGTCCAATGTCAACTCGCCGACCACTCGCCCAGAGTCTGCCACGGAAGCCAAGCCGAAAGACGCGTTACCCCTCGAAGCCCAGCCCGACAACAACAAGGCTGTTACCCCACCGAGTGAGACTCCAGGCTCTGCTCCTCCCACGGAACGAGCCGCCGAGTCATCCGCTTCCGAATCCGGAACGATTCCTAAGCTTGACCGGCCTCCCCAGGTGTCACCTGGTCCAGATGCTCCAGAGGTTTCGCCTCGCGTGGATCCCTCGCGACGCGATTTGCCTCAGCGGCCGACCGGTCCGGAAACCACTCTCACGCGACCACGGTCAACTTCGGAAAATGGAACGACGGTTGAACAATCGACGACGCCTCGGGGATCACAAGTTTTAGCATCACCCCAACAAGCCTCGCGCTCAATTCTGGCGTCCCCGCAACAAGCCATGAGCTACGCGCCCACGCCGATTCCACTTGAAAGTCTAAAGCCTGGTGAGCCGCAATCAACGGCCGAGGCTCAACCTAGAGATGTGCCTCCCTTCACGAGGCGAAGTGGCGCGGGATCGGTTGATCATTCTTCTTATGAAGCAATGATGGCTCAACGGCAGCCAGGCGTTGGGGAATCAAAAGATCCCGCCTATCGCGCGGAGCGAGAACTGACTGTCAGCCGCGTTGCAAGCCGAGGAGAAAACCGAATTCCTCAGGAACATCCTCCGGAAATTCCTCAGGACCCCATCCAATCGTCGGTGGCTCACCGGCAGGACACCCCGCTTGCTTCCGAGGCGGGAAGAGGATTCACGACAGTGCCAACGAATCAGACCGAGGCGCCCGTGCTCAAGGTCGCGAGTCCTCGGTTCCTGCTGGATTACGCGGTGGATCGACCAGGTCCCGACGGGAATGCCGAGGTCGTCGAGCTTTGGGTCACGCGAGACGGCGGAACCACCTGGGCCAAGGCCGGGACTGACCCGGATCGGAAATCTCCATTCATGGTCGAACTCGCGGGGCCAGGGGTGCACGGCCTCTCGTTGATCGCCCGTGATGCCTTGGGCTTTGGTGACCAACCCCCCGCCCCCGGCGACCAACCCAAGATGTGGATCCAGGTCGAATCAGGCCCCGAAATGAGCAACGCACCCGCGGCGAACGGCTCAGCGGTTCGGCGGTAATCGGGGCGACGAAGACCGCTATTTCGCTCAAGAAGCGAAGATTTAAGTGAACCAATTCGAACGCGAACGCAGGGGATATCCCGGTGTTCGCGTTTTCTCTTAGTATTGGACGCTTCGCTTTTTCCATGAACGGTCGAACATGCGAGGAATTTATTGCAAGAACCTGAGTCATCGCGGAAGAATCACTAACGCCGCGTGTCACCCATGTAGTGCAGTCAATATGCGATTATAAAATAATTTGCTCGTTAATCGGCGGCGTTGTTATGAACCAGGGATGACGTCACGTTGTAGATGGTCTCTTCCAGTTTGAGGAAGTCGATTGGCTTTGTGAGATGCTCGGAAAAGCCGGCGGCCTTGCTCAACTGGACATCATCTTCCGACCCGAACCCACTGAGGGCGATGCCGGGGAAGTCAGATCCTCCACCAAGCCGCTGCATGAGCTCGAGGCCGCTTCCATCGGGCAACTCGATATCACTGATCACGAGATCAAAGCTCGTCTCGTTCGCGGCTTCGATCGCGCGGGCCATGCAGTCGGCAGTTCTCACCTGATGTTGGTGCTGGCCGAGGATCCAGGAGAGGTAACGGAGCGTCTCCTTGTTGTCCTCGACCAGGAGGATCCGAAGCGGCCGAGGAATCGAGACTTTGCGAGAGAGCAGGGGGGGAGCTTGAGGGGCCGTCGCGGGCGTGGAGGTGGTCACCAACTCGAGGGTGAAGCAACTCCCTTTACTCTCGCCTTCGCTCGTGGCCGAAATCGTTCCCCCATGCGCGGCCACAACCGATCGGCTGATCGCAAGTCCCAGGCCCAGCCCTCCGAACCGTTTTCGGGTGGACGAGTTCCCTTGCTCAAACGCGTCGAAGATTTTCGGTAAGGTATGGGCTTCGATTCCGATGCCCGTGTCGCGGACTTCGACACGAAGCCTTGGCGAGCCATTCGACGAGGTGGAACTCGCCTGCTCGGTCTTGATCGAAATCCGGCCTCCTCTAGGGGTGAACTTGACCGCGTTCTTGATCAGGTTCCAGAAGACCTGCTGGAGACGAGCGGGATCACCATCAACGCAGTACGACTCGGCGTCGAGGTTGAGATCCAACGTAAGATCGTTCGACCGGATTTCTTCCTGACAAATCTCGATCGCTTGTTCAATCAAGGAATGCACATCCACAACTTCTCGATTGAGATCGAGCTTTCCTCGACTAATCCGGGTGATGTCGAGCAGGTCGTCGATCAGGCGTGCTTCGAGTTGCACATTGCGCCTGGTGAGGTCGAGGATGGACCTGAACTCAGTGGGGAGGTCGGACTCTTCGAGCATGGCGGTAGCCATGAGGAGCACGGGTGTAAGGGGAGTCCGCAGTTCGTGACTGAGCATGGCGAGGAACTGGTCCTTCGCCAGGCTAGCGGATTCCGCGGTCTCCTTGGCTTCTTGAAGTGCTGCCTCCGACCGTTTCCGCTCCGTGAGGTCGAGGACGAAGCCGATCCAGGTCTTGGGGTAACGTTCAAGAGCGGCGGCCCCAATGAGAACGGGGACCGGCTCGCCATCTTTGCGGACGAACTGCTTCTCGTAGGGAATACACGCGCCAGTCGCCCACAACTCGTTGGTGGCCTGCTGGTCAAGCTCTGTGAACTCCGCGGGGGTCATGTCGGACCATCGAACCCGGCCCAGCTCGAGATCCTCACGGGTGTATCCTACCATACGCAGGAACGCGTCGTTGGCTTCGATGACATCGCCTGAGAGGTCGGCAGTGATAATCCCGATAATGTTCGACTCCACGAGGCGTCCATGCCGGGCTTCACTGGCCTGAAGCGCTTTCAGGGCCTTGTCGAGGTCTCGCTCGAGGCGTTTACGTTCGGTGACATCTTCAACGACAGCCAGGGTTCCCACGACCGTTCCACAGTCGGATGTCACTGGGTTGGTAGTGACCGTGGCCCATAATCGAGAGCCATCGCTTCGGCGGAAGCGGAGATCCTGCTGATCGTTAACCTCATGATCCCGATGCGGAAGCTCTTGCGCGGAGCGTATTCGAAAGCCGTCAACGAGAAACTCTCGAAAGTCTTCGCCGATCAGTTCCCGGGGCGCGTAACCGAGCATCTCGGCGAGCCGATCATTCACATAAGTGGTCTTCCAGTCATTGTCAAAGACCCAGAACCCCTCGCGAGCCGTTTCAACAAGCTGCTTGTTCCAGGCTTCGTTACGACTTCGGAGTAGGTCGGACAGTCGATGCGCCATCGCAAACCGGTTCAACAAGTAGCAAGCGAGTAAAAACGCTCCGAGCTGAAGGCCCAGGAACGGGTCGATGTCGATTCCTCTTTGAGCGATGAGCGCATTGATGTAGATGACAATTGCCGAAAGAACCGCGGCAAGGGTGCCTTGCCGAAGTCCGCCATACCACGTGTTGAAGGTAACCGCCAAAAGCAAGACGCTGACCCGGAGCTGAGCGTCCACGAACGGAGAAAGAACAGATACCACCAAAACAGCGAAGAATACGCTGAGTTGCTGGAGTGAGAAAGGACGTGCGGCTTCCTGCATGATCGCTAACTCGGAACGGGTAGAGGCACGTTGGTTCGTTCGGGATGCGCCAGGCGCGGACCACTTACCAACCTTGGTTGGTCCCACGAGCCGCACCGCTTCTCGAACCCAAGTCAACCATGTCCTCGGAAAGTTAGCCTGGTTTCTCATAAGGTATCTTTTACGGACAACTTGCGTCGTGTCAAGTCAACTCAATTCACGGTGACGAATGGGATCGATCCCGCGCTTGGGTCGCCAATGATTCAATCGTGGTGCGTCTCAGGCCAGAGGATCGGTGGGAAGCGGACTCAGGTAGCGAACAGTCAGGATTGCGGCTGCCTAGGTTTTTGGTGCCAGGCGTTCATCCTCATCTAAAAATAGTACGTAGAATCGTTCATCAGCCGACGCGCGACTCATTTTGAAACCGTTTCAACCTTCGCCTAACTCGCACTCTTATTTAAGCTCAATTCGTTCAGCGAGATTGCTTGGATGAGTGCCTTGGTTGATGGCGATTCGGCGGTCAGGAATTCTGTTCGATTCCGCCAAGGCAAAATCCATCGAATAGCTTGGCGCAGGTCGGTATCTGACCTAGGGTCCAGTCGTGGCTGTTTAGGTAACGGCAATAACCCGGCTTTGAAATACCTAGGACTCCCGACACTCTAACCTAACATCAAAGACGAAATAGCAGGAATCCCACGCCCTTTAGGGGTGGGAGGAATGCGTGTAGTCTTGCCTTTTGACCGAATTTATCTACAATACATACATGAAACTCACCGTCCGAATCAGGTTGATG
>Ga0182745_1001039_pt1 | contig 27704 bp, 17 predicted proteins | sample eDN3rd30CKraftBY_FD_128523 | JGI IMG/M metagenome (GOLD analysis project Ga0182745, IMG submission 128523) | Enriched backyard soil microbial communities from Emeryville, California, USA - eDNA 3rd pass 30_C Kraft BY (version 2) (version 2) | ecosystem: Environmental > Terrestrial > Soil >... | reverse complement strand
TGGAGACGTCTCGCGACGTGTCAGGAGCCCGGTTTAAAACAGTTTGCTCCCTTGCGGGAGTGCCTTCGGGTGATGGGTGGATTATCCATATCAACTGATTTTTTGTCAAGAGGAGCGGGAAGGGACACGCATTCCTCCCACCTCTAAAGAGGTGGGTTTCCTGCTAATTTTTTATGAAGCGATTGAACCGAACCCAGTGGCGGGTTGACGGTGGAAGCTGGGTCGATTAGCCTTTGATGTAGAGGACGAGCCTTTGCGACGACGCCCCGAGCCGAGGAGAGGATAGCTCCGTGGCCTCCCTGTTCGTCATCCAAGGGGCCGACCAGGGGAAACGGTTCGAGCTAAAATCCAAGCCCATGGCCTTGGGGCGAGACCAGTCGAACCCCATCCGGCTCCACGACACCGAAGTTTCCCGACGCCATGCCGAAATCCGACCCGTGGATGATCTCTTCCGGATCGTCGACCTGGGTTCGGCCAATGGGACCTTCGTCAACGGTCAACAGATCGACCAGGTACGCCTTCGATCAGGCGACCGGGTTCAGCTTGGCCAGACCGTCATGCTCTTCAATGAAGGGCCTGGGCAGGAACGCGACCTCACCGCGCGCGTGGACCTGCTGAATTTCCCCAACCCCGATCGTTCGGCCATCCTCAAGAGTATTCCAGCCGGTGAAGGCTCGCGCGTGCTCCAGGCGCCCGACTTCGCGGGAGGATGGCTCAAGGACAGGCTCCTCAACCTCTCGGTGATGTATCGCGCGACGCAGGCGATCAGCCACGTTATGGAGATCGATGCGCTCCTGCCCCAGATCCTCGAACTGGTCTTCGAGTCGATCCATGCCGACCGAGGGGTCATCTTGCTGAAGGGGGAAGACGGCAAGCTCAGCCCCAAGGCTGTCCGCTGGCAAGGAGCTGCCGAACCCGATGAACGGATGACGATCTCACAGACGATCGTGGACCACGTCCTTGAGCAAGAGCAAGGAGTGATCACCAGCGACGCGCCGGGAGACAAACGTTTCGGCCCCGCCGAGTCGATCGTCGACTTTGGAATTCGCGAAGCGATCTGTGTCCCAGTTCAGGGTAGGCACGCCACCCTTGGGGTCCTGTACGCCGATGTCAGAGCCGCCAGCGGCTTCCTTTCCACCACTTACACCAGCGAAGGGATCCGCACCCGCTTCACCAAGGATCACCTGATGCTCATGGCCGCCATTGGCCATCAGGCCGGATTGGCCATCGAAAATACCCTCTTCTATAACGACAAGATCCAGGCCGAGCGGCTCGCCGCCGTGGGACAAACCATCGCAACCCTTTCCCATCATATCAAGAATATCCTGCAAGGCATTCGCGGTGGTAGCTATCTGATTGACATGGGCCTGAACGAAAAAGACGATGCGATCGTCAGGCGAGGCTGGACGATCGTCGAGAAGAACCAGGGCAAGATATACAACATGGTGATGGACATGCTCTCGTTCTCAAAGGATCGAGAGCCTGCGCTCGAAGTGGCCGACCTCAATGAAACGATCGGCGATGTGGTCGAGCTCATGCAGTCCAGGGCCAAGGAACTGGGAGTCGATCTGGTTTGGGAGCCGAGCCAATCGCTTGAGCAGGTCCTGATCGACCCTGACGGCATCCATCGCGCCGTGCTCAATATTATCACCAACGCGATCGATGCCTCGGAAGGCGTTGCCAACCCCACGGTCACCGTGAAAACGGATTGCGACCCGGCGAACGCCCTCGTCCGAGTTGTGATTTCCGATCACGGAACCGGGATCGAGGAAGCGAACCTCAGCTCGATTTTTCAGGTATTCGCCTCGAACAAAGGGGCGAGAGGAACCGGCCTGGGCTTGCCGGTCTCGCAAAAAATCGTCCGCGAACATGGTGGTCGCATTCTGGTCGAGTCGAGGCCGGAGCACGGCTCAACCTTCATCATCGAGCTTCCCCTCAAACGCAACGAGACCAACGGTCCTTCCCAGACCACCAGCGCGTCGTGAACGAGTCCCAGCACAACCTAACACGATCCCGAAGGCAGAAGCCCTCGCCCTTCGCTTAATGCCGGATGGCCAATAATTTCATCGCTCGCTCCCGCATGGAGTCCCAGGGGATTGGTAGATCCAAGGCCCCTTCGAGCGGCTCGCCAGCCAGTGGCTCGGGACGCCCCATCTCATCCACCTGAACAAACTGCATTAGCCCATCCATCCAAGGCGCTTGCCGGTCGGCCAGTGGCGAGCCGTAGACTCCCACCACCACCTGGGCCCTGGCCCGGTGAATCTCCGATCCTCGGATCTCCACAACTTGACCGATCGGGACGGGTTCGTAACACCGCACGTCAAGCACTCGCTTGAGTACAAGATTGGCGGCCAACCCCGCGGCTCGAAAGGCGGTGGCATAAGCCGCTTCAAGCGCAAGGGAAAGCAGGGCCCCCGCGTAGAGCGTCCCGTGATGATTCGCATCACGCGGCAAAATCAAACGATGTGTCAAGGTCTCGTCAACCGCGGGGTTAGCCATCGCGTGCAGTGCCTGTCCCAAGAGGGTAGAGGAGGGGCTCACGAACCCATTGTTGAATGCGCAACGCCAAGAATCTCCCTGCCGAAACCTAACGCGCGGAGAAGGGGGTCGCAACCGGAGCTCTCGGGTTGGTCCCCTCCGCCAGAATCGGAATGCCTATTTTCTAGGCGATGCCGATTAATCGTTCCGGTCCATCACTCTAAGGAAGCGGAGCCGTCGCGCAGGGGCCGACGGGCAAGCGGGCCGCCAATGCGGCTCAAGGTCTTCAACCTCTCGCTCCGAAGTTCGATGAGATGACGATCTCTCGACACGAACGACCCGAGCTCCCTTCTCGGTTGATCTTGGAGCCCCCGGATGGATGCCTGCCTATCCCGCTTTCTCGAGCATCTCAAGACGGAGCGTAACGCCTCCAGCCATACCATTCGAGGTTACGAGGAAGACCTCAAGCTCTTTTACCAGTTCCTTGAGGAAATCCAAGGAGAAGAGGTCGATCCGACTCAGGTCGATGCGCGCAAACTGCGCAGGTATTCCGCCTGGCTCAACGGCAGAGGGTATGCCCAAAGCACCATCGCTCGGAGACTGGCCAGCCTTCGCTCGTTCTATCGTTTTCAGAGACGCCAGGGGGTGATCGACGCGAACCCAACCGAGGCGCTCAGGAACCCGAAGCAGCCCAAACGTCTTCCCCGACTACTTCGGGTCGAAGACGTTATCCGCCTACTCGACTCCATCGCCATGGACACCCCCCTCGGCATCCGCGACCGGGCGATGTTTGAAACGCTCTACGGTGGTGGCCTTCGGGTAAGTGAGTTAGTCGGCCTCAACCTCGAGGATCTCGACTTGGAACAAGAATTGCTCAGAATTCGAGGCAAAGGAAAACGAGAACGCCTGAGCCCGGTTGGTCGGGTCGCAACCTTCCAAATCCAACATTGGCTCGCGATTCGCCAGCCGGCTGATCTGTCCGAAAAAGCCCTGTTTCTCAACCGATACGGCAAACGACTAACGAGCCGGAGCGTCGGTCGCCTCTTGGAGTCGCACCTGGTGCGCGTTGGGCTCGATCTCTCGGCCAGCCCCCACACGCTTCGGCATAGCTTTGCCACACACCTCCTGGACCGAGGAGCTGACCTCCGAAGCGTTCAGGAACTCCTGGGGCACCGAAACCTAACCACCACCCAGATCTATACGCACGTCACCGAGGAAAGAATGCTCCGTATCTACGAGAGTGCCCATCCACGAGCGCGAGAGAAATCGTAGGCGAGTGTTGCTTTCACGCAACAAGAGGTTGAGTCTGGTAAACCAGAATTCTAAGATCAGTTCTCAACCGGGGCATGGATGACTCATGTCGCCTCAAACGTGTGTGATTGAAGCGGAAGGGAGAAGAGTTCAAGCGACTATTGGATTTGAGACACCACCAACTTCAAAGAAACAAAAGCCCGTTTTGACGACCTGGCATCCATGGCTTAAACGTTTAAAGAGAGCGATGACGCTCGGCAATTTGCAGAAAATAGAGAAGTCTGGTCGGCATCAGGGCATTCGTCATCCCCTCAAGGTTCGAGTCGAACGCTGTGAAGTTCGGCGCAATCGAAGTCATCGTGGACTTCAAGGATCCCCGCATCCTCTTAGGGACGAGACTATCGAGACCGCGTCCCCTGGTGGGCGCTTTTGACGCGAGTATGACTTCCATGAGAACGCGTATCTTGATCGTGCATCCCGAGCCGACCACCCTGGCCCTCATGTCGTCCGTTTTAACTTCAATGGGGCTTGAGATCGAAGAAGCGGCAAACGATCGGATGGCGGTTCGACTGATGGAGCGCGGAGGGGTGGACCTCATGCTGGCCGGGGTTGATCCGGTCGACGGAGAGGCCCTGGAGCTCCTGGCCTACATGAGGCGCAAGCATCGATCGGTCCCCGTGATCTTGATTTTCCCGGGTGCGAACCCTGAGCGAACCAAGGAAGCGCTCCGCCAGGGGGCTCTGGCCGTGCTTCGTCAGCCCGTGCCGGCCGCGGAGCTCCGCGCGGCGGTCGCACAGGCGCTCGGTCCGCTCGTGATCGCTCAGAATACGAATGCTCCCGCCAACCAGGCTGAAACCACCAACAAGCCGGTGGCGGCCCCGATTCCCGCGGCCGGACAGCCCTCGCCCATCAACGTCGCCACGGCCAACTTCCAGGCGGAACAGTTTGCCAGAGACAGCGGAATCATCGGCAATGATCCATCGCTAAAGCAGGCGATCGAGATGGTAGCCTCCATCGCTTCGATGAATGCCCCGGTCTTGATTCAAGGGGAGCCCGGTACAGGCAAGTCATTGCTGGCTCGTGCCATTCACAAAGCGTGCAACCGGAGCGAGCAACCCTTTGTAACCTTCTCTTGCCCGCTCACCGACCCGGATGACCTCGAATGCATGGAGGCAGATGCCTCTCGTGAGAAACTGGAGGAAGATCAAATCGATCAGGAGTGGCGTACACGCCTCGCCCAGGCGCAAGGGGGGACGCTCTACCTGAATGAGGTGACACACCTCCCCGAGGAAATCCAGCTCGAATTACTTCGAGTCCTCCGCGACCGGGAGTTCGATTCCTGGAATCCTGCCCACGTCACACAACCAACAGCTCGATTCTTGATCTCGAGCAGCGAGAATCTCGCCAGCTTGGTCGATCGCGAGAAATTCCGCCAGGACCTCTACCATCGAATCAGCGTGGTCTGCCTGAAGCTGCCGCCACTCAGGCACCGGGGCACGGATATCGAACAACTCGCGGAATATTTCCGTTCGCGGTACGCGGTGGAGTTCAGCAAGAACGTGGTCGGTTTCACGCGCGATGCGCTCGACCTACTTACCAAGCATGACTGGCCTGGTAATGTCAGGGAGCTAGAGAGTGTCATCAAAAAAGGCGTGGAGTTGTGCCAAGGAAGTCGGATCACCTCCGGGCATCTCGCGCCGAGCCTGACGAGTCCGAAGTCGAATCGAGGCACCCACCCATCTCGACGGCCCCATCATCCCTTGAGCATCAGGCCCCTCAAGGAAGCCCTCGAAGAGCCGGAGAAGCGCATCCTTATCCAGGCTCTCCAAGCCCTGAACTGGAACCGGCAGGAGACGGCTCGCGTTCTCGATATTAACCGCACGACCCTCTACAAGAAGATGAAGAAATACGGCTTGCTGGTCGATGGCCCAATCTGGGTCAACTAGCTCGGAAAGCCGTTTTTCGGATCGCGCGGGAGATGCTCGTTCGCGTTAATAAGCAAGAGGTCCGGTGGCTCAAATCGGCATACCTTTTGCTCGAACTCCAGTGAAGTCAACGGCGAAGGGAAAATGAGACACGCCCGACCGAAGAACCTGGCTCCGCATGCCAACAAATGAATTCGTTGAAATCGCGTGACGTTTCCACCTCGGGGAAGGGTTGCCCGTTCGACAGGACGATTTGGTACAATAACGGGACCACCGCCAGAGCGCTGCCGATCGAACCCACCGTACCCGCAACGTCCTACCGAGGTCGACCCAATCATGCCAACGCGACATACTGGATTCGCCTCCGGTTCCCTAACTCGCCGCGAAGCCTTGATGCGGGCAGGCACGGGATTTGGCAGCCTGGCCCTGGGAACCTTGTTCGCTGAGTCAGGTCTACTGGCTCGGCCCGCATTTGGCGCGGAGAGCCTGACCCCGCTGGCGCCCAAAAGCCCGCAATTTGCTCCCAAGGCGAAACGGGTGATCCACCTGTTCCTCAACGGTGGGCCGTCTCACATCGACACATTCGATCCCAAGCCGGCCTTGACCAAGCAGTCGGGGAAGCCCCTCCCATCCCACCTGCCCACGGAACGAAAAACTGGCGCGGCCTTCGCCTCCCCGTTCAAGTTTCGCAAGTATGGTCAGAGCGGCCTGGAAGTCTCGGAGCTATTCGCGAAAACCGCCGAACACGCCGATGACCTCTGCGTCATCCGGTCCATGCATGCCGACGTACCCAATCATGAGCCGTCGTTGATGCTCATGAACTGTGGCGACGCGCGGCAGGCCCGGCCAAGCGTGGGAGCCTGGGCGCTTTATGGCCTGGGCACCGAGAATCAGAACTTGCCCGGGTACATCGTCATGTGCCCGAACGGCTATCCAATCGCCGAGTCTCAAAACTGGCAATCCGCCTTCCTCCCGGGCGTGTTCCAGGGGACCTACGTCGATACGCAGCACACGGACATCGAAAAACTGATTCAGCATATTAAAAACCGCCAGGTCTCCCGGCCCGCTCAGCGCGCCCAGATCGAGCTGCTCCAGGAGCTGAACCGCGAGCATCTGGAACGCCGCCAGCGAGAGGCCGAACTGGAGGCGCGCATCCAGTCGTTCGAGTTGGCCTTCCGCATGCAGACCGAGGCTGGGGACGCATTCGACGTGAGCCAGGAGCCGGAATCGATCAGGGAGATGTACGGGCCGGGGGTCCAGGCTCGGCAGATTCTGATCGCTCGGAGGCTCCTCGAGCGGGGCGTTCGCTACGTGCAGATTTGGCACGGAGAGGGACAGCCCTGGGATAGCCATGATGAGATCGCGACCCAGCACGGCCGACTGGCCAAGCAGTGCGACCAGCCAATCGCGGCCCTTCTTACCGATCTCAAACAACGAGGCATGCTCGAGGACACACTGGTCATCTGGGGGGGTGAATTCGGGCGAACGCCCACCGTGGAGCTCCCCACCCCCGGCGCGAACCAAGGGAAAATGAACGGTCGAGACCACAACCATTACGGCTTCACCATGTGGCTAGCAGGGGGGGGAGTGAAAGGGGGCCACGTGCATGGAGCCACCGACGAGTTCGGGTTCCAGGCGATCGAGGACAAAGTCCACGTCCACGACCTGCACGCGACCTTGCTCCACCTCCTTGGCTTCAACCACGAAACATTCACTTATCGGTACGCCGGCCGCGACTTCCGACTCACCGACGTGCACGGCAACGTGGTCAAGAGCCTCCTGGCCTGAGCGTCCGGCACAGCGCCCAACCTCAAATCGCCGAACCGACCAGAACCGACCCGACCCACCGCGCATCTGAAGTCAATACCTCAACACGCTAACACGAAAGCACGCCGCCTCCCGTCTGTTCTTGACGAGATGGGGCGTGCTTTGTGAATGATGAATCGACCAAGGACGTCTGATAGCGCATCCAACGCGGCACGCTTTCAGAATTGCTTGCGCTGACGGCTGGAAGGGATGTGCAGCGTTCCCCGGTACTTGGTCACGGTCCGACGCGCGACGGGGAATCCGTGCCGCCCCAGCTCCTCGACGATCTCCTCGTCCGAGAGTGGGTTCTGCTTGTCTTCCTTGGCGATGATCTCGAGGAGCTTCTGCTTGATCGTATCCCAGGCGACTTCTTCACCGTCGGTCGTGGTCGTCCCGCCGCCGAAGAACCGCTTGAGTGCGAAGATGCCTCGGGGGGTCTGGACCCATTTATCGTCCACGGCTCGGCTCACCGTCGTGACGTGGACATGCACGCGATCCGCGATCTGCTGCATCTTCAGCGGTTCGATGAACTCGGGGCCCTTGTCGAGGAAGTCCTTCTGGTGATCAATGATCGCCCTGGCCACCTTGAGCAAGGTATTCCGGCGCTGTTCGATGGACTCGATAAGCCAGCGGGCCGACTGGATGCGCTTCTGGATGTATTCCCGAGCGGCGGGGTCGGTCGCCTTGTTCTTGAGCTGCATCTGGTAGTAACGCGAGATGGAGAGCTGCGGAGTATGGTCGTCGATCAGGCGGACCTCATACTCGCCATGCTCGTTCGCCTCGACGATGAGGTCGGGCAGAACGTACTGACTGCTCTCCGGCGCGAACCGGGCCCCGGGCCTGGGGTTCAGCCGCCTGAGATGCTCGATCGCCTCCTTGATGTCGTCGATCGGAATGCCCGTCTTTTTCTCGATCGCCGGCAACCGATTCTGCTGGAGGTCATCGAGATGATTCGCGATGAGAACCTGGAGAATGTCGCGAGATGGGACTTCGGAGGTGAGCTGGAGGAGCAGGCATTCGCGTAGGTTGCGAGCACCCACGCCGAGCGGTTCGAGTTTCTGGACGAGCTTGAGCGCCTCCTCGGCCTGCGCCATTGAGGCATCGCCGCCGAAGTCGCGGACGATCTCGTTCAGTTCCTGATTGAGATAACCGTTCTCGTCCAGGTTAAAGATCATGTACTGAGCCAGGGACCGCACGGTCGGCTCTGGGTCGAGAAACGCGAGTTGGTCATCCAGATCGTCGTGGAGTGAGCGAGGCCGCGATGCCATGTTTTGCATGGCGTCGTGCTTTCGGTCCGCCTCTTCGCTGAGGGCGGCCCGGCTCATCCGGTGCGATTCTCCGAACGTCTCGGGCCAGTCTTCCTGGAAATCCATTCCGGAGTCGGTCTCGGCCTCGGCTTCGCTGCTCGCCTCCGCCGTCTCGGTCCGAGTGTCTTGCTCCGGTTCCGCGGTGCTCGACTCCCGCAAGTCCTCCAAAACGGGGTTCTCGCTCATCTCCCGATCGATTCGTTCCTGCAACGCCATCAGTGGCAGTTGAAGAATATCCATCGACTGGATCATGCGGGGCGCCATGCGAAGTCGCATGTCGGTCCGCATCTGCTGGGACGTATCGAGACGCATGATCGTACTTTCCGTCGTGGAATCGAGAAGAACCGAGGCGATCTCGTCATCAAGCGAATCGCGCGGGAGATATCGAGAGCGAGGTCATCGCTCCGCCCTTCCGGCCCAGATTCGACCCAATCCTTCCGGCCTACATGGCCTCGATCAGATCGCATCTCTCCCGGCACGCAATTATAATGCCGTCAGCACGATTATTGCACCCTACTTCTCAATTTTCCTCATTTTTCAGAAAGATTGACGTCCACTGATGGCGTCGGCCAGCATTTCCTTGTTGGCGAATTCCAAGACGCTCCCCGACGCGAGTCCGCGAGCGAGCCGGGTGATTTTCACTCCTGTGTCGACCAGACGGTCGGCAACGAGCAAGGCGGTGCCATCTCCCTCGAGGTTGGGGTTGGTCGCCATGATCAGCTCTTGAATCGTCCCAGAGCGGATACGAGCTTCGAGAGCGGGAAGGGTCAATTGCTCGGGCCCCATGCCTTGAAGCGGAGCAAGCCGGCCGAGAAGGACGTGATAGACCCCCTGATAGGTACCCGCTTTCTCAAGGGCAAGTAGGTCTCGGGGCTGCTCGACGACGCAAACGATTGACGCGTCGCGTCGAGGGTCCCGGCAGATGGAGCAGAGGGGTTGCTCAGCTTCGGTGAGATGAAAACAGGTTTGGCAGTGCCGGACCCGCTCACGGATATCCTTGATGGCCTCGGCCAGCGCGAGGGCCTCTTCCACCGGGCATTTCAGCAGGTGGTGCGCGAGGCGTTCGGCGGTTTTGGCTCCCACACCTGGTAAACGTCCGAATGCCGTGATCAGCCGATCGACTGAGACAGAGTAACCCGCCATGGTTCCAACTCCTTCTCCTGGCTCCGGGCGGTCGATCAGGTTCCAGGACCCAATAAACCCGACAGGCCGGGAATGGGGAGTCCACCGGTCAGCGACGAAAAGGTTTGCGCAGCGGCTTCACGCGCCTTGGTGAGGGCCTGGTTCACGGCGGCGGTCGTCAGGTCCTCCAGGAGTTCCGCGTCGCCGTCCGCCAGGAGTTTGGGGTCGATCCGCACCGAGATCAACTCCATGCGCCCGTTGGCCTTCGCGGTCACGGCCCCGCCCCCCGCGGTCCCCTCGACCTGGAGTTGGCCAAGTGTCTCACTTGCCTGGGAGACCGCCTCTCGAATCTTCCCAGCGTTCCGCATGAGCTCAGCCAGGTTGCCTAAGTTCCCAAACACAGCTTGCCTTTCTGCAATGAGGATCGCGTGCTCGAACTCGCTTTCCAGGGGCGCCGAGGACATAATGGAAGACGGAGATCAGTCTTCTTCCGCCTCCATCAGCACGGGACGCGCCTCGAACAACTCGACCACTTTTCGGACCATGGGGTCGTCGGAGACCGCGTCGTGCGGTGCCAGGCCGGCCTTGTTCGCTGGAGCATGAGACGAGGGAGCGTCTTGTGTTAACTCGAATTGGAAGGGGACTGAGTGCCCCAGGAGGTCGAGGAGGATCTGAGAAATCCTGGTCCGTGCCTGGTCGGTCTCGCACTCCTGCATTATCCAATTGTATCGGGACGGCACCCCAATGACCAGGACGCCCGACTCCGAAACCGCGATCGGCTTTGCCAGGCTCAGCCCCTTGCCGAGCTTCAACCCAGCCGCCTCAACCACGCGGGGCCAGACCGTGGCCGCTTCCCCCAGCGTGAGCATCGTCCCGGCTCGCTCACGCGGAGGCGGAACTTCGGCCTGGGTCTCGGAACTGGTCCCGCCACCGGGCCTGCCCGCCTCTTCCGCGGACCTGCCCACAAAATTCGCACGGACCGCTTGAGAAGGCGGGTTAACACGGTGTTCCGCGGGGTCTTCAGGCGGGGCTAACTTTTTTTTTACAGAGGCATCCGCCTCAATAGGCGGCAGGCCAGCCTCCATTGCTGACAACCGACCAATCAGGTCACCAATCTCGGTCAGATTCTCGAGTCGCGCGACCTTGATCAGCCCAACTTCGATCACCGTCCGGGAATGCGGGCTTCCTCGAAGTCGTGTTCGTGTTTCGGAGAGAATCTGGAGGGCGGCCAGGATGGAGTCGAGAGGCCATCGGTCGACGATGGCCTGCAAGCGAGGCCGTTGTCGCGGAGAGGCGGTCAACATCGTGTCGCCAGCCCCCGCGGCCAGGACCATCACGTCGCGGAGGAAGTCGATCACGCCGCTCAGCAGGTCGGAGGGTTGTACCCCCTGGCTCGCGGACGCGTGAAGCTTCTGGAGGACCGAGGCCGAATCCCGTTCGGTAAGGGACTCGAGTACCTCGAGAATCCGTTCGTCGCTGGCGGTGCCAAGCAGCCGATGGACCGCGTCCACCGTCAGTCGTTCGCCCGCCGAGGAAAGGAGTTGCTCAACCAATGACTGCGCGTCTCGCATCGACCCCCCCGCGCGGCGGGCGATGGTCTGGAGCGCCTCTGGCTCGGCTTCGATCGACTCTCTGCGGCAAATCTCGCCAAGGGTGGTGACGATTTGCTCGGGCGTCATTCCCGCGAAGTCGTACCGCTGGCAGCGAGAGAGGACCGTGACCGGGATCTTGCCCGGTTCGGTGGTCGCGAAAAAGAACTTCACATGGGGCGGCGGCTCTTCCAGCGTCTTCAACAGGGCGTTGAAGGCCCCCGTGGAAAGCATGTGAACTTCATCGATGTAGTAGATCTTGAACCGGGCTCGACTGGGCCGAAGTCCCGTATTCTGGCGCAACTCTCGGACCGACTCGACGCCGTTGTTGCTTGCTCCGTCGATCTCCAGAACGTCCACGTCCTCGCCCGTGGCAATCGCCTGGCAGATATCGCACTCGAGGCAGGGCTGATCGGTCGGCCCTTTGACGCAGTTGAGGCACTTGGCGAAGATGCGAGCGATGGACGTCTTACCGACCCCGCGCGTGCCGGAGAAGAGGTACGCGTGGGTGACTCGATTCAGCCGAATCGCGTTGCGAAGAGATTCGACCACGTGATCCTGGCCGACGACATCTTCGAACCGCTGGGGGCGATAACGGCGGGCGACAACCGTGTAGTTAGACGGATCAGCCGGCTGGGGCATGGGCGACTTGGCCGGGCTGGCACAAGGCCAGAGGCACGCTCCGTCGGGCCTGAGAGGACATGGCAGGACACACGATCAAATCAAAAGGAATCGAATCGATCCCCGGGTCTGTTCCAGTTGACCGCGCCTGCTGAGTGGAATCGAGCAGGGATCTGGGAGAGCCGGGAAGGTTCTCCCGGGCACATGAAGGCGATGCTTATGGCTGCTCCGTTCCCGTCCTGACCAGGTTCGCAAGCCCCCATTGCCCGGGTCCCTCCCGGCTCACCCAGATCCCCGACCGTCGGAATCGACGCGGAGGATCCATTGAGCGAACCGACTGACGTGATTCATTGTGGTAAATCGGCGTGCCACATGCAAGACCAACCTACGGAACACGGCCTGAAACCAGAGACGGTCGCACCAATTTTACGGACCTTGCGCAATGGAATTGCATTCACCTTGCGATTGTCGAGCAACTTGAAGACGATAAGAGAGACAGGCTTTCGATTTGGAGCGATCCGAATGCCCTTTTCCCACACTTCCAGGAGCTGGATGGTGAGAGGCCGGGGTAGGGGGGGCTCGATCGAAGGCCTAACGCTTTCAAGGCGCCTGGCTCGGCTCCAAAGGATTGAAGCGTTTCAGGTCGCCCACGAAGTCACATTCGCCTCGAGAAAGGGGCTGCCATGGCCCGACGATTGACCGCCCGTCCTTCACCAGCCTGGGTTGGGGACCTTCCGGTCTTCGAGCGGACTTTGACAAACGGCTTCAAAGCTCTGGTACTTCCCAGAACCCACGCCCCCGTGGTGGTCTGCGACCTGTACTATCCGGTCGGCTCGGTTGACGAGCCGGCGGGCAAAACCGGAATCGCTCACTTCCTCGAACACATGCTCTTCAAAGGGACCGAACGCTTCCCCAAGGGGCAGATCGACCGACTCGCCTTTGTCGCGGCTGGGCAGTCGAATGCCGAAACCGGCGAGGACTTCACCCACTACTGGTTCGCGTTCCCTTCCGATCGCTGGGAACTGGCGCTCCAGGTCGAGGCCAACCGGATGCGCGGGGCGACCTTCGACCTCGGGGAAGTGGAGGCGGAGCGTCACGTCATTGGCGAGGAACGAGCCCGCGAGCTCGACTCCCCGATCGGTCGACTGGATCAAACCCACCTGGCCCTCTCCTACCTGAGGCATCCCTACCGCAACCCGATCCTTGGCTGGCCCGACGATCTCGCTCGGATCAACGTGGAGGATCTCCGCGACTTCTATCGGAGGCACTACCGGCCCGACGGCGCGGTCCTGGTTGTCGTTGGTGATGTCGAGCCGGAACGGGCGCTCGATCGCATCGCTCGCCACTTCGAACCCCTTGCCTCGGGTGAGGTCGAGCGTCTGCCACCTCCCCTCGCCGAGCCTCGCCAGTTCGGCCGACGCGACTTTACCCTGGTTGACGCCGAGTCGGTGGCGCGAGGCCTGCTGGGCTGGCACAGCGTTCCGAGCGGGCATCCTGATGGCCCCCCCTTGAACGTCCTCTCCGACTTGCTGACCTGTGGCCGCAGGTCGCGACTGTGGAACGAACTGGTCGAGCGAAAGAAGCTGGCGACCTGGGTTGAGACGGGACAGGACGACTCGCGCTGGGCGGGCCAGTTCCTGCTCCAGGTCGAGGCGGCTTCCGGCGTCGATCCCGCGTCGGTTGAACAGGCTGCCTTCGACCTGATCGCGCGGATCGCGGAAGAAGGGCCAACCGCTGAAGAGCTCAACCGGTCGCGCCATCGTCTTGAAGCCGCCTGGCGCTGGGAGCAGGAAGACCTGGGCGGCCTGGCGGCCGGGCTGGGGAACGTGGCTCTGTGGGATGACTGGCGCAACTGGCAAGCGGAGCACCGGGCGGCGATCAACGTCACGGCGGACGATATCCGCCGGGTTGCCTCAACCTACCTGGTCGAGTCAAGCCTGACGGTCGGCTGGTCCCTTCCTCGCCCAAAGCAGGCTGTGACCGTCTTGCTCCCCTCGGAGACCGTCCCTCGAGCCGCCTGGACGGGTCCCATCGCGTCGTCGGACCGGTCGATTGCTCTCAAGGTGCCTGGGGGCTTGACCCGACTCACCGACTATCATCCTCAAAAAACCACCCTTCCCAACGGCCTGAGGCTAATCTCGGAATGCCGGGAAGGGACCGGAATCGTGGCGATTGAGCTTTATGTCGACGCGGGCCTGCTCCACGAAGCGAAACCCGGCCTGGCCTACCTGACGGGCCGGCTCCTCGAGGAAGGGACGCACACCCGCCCGGCGGATGCACTTGCCGAGGCGATCGAGGACGTGGGAGGCGTGATCGACGTGGGATCCACGGGGATCTCGCTTCGCGTTCGAGCGGAGGACCTTCCCCTGGCCCTCGAGGTGCTGGCGGATGTGGCCATTCGGCCCGCCTTCCCCGCCGACGCCTTCCCCTGGGCCAAGCGTCGAATCGCCGCCGAGCTTCAAGGGGACCGCGAGGACCCCGCGTTCCGCGCGGACCTGATCTTCCGGGGGCTCGTGTATGGGTCGCACCCGTACGCACGCGACCCAAGGGGCACCTCGCGCGAGCTCTCCAAACTCACGCTGACCGACGTGCGCGCCCATCATCGCCGCCTCTTCGGAGCGGACAACGCGTTCCTGGTCGCCGTCGGTGACTTCGACCCCAACGTGCTTCAGACCCTGGTCAAAACCCACTTTCAGTCCTGGAAGCCGAAAGGGCCCCCGTCGAGCGTTCCTCCCCTTCCGACTCGGGCCACACGTTCAAGGATTCGACGTGTCGCGCACGCGGGCGAGCAGGTTCAAGTGGTACTTGGACACCTGGGCATCCCCCGGAACCATCCCGACTTCGAAGCCCTCGCGGTCCTCGACCATATTTTCGGCAGCGGCCCCGGCTTCACCGATCGACTCAGCCGAATCCTCCGCGACGAGATGGGCCTTGCCTACACGGTAGGGGGGGGAATCAGCGACTCGGCCGACATGGTACCGGGCATGTTTCGGGTTTACGTGGGAACCATGCCCGACGAGGTCGACCGCGCCGTCGCGGCGATCGTGGAGCAGGTCCAGGCGATGCACGACGGCGACTTCACCGAAGACGAGGTGGAATCCGCGCGAAAATACCTCGCGGGGGCCTGGGTCTTCGATTTCCAGACCGTTGAACAACGGGCGGAGCGTTTGCTCGATCTCGAGCGTTGCGGCTTGCCGCTCAATGAACCCTTGAAGTGGCCCTCGCGGATTGCTCGCGTCGGAATCGCCAAGGTTCGACGCGCAGCCCGTACCCACCTCGATCCAGCGGCGTTGACCTGCGTTGAGTTCGGACCCGTCCGTAGAGCCACCCGGACTGGCTAAATCCAGCCCAGGTCGCCCGCAAAACACATCCCCCGATTCTCCCATCCCCCCGCGTTCTCTCAAAACCACACGCAATCGATTTTTGCAACGCGCAAAGGGGCAAGACGCGGATCGCTCTTGTCCCACGCCGGCCGATCGAGAAGATCGAGAGGTCGGGGGTTGAATGGCTCGACGACGAGCGAAAATCCTCAAGACTGCAAATTCGCTGATACGACTCTGCGTTCGGTAAGTCGATTGACTTTCGCGAACGCGAGCAACCTTGAGAAACCACCGAAACGGCCAATCCATGCTGAGTCGTTTGAAACAACACTTAATTGTCACGATTGGACTGGCGATGATGTTAGGCGGATGGGTCCGAGAGGGGCAGGGGAGCCCCTACCTCACCCATCAGACGATCAAACCATCCAACTCACAGGGCCAGTTTCAAAGCCCACGGACGGCTCAAACTCTCTCAGTGGCGGCTCCCTCGCCCAACCTCGACGCGCTGGAACGAGTGAACGGTTCTGAGCGCGAGATCGTTCAATCGGCCCCCGCCATCCCGATTCCCCCGCCAACATCTGGGCTCAAAACGCTGAGCTCGCGTATCGCCAATCCCTTCCACACCGCTCAACTCGATTCCGCTCGGCTGAAGATCCCTCGGCAAGTTGTCCCAGAGCCTGCCTCCATCGTCCTGGTGGTAACGGGACTCATCGGTCTTGCCGCCCGTCGCTATCTACACCAGCATCGACCCTGATAAGCAGGGCCGGGGCGAAGTGAGCCCCGTCGCGCGCAATAGGGCGTGTCGTCGAATCCGCCGGCAGAGCGAATACTCAAAGGCGGTCCGATTAACGGTGTCACAAAACGAAGGCTTGAGCCCATTCGACCATTCAGGTCTGTGTCCAGGCCGAGTCGCCCTCCCCAACCGAACCGAGGGCCAGACGACTCTAATACGACTCGCGCTGCGCGAGGACATCGAACGTTGTGAATCAAAACCTGTCTTCGCGGCAGATCCTTTTCGTGGCCCGCCGCGCGAAACAACCCGGTCGGGATGATCTTGCCGACCGGAGGACCTCGGCTCCGGGTTAACCGGAAGGCGTTGTTCCGATCGGGTTGGCCTTCGCGGCCTCCTTCCATTTCGGCAGTTCCGCCTCGAGCGTCTTCCGCAGGGGATCTGGCAGCTTCTTGTCCTGGTGCGGGGTGAGCGTATCAAAGTGGAATGCGGCTTCGGTTTCAGAAACCGCATCGGAATACATGCCGATCTCCGCGCTCGCGATGGCCAGCTCGGCGTGGAGTGTGGCATTGCTCGGGTAGAGACGAGAGGCAACCCGCGTGGCTTCCACAACGTTCCCGCGATAGGTGGTAAGTTGCTTCGGAGTGAGTTTGTCGCCAAGAACGGCGAGCAACTGACGCGTGACCTTGGCGCGCTCGTGGTGCAACGTCCAGGAATTCTGGTTTCGCGGAAACTTGGCCCCCTCGAGCATGATGGCGGGAATGGTCTGCCAGCGACGATCTTCGACCTTCGCCCCACGGAATTCCCATTCCCGATACTTCTCGTAGGCGTAGCCCAGCCAGGGTCGAGCGCTGTACTTGTCGGCGGTGTAGGCCCGGATATAAGCCTCTTCCGCCTCTTCGAATCGAGGGGGTCGAGCGCTCAGCGCCGCGTCCGCCTGGGCGATGGCGGCTTCGGACTTCCAGAACGGGAAGATGGCCCCGATAAAAATCCCGACCGAGGCGGCCCAGACCATCGCGAGCCCAAAGCCGAACGTTCGTCCCTCGATCACGCGTTCCTTGCCGCAAGAGCGCGTTGAAAGATTGAGCCCCAGCGCGACGAGTGACCAGAGCATAAGGGCCACCCCACTCTGGCCGATTCCCCCTGCCGCCAGGAGATTCACGGCGATCGCCAGCGCTCCCGCTCCCAGGCCCGCCGAGAGGATCGGCACGCGCCGCCACGCCTGAAGTCCAAAGAGCAAGGCCCAGAGCCAGGCGATTCCCAGGATCAACCAGCGCACGGCCAGATCCGCCTCGAATGGATTCAGATCTCCAAGGAGTGAGGCGAGAATCCACCCGCCACCCGCACTTAGGATCAACCAGTACGTACGAGCGGGAGGTTCGTCCGACCAATCCGAATCCTGGCGAGACCGGGAAGGCGACTCCGTCTGAAGCGCCTCTTCTTCAGAGGGGACGGGACGGATGAGGTTCCAGAAACTGATCCCAAGTCCGAACACCAGGGCCAGGGCCGCGACGGCCCCCGCGGTTGCCCAGGTTTCCAGGATGAGATTATGGGGGTCGAAGATCTCTTCGCTCGACTGAGGCAGCTTGTGCCTCAGGTAAGGGGCGGTGAAATTACCCGGTCCGCGCCCTCCCCAGAAGACCTCGCTGCGTTCGGTGACGACCCGCCAGGCGCCGACCCACCACTCACCACGATACCCCAACGACTTGGGCGACTCCGTGAGGACCTGAAGGTCGAGTTTGCGCGTGGCCACTCCCACCGCGACCAATGCCGTGAGCGTGAGCAAGCCGAGCCCGAGAGCCACCACGAGTGACCGCTTACTGATGCGTCTCCACTGGGTCCAGGCGAGTGCCAGCAGGCCCACCGCGAATCCGACATAAGCGCTTCGGCTCTTGGTCAGGATCAGGCAAATCAAGACAGCCAGCAGAGGTAAGACGCCTAGCCCCAGGCTGACCGCTCTTGAAATCGTTCGATCCTTGCTTCTCAGGTTCTCCCACCCCACGGCGATCATGACCAGGAGTGGCCCGACCAAGAAGCCTGCGAGTGAATTGGCCAGCGCGAACGTGGAGGTGGTCTCACTCGAGTCGAGCAGCCGCTTTTCAAACATCAAGGCCGCGGTGGAGCCGGGGGCGTAACCCATCTGCGCGAGCACCTCGGCCTGATGCGCGCGGTAGTAGGCGCGGGTCTGAGGCATCTCCACTTCCGCGTGGTAGAGCCCATAGACCGAGACGGCGATGGCGGTCGTGATGGCGGCCCCGACTAGCGTACTCGACTCGGCTCGGGTGCGCGGGAGGTATCGCAGGAGCAGGTAGGAGATTCCCACGGCCCCCCAGTCCCACGCGAGGTTGATCGCCACCCGGCGATCGTGGGCACGCGAGGTGCTCATCCCCACCAGAACCGTGAGTGCGATCACCGCGAAGTCGGTCCAGGACCAACGAACCCGCACAACCCCGGCGAGCAACCAGCTTGCCAGGGCAATCCCCGCGACCATCAAGATCGCCAGGTCCCAGTGGAGGCCCGTCCCCGCCTCCGCCTTCAGGTCGACTTCGCTCGGCCAGAACGCGCGAGCCGTGATCAATGCCGCGAGCAAGCCCAGCGCGAACCGGCGAAGCCGTTCTCCCAACCAGGTGGCCATGGCGGAGTCGGAGTCATCCGGGCTCGCGACTTGCTCGTTCCAGGCTGCTCGGTTGGTCGGAAGGGCCGAGGTCCTTGGGTTTCTCCGAGGCATGATCCAGATTGCTCCCTTGAGAACGGGGACCCGACGCTTCCAGGATGGCGACCACGCCGAGCAAGCAGCAGGATTGGGTCAGAACCAGGGCGGCCCCCAGTAAATTGAGCTGGTGGAGCAACAAGGCGCCAAGGCCGCCCGCCAGCGTCACTAGATCAATCGTGCGGACCGCCTGCGGTGGCGTCAAGCCGCGTTCGACGAGCCGGTGGGAAAAATGCCGGCGATCTCCGAGGAACGGGCTTCGACCCTCGCGCAACCGGATAAACACGACCGACGTGGAATCATAGAGTGGCACCGCCATGACCAGCAGAGGGGCAAGCACGCTAAAAGAGGTGGTCCCCCGATCATATCGATAGTACGTTCCCGCGAGCGTGAGGGCCCCAAGCATGAAGCCCAGGAAGTTGCTCCCCGAATCTCCCATGAAAATTCGAGCGGGATACCGGTTATGGACCAAAAATCCCCCGAGGGCTCCCACAAGAACCAGCAGTACGGCAGGCGCGAATAAACTCCCGACCGCGATCTGGGCACCCGCGAAAAGCAGCGAGGCGATCAGCCCAACACCGGCCGATAGACCATCCATGTTGTCGAGCATGTTGAATGCGTTGGTCAACCCCACGACCCAGAGGACGGAAACGACCCCACCCACGAGCGGAACGTTGAAGGGCCAGAACAGGGTGGCTCGGATCCCGTAGGCAACCAGGCACGAAGCCAGGGCCACCTGAATCAACAAGCGAGGCCGCCAGTTCAAGGTGAAGCGATCGTCGAGTAAACCCATGAGCATAATCAAGGTGGCCAGGCCGAGAATCAGGGCCATCTCACCCCGGCGATCGATCAAGCCGCTCACGTGTTTCGAGAGTTCTTGAGGGAGAAAGGCACGGCCCCAGACCGTGACCGCGGCTCCCGTCGCGATCACGAGCATGGTGGCGAGCCAGATGGCCACTCCCCCTCCCAACGGGGTCGGCTGCTTGTGCCCCTTGTGCCCCGTTGGAATGTCGATCAACCCAAGCTGGGCCGCCCACCGCCGCATCAACCCACAGAAGATCGAGCTCAGTACGAAGGCGGTCAGCGCAAGCGCCAGGCCCGCTCCACTCTCGATCAGCGTTTCCCGCGACAACATGGATCACTCCCGACGCCCCAGTGGGCGATCCGCCTTTCCACCAAACATCACGGACCGTCCCTGGAGGGGCATGGGCAATCCCAAAGAGCGATCGGCCATGCCGGCCTTTGTGAACGCTCGCTCAACGCTTTATCGCTCACGTCGTCCGGTTCAGGAGCTCACACCCGCCGATTCAGCCTCCGCGATGACCTTCGCACACCGTTCGCAAAGTCCGGGATGATTGGCGGACTGCCCCACGGTCGGGCGTAGATTCCAGCATCGTTCACACTTGGGATGAGTCGACTTCCGCGCCAGGATCACCAGATGCCGCTCTTGATCCTCAACCCGAGCCAGTTCTTCACTCTCCGACGAACCCGCGAGCGACTCCACGCGCTTGACCTGAATCTCCGAGACGATGGAGATGGTCGTCAGAAGTTCGAGATACTGCTCCAGGCGCTTCGCGAGGTCGGTTGAATCGGTCAGGATTTCGACCGCGCCCTCCTGGTTACTTCCAATCCTCTTGCTCTTGCGGAGCTGTTCGGTCGCCCGCAGGACCAGAGTCCGCACTTCGAGCAGTTCTTGCCAGGGGATTGATCCCTCCGCGTTCGAGCGTTCCGACCGGCTCGGCTCGGGCCAGGTCGCCAGGTGGACGCTGGGCAATTTCTGATCCGACGCGGGCAACAGTTCCCAGAGTTCCTCCGCGGTGTGCGGCATGATCGGGGCGAGCAGTTGGGTCAGGACGTCGTGCAGGCGGGCCAGCACGAACTGGGCGGCTCTGCGATCGGGCCCCTTGGGGGCTTCCGCGTAGAGCCGATCCTTCAAAACATCGAGGTAGAAACTCGAGAGTTCAACCGAGCAGAACTGATAGATCCGCTGGAAGACCCGGTAGAACTCGAACTTCTCATAGGCGTCGCGCACGTCCGAGACGAGTCGATCGAGCTCGTCGAGCGCCCAACGGTCGATCGGGTGAAGCGAGTCGAGCGGAACGGCCGCCGGGTCGAAACCCGCGTAGTCCTCGAGATTTCCGAGCAAGTAACGGAAGGTGTTCCGAATCTTCCGATAGGCTTCGGACATCTCCTTGATACCGCGGTCGCTCATCCGAACGTCGTCGGCATAGTCCATGCTGGCAACGTAGAGCCGAAGGACGTCCGCGCCATACTGCTCGGTCGCCTTGACGGCCGAGACGGCGTTCGAGCCCGACTTGGCCTGCTTCTTCCCTTCCTCGTCGACCACGAAGCCATGAGTCAGGACCGACTCGAATGGAGCGCGCCCGGTCGTCGCCACGGCGGTGAGGATCGACGACTGGAACCAGCCCCGGTGCTGGTCAGACCCTTCCAGATACAGGTAGGCCGGGTAACCCAGCTCGAAGTCGCCGGAAAGGACGGCTCGGTGGCTGGAGCCCGACTCGAACCAAACATCCAGAATATCCCCCTCCTTACGGAACGACGCGCCGCCGCATTTCGGGCAGGCCAATCCCGGAGGCGTGATCTCCTCGACGGGCCGGGTATACCAGGCGTCGGCCCCTTCCTTACGGAACAGGTCGCGGAAGTGACGCACCGTGTCGGCGGTCATGACCTGCGTTTCACACGCCGTGCACCCAAGCGCGGGGATCGGCACGCCCCAGGAACGCTGGCGGCTGATGCACCAGTCGGGTCGGAGTGAAACCATGGCGTCGATGCGCGACTTGCCCCACGCGGGCAGCCAGCGCACCTCCTCGATCGCCTTCAACGTTCGGGCGCGCAGCTCGGAACGATCCACCCCGACGAACCACTGCTCCGTCGCTCGGAAGATGACCGGCTTCTTGCAGCGCCAGCAATGCGGATAGCTATGAACAAAGGAAAACTCGTGGTAGAGATGCCCTGACTCGCGCAGGAGGGCGACGATTTCGGGGTTGGCCTTGAAGACCCCCTTCCCAACGAGGAACTCGGGGGCTTCGGCCGTGAACCGCCCTGAAGAATCGACCGGGCTCAGGGTGGGGAGTTGATAGGCGCGTCCGGTCTGGTAGTCCTCGGCCCCGTGCCCGGGGGCGGTATGGACCAGCCCGGTTCCATCCTCCACGCTCACGTACTGGGCCAGGACGATGGGACTCGTCCGGTCGATGAAGGGATGGCGATACTGGGCGTGCTCGAGGTCGGCCCCCTTGCAGCGGCCAAGCTCCTCGAACTCGGTCACGTTGCGCAGGGCCATGACCTTGGCGACGAGCTCCGCGGCCAGGACCGTGTGTACGTCCTGGTTCGTAGCCGGGTCGCGATAGCGAATCGCCGCGTAGTCCAGGTCGGGGTGGGCGGCGATCGCGACGTTCGCTGGAAGGGTCCACGGAGTGGTCGTCCAGATCATCACATGCCAAGGGCCCACGCCCCACGAGTCGGGGAAACCCGACTCCAGGCGGAAATTCACGTAAACGCTGGTCGATGTCTCGTCCTTGTACTCGAGTTCCGCCTCGGCCAAGGCGGTTCGGTCGGTGAGGCACCAGTGAATGGGCTTGAGCTGGCGAAAGACATAGTCGCCATCGAGCAAGTTGGCGAGCACGTCGAGAATCCCGGCCTCGTAGCGCGGGTCGAGGGTCAGGTACGGATTCTCCCAGTCGCCCGAGATCCCCAACCGGCGAAACTGATCTCGTTGCAGGTCCACCCACTTCAACGCGTCGGTCTGGCAGAGTGCGCGAATCTCGGCGTGTGACATGGAAGCCGCCTTCGAGCCGAGGTCCTTGACGACCTTGTGCTCGATGGGCAGGCCATGACAATCCCAGCCCGGGACATACGGGCTATCGTAACCGCGCATCGTCAAGCTACGGACCACGATATCCTTGAGCACCTTGTTCAGCAGGTGCCCCATGTGAATCTCGCCGTTGGCGTAGGGAGGACCGTCGTGAAGCACTTTTCGCTCACGGCCGGCCCGGGCCTCTCGAATCTGCCGATAGAGGTCGTTCTCCCGCCATTGCCGCTGAATCCGAGGCTCGCGAACGCCGAGGTTCGCCTTCATCTCAAACCGAGTGACTGGAAGGTTGAGCGTTTCTTTATACGACTTGCGGGTTTCAGACATGGCTTGAGCTTTGTGGTAAAAAAGAGAGTGGCCAGGACGACCTCGCCGAAGCGAGCCGCCTCGGTTGAGAAGGAAAGGGTTTGGCGCCGAACCTGGGTCGAAAGGGGACTCAAACCAAATGGGAATCGTCTGACCTTGAGCGGGGGTGAGCATCCCGCTTCTCAGGGTTATTCCAGGCGTTCGAGAACGGTTCGAATCACAGTTCGAAGCTTCCCTTCGGCCTCCTGCGCCACTGCGATGATCTCCTCGAGACTGACCGGGGCCAGCGCATCGGGCAAGCAGAGGTCGGTCACGATGGAGAAGCCGAGGACCTTCATCCCCGCGTGCACGGCAACCAGAACTTCGGGGATGGTGGACATCCCCACCACGTCGGCCCCAATTCCTCTGAGGAACCGGTATTCCGCCCTGGTCTCAAGGTTGGGGCCGGTCACCGCGACGTAGACCCCGCGGTGCGCCACGATGTTCGCTTCGAGCGCCGAGCGGAGAGCCTGATCCTGCAAGCTTCGCGTGTAGGGCTCAATCATGTCGGGGAATCGAGTTCCCAGGCGCGAGTCGTTCGGGCCGATCAGCGGATTCACCCCCAGGAGGTTGACATGGTCCTCGATGACCATGAGATCCCCCTTGGAATACTGCGGGTTGAGCCCCCCACCGGCGTTGGAGACCACCAGCACCTCGCACCCAAGCTCCTTCATCACCCGGATGGGGAAGGTGACCTGGGCGGCGGTATAGCCTTCGTAAAGGTGAAATCGCCCTTCCATCGCCACGACGGTCCGCCCGGCGAGGGTGCCACAAACGAGCTGTCCCTTGTGGCTTTGAACCGTCGATTTCGGAAAGTGGGGAATCTCGGGATAAGAAATCGTCGCCTCGGCCTCGATCTCCCGCGCGAGTGCCCCCAGACCGGTTCCCAACACGATACCAACCGAGGGCGTACCCGACCAGCACGCTCGGACAGCCTGGGTGGCTTCCTGAACGTGCTCCCAATCGTGATGCGTCATGGTCATGATCAACCGGGTCGAGGGACTACGGCGAATGACGATCCAATCCAATTCAATCGACAAGAGGAGTGCGAGCGGATCCACTTCCTCTTGATCAGTTGAATCGATCGCGCCAGGCCGGTGTTGGAATGAAGTCAATCACTCAAGGCGACGTCCCAATGGTTTGGGAAGCGTGCCATTGAGGTGAAGAATAACGGCCTGAGACGTTTTCTGAAAGAAGGCGGTGCGGCGAGGTGGGAGCTTTGCAATGCGCTTGGAGCGCTTTCAATATCGGCGGATCAGCCGGGTGAAGCGAGGATCGCGACGCAGCGACTTCAAATCGGGATCGCGCCTCAGGTGGTCGAGGTGACGGTAGCCGAGTTCGAGAGCGCGTTGCAAAGCCGCGAAGGAGGGGTCGATCATGCCTAGAACTGCGTAACTACACGCGAGGTTGTACCAAGGGATCGCCCGTTCGGGCATGAGGCGCACGAGTCGACGATCAAGCTGAAGCGCTCGGGTATAGAACCCCTTGGCCGCCAGGTTGTTGGCGTGAACGCGCAGCGCATCGGTATAAAAGGGATCGCGATCGAGAACTTTCCCAAGAAATTCGATTTCGAAATCGAGCTGGCTCTGTTCACGGAGCCGACGCGTAGAGGTTTCGGGCACCGGACCCTCGGAGGAGGGGTCGCTCGGTCGATCGTGGGGTGCGGCCATCGCAGAGTAGCTCCCTTCCCGGCTAATGCCTCCTCGCCGGTGCATTCATGAGGCATGTCGTCAGGTAATGGGTTCTCCCGTCGACATTCCACTAAGATAGCCGGAACCAAGGGGGTTCAACAAGGAGAAGTTCGAGGAAATCAACCTTCATGGCGCAGGATCGACCTCAACACCCTTGCCTTGAACCCGAACGGGGGGGTTGGTACCACCGCGGACCGGGAAGTAACGAGTACCTCCTCCCACAAATCCACGTAAGTTCCAGCCCCCGCGGGGCAACCGATGATCAAGCGGATTCGCTCGATCCGATTAGAGCGAGTCTCGATCAAATATCGTCGAGATCGTCGTCATCGTCGTCCAGGTCGTCGTCATCGTCATCATCGTCGTCGAGATCGTCGTCCTCTTCGTCCAGGTCGAGATCGTCGATTTCGCCATCTAGCTCGTCATCAATATCATCATCGAGGTCTTCATCCTCGTCATCATCAAAATCGTCGTCGAGATCATCATCGTCGTCATCATCAAAGTCATCGTCGAGGCCCTCGTCGTCCTCGGCCTCCTCGTCAAATTCTTCCTCGTCACCCGGGTGGCGGGCAGTCAGAGTGGAGACCACTCCGTCCATCCAGTCGTTGGTGGTTACGGTCTCTTCAATTTCCGCGAGCATTTCCAGACGGTCCCACATGAGGGTAGTCCTCAGGCCTAAGAGTCTACGGAATCGGTCCGATTCCGTACGATTGTGTTGCTGTGAGTGACCACACCGGTGCTCTTTGGGGTTGGAGAACAACGTCAAGAGACCGATGTGTCAAGAACAATTCCCCGAGAATGAAACGAAGTAACTCGAGTTTCCAAGCGGTTTCAAACCACTGCGTTATGAAGGCGAGGAGAGTAGGAGACGGTCGGACCTTTGGATTTGGACACCCGAATCCCTTGAGTGATTCGGGCCAGACTCCATTTGTTCGGTCCAACTTCCTTGATTTCATTCAGGTCAGGCGAACGGCCTGGCCCGTCTTGGCGGACCGACCGATGGCTTCCTGCAGTCGAACCGTATCGAGGGCCTCCGCCGCGGGGCAGCAAAGAGGCGTGCCCTCCCGAACCGCCTGCACGAAGTTTTCATCGATGTTCGACGTCGCCTTGGCGAGCGGAACCATTTGAGGGGGTCCACTTCCCTGACCTTCCCAAAGGGCCTGTTCCGTTACCTGAAGCCGTCCACGTTCCCCGAAATAGTTGATTTCAAATAATCGGCTGGGTGTCACCCCCGAGATTCCCAACGTCATCGGCACGCCATCCGCGAGCCGGACCGTCGCGGCGGTCACCACGTCCAAACCTGTGTCAAGTTCGCACTGCACGGCGGCGGCCTCGACCGCCACTTTCCCCGTGCTCCAGAGTAAAGCGTCGATCAAATGGACTCCGGCATCGGCTAGCACGCCCCCTCCTGAAACCTTTGGATCGAAACGCCAGGTGTTCTCCGCGTTTCGGTGAGTCGACAGCCAGTCCTGAGTAAACGTGGCGGTGACCAGTCGCAATGGTCCGATCAACCCCTGATGAATCCGCCTGCGCGCCTCGAGCAAGCTCTCGAGCATCCGGTACTGGTGACCAACTCCCACCTTGCGGTTCCGGCCCGTGGCCAGACTCACGATATCGGCCGCTTCCTGGACATTGGTTGAGAGTGGATGTTCCACAAAAACGTGGCAATCGGCCTGAAGCGCATCCATCGCCACCCGGTAATGCGCCAGATGAGGGGTAAAGATCGCCAGGACATCCGGCGCAAGCTGCTTGATCAGATCACGATGGTCGGTCAGCGCCACCGCCGAAGGGCCGGTTCCGCTCGCGTTGGCCTGGGCAGCCAATGCCTCGGCCGATTCCGCGACCGGATCGGCGCAGCCGACGATCCGCACCCCCTCGAGAGGGAGATAACGTTCAAGATGAATCCCGGCCGCGTGACCGCAACCCACGATTCCGATCCGTAGCATTGAATCCGGCATCTGTTGTACTCCTGCTACGGGCCTAACTCGAACTCGCGCACCTTGCCGAATCGTCGCGGCACCATACCAGCAATCCACCAATCCCACGTCAAGAGATTATCACGTCGGGTCAAGTCCTAATTACGGACTTTTAGAGATGGTTGCGAGTCGAGAACTCCCTCGCGCCGCACGATCCGATTTTCATCCCAGCCCAAGACGACCCGAAGGAGACCGGTCGCCCTGGGTTACTGTACCACGCATTGATTTGGACAACGCCGAAATCAAGCGGGACGGAATACCTGCGCGAACCCGAATCGCGGGCATTCCCTCGAATCATTGGAAAGACGAGGCGTCGAACTCCAGATGCGGAAGTTTGGCGTGGCGTCGCAGACGCTCGGGAATTGCTCGAGGGACTGACTTGACGTTCAAAATTCTGGCCTTTATAGTAGGGATGAACATTGCAAGACGGTGGGTGTGGCCTAGCGGTTAAGGCGCCAGATTGTGGATCTGGATATCGCGGGTTCGAATCCCGTCATCCACCCTTCTTACACTTCCTCTCTCTTTCCCAATTTCTCCAATTCCAAACTCCCTCCCCAATTTCTCAACTCAGTCCTCTCGTTGGATCATCCTCCTCCCATTTCTACGAAACACGGAATCGTGTTGAGTTGAGCCAATCTGGAAGAAGCCTCGCTCCCAGGGTGCCAACCGAACGCACCCCGGAATCACGAGTTTCATGGGTTCCGCACGAACCGCTCAGACGGGTTTGAAACAAGCCGATCCTGGCTGCTCTTAATTAGATCGTGCTTACAATTAATATAATAACCTTACAGCTCAATGCCAATGAAGTGATAAAACTTGCAGTCGAACATGCTTAATATCTTCTGACGAAGTTCTAGCGGCCTATTTTATCTTACCGATCAATGTGTATTGGTTCAGCGTGAAATGGAGAAACAGGGGTTGGGAGATAAGGTAGTGAACATTTAGTCAAAGGGCCTGGATTTGTCGCCTTCGTGCCAATCCCGAAGGGAAGAGAAAGACAGGGCGGC
>Ga0182745_1001038_pt1 | contig 27721 bp, 20 predicted proteins | sample eDN3rd30CKraftBY_FD_128523 | JGI IMG/M metagenome (GOLD analysis project Ga0182745, IMG submission 128523) | Enriched backyard soil microbial communities from Emeryville, California, USA - eDNA 3rd pass 30_C Kraft BY (version 2) (version 2) | ecosystem: Environmental > Terrestrial > Soil >... | reverse complement strand
TGCATTCCGCAACTCCGCCTCAAAAACAGTGTGTGATTTCCATCAGGAGAGAACTTCGTGCGCAATGCACCGCCACTTAAGGAGTTGCTACATGCACCCTACTGGAGGTATGAATAATCCAGATTAAAGCAAACTGCGACTCTCTTATCGCCATCCGAGAAAGCGGAGGATGGCGGCATTCTTTCTTTTCTCCAGTTCCCACAGTCGGGCGAAGACCCCTTGTCGTTGAGGGGCCGCGACGGCAACTCCGGTGCTGGGAGCGTAACCTGTTTCATACCCTGATTCAGAGCAATGGGGAACCGGCTCTGGCGCGATTTGCACGTGCGTCGCCGAGGACGAAGCGCAGGAAAAGCAGCAGACAGAAAACAGAGTGACCAGTACAAACAGGGTTGGAGAGCGTTTCGTCATGAAGACTCGAATAATGAATTGAGCGATCTTGTCAGCCAACGCCCCAAACAGGAGCCATGGCATCCGTGTTTTCCGGTCGGAAATCCGGACTCGCGAACTTGAAACGGCCCTGACCAGAACAGTTTCGACAAGATCCGCTCTCAACTTCTTCCCCTCGTCGGCAGTCGGCAAACTTTCTGTGATTGGAATAAGGTGAACAAACTGTCTGTTTTGTCCAGATTAACTTTATCAAGGCGAGTCAGAGTGGCCTCCCACAGTGAAGGACACATAAAGAGACAACGCCAGGCGGGTAAGACACTGGTAGCGTTGTCCCCATACCGTTCGGTACGAAGTTTGAGATGAGTGGCTGGGGCACGAATTGAATATGCCCGGAACACGTGTCGATTCTATCAGCGTCCCAGCCTCTCGATATGACTTCTCGGAATCAGCTAAACCGGAGATGGTGATTCTGAGAACGGCTCTTAAAATTCTCCGATCACTTTTCCATCTCGGATCGATAACAGAGAATTAAAGAGAAGCAGGTCAATCTCCTGGCTGATCATCCTTGTTGAACCATCTCCCAAAAGGAAATGAGCTCCTCCTGAATGATAGGAATGATATTCCTGTCCGAAATCGCAATATGGAGTTGAAGAGTTTACCCATGGGTAGACGGTACAAGCGGCGAATTGTGAATACGCGGAAGTAACCGTCGAGTTCTTGGCGTTAATCGGGGCGGCCTGCTCCTGTAAATTTTTCTGGCCTGCCCAGATTCCATGCAGGGCAGTTGGAGCTTCACCAATGAATATGGTGTTTGAAAGCCCGTCTGTCACACTTTTCGATGAAATATTTCGTTGTGTCGGGGAAACCAACGGGCCACGAGGATCATAGCCCGATTCGCCAAGATCCCATTGATAGGTATTAGTACACCAAGATGTCGGGCATCCAAAAGCGCGGACTCCCCAGTTTCCGGTATAGTCGTTCCTCCCGTATCGTTCTGGATCGGCTGTTCGATCTCCGTTCGGCTTCTTTTGTTTTGCTTCCGGATTGGATGGGCAGGTATAGAAGGTAATTTGTTTTGAAGCGGCACTCTGGTTATCGGGGTGTAAATACCACAGGCTGAAATTGATTTGCTGGTAAAGATTTGCCTGGTCCGTGTAAGGAAGAATTGCAGTCCCCCAACTTGCCGTACGGTGGGTCCCTGCAACATTCTGTGGGTTTATAACAGAGAGATCTGCCATCGAGGCTCCCTTGGGATACATACGATAGCTGCTTTCATAATTGTGAAAGGCTAATCCAATCTGTTTTAGATGATTGCGACATTGTGTTCGTCTTGCGGCTTCTCTGGTCTGCTGCACGGCTGGAAGCAGCAGCGCCACCAGAATGGCAATAATGGCGATGACGACGAGCAGTTCGATGAGAGTGAAGCCGTTGCGACTTCGGCGGAAGTCGATTCTCTGAGGAACGGGTTTCGGGAGGCGGGGCATCGGGGGCAGGTCCTTTCCGTGCCATCGATCTTCGGCAGCGGAAAGGGATGTGCGCAGCACCGCGCGCAGAAACACACCTTCCAGGGACGCTTAAGGCCGAAGCATCACATGGCCATGAAGATGTCACTCGTTCCGCGCAAGACGCAGACGTGTGAAAAGACTCCATGAACCTTGCCGGGCCGTATTCTGACTCGCGAGTCGTTCCGGTCCCGGAGCGCCTTCCCACGGAGTTGTGGCCGCAGTGGCATGTTGCTCTGGTCCCTGCTCGCATACAGCGGCGGTCCCGTGCCGGATTCACACCGGCTTCCTGTTCGAAATGACTTCGAACGCCCAGCAAGGCCCTCCTATCCTGATGCATTTCCCTCACAGGTGCAACGGTCGAAAAAAATCATGATAACCGCGCCACTGGCCGTCGATCCATGAGTCAGCGCAGGCTCTTTTTTTGAGAAGAACGAGCCTCTCAGAAGAATCCATAGAACCTGATTCTTCGATCCGGCGTCTCTTTTGCGACGAAACTTACGGAACTTTGTCTATGTGAAGACGCAAGGTTTTTCCAGATAAAACCTTGCGTGTCTTTTCCTTTATGTACTGTCTCTGCTGTTGTGATGATCGCGGTCACGGTAAATATGGAGAAGAGTCACATTTCAAAAACTCCTTATTCCACAGGAACTTCGGCTCAAGTTTTTGAAGAGATTTGCCTGTGGAAACGGATACGAAAAGAATTCGAAATTCCTGACTCCCTGCCGCTTGACATCCCCGTTTCACTCGATAACGTACGTTCCTGTTGCGGCCCCATCGTCTAGTTGGCCCAGGACACCGGATTTTCAGTCCGAGAACAGGGGTTCAAATCCCCTTGGGGTCACTCCCACGACGCCATGTAACCTGGTACATGGCGTCTTTTTTTATGCGCCCATAACTCTTCAACTTTTCTCGAACCGAACGAACACCGAAGCGTGGGAATTCAGAGAGAGTTTTTTGTCAGTGACTCTTCATCAGTGACCAAGCTGATCTGGCACACAATACAAGATAAGGAACAGTCCCGAAATAATATCCCGGTTGAGTCATCCCTGCTGGCGCGTCGGGCTGGTGTGAGTACCCTCACAAAATGGGAAGTGATTTCGGGACTGTTCCTTGAACCCCTAACAAAACTTTCCCCGATCCGCTCGCGGAAAGGAAATATTCATGGTTCGAGAGGTTTTGTTCGCGGCCCTTAGGACCGTCCTGAGAATAAGTGTCGTGAGTGTGGCCGGGGTTGGACAGAGCGCAGCGAAGGAAACCCCGGTCGAGCGCGAAGAGTTAAGAGAGCGAACAATGAATTCAACTCCTCTCTGAACTCGTTCCAGGGTTTCGCGAGTACGCTCCAACCCCGGCCACCCGGACCGTCGAATACGAAATCTCCTCCCGAAATCGAACGACACACCTATTCTATAAAAAAATTCAGGACGATCCTTAGAATATCCCCAGCGCCGCAGGAGACGGCGATCGTGCGAAGATCAATTGAACGGTATTGGGGCTAAACCCGATTGGCTTTCCGAAACGTCATCGGAGTGAGTTGCGTGGCCGCCCGGAAAATATAGCTCAGTCTTGAGGCACTTGAAAAACCGGTCACTAATGCGATTTGCTCAAGAGACTGGTCCGTCGACATCAATAGATGCTTCACCTGATCCAGCTTGATACGACGAATTTCGTCGGCCGGGGTGCGATTGAGGATCTGCTGAAATTTCTGCTCCAGCCATCGTCGTGAGACGGGCACCTGCTTCAGAACATCTCCCACCTGCAAATTGCGGTGAGCATTCTGCCGGATATAGCGTAACGCATTCGCAAAATGCGGGTCGTCGACCGCAATGACGTCGGTCGAGCGCCGCTCACGAATTCCAAGAGGGGGAATTTCCACTTTCTCCAGCGGTGGAGTTTCTCCGCTCATCAACTGGTTTAACATTTGGACACTCGCCGCTCCGATCTGCTCGCTGGCGAGAAGAATACTGGACAATGGAGGATCGGAGACTTCACACATCAGGTCGTCCGTGTCTCCTGCGAGAATGGCAATCTCTTCCGGCACATGAAACCCTTCCGCCTTGCAGATGGAACTTAATTGCAACGCCGGGTAAGGATCAGCCGCAAACACTGCCAGCGGACGGGGAAGTTGCTTGAGCCATTTCACCGCCTGCTGTTGAACAGAGTACGGGTTTCCGGAACTGATTCGTGGCTGAAACAGATGACACTCGTATCCCGCTTCGGTCACCACCTGATGAAAAAGTTTTCCACGAACTTTTGTATAGCGCTGACTGGGAGGACCGAAGTAGGCGAGATGCTCAAAACCACGATCCCGGAAATGTGAAAATGCCAGTTCCGCCCGTTGTCTGTCATCCGTGATAGCCAGATAACGCTCATATGTCGCATTCTCGTTTAACGTGACACTGACCGCAGGGACTCCCTGAGCGCGAACGTGCTGCGCGATCTGATCGTCTCGAATGGCCGCGATAATTCCGTCTCCTTTCCAATTGGGTGGAACCCGATATCGCCATTCGTCATCCCGGGGATCGATGAGGAGATCCCACGCCAGATCGTGACGGGCCGCCGCCGAGATGCCTTGGATGACTCCTCGCCCCCATGAATCACCAGGATCGATGAGCACGGCGACCCGACGATGCTGTCGATGGTTAGAAATGCGAGCCATTCATCTGCCTGTGATAACGAATGAGAATGCCGGAAAGGTTGCGCAATACAGATATAAGAATGCGCATTTCAGCATTGTTTGCAATTGTTTTCGAGATATTCTCAATCAACATCAGAGGATTTTTATTTCTTGATTCAGAACTTCTGGCAGCCAAGGATGCCCCCGAAGGCTCACTGAGCAGCCACCTGCTTCTCATGCTGATCAGGAAATGAGGTTTCGTCCGTCATCATGACGTCGCTCTGAGATTCCGTCGATCACACCGAAGAAAAGACGCTCTCGTTAATCAAGATATTCAATTTCAATTCTCTTGGAACATTGAGGGAGAGTTCGATATGTTCAGTTCACGACGTCATCTTTCACGCTCCGGATTTACGTTAATCGAGTTGCTGGTGGTGATTGCTATTATCGCCATTCTGGTGGCCCTATTGCTTCCCGCTGTCCAGCAGGCCCGGGAAGCGGCACGACGCTCGGCATGTAATAACAATTTAAAGCAAATCGGGTTAGCACTGCATAATTATCACGAGACGCATCGTACGTTTCCACCCGGAGGAATTGGTATCTACCAAGCTAGCTTTCTCGTGCAACTGCTGCCTTTTCTGGAGCATGCGAATATGTACAACCAGCTGCAGTTCATCAGAGATAATTCCATGCTCTTCAATAGCACCAGTTTAACAGGCACCCCATTGGCGAATTACGAAAAGTTGGCAGGATTTGCGCCCGCTGTCTATCAATGTCCTTCCAGTAGCCTGCCACGGTTTGCTGCGAACCCGGGGGGAACTGCTGCGGCACCATTTCCACAAGATATCGGAACATCCTCGTACATCGGTGTGGCGGGGGCCTGCACCGACAGCATGACGGAAAGAGACCCCACAGGAGAAGGCCGTTGCACATCGAATACTTATGGCTTCTTCTGCGCGAATGGCACCTTGGTCCCCAACGTACCAATTCGGCTATCTCGAATTACCGATGGGACTACGAACACCATTATTCTGGCGGAACAATCGAATTGGACCGTCAACGCTGCAGGAGCACAAATTGATGAACGGACCAGTGGGCGCCGTGGCGCATGGCTTGGTCCTGATCGTCGAGGGTATCCTGGCGATCCCGCAACTCCCGACTGGGAGACGGCAGCAAGGTATACCTTCAATCTGACCACGATTCGTTATGCGGTGGGCTTCCGGACACTTACGGCAGCTTCTGGCGGAAACCATCAATCGGGCGGAAACACCCCGATTCATTCCGCTCATACCGGTGGAGCATATGTTTTACGTGGGGATGGAGGGACTGCGTTTCTGTCGAACTCAGTCGACTGGTCAATTCTCCGGAATATTTCCATTCGAGATGACGGGCAAGTCGTCTCTGGTGATGTGCTTTAATTCCTGAAACCGAAGAATTCCTGCTTTCCGCCAGATGAGGTGGTTGTCAAACTCAATCTAACCGGGACTTGCATATGATGATCCAATTTACGATTGATAAATTACAAAATGCGATCTTATGTTTCGTCTTCCTGGTTTTCTTATCTGGATGTGGCAGCAGGAAGGAGATCCCGATTGCTAGCGTTTCGGGAATAGTGACTTACCAGGAAAAGCCTGTTACTCAAGGGGACATCAGCTTCATGTCCAATCAAGGTTTTGGAGCCAGCGCTCAGATCGATTCCGATGGAAGATATTCACTGCGGAGTCAGTATGGGAAAGGAATCCCATTGGGAACATATAAAGTGATTGTGACGCCTCCACCCATACTCGTAAATGAGTCAGAGAATCCGCGCCCTCAGGTTCAGGAAAAGACACACCCTGAGATTCCAAAAAAATATCGTCATTTTTCTACCAGCGAACTGGAAATCGAGATTGGTGAGAAGCCAGTCACATTCAATATTAACATGGAACCGGCGTGACCAGTTCCAATGGACCTTGCCCAAGCCTTCCTGAGTGAACTCCTACCTGAGGACAGCCAGCTAATGAAATCGTCTCGCACTTTGTTATGGAAATCTGGATTTGTTCTATTCATAGCGACAATGTTCCTGACACCATCGAACTTGATGGCCGGGAAAACACAGGACGACCAACCTCCTCCGGTCTCTCCGGTGCCGACTCCGGGGGGAAAAATCGAATCATCCCCTGCAGCAGTCGTTGTCAACGCTGCTGACCATCCTTCGTTGCAAGCTGCCGTCGACGCGCTGCCGGTCTCTGGTGGAGTGGTTCGTATTCCACCGGGAATTTATGACCTGCAAGAACCTGTCGTGATTCGCACGGGGGACACCCGTATTGAAGGGGCCGGGACGGCGACGTGGATACGGAATCTCAATGAGTCTGGGGAACCGGCCCTGTTTATTCGGCCGGAGGAAGCCGCCACAGACCGTCGGGCACGTCTCTGGCGCGTTGAGGTTTGCGGTCTGCGCGTGACGGGAAACCGGAAAAGTGGAGTTGGAATCCAGGCAACAGCTGTCCAGGAAATCATCGTTCGTAACGCGACGGTCGACCGACATGGAAGTCATGGAGTGTTAATGAATCGATGCGAAGAGAATGCGCGCGTCATCGGTTGTAATTTTACATATAATAATGGATATGGTCTCAGAATGGAGGGAGGCCATGACATGATTGTCAGTGCGAATCAGTTCGAAGAGAACATCCACGGAATTTCGGTCACAGATGCATTTAATCTGACATTCTCAGGAAACAATGTTGATGATCATCTTCAAAACGGAGTCGTGATCGAGAATACATATGGATCGGTCGTTTCCGGAAACATGATTGAAGAATGTGAAGGGACGGCCATCATTCTCGATCGCGAATGTTATGGAATTACTCTCAGCTCAAATGTGATCGCGCATCATCTTCAAGGAGGGATCGATCTTCAGAATGCCTGGGGATGTACCGTCACCGGCAATAATTTTGTATTAGTTCATGAATTTTCCGTTCGGGTCGGCAGCAAGGCAGGACGCCATACCATTACCGGAAATCAATTCACAAACAGTTATACCGGAGACGGAAAAGTCCGGAGAAAACTGGAGCATCAGAACCCACTTCAACTTGATGTCGGTTCCGGAATCGTTTTGGAGAAAACGGAAGATATCGTCGTGAATGGAAATCAATTTTCAGGCATCTCCACTCATGCCGTCAAAGCGGATGACTCTTGCAAGCGATTGCTGATCACGAATAATCTGATCACCGATCATGGACAACGGTTGCCTCCGGAAACCGATCCGATCCATATCGGAGCGGCGACGGAATCGATTGTCGGTACCAATCTAATTGGTCCGCAGACTTCACGTAAAATTGAATCAACAAAATAAAAATTAAGATAAAGCACTGACTTATGAAACTGGAATTTGATCTCGACGAACAGCAGACAAAACCGGCATCGCTGCTGGATTATCAACGAATTGCTATTGCCGTCGGTGACGGTGCGCCGGTGGCGATCTCGAAAACGGCAATGAGCCTGATGCGTTATCGTGGTGAAGATATTATTGCCGTGATTGATGCAGCGAATGCCGGCAAGTCGGCTCAGGAGGTTTATCGTCTTGGTGGCACGATTCCCATTGTTGCCTCTTTGTCGGATGTGCCTGATACGGATGCCATCTTTGTTGGAATCGCTCCGGCAGGAGGAGTTTTGCCGCAATCCATCCGCAGTGTCATCGCGCAGGGGGTTGATAAGGGGATCGATATCGTCTCCGGGTTACATCAATTCCTGATTGATGATTCCGAACTGGTTGCCGCAGCAAGATTGAGTGGTAGCCGCTTAATTGATGTCCGTCGTAATCAATATAAGAAAACCGCACGCGGAACCGGATTTCGTGAAGGGTGTTTACGGATTCATACCGTCGGTCATGACTGCGCTGTCGGAAAGATGGTGGTCACGCTGGAATTAGAGCGAGAACTTAAGCAACGCGGTGTCGATGCACAATTTCTGGCGACCGGTCAAACCGGAATTATGGTTTCCGGTAGAGGAGTCCCGGTTGATTGCGTGGTCTCGGATTTTGTGAATGGAGCCGTGGAGGAGCTCGTTTTTCAGAATGAAGACCATGAGATTCTGCTCATTGAAGGTCAGGGAAGCGCCACTCACCCGGCATTTTCAGCAGTGACACTCGGCTTGCTACATGGCTGTGCTCCTCAGGGACTGATTTTATGCTATGAAGTGGGACGCACAGTAACGATGGATTATCCCCATGTCCCACTGATGCCTTTGGAATATTTGCGTCACTTATATGAAACCATTGGTTCAGTTCGAATTCCAACCAAAGTCATCGGCATTGCCATGAACAGCCGATACGTGACGGCCGAACAGGCGGAAGCGGAGAAGAAGCTGGTCGAGGAATCGATGGGACTGCCAGTCTGTGACGTCTATCGTGATGGCCCGACCAAGCTGGCTGATGCAGTCCTGAAACTCAAGAAGGAATTGTTTGCGTGAAGCTGGAAATTCATCCTGTTCGGTTGCCGTTGAAAGATCGCTTCACCATCTCACGAGAAAGCATCGACTCTCAGGACAGTGTTATCGTTGCTCTGTCGGATGGAGAGTATACCGGCTACGGAGAAGTCTCCTGTAACAGTTATTATGGACATACAATTGAGTCGCTCATTCAATCGTTTCAGCGATGTCTTCCTGTGCTTGAACGGAGTTCGCTGACAACACCGGAATCACTCTTTACTGAGTGTCGTCAACGAATTCCGAACGACTTTTTTGCATTGTCCGCAATTGACTGCGCGGCACACGACCTGTCCGGAAAGAAACAAGGAGTACCGACTTGGCAGGCGCTGGGACTCAACTGGAATCCTGAGATCCGTTCCAGTTACACGCTCGGAATTGATTCCATCGAGGAAATGCGGCGGAAATTTCGGAACCAGCCGAACTGGAGCATCTACAAAATCAAACTGGGAACGTCGTACGATCTCGAGATCGTCTCCGCGCTGCGCGAGGAGACGGATGCTGTCATTCGTGTCGACGCCAATTGTGCCTGGTCCGTCAACGAAGCGATTGAAAAATCACACGCGCTGGCTGAACTGGGAGTTGAATTCATCGAGCAGCCACTTCCGGCTGATGTGAGTCGGGATGAACAACGTGCCGTTTATGAACGAAGTGCGCTGCCGATCATTGCCGATGAGAGCTGTCAGGTAGAAGCGGACGTTGTGAATTGCCATGGCTTGTTTCATGGAATTAACGTCAAGATCTGCAAGTGCGGCGGACTGACTCCTGCCGTCCGAATGCTGAAACAGGCCCGCTCTCTGGGTTTGAAAACAATGGTAGGCTGTATGATTGAATCCTCGGTCGGGATTTCTGCGGCGGCACAACTTCTTCCGCTGCTCGATTATGCCGATCTGGATGGATCAGTGCTGATTGCCCAGGATCCGGCAACCGGTGTTCGAATTGAGAATGGAAAAGTGATTCCCGGTACTCTCCCCGGCTGCGGGATTCAATTGAATCCGGAAGAGCTTTCGTCAATGCGTTTCGATCCCATTTGAAAATGGACTCCGCACATGTGAAGTGCGCGGCGAGAGCAAGTTGCTCTACCGTGTGTCCGCGTGCCAGATCGGCTACGTGAGTGATGGAAACGCCTTATTGACGCCGAAACATGATCACAGCCACGCTCAGTGTCACTACGGAAATGATCAGGAGCGGAAGTGAATGCTGCAGGACAAATCCGATGGGAACGTCTTTCAGAATGATACTTTTGACGATCACAATATAGTGGCGAATCGGGTTGAGCCAAGTGGCATATTGCAGCCACATCGGCATGTTCTCGATCGGGGCGGCGAAACCGGACAGGAGAGTCGAGGGCATTACGAAGGCAAATGCTCCCAGGAACGCCTGCTGCTGTGTCGAGCAGACGGAGCTGATCATCATTCCAAAGCCGACCAGCGACAGAAAATAAAACAGGGCGCTGCCATACAGCAACAGGAACGAACCGTTGAAAGGAACGCCGTAAAGAAAAATGGCTCCCAGAAGAATAGCGGTTGCCTGACCGAGTCCGATCAGCATGGAAGGGACCGCCTTGCCGATCATGATCATTTCCGGGGTCAACGGAGAGACCAGTAACTGGTCGAAGGTTCCCATTTCCCGCTCGCGGGCCACTGACAACGCTGTCGTCACCAGAGAGCCGATCGTCAGGATCACCGCGACCAGCGTGGGAAGAATGAACCAGGTATAGTTGAGATTCGGGTTATAGCGGTTCCAGACGATCAGTTCTGATGTTGGTGGAACTCCTCGAGCAACTGCTCGTTCATTGAAATATCCCATGGCAATTGTCTGCAGATAGCTCGCCGCAATCTGGCTGCTGTTGGAACGGCGGCCGTCCAGAAGGATCTGCAGAGAAGCCGTTTCTCCGGCGGCGACCTTGCGGGAAAAGTCTTCCGGAAAACGGATCACCGCAATTGCCTGCTGGGAGTCGAGCGTTCGGGCGATTTCCTGTTCTTCACGCAGATGAAGCATGTGGGTAAAGGCGGACGAGGCGGAGAATCTTTGAACCAGTTCATAGCTGGCGTTCCCATTGTCTTCGTTCAGGATCGCCAGCGTGTTGTTCTTTACTTCCAGCGTCGCCGCCAGCGGGAACAGGCAGGTCTGCAGAATGACCGGCAGAACAATCAGCTCGCGACTACGAGGATCGTTCAGAAGGATTTGAAATTCCTTCCGTATCAGCGCCAGAATTCTTCGGAACCAGAGCATTAGGGCATCTTCAAAAAGGGTTTTCAGCGTTCCGCAGTCGTAAAGTGAGGCTTTCGCGTGACAAAACGCTCTCAAACGACTGCAGGCGGTAGAGCAAACTGCTCTAGTTAGCCATCCAGTCGGCGTTGAGTAACTCGTGCAGCCAGTGTGAGAAAGAGAATGCTGGTCCCGGTAAGGAATAGAAAGTTCGGCAAAAGAATCGACCAGACGTCTCCGGCCAGGAACAATGTCTGGAGTGCACTGACAAAATATCGTGGAGGGAGCAGGTAAGTCAGTGCTCGAACTGGTGCAGGCATGCTCGTGATTTCGAACAGAAATCCTGACAGCATGACTGCCGGAAGGAATCCCACATTTAATGCGGCCTGAGCGCTGTTGAACTGGTCCTTCGTGACGGAGGAAATGACCAAACCGATTCCCAGCACACTTAACAGAAACAGGCTCGTGATCCCGAACAGCAGAAAGAGCGATCCTCGAAACGGAACCCCCATCACGAACACCGCACAGGCCGTAACGACTCCCATCGACAAGATCCCCAGAAGGTAATACGGGAGCAGTTTACTGAGCAGAAGTTCTGCACGATTGACCGGGGAAGCGAGCAAGGCTTCCATCGTCCCCCGTTCCCATTCCCGTGCCACAACCAGTGAGGTCAGCAGTGCCCCAATGACGGTCATGATGATCGTGATCGACCCGGGAATCAGATAATGCCGACTCTCCGCAGCAGGATTGAACCAGTAGCGCACCTGCACATCGAGCGGGGGTGTTGCAAGACGACCGGCATCGCGTGCCTCTGTCCGTTGCCACCCTTCCCAGACTCCGGTGATGTAAGCTGCGGTGAAGTTGGCGGTATTCGGTTCCGCCCCGTCAGTAATCACCTGTACGGGAGCCGTCCCCCCTGGAAGTGATTGCCTGCGTGAGAAGTCGGCAGCGAGAGCGACATAACCCCGAATGAGCCCTGACTCCAGCAAATCGTCTACCTCTTTGCGGCTTCTGGCAATGGTCACTTCCAGATAAGGAGACCCGACCAGTTGCTGTATGAATTGAATCGATTCCGGTCCTTCATCTTCGTTAAGGACCCCGAGGCGAATGCGAGTGGTATCGAGATTGATTCCATACCCGAAAATCAACAACAGCATCATCGGCAGGACGAAGGCCACAATCCCGCTGCTCGGATCACGCAGAATCTGCCAGGTCTCTTTCCGACAGAGAGCGATGAGTCGGCGAAATGAAACAGGTGCGTTCATGCGGCATCGTGTCGGCGAATAAGTTCGATAAAGGCATCTTCCATTGTCGGTTCAGGGAGTTCGTCACTGGCGACGCTGGCCTTGAGATCGTCCGGTGGAGCCAGCGCAATGAGTTGTCCACGATAGACGAGACCAATCCGGTCGCAATATTCCGCCTCATCCATGAAGTGCGTCGTGACCATCACAGTGACTCCCTTCTCCACAATTCCGTTGATCTGTGTCCAGAACTCACGACGGGTGATCGGATCAACACCGGAAGTGGGTTCATCGAGAAACAGGATGTCCGGTTCGTGCATCGTCGCACAGGCCAGTGCCAGACGTTGTTTATATCCCAGCGAGAGGTCACTGGTCTGGGATTTCAGGAAATCGCCGAGATGGAAGACCTCCACCATTTTCTGAATGGCTTCCCGTTGCTGCCGGGGAGCGAGGCCATAAATTCCGGAGAAGAATTCCAGGTTCTGCTGCACGGAAAGATTGCCATAGAGCGAGAACTTCTGAGCCATGTAGCCGAGTCGTTGTCGGGCTCGGGCGGGGCTATGCTTGAGATCAATCCCCATCACTTCGGCCCGTCCTGAAGTGGGCTTGAGCAGGCCACACATCATTTTGAACGTCGTCGATTTTCCGGCCCCATTCGGCCCAAGCAGACCGAAGATCTCTCCTTGAGTGACGGAGAACGTCACCTGATCGGTTGCGGCGAACTCGCCGAACCGTTTCGTCAGATTCTCCGCTTCAATGAGATTTCCTGGATCCGGTTTTCTGGGAGCCAACGCCTGGGCCAGCGCTGATTCTCCCCCTGGCCCCCCTCCCAGCAGATCAATGAATGCGTCTTCAAAGCGGGGAGCAACGCGAACCCATTGGAGATGATCAGAAACCTGGAGTGCCGGCGAATTCAGTGAATTCAAATTCAATTCAGTCAGGTCGGGAGGAGAAGAACCATCTTTGAGGACGATTCGCAGGCTGTGCCCCTGAATCACTCCGTCTGTGACATCCGGCAGACGAAGAACCTGACTGAGTGCGACACGTCGGCGATTTGCAATCCCGCGAAGATGCAGGCAGCGTCCTTCCATGCGGCGCGTCAGTTCTCCCGGTGGACCAGAGAAAAGAAGCGTTCCTTCGTTGAGTAGCAGAACTTCATCACAGGCCTCCGCTTCATCGAGATAGGCCGTGCTCCAGACAACGGCGATTCCGGAACCGGCGAGTTCATGGACCATTTTCCACAGTTCCCGACGCGAGATCGGGTCGACACCGACACCCGGTTCATCGAGCAATAACACCTGCGGATTTCCAAGCAGAGCACAGGCGAGTCCCAGTTTCTGTTTCATCCCTCCGGAGAGTTTTCCGGCGAGTCGGGAAGTAAATCGGGCGAGATCGGTAAACGCAAGTAGTCGTTCAAAGGTCTCTCGCCGGGCCTGTCCGATGACATTTCTGAGATCGGCATGAAGTGTCAGGTTTTCGAGAACAGACAGGTCTTCATACAGACCGAATTTCTGCGGCATATAACCGACATGCTCACGCAGCCAGTTCGCGTCGTCGATGGGATCATGACCAAGTACAGAAAGGGTTCCTCCATCCCGTTTGAGGAGTCCCGCCATAAGCCGCATCAACGTGGTTTTCCCAGCGCCGTCTGGTCCGGCAATTCCAGTGACAATCCCTGACCGAATCGACGCCGTCATCGAATCCAGCGCCGGTTTAAGCATGCCGGAAAAGGTCTTGTGAAGATGCTCAAAGGTCACTGCCGTGTCGGTCATGGCTGCTCCCTGTCGAGCAGTCGGACCGTAATCGGCATTCCCTGTCGCAACCCGGTGTCGGCGTCACTCACGACGACACGAAACCGGTAGACCAGAGACGTTCGGAGCTCTTTCGTTTCCACCGTTTTGGGAGTGAACTCCGCACGGGGGGAGACATCGCCGATTTGCCCGTGATACGGCTCTTTCCGGGAATCGGTGAAGACAAGAACTTTTCGACCGGGATAAACTTCACCCAGTTGCGGCTCTGTCACATAGGCTCGCGCCCAGACAGGGGAGTTTAAACTGAGAGTGAGAGCCGTCGTTCCCGCCTGAACAATGACACCCGGTTCCACCGCCCGGGTGAGGACAACACCAGCTTCCGGGGCAATGATTTCCGTATCGGCCAGTTGTGTTTCGGCATTGGCGAGTGTCGCTCTGGCTGCCTGCCAGTTCGCTTCTGCCTGAAGAATCTGTTCACGACGAAATCCCGCTTTCATCAGGTCCCGGTTTGCCAGAGCGGCGTTTCGTCGACCGATGGCAATGTCCAGATCGGCCCGGGCGTTGTCGTATTCCTGTTCCGAAATGGCCTGTTCGGTGGAAAGTTTGCGATAACGGTCTGCGATCAATTGAGCCCGTTGCACTGCGGCCACCTGTTCGGTGTAAGTGGCTTCCGCGTGGGCAATTTCTTCAGGTCGGTTTCCGTTTTTCAATTCTTCCAGACGCGCCGCCAGCGACTCCATCTGCGCGCAGGCCAGATCAACGGCATGTTGAAAGGGCTCGGCATCCAGTCGCGCGAGCACATCTCCCGCCTGAACGGAATCTCCTTCTTCCTTGAGAACTTCTCTGACTCGTCCTGCCACGCGAAATCCCAGGTTGGCTTCGCGGATATCGATGTTTCCATGGAAGGTCAATGAGGCCAGTTCATCGGGATGGTGCATGAATCTCCACCACGAGTAACCACCACTGCCGACCAGCAGGAGCAGGATGATCACCACAATGACTGTTTTCCTGGTCATGACCGTGACTTGCCCCCCTTCCGCCGAACCGCCGTTCGTTGACGCACTTCTGCCTCCCCTGTGAAGGCGGATGGGGATTTCCAGCTTTCCATGAGACGTTCCAGGTCTGCCTGCATCATATCGAGCACATGCTCTGCATGACTTTCGTCAAAGGTTTCCCAGCCAAGTCGTCGCAGAATTGTCTCCCGCGCCATGATGAAAATCTGCACCTGCCCAATGAGTGAGTGAGCCCTCAGGATGGATCGTTCACATTCTATCGGATCACCGGAAACAACTGAGACAAGATGGGCGAACATGCGATGAAGTGGTTCGATCGCCTGTTTGAATAACGGTTCGAATGCGGCAGACGGACGAGTCTGTTCACGAACCAGCAGCAATGCGAACCGGGACGCCATTGGGTTGGTGAGCATCGTCTGGAGCATGTTTCGACGCATTTTTCGGAGAAGGACCGCAGCCTGATCGGAACTCAGCTTTCTGGCGGAGAGAGCCTCCCCGTACTCTTGTGAGACCGCCGACATGAGGGTTTGCATGAACCGCATCACCGCCTCGATCACGGCGTGATACAGCCCTTCCTTGCTTTCGAAATAATACTTGATGGCTGCCGAATTCTGCCCCGCCTCTTTGGCGAGTTCACGAATCGACGTTCCCTCCAGTCCCCGTTCCGCAAAGCATTGCAGCCCGGCCTCCAGCAGGCGAAGTCGGGCCGTGTCGGCGCGACTGAGAGACATTTCTCCTAGCAGAAACTCGTTCATGCCTATCATTGTAAATCGGACGATTTGAAAAGTCAATCACTTGATTGATATTCACTGAAGAAACTGCCACAGAGTCGCTCGCTGGAAGGGAATTCTCATCGCTAAGGAATAGTCCCGAAATAAGTTCCCGGGTGACCTGGCCAGAATTGGCCGGGTCGCGCAGCGACAAGAAGCCTGCCCCTCAGCGTTGGATTCCATACAAAGCCTTCATTTCCGATGCGGCGATCGATGGACAAAAATCACGGTCAACGACAGAAATAGATGCTGAGGGAAGATCTTCTTGTGCCTACGGCACCCGGCCAGTTCTGGCCGGGCCACCCGGACTTACCGACAAGGAGTAAACTCGGGAACTTATTTCGGGACTGGTCCTAAACTGTTACGTATTTCCTGAAGGGGTGAGAGCTTTGGAGACGGGCATCGATATGTTGCATTTCGGTGTAAGGCACCGGTTCCTTGCAACGGCCTTGCCGCCAAAATGATGAATCGATCCACATCACTGTCCCTGGCAGACTTCTCAAAAACGAACAAATCAAGCCCGCTCAATGAAGCCGTCTCCCACAGGCCAGCTTTCACAGATCACATCTCTGGCGCCGAACGCTTCACGACACTCCAATCACGCCGGTCTCGGGGCTTGACGCTGTGGCATACAGTTTCTTCGGAATGCGACCGGCAAGATAGGCGGCGCGTCCAGCGAGACAGGCATCTCGCATTGCCTGTGCCATGAGCGCGGGATCATGGGCACTCGCAATGGCGGTGTTCAGAAGCACTCCGTCGCACCCCAGTTCCATCGCAAAGGCCACATCACTGGCGGTTCCCACACCGGCGTCAATGATCACCGGGTAGTCAGGATCTCCTTCTTTGAGATATTCCAGACAGATGCGGATATTGTTGGGGTTGAGAACTCCCTGACCGCTGCCGATGGGGCTTCCTGCCGGCATCACGGAAGTGGCCCCGGCTTCTTTCAGTCGACGGGCCATAATCGGATCATCACTGGTGTAACAGAGGACCTGAAATCCATCGGCAACCAGTTTCTCTGTTGCTTCCAGTGTTGCCACCGGGTCGGGAAGCAAGGTTTTCTTGTCTCCCAGAACTTCCAGCTTCACCCAGTCGGCCCCGGGATTCTCTAATCCACTGAGAATCTCCCGTCCCAGTCGGGCGACACGAATGGCGTCTTCAGCGTTGAAGCACCCGGCGGTATTCGGCAGGATCGTGAACCGATTGAGATCGATGAAATCAAGAATGTTGCGACCATCTGCATCGATGAGTCGTTCACGTCGAACCGCGACGGTAATGACGTTCGCCCCACTGATGTCCAGACAATCCCGCATCAAGGGATACGTTTCATATTTCCCGGTTCCGATGACCAGACGGGATTTCAACTGGTGAGTTCCCACTTGTAAAGAAGAATCTGGTCGGGCTGGTGAAGCAGATTGACTGGTCATGGCAGGCTTGCGTTTGGTTCAACTGGAGGCAGAAAGAAAATAGTGTAGTCTCCCGGGAGCCTGAGACCAATTCATCCAGCGAGAAGAGTCAGGGCTTTCGCTTTGTTGAAAATGACCCGGGAGGAAATGACACGAATTTCTTTCCTTCTGCTTTCATCAGGAACCAGCCGACAATTGCCAAATTGGATTTGACTCTGACTTCCACGCGCATTACTGTAGTGATACACATGTGTTGAAATGTGAAATCATGGCGATTCTTCCTGAACAATTTGAAATCCACCCGACATCCGGTGCCCCGATCTACCGGCAGTTGATGGATCAGGTTCTGGCTCTGTTGGCGGGAAAGCAGATTCAGCCGGGGGAGATGCTTCCCAGTGTCCGGGAGATGGCCGTTGCGTTGGGGGTCAATCCGATGACGATCTCCAAGGCTTACAGCCGCCTTGAACTGGAGGGAATCGTCGAACGGGTGCGTGGCCGGGGAATGATGATTCGAGAGCAGAAGATCGAAGGAAGTCTCTCGAAACGCTTGCAGGATCTGGAAACGGCATTGCAGCCCGCCATTGTTCGGGCACGTCAACTGGGACTTCGTGACGATCAGATCACGCCCCTTCTTCATAAGCTTCTTCGGGAGATTCCGGAATGAGTGACACGGTGATCAAATGCCGGGGCCTGACCAAAGCCTTCGGGGCTCAAACGGTGTTGAGCAATCTCAATCTGGAAATTCACTCCGGTCAGATTGTGGCGATCGTCGGCGCGAACGGGTGCGGAAAAACCACCTTGATGCGTTGTCTTCTCGGACTTTTGCGACGCACCAGTGGTGAGAGTTTTATCTTTGGAGAGGACTCCTGGGATCTCAGTGCGGATGCAAAGAACCGGTTGGGATATGTCTCGCAAGAATTCTCGCTGCTCCCCTGGATGACGGTCGAAAGTTTCTGCAATTACACCAGTTCGTTCTATCCTGCATGGGATCATGCTTTCGTCTTTTCCCTGATAAGCCAATGGGATCTGCCGCTGAAAAAACGGGTCAGCACACTCTCAGGAGGACAGCGTCAGAAACTGGCCACGATTCTGGCCATCGGGCATCATCCAGAACTGCTGATTCTCGACGAACCGGTCGCCAGTCTCGATCCGATTGCACGTCGTCAGTTCTTGAAGACGTTGATAGAATTCTCCACAAACCGGAAACAGACAATCCTGTTTTCATCCCATATCACCACCGATCTGGAGCGAATCGCATCGCACGTTTTGTTTCTGTCTCAAGGGCATCAGCAATACTTCGGCGAGCTTGATTTGCTGAAGGAACGCTGCAAACGCCTGCGGATTTATTCGCAGAGTTTACTTCCTGAATCGTTTCAACTCCCCGGGGAAGTCCGTTGCCAGACATCAGGCACAACCGCCCTGGTCACAACAACACAGTACACAGAGGATTTACAGAGCACGGTTGAACGCCGGTGGAATGCCCGGGTTCAGGTAGAAGATTTGAATCTGGAGGAACTGTTTGTTGAGTTTAGCGGAATGGACAAAATCTCCTGTGAACCTGTTGAGGAGTCGGTCCGATGAATTGCGAGTTACAAATTCTGAAGACCTATTTTAACAGACCCATTTATCTGTTGGTTTATCTCATCGCCTTCGGGGTCTGCCTTGCACTGGCGTATAACGCGACAACGCAGGATCACCAGTTCCCTGCCGCACCGGAGTTCACCTCTCCCAGACCGATTCTGCTTGCAAATAGTCAGAATTTTCTTCAGAAATGGGATGAGCCGTCAGCGAACAAATGTCGAACTCTGGATTTCCGAACATTCGAACCAGATACCGTTCCCGATTTGAGTTCATTACCCAAGTTGACTACGTTAAGAATCTCGACTGAGACTCTCAGCGAACAGGATCTCCAGCGAATCCTGGATGCTCCGAAACTGAAGTCACTTCAGTTGAATGTCGCCACACTTGCAGATGGCACGCTGGCCCGACTCGGCTCCAAGCTTGTTGAACTCCAGATTACTTCACAACTGCTTGATCAACATCATAAAGAACTTTCGCAACTCAGCCAGTTAAAGACGATGATTCTGGGAATCTCGAGCGTGACTACGGCGGAGACATTTCAGGCAATTGCTACGATTCCGAACCTTCGAACATTATCCATCGTCCAAGATCCACTCCTTGGGCTGCCTCGGAACTCTCCGTTTGCGGAAGGAATTGACCTCGACGTGGGGGAATTGACCAAAGAGATGATTCAACCACTGCTGGGGCATCCGACATTAAGGGGAGTATTTTCATACTGGCCACAATCCTTTCTGGAAGACCCGCAGCTTCTCAGGGAGTTGCATGCTTATCCTGCAACGTACAGTCAGCGGATCAAAATGTCATTATCCCTGATGACGTTAATCACCATTCTCTTTGTTGTGACGTTTCAACAACACCAGGCGAAACTGCTGTTACTTTCACAGTCATCTTTAGCGCCGGGATTTGACTCCGCAAACCGGATTGTTCTCGGTTCACTTTTAGCAACAATCACTCTAATTTCAGCAACTCTTCTGACATTGAACGGAGTCAACTGTTTCGCGGCTGTTGCAATGGCGTTATGGATCCCCGTCCTTATTGCTTCATTTCTGATTTTATCCTCGTTCTCTCTCTTCTGGAAATCTCCGCTGTCCCGAGTCGGGCTTATCCTCATGGGAGCTATATTTTTCAATTTTCAAATGGTGCAGGCATTCCTTCCGAGCCATCTTTTAGGAGAGTTGAACTGGTTCCTGATGGGATACCGTACCGAATGGGCACTGATCATAATTCTGCTGGAAGTCGGGTTGCTGGCCTGGTTCATTAGCGATCTCAGCGGCAAAAGAGCCTTTCAAATACAGGAATTGTCTGTCACGGCAAACAATTCCTCCGCCAGAAATCAGATTTCATCTAAAAAATCTCGCACTGTCCGTGGTTTGAATGGAATAAGCCTGCGACACATTGTTACTCCCATAACTCAACTATGGATGAAACAGAAGTTCTTGCAGTCGCCAAGATTTTTCCAGAGAGTAATGAGCCCACATTGTTATACCGTCTGGTCTGTTGCGATCCTTGTTCCTGTGCTCATTGTGAGCATTACTGCGTTACTGATTTTAATATCTCAGACACCAGACCATTGGAAACGGTACAAGGAATACCAAATGCCTCTATTCTTATTTCTTGGATCGATTTATGGTGCAATTGCTGCTTACATTAATTCAGTCCTCCATTGGGAAAAACGAAGAAAAGGGATGGAACTGGAGTTCTGCTCCCCTGCCAACCGAGTCGATCTCGCGAAGCAGCTCTGGTATGGAACCGGCATTGATCTGGTGCCGCTCTTCTTCTCCCTTGTGATCGGACTGATTGTGATCACCCCGATTCCCGACAGGTTGCCATTGTCATTCATACTGGCATTCGTGACAGGAACGTCCTTGGTATTTCTCTTTCATGGAGCCCAGATTTCTCTGCTTGCGTTTCGTTCCAATGTTCCCTGGGCATGCGTCACAGCTCTGGCGATTGCGCTGACCATATTATCTTGTACTCTTTTCCGATTCAGCAACGAGTTGGGTTTCACAGGGAGAATCTTCGCCGCCTGCGGAGTATTAATGACATCCATCCTGTTCAATGTCTGGAGCTATAAAAAGCTAACAGATCGGGAATGGGGAGATCTGGCGGAGTGATCATTCACCGAGCGTTTTGTCTCTGCCCAATGAGATCGAACCGGAAAGGCATCTTAAGGAACTGTCCTGAGCCACCTCCCATTTCTTCGAGGGTTCTCAACCAGCCAGACGCGTCAGCGAGAGGACCATTACAGACAGGCGTGCCATGGGATCTGAGCATGGCAAATCAACCGTAACGAGTCCATTCGCTTGCGCTTCGGGCTGGTACGAATGGATATTATCGTTTTCGGCGTCGTTTCGGGGCAGAGTTCCCTTTCTTTTTGCTCCCCCCTTTTTTGTTCTTTGCATTCTTGGAACGACGGGTCTTGCCAATCTCGGTGGCAGGGCCGGGCTTTTGTTTCGGGACAGACCGATCGAAGCCGATCAGCTTGAAATTGAGTTCGCGTCGGTCGACATCGACATGCGAGACCTCAACGACAACGCGATTTCCTAACTGATAGGTTTTTCCATCCTTTCGGGAAATCAGGGACATGGTCGCCCGATCGAAGTCGAAATAATCCCGATCGGAAATCGTGCTGATATGGACAAGTCCTTCGGCAGGAATTTCCATCCCCCGGCAGAAGAATCCAAAGCGATCAATTCCGGTGATGCGGGCCGACATCCGTTCACCGACTCTCCCTTCGAAATAAGAGAGGAGCTTGATTTTGGTCAGTTCCCGCTCGGCCCGTTCGGCCCGTCGCTCGGTGGTGGAACAGTGCCGTCCCATACGGAGCATCTCTTCCATGCCGCCGGAACCGCTCGACTTCCGACCGGTAATCACCGATTCCATCAGACGATGAATCAGCAGATCGGGATAACGTCGGATAGGGCTGGTAAAGTGGCAATACTGCAACTCGGCCAGGGCATAATGCCCCAACTCAATCGGTGAATATTCCGCCTGTTTGAGGCTCCTCAACAGTGCGAAATTAATCGCTTCTTCTTCCTGTCGTCCCCGAACCTGATCGAGAAGTTTCTGAAGGTCTTTGCGGCTTTGTGTCCGCTTGACCGGATAGCCCAGATGGGACGCGAATTCTCCCAGTGCTTCCAGTTTTTGAGGGGCCGGGTCGGGGTGAATGCGTCGCAGGAAGAGAAGTCCCCGATCGTTGAGTTCCGTCGCTACGGCGATATTCGCGGCGAGCATGAACTCTTCGATGATCTGGTGACTTTCATCGTTCACGGTGACATGAGCACCGGTCACCTTTCCCTGTTTGTTCAGGTCGACTTTGACTTCCGGCATGTCGAGTTCCAAAGCTCCTTTGGAGAATCGACGACGACGCAGCAACATCGCCAGTTCGTGCATCTGCTGGAGTTGCTGATAAACTTCCGTCGTCACTTTTTTCTTCGTCGCCCGTTCGAGATCGGCCAGAATAGGGAGAACTTCTTCGTAGGCAAATCGTCGCGTGACACGAATCGCTGATCGGGAAAAACGGGTTCCGACCGGGATCCCTTCCGGAGAAAATTCGATGAAGGCCGACATCGTGAATCGGACCCGATTTTCCTGCAACGAGGCGAGTCCGTTCGAGATCACCTCTGGAAGCATCGGAACAACCTGCGTCGGCAGGTAAACGCTCGTTCCCCGTTTTTGAGCTTCTTCGTCGAGTGCGGTTCCCGGCTGCACGAAGTGGGAGACGTCGGCAATATGAACTCCGAGATGCCAGTGACCGTTCTCCCAGCGTTCCAGTGAAATGGCGTCGTCGAAGTCACGGGCGTCGACGGGGTCGATTGTGATGATCGTCAAACCCGTCAGATCGTCCCTGTCTGTGAGATCCCCCTCGCGAAAGTTTTCCGCTTCCAGTCGGGCATCTTCCAGCACTTCTTCAGGGAATTCGTGCGGGATCCCGAATTCGTGCAGAATCATGGTCGTGTCGACACCCGGTTCTCCACGTGGTCCGAGAACCTTGGTGAGAACCGCTTCTCCGGTCTCGCCGCCGGCAGGAAACCGCAGCATCTCGATGACCACTTTGTCACCGGGTTCGGCTCCTTTCGCACCGGGATCCCCCACCATGATAGGACGGCGGTAATCCTTCCCGTCGATCTGAACCCAGCCGGTCCCTTCATCTTCGAAATAAGTCCCGACGAAAACATTGGTCGCCCGCTGAACAATATCGAGAACGTAACCGGTCCGTTTTCCTCCGCCGCGTCGACGACTGGAGAGTTTGAATAAGACTTCGTCCCCGTTCTGGGCGTCTTTGAGATCCCCGGCTTCGATGAACACGTCCCCTTCGATCTCAGTCGGTCGGGGTTCATGAAGAATGATGAAGGCGTCGCCGCTCAGAATTTTGCGAACGATGCCGACGTATGTTTTATTGGGAACTTTGGCCTGAATTCGACCTGATGTGAGGATTTTCAGTTCACCGGATGCTTCGGCTTCCGCCAGAGCGAGGTTGAACTCCTCCATATGTTTCTTGGTGACGCCCAGTTTTTTGGCCAGAGCTTTGGGCTTGATCGCCACATATCCGGGACGTTTGACGAATTCGGAAATCTGTTTCTTCAGTCCCGTCATGTCGGCTCCAGTCTTCTTCGTTTTTCGATGAATCTTTGGATTTTAATGCTGGATTTCAGCGGAAGCGGATTCAGGAAATGGCTTTTCGCAAGGTGACAAACATCAATGTTGAAAACACCACGGTAAACAGAATCCCGGCGACTCCCGCCGCCAGTGTTGCCCGAACGGAATAAGCCCGAACAACTCCTATACTCGGTATGATGACCGGTTTCGGCAATGAGTCATCTGGAGGTATTCTTAAATGGATCTCCCAGACAGGCTCGAAACGTTCCATGCGTACGTCTTCGAATGCGTCGAGAATCAGGCGTTCGGCTTTCATGTCATCCACTTCGGCTCGAATCAGAACGCGGGTGTCATCATCGGCAACAAGAACCTCCAATTCATGGATTGCCGGATTCATGAGAAGAGTCTCGACTCGTTCCCTGCTTTTTTGTTGCGAATATTCTACGACCTCCTGACGCGCCAACGTCAGGTCACGATGTTCCAGAATCGCATAGGCGCCAAGGAATCCCCCCACTGCAATCAGAACCGACACGATCAGTGAAAAGAGTAACCTGACGGCGATTCCCCGGGGAGAAGATGATGAAATGTTGACGGTCTGTTCCTCGTCAGGGCGCTGTTCAGGGATTGTCATTGCGGCAATGTCGTTAAGACTGGGGCTCGTAATCCGAAGACGGGGGACGAATGAATTAGAGCAGTTTGCTCGACGGTGTGCAGTCGTATGAGGACATTTTGGATTTCATCAGCAGACAAAGGATCAACCACGCATCAAGCGAATCGCACGAATTTTCGAATCGGCGTCCATCAGGAATTCATTCGTCAGGTTCGTTCGATTCGTGGTTCCTGAATTTCTGAAAGCACTTCAGGAACCACCTGCCTGGAGGAAGAGTCCCTTAAGTAATGGAAAGCTGTTCTAAGTTATTTCTGAATCTTACCTTGAGTTCGGCGAAAAGCCCTTGGAAATGCGGCTTGTGTGCGTTGTTGAAAACTGCCGGTTTCGATAGAATTCGCCATACAAGTTGCGGTTGCCCTACCTGACAATCAAGTTCCCTCCTCGTATTGAGTTACGACAAATTCAGGAACTTTGACCGGGACGGCAGCTACGGTCGTCTTTCGCGTGTTGAGGAGCATTGGCTTTGTCGAATGGAATCCCCCCCTCGGACTCTGATCACCCTTCGGACTCTGATAACTCGGAAACCTCTTTTGACGGGGGAGAGGACGGCGGTGCCCGTCCGATCGAAGATCTCGACATTCGTGACGAGATGCAGCAGAGTTATCTCACGTACGCGATGTCGGTCATCGTCAGCCGTGCCCTCCCGGACGTACGGGATGGCCTGAAACCGGCCCAGCGACGCATTCTGGTCGCCATGAACGACCTGAATCTCGGCCCGTCTTCGGCACGAATCAAGTGTGCCAAAATTTCCGGGGACACCTCCGGAAACTACCACCCGCACGGGGAACAGGTCATCTATCCGACTCTGGTCCGTCTGGCCCAGGACTGGGTGATGCGCGAAACCCTGATCGATAAACAGGGGAACTTCGGCTCCATCGCCGGACTGGGTCCTGCGGCGATGCGGTATACGGAAGCCCGACTTTCTTCCGCTGCGGGGGAACTGCTCGACGACCTGCAACGTCAGACCGTCGACTTTATTCCCACCTACGACCAGCGCGGGGAAGAACCGGTTGTTCTTCCGGCCCGTTATCCGAATCTGCTGGTCAACGGCTCGCAAGGGATTGCGGTCGGGATGGCAACCAGCATTCCACCTCATAACCTGAGAGAAGTGGCCGAAGCAGTCAAACTGGTGATCGATCATCCGGATACCAGCATTGAATCCATCATGGGAGTCCTTCCCGGTCCCGACTTCCCGACCGGAGGAGTGATCTGCGGACGATACGGAATTCTTCAGGGATATCGCACCGGACGTTCCACGATCACGCTGCGGGCGAAGGTAGAGTTCGAAACCGAGAAAAATACCGACGTCATCGTCGTCACGGAAATCCCCTATCAGGACACGCGCGACCGGATCAAATCGAAGCTCGAAGAGCTGATCAAAGACGACAAAATTGAAGGGATTTCCCGCGTTGTCGACTATACCGACCGCAGAACCCCGAGCTGGCAGGTCCGTCTGCATATCTATCTGAAGAGAGATGCCGACAAGGAAATTGTTCTCAATCAGCTTTACAAGTACTCGCCACTGCAAACGACGGTGTCGGTCATCATGTTGGCTCTGGTCGGCAATCGCCCCCAGACGCTCAACATCAAACAGATGATCGAAGAATTCATTCGACATCGCGAAGAGGTCATTCGCCGTCGAACCGAGTTCCAGCTTGCAGAAGCCCGAAAGCGGAAACACACCGTCGAAGGGATGTTGATTGCACAGATCGACATCGACCAGATCATTCAGACGATCCGCCAGTCACCGAGTCGAGCGGAAGCGAAAGTCCGATTGCAGCGGATCGAAATGCCTGCCGAACTGGTCGCCCGGGCACTGGGCGAACAGGGCTTCGAAATGTTCCTCAGAGAATATGGACAGGCACCTCATTACGCGCTCTCTGCGAATCAGTCGGAAGCGATTGTCAGCATGCAGTTGGGCTCGCTCGCCAATCTGGAGCGGGAAAACCTGCAAGGGGAACATGCTCACCTGCTGGAACAGATCTCCGACTTCCTGCATCTCCTCTCCGATTCCGCTCATATTCGGGCAGAGATTCGTAATGAAATGGAAGTTCTTCAGGCGAAATACACCTCTCCGCGCCGGACCGAGATCTCTGAAGACGAATTGACCGACATCGATAAAGGGGAACTGATCGCCGAAGAGCCGATGGTGGTCACGCTTTCTCAGCGGGGATACATCAAACGGACTCCGTTGACGATGTATCAGGCCCAGAATCGGGGTGGAAAAGGGATCAAAGGAGCCAAAAGCGACGACGAGGATCCAGTCGAACACCTGTTCGTTTCCAGCACTCATAGCTGGCTGCTCTTCTTCACCAACTTCGGCAAAGTGTACTGGCAGAAGGTTTACGACCTGCCGCTACAGGCTCGTACCGCAAAAGGGCGCGCACTCGTCAACCTGCTGAATCTGGGCGAAGGAGAAAGAGTCCAAGACTGTATCGACGTCCGCGAGTTCGACGATGAACACTTCCTGCTGATGGCCACGCAACAGGGAATCGTGAAGAAGACTGTCCTTTCCGCGTATAGCCGCCCCATGAAGGGGGGGATCATCGCGATCAAGCTGGACGAAGGGGATGAACTGATCGACGTGGTCAAAGTCGCCGCCGGTCAGGATGTCGTTCTCAGTACCTCCAAGGGGATGACGATCCGGTTTACGGAATCCGATGCCCGATCGATGGGCCGGAATACCATGGGAGTGAAAGGAATCTCCCTGAGTAAAGGGGATGTGGTCGTCGGCATGGTCATTGCCGACGAAAGCATGACCCTGCTGACCATCTGCGAAAACGGGTACGGAAAACGAACTCCGTTTGGCCTCGGGGAACTCGACGCTGTCACCGACGACGACACCGTAGAAAACTCCACCGATGGTGACGATTCCACTACAGAAGCTGAAGCCTCCGGCGATGAAGAGGAGTCATCGAACTCCACCAGCAGCGGAATGCGATACCGGCGTCAGAAGCGTGGTGGGAAAGGGGTTCGTGACATCAAGACAACCAGCCGCAATGGTCAGGTCATCGGTGTCCTCGCGGTGCAGGATGGGGATGACATTCTGATGATGTCCACCTCCGGAAAGATTCAGCGAATTCGCGCCACAGACATCAATGTCATCGGCCGAAATACGCAAGGTGTTCGGGTCATGCGACTCGATAACGACGACAAACTGGTCTCGCTCGCCCGCATTCCGGCGGAAGTAGCAGACGAAAACGAAGAGGAAGAAACAGCTCCTCCAACAGTGGAGTGACCCTTCTTTCATAGGGAGATTCGAACGTATCCAGGAGCACGGTGCTTGCCGTGCTCCTGGTCGTTTGGGACTTCAGATGGCCGGGTTTCCCTCCCGCATGCCTGCCCATCGCAAAAAGAGCAAAACCAGAATCTGCAACTGTAGTGCTAACCCGAATGATTCATGGTAGGGTGGGTCAAAGTCGCGCAACGTGAAGGTGGGTCGTCGCCAACGGCCGATTGTGCTTGCGGCGGTCTGTGTTCTTTGGAAGTGAATCCTGCGACTGAAGACC
>Ga0182745_1001037_pt1 | contig 27728 bp, 20 predicted proteins | sample eDN3rd30CKraftBY_FD_128523 | JGI IMG/M metagenome (GOLD analysis project Ga0182745, IMG submission 128523) | Enriched backyard soil microbial communities from Emeryville, California, USA - eDNA 3rd pass 30_C Kraft BY (version 2) (version 2) | ecosystem: Environmental > Terrestrial > Soil >... | reverse complement strand
AGCCGCTCTTATTTTTTTGTCCAATTCGTTGCTATACGATAATCGGAAGGGCTAAACTCCATATATTTTTTAAACATGCGGCTAAAATAATTGGCATCATCGAATCCTATTCTTGATGCAATCTCGCTTATTGGCAAATCTGTCATCTCTAAATATGATAATGACATGTCAATTCTCATTCGATTTAAATAATCAATCAAACTACTCCCTACTTCTTTCTTAAACAAATGACTAAAATGATGCCGACTCAGGCAACAATATTGTGCTACTTCATTTAGAGAAATACTCTTCTGATGGTTTTCTTTTATATAACGGATGGCTTGTTGAATTAACGGAGTTACTTCATTTCGATTCGTGTTTTCTGATTGCTCCATAAGCCAAACGGCATATTCACAAACCTGCTTGACACATTTGTCGTAACGAATAATATGATACAAGTTTTGAATAAAATTAGTATTATTGGAATGGATCGTTATTGCATTTGCACCTGAAGCTATCACCCGTTTAGCCAATAATAAGACGATGGACACTACTTCTGTTTTGAAAATATCCTCATTAAAATGACTAGCAACTGCTAATTTTTCCATGAGTCGTTTCAAATTAAGAATAATCCCTTCTATATCTCCAATTTTAACAAGTGCAAGCAATTCTGCCTTTTCTTCATTAAACGGATTAATAAGTGGCTCCTCATTATTTCGTTTCGTTTCGTAATGAAAGATTAATTGATTCCCTTGGAAAAAGCGGCCTGACATCGATTTCCTTGCTTCTATAAATGATTGGTACAGCGCATAAGGATCTCGATAATATCTGCCAATACCTATAGATACGGAAAGGTCAATAGAAATGGTACTAAGTTGAATATCTTTCGCCATATTAACCATTTTTCTATTAAACACCTCAGCTGATTCTTGTTCCTCCAATTCTAAGAGAAGAGCAAGAACACCCTCTTCGATCCAATTCCAAAGAAAAGGAATACTTACAGTTTCCTCAATTTTCTCCACTAGCTGCTGACCAATCTCTTTTTTCCACTCCAAAGAATTGCCGCTTGCCCTATCTGGATAACGGTCGATTGAAATAACCATTACTAAATGTGGATGAATAAAAATTCCGAATTTTTGTTGTAATTCTGTAAATGTCCCTTCATGAACAAGCGTTCCAGAGAGTAGAAGATGGGAAAAAGCAGCGCTATTTGAATCTTGCTTCATATTCATTCCCCTCGTCCGTCCTGTCTTCTATGTTAAAGAAAAGGAAGAAGCTTTCAGCGGCTTCCTCCTTAAACGATCAATATTCTATTTCACCAATTAACTCTTCGACTAGTGTAACGATTTCTCCTTCTAGGATGTGGTGGAAAATGATTTCGATATCAGGATGGAAAAATCGGTCCTCTTTTACTGTTGGTACTTTCGCTCGGATAAACTGATGAACTTTTCCGGTTACCGGTGATGGACTCAATGATTCGTGGAAATCCAAAGCCTGCGCACCCAGCATGAGTTCAATCGCTAAAATATATTGAAGCTTCTTGGAAACTTGATAGGCTTTCTTAGCAGCAAAATAGGCAAAACTCACCACATCCTCTTGATTCGCACAAGTCGAGACATTATCAACGGTAGCAGGATGTGAAAGAACTCTGATTTCATTTAATAATCCCGCAGCCGTGTATTGTGGAATCATGTAGCCATTATTCAAGCCAGGATTGGCCACTAAGAAGCTGGGCAGTTCGCTTACATGATAATTCACTAGGCGATCAATCCGACGTTCCGCTATCTTGGCTAAGTTCGCCATCGCGATACACATCGAATCTGCATCCATTCCAACAAAAGAGCTATCGAAGTTTCCACCCATTAACGCAATTCCATCGTTCCCTTCCGGCCAGATGATGGGATTATCACTAGTGGACTGCATTTCATTCATCAAGTTTTCCAACGCATTTTTCGTTACCTTTTTTACCGCACCATGAACTTGTGGAATACTTCGTAGACTCAGTGCATCTTGTAAACGATAATCCTGGTACTGTCCAACAATTTCACTGCCATGAAGAATTCTTGCTAGATTTCGAGCTGTTTTACTCTGTTCCTCATGTTTTTTTAGGGAATGGAGGCGAGTGTCGAATGCTTTTATAGTTCCTTTTAACGACTCAAACGACATAGCCCCCGAAATATCTGCGGTCTTCACAGCTTGAATCGCATTGTATAAAGCGAGAGCGGCAAACGCGGTAACTGAAGTCGTACCACTTAAAAGGGCTAGTCCTTCTTTGCAGCCTAGTACCACTGGTTCCAGCCCTGCTCTTTCTAAGGCTTCACAGCCTGAAAGGAGTTCTCCATTATACCATGCTGTCCCTTCACCCATTAATACTAAAGCAATGTGGGCTTCAGGAGCAAGATAGGCCACTGAACCATTACCTGGTACAACCGGGAAGATATCATGATTCAATAATCCGGCCATAAGTTCTAAAACTGCTAAACTGACTCCTGAAAATCCATGTCCTAACTGGTTTAGGATCATTAACTGAATAGCTCTAACCACTTCTTTTTCCAGCGGATCTCCGACTGAAACAGCATGCGATCGAACAATATTGCGTTGTAGGATTTCTGCATCGTCCTTCGAGATTACTTTTGTTACATTGCTGCCAAATCCGGTCGTCACTCCATAAATCGCGCGCTCTTCTTGTAAAAACTTTTCGATTAATTCCCGTGAGGTTTTCACCCTGTTACAATACGTTTCTGTAAAAGTAACCTGGGCTGAATATCTTGCAACAGCTATCACTTCATGAATCGAAAGTTCCTGATCGCCAAGAATAACCTCTTTTATGTCCTTTGGGTGCAAGTTTTCATTCTTGGTCATCTAAAACACCTCTAATCGATCTTATGATAAATTTCTTTTACTTGAAAGCGCAGAATCTATGATTGGAGAACCGCCCGTTTCAAGTTCTGGGTTATCGACTTCAGTCATCGACAGATACTTGGTTTCTGGTGCCCACGCAATTGAGACAATCGTTCCAATCAATAGAATCGCACTCATCGCAATCATAGAAGGCCCCATTCCCCATGAACTAACACTTACAGGTAACAGAAAGGTTCCGATTGCAGAACCAATGCGGCTTACTGCAGTTGTAACACCAACGCCTGTTCCACGAATTTCTGTCGGGAAAAGTTCTGCAGGATAGACTAACGTAAGGTTGGAAGCAGCAGACATCACAAATGTGAAGGTTGCAAATACAATAATTGCTATAGTATGTGATTCTTTCGGTAATACACTTAATATAAATAAAGAAACGGTAAGAATGATAAACGTATAAATGGTGAAGCCTCTTCGTGTAAGCTTTTCGGTACACCATACCCCAACGATGGCACCGGCTAGAAGGAACAGGTTCAGCTGCATATCAACACTAAACGTTTCTTCAAATCCCATTTTACTCAATATGGTAGGGAGAAAGGTATAGATGGCGAAATACGGAACAACCTGACATAAATAAAATAAAGATCCAAATGTTGTCCGCTTCCAAAGATGCTTACTGAAAAGATCAACCATACGGAAAGCTGTTTTGGAATTTTCTTTAATCGTTTCATCCATTATGGCATTGGGACCAATATATTTTCTTACGATGGCACGAGCCTCTTCCGCACGTCCCATTTTAAGTAACCAGAGTGGCGATTCAGGAGTTCCTATACGCAAAATTAGTACAATAAAAGCGGGAATAGCAGCACTCACAAGCATCCATCGCCAAGAATCCGGTCCAGATTTTTGTAAATAGAAACCGACGATATTTGAAACGACATACCCGACAGTCCAGAGTACATTTAAAGAAGAAAGCAATAATCCTCTATACTTTCTAGGGGCAAACTCAGCAAGTAATGTTGAGCCAACTGCGTAGTCTCCTCCTAATGCAATCCCGATCATTAAGCGTAAAATGAATAGCGTCCATGGGTCATGTACAAAAAACTGTAAAGCAGAGGCAATCGTTATAATTAGAAAATTAGCTAAGTAGATTTTTTGCCTGCCAATCCGATCAGATAATCCTCCTAGAAATAGGCTCCCAAAAAAGAGCCCAATTAAAGCGGAGCTTCCGATTAATCCTTCCCATATAGGTCCTAGTTTCATTTCTGGCCCTAATAAAGAAAGCGCCATTCCAATAATTCCTAAAGCAAAACCATCCGAAAAATTAGAACCGAAAGTAAGTGCCGTAATTCGAAGGTGAAATTTATTAAGTGGGGCATCATCCATTAAATATTTTTGATTGCTCATAAAAAACTCCTTTTCAATGTTTTTTAATTTTTCTGAAAAGTTTTTCCAAAAAAAATAACTCTCTTCCTTTCATTCTTTTTAAAACGTTTACACTTTAGCTAACTAAATTATAATGTTTTGAAATAAAGAAGGCTCTAGATAATCATTCGAACTATTAGCACAATATTGCTATTGTAAAGTCAGTTCACCAACAAAAAAAGAAGGAAAGCTCGTTAAGAGTCTCCCTCTCTGACTTTAATATTTTTAAAATCGTTGAAGTGTAAACATCGAGATATCATAATTTGCTTGACCTTCTGTAACTAGATCACAAATAACTTTTCCTATGACGCTTGAAAATTTAAAGCCATGTCCGGAAAAGCCTGCAGCTATTATGATATTTGAAAATGCAGGGTGACGGTCAATGATAAAATGTTCATCTGGCGTCAGTGTATAAAGACATGTCTTTCCTTTAATAAGAGGCCCATTTGCTTTCGGCAGGTACTTCTTAATAAAATCTCGACACTGATTCTCATCTGATGAACCCCCTTCATATTCCCGATTGAAACTATCCGGCTCTACCCTTTCACCCCCATCATGTCTTCCAATCTTTAATCCACTTCCATTAATAGATGGAAAGCCATAAAAATGTTCATTGGATACTTCCATACTAAAAGCAGGAAAATGACTAGAGTCATAGAGACGCTCATCGCATTCAAACCAGGAGACGGTCTTCCGTGTCGGTTGAAGAGGAAGTTCAACCCCTGTTCCCTCAAGGATTTTCCCTGTCCATGCTCCTGAAGAGACAACCACATAATCTGCAGCATATTGTGCATGCTTTGTATGTACGATGGAACCTTCGGCAAACTTCTCTATTTTCTCCACTTTTGTATGAGGTACTAAGGTCATCCCATTCTCTAAACCTTGCCGGCGATAAGCTCGAATACATTCTTCACTAAAAAGCACCCCAGATTTTTTTTCTAAACACCCAACTAGGCCCTCTGGTAGAGAAATGCCTTTCCAGCGATCATTAATCACATCACTTGTTAGGACTTCCTGTGGTAAAGAAAATTCCTTGGCGCTTTTGATTACCTCTTCGATAAAGGGAGAGCCCTCTGCACCTACACACAAGACACCTGTAGGAGAAAACAACTCCATTCCTGATTCTAGTTCTAATTCCTGCCACAATTCTTGCGCCCCGAGCGCAAGCGGAACATATTGCCTTCCTTCTCCATATGCGTGACGAATGATTCTCGTATCTCCATGATGACTTCCAAAGCTATGTGGAGGATCATTAGCATCTATTAATAAGGTCCTTTTCCCAAGTTTTGATAAGTAATACCCCGCAGCCATGCCCATCGACCCTGCGCCTACAATTACAACATCATAGTGGTCTATCAAACAAATCACGCATCCTTCCATTCTCTTATTTATGTATGAAATAATAATATCAGAAAATTCTTTTAGATCGGAGGATTTTACTATCCTTAAAAATTAGGTTTTGTATAAATGTGCTCTTTTTTATTCAATTCTAGCTCCCGATTGATTCTAAATCTATCCATTCAAAAAAGCCTACAAAGAACAAGCCTTTGTAGGTTTTTTTGAGATCATATGAGTTTTTTTAACTATACTTATACCGCTTTTGTATCAATCTCTCTCTAGCAGACTTAAGACCCTTCCTATCTGCTCCGCGGTGGACTTTAGATTTTCCCGTGTTACATCTGGGTCCATCGCCACTTCTAAATCAACCGGTCCGTTCACGATGGTAAAATAAGCGGTAATCCCTGACTCATGTAAGGAAGAATTGCCTTCTGATATATCACCAGCTAGTACAATAACTGGAACTGCATGCTTTCTCGCCATTAGAGCCACACCCGCAGGCGCTTTTCCCATGGAGGTTTGACCATCAAGCTTGCCCTCACCTGTGATGACGAGGCTTACTTCCTGTAGCATGCTCTCCAATTGAGCATGTTCAAGAATTAGCTGAACACCTGATTCTAACTCTGCATCCAAAAATCCTGCAAAGGCCGCACCTAAACCACCAGCTGCACCTGCACCTGAAATTTGCTGGAGTTCCTTGCCCAACTGTTCAGAAGCTACATTCGAAAAGTGTTGCAGACCTGCATCTAATTCCTTTACGACCTCAGGCGTTGCCCCTTTTTGTGGACCGTAAATATGAGCAGCACCATTTTCTCCATAGAGAGGATTATTGACATCACAAGCGACCCGAAACTTCGCCATCCTCACCTTTTCAGGTACAGAACTCGCAACAATTTTGGCAATATTCTTCAGCTCAGACCCGCCATGGCCAACTTCTAAACCTTCCTGATTGAAAAATTGGTATCCTAGCGCTTGAAGCATTCCAACTCCTGCATCAGTGGTAGCACTTCCGCCAAGACCAATAATAAACTCACGACAGTCATTATCAAGTGCTTCTAAAATCATCTCTCCGACACCAAAGGTTGTGGTGAAAAGAGGATTGCGCTCTTCCTTCTTCAATAAAGGCAGGCCGCAGGCTTCTGCAATCTCAATGACAGCTGTTGCCTCGTCCCCTAAAATTCCGTATCTTGCCTTAACTGGTTTGTCCAGTGGTCCGGTCACCGTGGTTTCCACGAAACGTCCTTTTGTCGCATGAACGAGCGCTTCAACTGTACCTTCCCCGCCATCAGCAACCGGCAAGGTCTGAATGTTGAAATCCGAATTTGCCTGTAAAAATCCTTCTTTAATAGCCATATTGGCTTCTATCGATGAAAGACTTCCCTTTAAGGAATCCATCGCTATTAAAATATTCATGTTTGACTCCTCCCAGTTTATTCATTACTCTTGGATACCCGCCTTATTTGCGAATAGTGGCTGTCAATTTGCGGATAGTCATCTCCACCTCTCGAAAAGCACCGAATTTGCGGACAAATCAACCCGACTTTCATCCCCCTCGTTTATTAGAAGCCTCTCAGTAGTGAAACCCCTTCCTTTTTGCTATAATAAGCCAACTGAGGTGAATAGACATGCAATTTGAAGAGCGTATACATAAGTTTGAATATAAGTTAAATGATACGGACGACCAAATTATTGAATATATCTTAAAAAACAAAGAGGACTTCGTGAGCCAATCGATCCAAAGCTTAGCCGCAAACCTGTTCACTGTTCCAAACACGATTACAAGACTTTCAAAAAAGCTTGATTATGATGGGTTCTCGCACCTGAAAAATCGTATTAAGGAAGAACTCGAATCTGCCAAAGCCCCCGCCCAGGATAGTTCCTATTACAATATCCAAAAAACCTTCGAGCTCGTTGATATGGAACGAATCGAAGCCGCAGCAAAAATGATTTATGATGCTAAGCATGTCCTACTGCTCGGTGTTGGAGACACAGCTGATTACTGTGAAATCATGGTCCGGAATTTACGTGTAGTTGGAAAACCGTCCGAGCACTATATTCATCGCCATGAAATGATTCACATGCTTGAACAAATGAATAAACAGGACGTTCTCTTTTTAATCAGCCTGTCGGGTGAAACCCCGCAAATCCTGGAGATGGCTGAAAAAGCAAAACAAAGAGAGATACCGATGATTTCATTAACTCACTTTACACGGAATTCACTTCAAGAAGCAGCTAATGTTAATTTATACTGCTATGCACCAAAAAAGGAAAAGAACGGCTACAACATAACTGACCGAACCCCGGTCATGGTTGTATTACAGACATTATCTCAATTTTATTGGGACCATTTTTAAAAATGTGTACATATACACGTGAAACCGCTTAAATTAATATCCATTGTGTAAAAATAAGAAGAATCGATCTTCTTATTTTTTTTTTGCTACGATAGACCCATGAAATGAAAACAGTTTCACGAAAATAAGGAGGTAAACGTTATGCAACTCCAAGCTCTTACCTCACCAAGCCTAATTAGTACTGGAAACACCTTTGGCTCTAAGCAAGAAGTCATTCAGTACTTAGTTAAGCAGCTAGGTGAAGCAGGTAAATTAAATTCACAACAAGAATTTCTTCAATCTGTTTTAGATAGAGAAAAGCTTTCTCCTACAGGCTTTGAAGGTGGACTTGCCATTCCACACGGTAAGTCAACTGCCGTCAAGGAAGCGGCATTTGCAATCGCCACCCTTAGAAATCCGGTAACGGACTGGGAAAGTATCGACCCAAACAATCAAGTCCAGCTGGTCATCCTGCTTGCGATTCCAGAGAACGAAGCGGGTTCAACTCATCTAGCATTGCTTTCGGAATTTGTTAAAAGATTATCAAACGAAGACTACAAAAACAGACTTTTACAAGCAAGCACTAATACTGAATTATTCAATCAATTAGATAAAACAGAACCCGCAGAAGAAAAACCTGCAGCTAAAAAATTAAACAAAACAATCCTAGCGATTACCGCTTGTCCGGCAGGAATTGCTCATACCTATATGGCGGCAGAAGCCCTCATGAAGGCCGGAAAAGAACTAGGTGTTGATGTTTTTGTTGAAAAACAAGGGGCGAATGGCATTGAGGACCGCCACACAACAGCCCTTTTGAAAAATGCAGATGCGATTATTTTTGCCAATGACGTGGCCGTGAAAAATGAAGAACGTTTTGCCCACCTGCCAAAGATAAAAACATCTGTCGCAACTCCATTAAGAAATGCGACAAGCTTAATTCAGCAAGCACTAGAAAAGGCAGAAACAAATCCGAAAAAACAGTACAATCCGTCACAAACCGCTGATTCTTCCACGGAAGATGGCGGCGAAAAATCATTTAAAACCGAAATCAAAGACTCGATCTTAACAGGTATTTCTTATATTATCCCGGTCATTGTAGCCGGCGGTATGACATTAGCCGCAGCAGTTCTAATCTCGCAAGCGTTTGACCTTCAAGAGGTGTATGCGAAAGAAGGTTCCTGGCTGTGGTTATTAAGACAGCTTGGCGGCGGACTTCTTGGACAACTGATGGTTCCAATTTTAGCAGCATATATGGCCTACTCTATCGCGGATAAACCAGCACTTGGACCTGGTTTCGCGGCCGGTGTTGCGGCAAACCTAATTGGCTCTGGATTCCTTGGCGGTATGCTTGGTGGTTTCTTAGCTGGTTTCTTCTTAAAATTTTTAAAGAAAAAGATTCAGCCAAAAGGTACGTTTGCAGGATTTATCAGCTTCTGGGTATATCCAGTTGTCGGAACGCTTGTCGTCGGTTCCATCATGCTATTCGTCATCGGTGAACCACTTGCCATGATCAACCAAGGCTTAATCACATGGCTCGGCAGTCTATCTGGTACAAATGCCATTATTTTAGGTGCAATTCTTGGTGCGATGGTATCATTCGACCTAGGGGGACCAGTCAACAAAGCGGCCTACACCTTCTGTATCGGTGCCATGGCGAGTGGAAACTTTATCCCTTACGCAACTTTTGCTTCTGTAAAAATGGTTTCTGCATTCTCAGTTACAGGTGCAACGATTATTGGAAAACAGTATTTTACTAAACAAGAACAAGAGGTTGGAAAGCAAACGTGGCTGCTTGGCTTAGCGGGTATTACCGAAGGGGCGATCCCTTTCATGATTAATGACCCATTACGCGTGATTCCATCGTTAATCGCTGGTTCAGCCGTAACAGGTGCAATTGTTGCCTACTTTAATATTGGCTTAAATGTTCCTGGCGCCGGAATTTTCTCCCTAGCATTATTACAAGGTCAACCAATGTTCCTTGCAGCAAGCGTTTGGCTGGGAGCAGCACTAATCGGCGCGGCGATTTCAATGGTTCTATTAATCGCTACAAGAAAAATGAAATTGAAAAAAGAAAATAATGAAGTAGCAGCAACAAAAAAAGCAGCTTAAGAGTTACTTTTTTTAAAAAAGTGAACAAAAAAAACATATGGTACCTAGAGAACAAATTCCCTAGGTACCATTGACATTTGGAGGACATCATGAAAAAGGTTCATATCGTACCCCATATGCATTGGGACAGAGAGTGGTACTTTTCAACAGAAGAATCTCGAATTTTACTCGTTAATAATATGGAAGAAATCATGGAAATGCTGGAGAACAACCCAGATTATCCTTATTATGTATTAGATGGTCAAACCTCAATCCTAGAAGACTATTTTGCGGTAAAACCAGAAAATAGAGAACGTGTGAAAAAGCTTGTCCAAGAAGGAAAACTCATTATCGGACCATGGTACACCCAAACGGATGAAATGGTCGTTGGCGGAGAATCCATCGTCCGTAACCTGCAGTACGGATTAAAAGATACAGCAGAATTTGGACAGCCAATGATGATTGGCTATCTGCCCGATTCCTTCGGTCAAACGTCGCAAATGCCGCAAATCTTAAATGGATTTGACATTAAGTATTCCATTTTCTGGCGCGGTACTTCGGAGCGCCATGGAACGAATAAAACCGAATTCTACTGGGAAAGTGATGACGGCTCCACAGTATTAGTACAGCTATTCCCGCTTGGTTATGCCATCGGAAAATACCTCCCTGAGGATGAGGAAAAACTAAAAGAACGGATCGATAAATATTTTACGGTTCTTGACCACGGCGCAACAACGGAAAACATTATTCTCCCGAACGGTCACGATCAAATGCCAATTCAAAAAAATATCTTTACCATTATGGAAAAGTTGCAAAACCTATACCCAGACCGTGAATTTTTCTTAAGCAAATATGAAAATGTTTTTGAAGAACTCGAAAAGAATCAATCCTTGCCAACGCTTCAAGGTGAATTTTTAGACGGTAAATACATGCGTGTGCACAGAAGTATCTATTCGACCCGAATGGATATAAAAGCAGCGAACACACGAATCGAAAATAAAATCACGAACATCCTAGAACCATTAGCTTCAATTGCTTATTCTTTAGGGTTCGAATACCATCACGGGTTAATCGAATTAATTTGGAAAGAAATCATGAAAAACCATGCCCATGACAGTATTGGCTGCTGCTGCTCCGATAAAGTGCATCGTGAAATCATGAACCGCTTCTTCCTTGCGGAAGAAAAGACGGATCAGCTGATTGAATTTTACAAGCGCAAAATCACGGATTCGATTGATACTGATCGTAAAGAAGATCGTTTAACAGCGTTTAACCTGCTGCCTTATAATCGTAAAGATGTGGTGACCACTACCGTCATTTCAAAATTGAATTCCTTTACGCTTGAGGATGCTGACGGAAACACCATTCCTTTTGAGGTATTGAAAAAAGAAATCCTCGATCCTGGTTTGATTGACCGTCAAATCGTTCATTACGGAAACTATGATCCATTTTTCCAATATACGATTCAATTAAAAGATTCGATTCCTGCAATGGGCTATAAAACATACTTTGTCGTTGGCACCGAGACGAATATCATCAATTCATTGGTAGAAAAAGAAACGGTAGAAACGGAATTTTACAATGTTTCCGTCAATCCAAATGGCACACTTAACATATACGATAAGAAGCTCAAAAAAGCGTTCAACCATGTGCTTCTGCTTGAAAACGGCGGAGATGACGGAGACGAATACGATTTCTCACCTCTACCTGATGAAAAACTTATTTATAGCGATAACGCTCAAGCTGAAATAAAAATCACCCAAAATCAATACGAGGCCCAAATTGACATTCAGTTAAAACTTGAGGTCCCTGGCGATTTAGAAAATCGAAAAATCAATAAAGTCGACCGCTTTGTCGATGTTCATTTGAAGGTAACGATTCCAAATCACCAGCCATTCATTAAAGTGGATGCTGAAATAGACAATCAAGCAAAGGACCATCGTCTTCGTGTCTTGATTCCTACTGGTATCGCCGCTTCCTTCTCGGTATCGGACAATCAATTCGGATTTATTAAACGCGATGCCTATGATTCGGCGATGGAATACTGGGAAAAAGAAAATTGGGACGAGCGTCCGGATTCGATTTATCCAATGCTTTCCTTCGTTGGTCTTACTGACGAGGAGCATGGAATCAGTGTATTAACGAACAGCACACGGGAGTATGAAATTATCGGAGAGAATGATGATACGATCGCGATTACCCTTTTCCGCAGCGTTGGCTTTTTAGGAAAAGAGGAAATGCTCAGAAGACCAGGTCGTCCATCAGGAATTAAACTTCCGACACCTGATTCCCAAATGATTGGGAAACTCAAACTAGATTTTGCGATTACAACACATAAAGGCTCAACGACACAAGCAAACATTGGAAGAATAGCAAGGGAATTTACTACACCAATCCAAACCTATAATAAGATTCCGTATAATGCAATGAAGCTAAATCCATCTGGTGTCAAAACACCATTAACCTTTAGCTTACTAAAAGAAACTAGCCCGACTACTGTTTTGAGCACACTGAAAAAAGCAGAAAAAGAAGATCGCTTCGTTCTCCGCTTCTTCAATCCGACAGAAGCAGAAACGCAAGGGTCGTTTACACTGAATCGTTCCGTTGACCATGCAACAGAAGGAAACTTGAACGAAAAAGCAATAGCGCCATTAACATTAAACAATAATCAATTTCTTGTTCCGCTAAAACGAAACCAAGTAAAAACTGTATTATTCTAAAAGAAAAAAGTCTATTCCTTCTATAGCTAATTAGAAGGATAGGCTTTTTTCTTTAACAGCTTTCACTATAGGTGTCAGGCTCCTTGCTAATCCAATGGTCTCCCAAAATCCCCTCCACAGTCCGTGAAGGGGATTTATTTTTAATAGCTTATTTCACTTTAACTTTTTCAGTCTTACTTATATTCTTCTCCTTATATGTCGCCGTCACACTTAAAACTGTTTTATTCTTTTGAGATTTGATCTATACTTTGAAATTCAACTTAGAACCTACTTTGCATGTGCAATTACTTTTTTACTAACAGGGAATGACAGGCAACGTTACTTATCAAGCTATCAAACTTCGACTAAATTCGGAGAGTGACAAGCTCCAAAAAAATTGTTTAGTTGAGTAATTAAATCCTGGAATACTGGATGTTCATGGTACATAAAGTCGTTATGTTTCCCATCGATGATGTACAACTTTTTAGGCTCTGATGCTGCACCGTAAAAATGAAGGGATTCATCTAATGGATGAAGTAGATTATCCTTTCCATGTGCTACAAATAAGGGACATTTAATGTCTTTCGCAACTTTATCAGCATTCAACTCAATAATGGAATCAGTAAATTGTAATTGTGTTAGCTTGCCAAATGGTGATAAAGGTGCTAGTTCCTTTTGAACATAATCATTGGTGGCTGGGTCTAATGGATAATGAATAAATGGATCCTCGTATTTTGAATTTCCAGTTGTAACGCGAAGAATACGGTCTTCCTCGATCATCTTTTTAATCTCTACCCATTCAACATAAGAATGGATGGATTTCAACCATCTTTCACCATTAAAGAAACCGTTTAGTGCTGCAACTGCCTTTACTCGGTCATCAGATGCTGCTACACGCACAACGTTCGATGCACCCATTCCCCAGCCGATTAAGCTAATATTTTCAGGATCTACTTCCTCTTGAACCTGCAAGAATGTAATCGCATTTTTGATATCTTGTACTTGTTCATCTAAAATAACTCTACCTTGCTGCCCCTCACTTTGCGCAAATCCACGGTAATCAAATCCAAGACAAACATAGCCTGCTTCTGTTAAATTACGTGCAAACAAACGTGGATAGAATTCATTAAAGCCCTGGTATCCAGAGTTAGGGATGATAGCTGGTCTTTTTTCACCCGGCTGATAATCATCTGGCAAATAGATCGTCCCGTCTAATTGTAATCCTTCACTATAAAAACTAATTTGGCGTTCTTTCATGGTTAAATCCCTCCAAGTTTTATTAATTCGCCTAAATCGCGAATGGTTTTTAGGTTTTCTACATCTTGAATACATTCAAATACATCATTGCAGCGCTCTGCTCCTAATATCGGAGCTACTAAACTGGTAAACTTTTGCTTCTTTTCCGTGGATGTTAGCGGGTAATCAAAATCACCCTTTGCTTGATGGATGCGGGAAGCATATAAGTTCCCCTCATAATCTTCAATTTCCAATCTGCTTAGAGCTCTTTTAGGAAATTCTTGATTACATTCTTCACTCTCATAGACTTCTATTTTATCCATGATTTTTAAAATCTCTGGATTCTCTAATTCATTTAAAACTTGATTGGGGCCGACTTCATCCGCAAACAGATAAGCAGCAACTGGAAAGGTTAAATTATATTGTGCTTCTTCTGTATTTTTTGGATAGCTTCTACTCAAACTTGCTGATTCGGTAAAAGTATAAATGGCTATTTTTGCAACATTAGCTTTTGACAAATGATACTTTTCTATCAATTCTCTCAAAGCTTCGATCCCCGGCTGGGCCCACCGGCAGCAGGCGTAAGGCTTATAATAGAGTTCTTCTATTCTATAAACCTGCCCAAATTCTTGTGAGTAAGCACGGGCTTCATCCATTTCAAAAAGAGATGAAATCCCCGTAAAACCCTCTTTTGCTAAGTAGGCAGCACTGATGCCAGTCATACTTCCCCAGCCGATCCCGTCCTTCAGCATGGATGGCTTTTCAATACAGCGCATCATAGGTGAGTAGGTTGATTGGTACTCGGCGATGCCAAGAGCATGATTCATTTCCGCTTCAGATAAACCGATGACCCTGCCTACCCCAGCGGCTGCCCCAATAGCTCCCCAAGAACCAGTACAATGGTATTCAGGTCGGAGATGATGGGCGAGAATCCCGGCTCTAATCCCCACTTCATAAGCAATCAGCAAGGAGGTCAGAAATTCTTCACCTGAGATATTGTACTCTTCGGATGTAGCCAATACGGCGGGAAAAACAATGGCACCTGGATGTCCTTTTACAAGGCGATGACCATCATCCATATCAAGCGCATTGGCTGCTGTTGCATTGACAAAGGCAGCTCCTGTAGCACTGAGTTTATTAAATGTCATGAAAATAGAGCTGGCTCCCGTTCCCCACTGACGGAGGGTAAATTTACTTACGATTTCAAATACATTTGTTTTCGTACCTGCAATGGTACAAGCAATAATATCAGAAAGGGCATCTTTTAAAGCCTTCTTAACATGGCTAGGAACAGAGGAATAAGATTCTTCCATCATATACTTCACTAATTTTCCAGAAACCATCGGCAATTCGGTTCACTTCCCTAGTAGAGAACGTTATTTCTTAATTAACCCTTTCTCTTCTAACCATTGACGGCCAACTTCTGTCACATCTTTATGATCTACATCTACCGAATAATTGAGGGTCATCATCGTTTCATTATCGAGAGAATCCGCCAATTTATTAAGCAACTCTGCGATTTTAGGATTTTTATCAGCTACTTCCTGTCTGACAACAGGCACCCCGTTATAGGCTGGGAAAAATTGTTGATCATCTTCAAGAGCGACGAGATCAAAGCCTTTAATTCGGCCATCCGTTGCGAAACCAACGGAAACATCAACCTGTCCATCCTTTAAGGCATTGTAAAGTAGTCCAGAATCCATTTTCACGACATTCTTTGAAGGGAATTTAAAACCGTATTTCTCTTGTAACCCCTTCACTCCATCTTGACGGGCATAGAATTCAGCATTCGAAGCAAACTTTAACTTCTTTGGATCATTATTTACAAGCTTAGCTAAGTCGGAAATGGATGTAACGCCCATTTTCTCCGCTGTATCCTTCTTCATTAAAATGGCATAAGTGTTGTTAAAATTGGCTTTATTTAACCAAGCAATTCCATTTTTCTTATCGTTTTCCTTCACTTTTTCATAGGCTTTATCGGAATCTGTTTCCACCGCTTGTTTTTGATAAACGACTAAGCCAGTACCTGTATATTCCCAATAGACATCAATTTGCCCATTTTCTAGGGCGGAGCGGACGACAGCACTTCCCATATTGCTCGCTTCCTCAATATCAAACCCCTTATCTTTTAAATAAATAGACGTAATTTTAGATAGAATCTGCTGCTCCGTGAAATCCTTTCCTCCTACCGTCACTTTCCCCTTGCTTTTACCAGCACCACCTCCATTATTACTTGCACTTGAACTGTTGCATGCGGCTAAAGAGATGAGCAGCATAACAGCAACTACTAGATAAACAAATTTTTTCATCGATATTCCTCCCCTTTTAGTAAAAATTAAGCAGCTTCGAGTGTTCTTTGAAGTCCCCGTGGAATGATCACCTTTTCGAATCTTCCCAATAAAAAATCAAGCAGGATAGCAAGCATAATGACCGGAACAGCTCCAGAAAGCATAATCCCCGTATCATAAAGGGAGATTCCGGTAAAGATTAAATCTCCTAAACCCCCGCCGCCAATGAGAAAGGCTAAAGCAGCCGTTCCAACATTTATGACCACTGAGGTTCGAATCCCCGCCATGATGGCATACATCGCATTGGGAACCTCCAGTTTAAAAAAGATTTGCTTAGACGTCATTCCCATTCCTTTTCCGGCATCGATAATGAGTGGATTGACATTTTCAATCCCTGCGACAGTATTTCGAAGGATCGGAAGTAAGCTATTAAACCAAAGGGCGAAAATCGCTGTTTGCCATCCTAATCCAAAGTAGCTCATCACAAGGGCAAGAATCGCTAAACTTGGAACCGTTTGACCGATGTTCGCAAAGTTCATCACGATCCAATCATACTTTTTAAATTTTGGGCGTGTGATCAGTATACCTAGAGGCACAGCTGTGACAATCGCAAGCGCGGCCGAAATTGCTACCAGCTTTAAATGCTGGCCAGTTAAATAAAGTAAATCACCAGGATTATCGATAATGAACTGAAATGCTCCGGTAAAGTATGCCCAGCTTAAGATTGCCAACACAATGAGATACAAACTGATCTTAACGATTTGTTCTGTTTTTTTCCCTGTCAAAATGCCTCCCTCCTTATCTTACAATCGAAATATCTTTCGGATGGACTTCCGTTAATAAACTAAAATCAGAGACATGTAGCACGCCTATTTTTCGGTGATGATCATCAACTACACATGCCTCTCCATTAGGAGCTGTTAACAATACAGCTAAGGCTGACTTCAGATTTTCATTAATCGAAATGACCGGCCCATGCCAATCATGATTTAAACGATTCTTTTTAAAACCATCAATTAATACCATCAAATCTCGAACGTTTAATAGTGTTAATCGCTTTAAGGTGCGGTCGTCTCCAACGAAATCACGGACAAAATCATTTTTCGGTGTAGACAGGATTTCATCAGGTGTTCCGATTTGCATCAATTTCCCCGTATCAAAAATTGCGATTTTATCTCCTAATTTAATGGCTTCATCGATATCATGACTGACAAAAAGAATTGTTTTTTTCATTTCTCTTTGTATCTTCAAAAATTCATTTTGTAAGTGATCGCGAATGACTGGATCCAGTGCTCCAAAGGGTTCATCCATTAGCATCACGGGTGGATCTGCAGCTAAGGCACGGGCAATACCAATCCGTTGCTGCTGCCCCCCTGATAATTCATAGGGATAACGTTTTTGAAACTGACCTGCATCCAATCCCATCATGTCCATAAGGTCAACAAAGCGTTTTTTCATCTTACTCTGGTCCCAGCCCAGCATTTTCGGAACAACATTAATATTTTCTTCAATGGTCATATTAGGAAATAAACCATTATGTTGAATCACATATCCAATCGACCGGCGAAGCTTAATCATATCCATGGAATGAATATCTTTACCTTCTACTTCAATTCCCCCGCTGGTAATAGGAATTAAGCGGTTGACCATACGTAGTAAAGTCGTTTTTCCACAGCCAGATGGTCCAAGGAAAACACATATTTCACCTTGTTCAACTTGGAAATTAATATCGTTAACAGCAGTCACCTTCTTGTTACCGCTTTCATAAACCTTTGTGACATTTTTAAATTCAATCATTCGACTTCACCTTCCTCCACATTTAGTTACGCTTTAAGCTCTAGCACTTTTCCTTGATAGTTTCTTCTGCAGTCTTCCTAACAACAAATCCACGGAAATGGCTAAAATGGAGACGGCTATTGCTCCTGTTTGAATCATGACTGCATAGCTGGTTGAAATACCGCGGGCGATGTAACCGCCTAACCCTCCTGCTCCAATGTAAGCCGCAATAGCGCCAATCCCTATGGTTAAAACAATCGCCATTCGTACACCTGCCATTATGACCGGAGCGGCCAGTGGAAGCTCTACTTTTACCAAACGCTGGAAGGTGGTCATTCCCATTCCAATTGCTGCATCTCTTACATTCGGATCCACATTTTTAATCGCAATATAGGTGTTTCGAATAATCGGTAATTGGGAATACAAAATTAACGCCACAATCGCTGGTAAAAATCCAATTCCTTGATTAATAAGTGAGAAAATAGGAATCATGATCCCAAATAATGCAATACTCGGTATCGTCATGATGATACCTGCTACAGCCAGAACCAATTCAGCCAAGGATTCCCGCTGTGAAATATAAATTCCAAATGGTACACCAGTAAATATGGCAATCCCTACTGCTAAACCAACTAATTGAATATGTTCTAACGTCATCCCAAGCATTTCTGACCAATTGTTTGAGACGAAATCTATAATCTCCAACATCTGCACCCCCTTGCAAACTATTTATTTATATATCTTGCAAGTAACGTGCCAACATAGAATCGAAGGTTTTCATCCAATTTTCTAAAAATTTTGTAAAAATACCCGCCAGTTGTGTAAAAAAATATTTACAAAATGAAAGCGTTTAAAAAAATAACGGATTCAAAAAATAGATACCTTTTGAATCCGCCTCTTATTTATAGATCCTCTGTAAAATACTTGTTCATTTTATATAAAAGGCTTTGTCTAGAGATTCCTAGTTTTCTAGCTGCTTTGGAAGGTTGACCGAGCGAGTCATCGAGAGCCTTTAAAATATATTTCTTTTCCATCTCATCCAAGAGATCGGGTAATGGAATATTGTCGCCACCATCTAAAAGGTCTGTAAAACTTTGATTTTTACTATCGCGGATCTCCCTTGGAAAATCCTCAATCGTAATAGAATCCCCATGGCATAAAACGACGGCTCTCTCAATTGCATTTTCAAGCTCACGAACGTTTCCTGGCCATTGATAATTCATTAAATGATTCAATAATTCTCTGTTTGTTTGATAATTTTTTTGATGCTTGCTTCGATACTTGTCCAAGAATTTCTCAACTAATAGGGGAATATCCTCCTGACGTTCTCTTAAAGAAGGGATATAAATATCTACAATGTTTAACCGATAATATAAATCTTCTCTAAATTTCCCTTCTTCTACAAGCTTCTTTAAGTCCCGATTGGTTGCACAAATAATCCGGACATCGACTTTTTTTAGCACATCACCGCCAACCCTCATAAACGTCTTGTCCTGGGTGACTTGAAGAAGCTTCGCCTGGAAAGCAGGTGAAATCTCACCAATTTCATCTAAAAAAATCGTTCCTTCATTCGCGGCTTCAAATTTCCCCTTCCTAGAGGATACAGCGCCAGTAAATGACCCCTTTTCATGACCAAACAGCTCACTCTCCAGCAATTGCTCAGGAATCGCTGCACAGTTGACGGGAATAAAAGGGGACTGCTTCCGCTCGCTAAGCATATGGATCATGTGCGCAATTTTTGTTTTTCCTGTTCCGCTTTCCCCATGAATCAGAATATTGGCTTCAGTCGATGACACCCGTTCTACAAGCCTAAGGATATCTTTCATTGCACTGCTGTTAGCCACTAATTCCCCATTCACCTCTGATTGTTGAAGCTTTTCTTTTAATTGCTTATTTTCCTCTTTTACCCCAAGCCACTCAAATGCTTTATCAATGGTAACAACCATTTCATTTAACCGAACCGGCTTGACCATATAATCAAAAGCTCCTGCCTTCATTGCCGCTACGGCGTTGTCTATATTTCCAAAAGCCGTCATCATAATAAAAATCTTGTTAGGATAAAGACCGATAAATTTGTGTAAAAGCTCTAAACCACAAGCATCAGGGAGCTTCATATCTAAAAATACTAGGTTTGCAGGAAGATCGGCTATTTTTTTCCGTGCCTCCTGACCGTTTGCAGCGGTATAGACGGTATAACCTTGTTTCGTAAGCGAAGATTTAAAGATTTTTAAAATTTTGGACTCATCGTCCACAAGTAAGATGTTCTTCATGACACAAATCCTCTCCTCTCTCAAGTGAGTTTAGGCAGCTGAATGGATAGTTTGGTACCACTTATATCTGATTCCGCTTGAATATCCCCGCCAAACTGTGTGGTGATCTCATAGGCAATCGACAACCCTAATCCCGTTCCTTCTTTTTTAGTTGTATAGAAAGGATTAAAAATCCACTTGATTTCGGATGCGGGAATCCCACTCCCCGTATCTTTTATCTCTACCACCCAATTTGATTCTACCTCTAGTAAACGAACAGACAACGATCCGCCCTCTTCCATTGCATGAAGACTATTAATAATTATGTTTAAGAATACTTGACTTAATTTTCCTTGTTTTGCTAAAACAAACGCTTTATCAACGCCAAATATTTTTGTAACGGAAATATTTTGTTCAGAAAATTTATTTTTCAATAGATTGAGAAGTTCGTCTACAACAGCAGCTAAATCAACTGGTTCCCATTCATCATCAAAGTCCTCTTTTGATAAACTCAAAAATTCAGTTAATAATTGATTTAAGCGATCCGTTGTTTCTAAAATATCGTCACTCATTTCTTGAACATAGGAAGGATCCTTTACATCGAGCAGAATCGCTTCCGCTGCGGCTTGAATGATACTTAACGGGTTTTTAATTTCATGGGCGATTCCTGCCGTTAACTGTCCTAATGACGCCAATTTCTCACTTTGCTTTAGATACTCCTCCATTTTCTTCATATCACTTACGTCTCTGATAATAAGAATCGAACCAATAATCGTTTCATTCTCATCGCTAAATAACGAGGAATAAATACGGACATCACGTTTGTTTCCATTTTTATCATAAATATAGCTTTCTTGTTCGTTAATTTCCTTTCCTTCTTTAATCGTTTTCCATGAGAGAAATTCTTCTTCCGACCTTTTAAAAGGAACCTCGATTATAAATTTGCCCATTACCTCATCACGAGCATATCCGGATAAATCCTCTGCTCCCCGATTAAATGTCACAATCCTTCCATCTTTATCGATGGTGATGATTCCGTACGGAATGGATTCTAAAATATAGTACAAATGCCTTTCTTTATTTTTTAATTCAATTGCCATGTTTGCCATTGTGTTCGCAAGATTCTCAAGTTCGTCCCCTGTTTGAAGCTTTTCGAAGTCATCCCTTTTCCCTTCAGAATACTCCTTCGCCTGTCTCGTTAACTTGGTAACAGGATTAATGATCTTAAAGGCTCCAAACAAGGTTAATAAGTATGTAAGAAACAGCACCAGTAAAAAACCTTTCAGTAGGAGGACCTGAACCTGTTTGGCAGGTGCCATTGCTTGATTGGTGGATTCACCAATAATCAGGCCCATTCCCCCTAAGGTGATCGGCCTGTACGAAGTCAGCAGGGATTCATGAAACAATTCCCCTTCCCAAATCCCACTTCGATATCTACTTAACCCTTGACCTAACGGGTGATTTTTAAGCGATTCACCAATGTATTTTTCCTGCGTATGGGCGATGATTGTTCCATTGCGATCCACTAATACATTAAGCCCTTCTGTTCCAATTTTCCCCTGTGAGAGATAGTCTGAAAGGACATTTAAATTCACATAAGCTAATACGGCACCACGATAATTTTCTTTTTCATCAAGAACAGGATAGGCAATTCCGATTGTTTTCCGTCCATCCTCTAGAGTTAAAAGATTCGTAATATAGAACGTCTTGCTCCATTCAAGCCGTTTTAAAATATCATGGACTTCATCAGAACTTGAAAAATTCACATTTGGGATGGTAGCAATAGAATTTCCAGATTCATCAATTAGGTCTAGAAATAAATAAAGAGGATTTTTCGAAACGACACGGTCCATCTCGGATTGATAAAAAACTGTGTTTTCTTTGGAATCACTTAAAACAAACTCAGATATGATGCGGATATCATTGATCATTTTCTCCAGCATAAAGCTCGTTTTCGTACTAATTGTTTTTCCCATTAATTGATTTCGAGCTTTAATTTCTGAGTGGACTGAATCATATAAGACATTCGTCGTAACATAATAAATGGAGGCTAAAGAACCAAACACAACCATAAACGTAAGCAGTACATATCTTTTTGTTATTCTAGATTGCAATAATTGTTTCAAGTTCGTGTCTCCTATACGTAATTTTTAGAAAATTTTTGTATATCTGATATTATAGTAGAATAAAAGAAACAAAAATAGCCTTACATTAAAGTATAGGTCATTGGAACCATACGTTAAGGCAAGGCCGTTTGAAATCGGGGTTATACAAATTCCTGTTCTGCAATCTCTTGATAATGCCTCATCGTTACATGGACATCCTCATCTCTTATTACAGGGAGAAGCGTTCGTATTTCTTTCACTAAGCTAGTATCTATTTCACATAATTGCACGGACGTCTCTCCATATGGACACTGTGCAATAATTCGGCCATAGGGATCGATTACCTTTGAATTTCCATAAAACGTGATTTCGCTCTCAATCCCTACACGATTGACTAATGCTACATAGCATCCATACATTCCTGCATAGAACTTTCCTACTGTTTCCCATCCCTCCGAACTGGAATACTGACTGCCAAGCCCACCTTCTGGGCTATTAATCAAACCAATTAGGAGGGAAGTGTGGTGATGTGCTGCAATATGTGGCAGCGACGGATGCCATAAATCATTACAAATCAGCATGCTGGAAGTAAACGAGCCAATCGGTTCAACCTGTACTTTTTTTCCTCTGGAGAAATATTTCCCCTCTTCAAAAATCCCATAATTCGTAGGATAAATCTTCCTCTGGACAGAACAAACCTTACCTGCTTTGATCATCATCGCTGAATTATAAATTTGGTCACCCTTCCCCTGTTCAACGAAACCGAAAACGACATTCATCCCAATCTCTTTTGATGCCTCGCAAACGCGCCTTATTACTTTGGAATCCGTGGTTAACGCTACATCATACAGCCCATCCTTCAGATCGTAACCCGTTAAAGATAACTCCGGAAAAACAAGCAAATCCGCTTTCCCTTTATTCATTTGCATGAGGTGAATCATTTCTGATATGTTCGCTTCTACGTTTCCAAAAACAGGAGCAACCTGGGCAATTCCTAGTTTCATATAAAGTCCCCATTTCGGTATTAATTCAGGGGGATGCCCTTCCCCTACGAGATCCCACATGCATCAGCTAGGACATCCACTAAATGGACCCCTTGTACCTGACTGCTGCACCCCTGTCTTTCAATTCCAACCCGCATTTGCAGCAAACACCCTGGATTCGTCGTCACAACCGTCGTGGCATTCGTCTTTTCGACGTGTTCCATTTTTCGATCCAGGATTTTCATCGATTCCTCAAAATGGAGCAGATTATAGATTCCTCCCGAAGCACAGCAGCTGTCACTTCCAGGAAGTTCAACAAAACGAGCACCTGGTATCGATTGGAGTAATTTCCTTGGCTCCCGATGTACCCCTTGCACATTTCGTAAATGACAGGAATCCTGGTACGTAATCACACCATCCCACTCTTTCTGAAAAGGGAGCGGGCCGAATTCAACGAGGACTTCACTAATGTCTTTCGAGGCATGGCTAAAGTTCTTAGCCCGTTCCGCCCATTCTTCCTCTTTTTCGAGAAGGTGGTCATATTCTTTCAGAAGAGCCCCACACCCGCCGGCATTGTTAATATAATAGTCGGCTTTAGTTTCCTCAAAGGCCGCAATATTTTGTTTCGCAAGCTCCCTGGCATTTTCCGTCATTCCTTGGTGGGCATGGAGGGCACCACAACAATTCTGCGATTTCGGAATGATCACTTCACAGCCAACCAATGTTAACAGCTCAATCGTTAACCGATTGGTTCTGTTCAGTAAGGCATCCGATATACAGCCTGTAAAAAAAGCAACTCTTGCTTTTTTTACACCCTTAGCAGGAATAATCGTACCTAGTTTTGCGCGTTTTACCGGAGACTCGATTTCTGGTAGCACCGATTCAAATTGCGCCATCGGTTCGGAAATTTTATGCAGAAGCTTTGTTTTTTTCACAATGGTCTTGAGACCGGATTTTTGATAAACCCATGTTAAATTCCCAAGCATCCGCATCCGCTTTGGATAAGGAAAAACCTGTTTTAATATTAATTTTTTCAACTTATCATTCTGGTTCGTTTGCTCATCGGCAATGACCTCTTTTGCCGATTCTAAAATATGCCCATAAGGAACACTGACAGGACAAGCTGTTTCACAAGCGCGGCATCCTAAGCAAAGGTCAATCGGTTCAGCTAGGTGCTTGGAAATATCGATCTTACCTTCCGCAGCCATTTTTACTAGATTAATTCTCCCTCTTGGTGATGCCGATTCCTTTCCCATTGATTCATAGGTTGGACAGGCTGGCAAACAATACCCGCACTGGATACACTGATTGGTAGCTTCATAGGCTAATTCATATAATCGATTGCCCTTTTTTGGGACGAGAGAAAGCGGCTGTGGAGTGGGACAAGGCTCGGTCCTCTTCAATGGAGCATTCATTCTATACGAGCACCACCTTTGTTTGGCCTGCTTTCGGAAAAATTTTTCCCGGATTTAAAATATGATGAGGATCCCATGCCTCTTTCACCTTCTTCATTAAATCAAGGCCCGCCTCCCCTAATTCCATTTCCATGTAAGGCGCTTTTAGCGTTCCAATTCCGTGCTCACCCGAAAGAGTTCCCCCGAGAGATATAGCTGCTTCAAAAATCTCACTGACTGCATTCTCTACTCGTTTCATTTCCTCAATATTTCGTTTATCCGTAATAATATTAGGGTGCAAATTTCCATCACCCGCATGGCCAAAAACAACTAAATTAAGATCATATTTTTTACGGATATGGTTCAATTTCTCCATCATCGCCGGAATTTGGCTGCGGGGTACGGTCGCATCCTCTGAGATTTTCGTCGGACCCATTTGTGTGATGGCGGGAGACACCATGCGGCGTGCTTTCCAAATGTCATCCCGCTCTTGGTCTGTTTTGGCGGTTCGAACACTGGTTGCCCCCACTTGCCAGCAGAGCTCCTCACATTTTTCAATTTCTTCCTGGATTGCCAAAGGATGTCCGTCTACTTCAATGATGATGAGTGCTTCAGCATCAATGGGGAGACCGCATGGACTAAAGTTCTCTACTGCCCGAATACAAGGATTATCCATCAATTCCATTGCAGCAGGTAAAATACCGGAGGATAAAATTTTCGTGATCGCATACCCGGAATCAACTAATCTACTAAAAGTGGCTAATAGGGTTTTCTGTGCTTTTGGTTTTGGGATCAACCTCAATGTCGCTTCGGTTACAATCGCTAGCGTGCCTTCCGAGCCAACAATTAATCTAGTTAAATCATACCCGGTCACATTTTTAACTGTTTTCCCGCCTGTTCTAACAATTTCTCCTTCTGGCGTGACGACTTCTAAGCCAATGACATACTCTTTCGTCGTCCCATACTTAAGCCCTTTTGGTCCACTTGAATTCTCTAATAAATTCCCGCCAATGGTAGATATTTTTGAACTGCTTGGGTCAGGAGGATAAAACAGCCCCACCTCTTCTGCTTTTCGGTGAATTTCACCGGTCGTAATCCCTGGAGAGACAATGGCCAACAAGTTTTCACGGTCAATAATGAGTTTATTATTCATCCGTGTCATATCTAAGACAATTCCGCCCTCAACAGGCAGTGGACCTCCACTTAATGAGGTAGCTGAACCCCTTGGATAGACAGGAATTTTATACTTGTTTGCTAACTTCATGATTTGACTAATTTCGTGAGCGTTTTCAGGCTGAACGGCTAATTCAGGTAAATATTCACCAAAAGAAGCATCATAGCTATAAGAATAAAGATCTTCCAGCCCAGTCATAATCCGATTGGCAGAGACAATTTGCTCGATTTTTTTTACTATTGCAGCTTCCATTTCTTTACTTCCTTTCTAAATCCCTAACAGCTTTTTAGGATTGGCATTGACCATCATGGTGATTTCATCTTCTGAAATGCCGTTAACCAGCATCTCCTCAATAAAATTACTTAACGCTTTAATAGGTGGCAAATTATGACGTTGTCCATAATCAGTGACCATAACACAGGACTCGGCACCCAGTAGCTTAATACTTTCCGCCATTTGCTGAACGGTAATATCATTAAAATCTTCACTACAGGCTAAATAACATTTTTCCAGAATGCAGCCTTTCTTCACTAATTGTTTTTCTAATTCAAAGGCTACCCTTGCAATGCCTAAATCGGTATGTTGGATTAATATTTTCTCTACTTTTCTTTCTTTCGCAGCTTCTACTAACACAAGGACTTCTTCAGGCGCCAAGTGCCCTGTGGCCAAAACAATGTTCGACTCAGCAATTAACTCTAAAATTTCATATACCTCTGTGAGGAGTTTCTTGTCCTCATCCCAAATTTCAATTCCAGCAGATGGATGGCTCATGGCACGTTTACTATTGAAGAATTTCGTTTTTTTCTTACCAAAATATCGCTGGTGCTCCTCAGCAGAAAAGGTTGGCATCCAAATGACTTTTGCCCCTAACCGGATCGCTGCATCAACCGCAGTGGCGGAAAGACCACCGGTAAAGTAATTACAAACTAGTCCTCCGTACACATGTAATCCTTGTTCCTTCTCACGAATAAGACTTGCCCGATCGACCGTTTGCGCTTCATGGGCTTTTAAGACAACACCCGCCATTTCTGCCTTTTTTACATCCTCAATAAGTTCCCAATCTGTTTGCTTCCGTGGAAACAAACTAGGTGAACTATGAACATGCAATTCAATGGCCCCTTTAAGCAATGGATGAAATTCTTGAGTCATTTTAGTCACTCCCTAAATAAATTTACTGTTATAAGAGTAGTTAGCAATTTTCATGCCAAATCTTATAATCGGTGACACAGCAAGGGATATATGCTATTAAGGAGACCGAATGTAAAAAAAAACAAACCAAAAACGCAAGATTTTTTTACACTATTTTTCTTTGCTTTTATGTCTATATCCTTTTTTTTATTGAAAAAGTTATATACATCAATTTACTTCCTTTGAGAACCACTTCTTTGATTTAACTTTTTAAACGCACTCCTTTAGTTTATTTACAATGGACCTATAAAAAATCACACAATAAGGATAATAAATCACACTCTAAGCAACACAAAAAGGCTTCGCAGGGAGCAAAGCCTTTTTGTTAGCAGCCTTCATGTTAATCCATTATCTTGATGAATGAGTTTCCAATCAATCACTTCATTTTTATATTACAAAACTCTCTGCCATCTCTGGAAAATCGATAAATGGGTTCCGATTGCCTTGAAGTTCATAGATCGCTAGGTTGCGATGCTTTTCATAGATGGAGACCGGAAAGGATTGATGCCATTTTAGCAATAAAAAGACATTCTCTAGTTCTTTTTTTATTGTGTTTGGATAGCGGATTAGGAAATAGAGTGTTGCTCTGGCAACGATTCCTTTGCCGTATTCAGGTT
>Ga0182745_1001036_pt1 | contig 27751 bp, 22 predicted proteins | sample eDN3rd30CKraftBY_FD_128523 | JGI IMG/M metagenome (GOLD analysis project Ga0182745, IMG submission 128523) | Enriched backyard soil microbial communities from Emeryville, California, USA - eDNA 3rd pass 30_C Kraft BY (version 2) (version 2) | ecosystem: Environmental > Terrestrial > Soil >... | reverse complement strand
TAGCCGGTCTTCTCCGAAACCACAGCCAGGAGGACGCCCTGGATTCGACCTCGATCCGCGGAGGGAGAGGCGTGGGCCAGGGGGCGGGCCGCTGGCGTGGGAACAGGAACTGGCGCCGGAGCCGACTTCGCCACGGGAGCGGGCTGAGGACGCGGTGTTGCAACGGCCGGAGTGGGGGCCTGAGTCGGAGCCGAGGGCTGAACGCGAGCTTGTGGCTGGTGCGACATCGGCGCGGGGGCCGGGCTCGATACCTGGGCCGGAGTGGGCGTTACTGGCGCGGGGGCGGCTGAGGGAGTCGGGGCGTGGAATCGAGGGCTGGCCGGCGGGTGCTCATGACCCCGGCTCGGTTCGGGAGCGGGGTGGTAGGCCGACGGGATTGGCGCGAGCTCGACCAGTCCCAGGGAGGCGTAGGTGAGCTTCTGCTGCTGCTCCAGCAACGTCTGGAAGGAGCGCTGGGCTTTGTCCTGCCCATCAAGGAACTGCCGATGCAGCGACGAGGTCTGCTCGCTCAGCTTCTGGAGCGCGATCAGGTTCTCCTGCGCCTTCTCAAGCGCCTGGTTCAGAAGCTGAGGGTCGCTGGACCGAAGGGAAGGGATGGGCTGCCCCGTTGCACGAGCTGGGGAGGGCGAGGTCCGCGGATGGCTGCCGTTGGTTGCATTCATGGGATAATCGACATGTGTTCCATTGCGTTCAAGGGGGGCCGGCGTGCCAGCGTGCGTGGAAGAGGGACGAGCCGGCGTCGATTGAACGATTCGCGGTGCCGACCCTGACGCAGGGGCGGCCTGGGCCTGGGCTGAGTGGGGCGTCGTCGGTTCGACGGTTCTGGGTCTGGCGGTCGAGGCGGGAGCTTCCTTCGTTGGGCTCGCCTTGCCGTTCAACGAAGAGTGGGAAGGTGTTGAAGAGGATGAGGCCGAGGAAACGGGGGCGGGCGTTGCGCTAGCGGCGGGTGCCTGGGGCTTCGGGCCCAGATTGGCCCCGCTGATCTTCACGGTTAGCGCGGGCTTGCGTCCGCTCTGGTCCGAGAGGTCAACCCCGTCGTCCCAGCGCGCGAGCTCGACCGCGTGTCCGAGGGTGGCCAGTCGGGCCAGGGCCGAGGCCAGGTCGTACAACGCCCCGCGCTGGCCTCGACTGGCATCGACCGCCAACGCGTTGTGGTCTCGCCCTTCGAGGATCGATCGGACCAGGCCGGTGAGCCGGGCGTCGGGGCCAACCTCCAGGAAGGTACGCACGCCCGCCTGGTGCATCGCCTCGATCTCGGCGACGAACTCCACCGGCTGAGCCAGTTGGCCAGCCAGCAAGGTCCGAGCGGCGTCGGCCTCGGCCGGATAAGGGGTGGCCGTCGTATTCGAGTAGACCGGAATGCGACCCTGGCCGAATGGAACGTTGCGGAGAGTCTCGAGGAACGGCCCACTCGCCGACGCGACGAACCGGCTGTGGAACGCGCCTGAGACCGGCAAACGCCGGGCGACGATCTTCCGTTCCTCGAAGCAACGGGTGGCCTTCTCGATCTCGGCCGAGGGGCCGGAGAGGACCGCCTGGCGGGGGGCGTTCTTGTTCGCGACCAGCAGGTCGAGCCCGGCCTCTCGGATCACGGCCTCAACCTGTTCGAGCGGGGCCGCCACGGCGAGCATGCTTCCGCGCTCTTGCTCCTGGCCGTCGCCGGCCATTAGTTCGCCCCGTTTACGCGAGAGGAGGTCGAGCGTTCGCGCATCGATCCGCCCCGCGGCACAGAGGGCGGTCAGCTCGCCATAGCTATGCCCCGCCACCGCGTCGGGCTGGACCCCGAAGTGCTCCAACAGCCGATACATGCCAAGCCCAAGGGCGCCGAGCGCGGGCTGGGCCACCTGGGTCGCCCGGAGCGCGGCTTGCTGGCGATCGCGGTCGGCGTCGTTGAAGGCGGGATGCGGGTAGATCAGGTCCGCCAGTCGGCGGCCGTCGTTGAGTGGAACGCGATTGGCCTCGGCCAGCGCGTCGTGGACCTGCGGGAACCGGCAGGTCAGAGAGCGGAGCATTCCAGCGTACTGCGCCCCTTGCCCGGGGAAGAGGAACCCGAGCTGCCCCTTGGGGGCTCCGGCCTCGAAGAAGATCGCTTCACCGCCCGAGGCGTTGGGAGTCGCCCTGCCCGGTGTGCCCGCGGCTTTGCCGTTCGACGCCGTGCCGCGTTCAACGACCGCGACGGCCTGGCTGAGCAGGCTGGCCAGGCTCGTTCCCTCCCGCTCGACCACCAGACTCAGGCGATAGGGGGCATTGGCCTGGAATCGACCGCGCGACCGCCCTGCCTCAACCCGGACCTGGGGCCAGGAGAGCTTGCCAGGGTCGGGGAACGCCTTGAGCTCCTGGAGAAGTGTTTCCGGACGATCGGCCGAAAAGGCGAGGATCTGCACGTCGCCATCCCAGTCGATCACCTGCTTCTGCGCCTCGGCCTCTTCCAGCACGCAATGGAAGTTGCTGCCGCCGAACCCGAACGCGCTCACCGCCGCGCGCCGAGGGTGGCTCGGCTGGGGCATCCAGGGGCGGGGCTCGGTATTGACGTAGAACGGCGAGGCCCCCGGCGCGACCGCCTCGACCGGTTGATCCACCTTGGCGGTCGGCGGCAACACCTTGTGATGGAGCGCCAGGGCGGCCTTGATCAGCCCCGCCGCCCCCGCCGCCGCCTTGGTATGCCCGATCTGCGACTTCACCGACCCGAGCGCACACCAGGTTGGACCGGCTTCGTTTTCTTCTTGGCCGCGATAGACCTGGTTCAAGGCGGCGAGCTCCACGGCGTCTCCGACCTTGGTGCCGGTCCCGTGCGCTTCGAGGAGCTCGATCGAGCTGGGGGAGACGTTGCCGAGCTCGTATGCCTGTTTCAGGGCCTTGACCTGCCCGTCGGAGCTGGGAGCGTAGACCGCGCCCACCTTGCCGTCGCTCGAGGTGCCGATCGAGCGGATCACCGCGTAGATCCGGTCATTGTCGCGCTGGGCGTCGTCCAGCCGCTTCAAGGCGAGAACACCTAACCCTTCGCCCAGGATGGTGCCGTCTCCCGACACGTCGAACGGGCGGGCGTTGCCCGTCGGCGACAGGGCCGGGGTTTTGCTGAAGCACATATACATGAAAATGTCGTTGAACGTATCGAGCCCACCGGTAAGGACCATGTCGGAGCGGCGGGAGGCGAGCTCGAGCACGGCGAGGTGGACCGCGCCAAGGGAGCTGGCGCAGGCGGCATCGACGACGCAGTTGGTGCCACCGAGGTCGAGTCGGTTGGCGATTCGGCCGGCGGCGACGTTCCCGAGCAGGCCGGGGAACGAGTTCTCTTGCCAGGAGACGTAGGAGTCGGCGATCCCCCGGACGACTTCCTCGGCGGTGTTGTCGGGGACACCGGCGTTCTTCAGGGCTCGGCGCCAGATTGGGTGGCCGAGTCGGGCCCCCAGGGGGATGACCAGCTCGAGGGTGCCGGTGACGCCGAGAATCACGCTCACCCGGTTGCGGTCGAACTTGCGATCCGAGCCATACCCGGCATCCTTCAGGGCTTCGCGGGCGACGAGGAGGCCGAGGAGTTGGGTGGTGTCGGTCGCTTCGAGGTTGTTGGGCGCGATGCCGAACTCGAGCGCGGGGAAGTCGGCCGGGTCGAGGAACCCACCGCGTCGGGCGTAGGTGCGGTCGGGGGCCTTGGGATCGCCGTCGAAGTAATCTTCGGGACGCCAGTGGGTGGCGGGAACCTCGGTGATGGCGTCGAGCCGGTTCCGGATGTTGGCCCAGTAACGCGAGAGGTCCTCAGCCTTGGGAAAGAGGCAGCCCATACCGATGATCGCCACCGGGACCGGGTGGGTTGGATCGACCGACGAATTCAAGTGACTTCCCCTTACTCTCTACGACGCGCCTGGGCGTATCGGGCTTATTGGCTTGGATGGTTTGATCTGAGGCGACCGCTTTGAGCGTGTTTTGATTTCCGTTCCGGCTTCTGCTTTGGCTTCGGCTAGTGGGTTGGCTCGCGTCGAACCCCGGCGGGCGGAGAGACGAGGACGTCGTGGCTCGCGGCAACGCTTCCCCACGCGTCGGAACCCATCCCAACGGGGACTTCGGTAAGTCGGTCTGGTTGACTGCTGGCAAGTTCGAGACCACTCATCCTCAAGTCCCTTCGTGCGTTGCGGGTTCAGATCAGAAGGAAGCCGGCTCTCGCGGAGGGTGGACCCGCCTCGCCCCGTTTTCGCCAGTCAGGAAGACCGGGTCTCGTCTCAACTCAACCTTGGGGTGCGAGGGTTTCCATTTTCATTGCATTGAAATCTAGACTCAAGTTGCTGTTCATTGGGTTGCCCGTCTGGACCGGTTGCTGCTTCATTGATGAATGAATGTTTTTGTCAGGACTCGTTAGCATTTGTAGGGTGGGCATTGCCCACCGGCAGAAATTCAGGGCCGTGTCTTCCAATCACTCCCTTGGTTTCTGGGCCATGTCGCTGTTCTCCTGGCATCGGCCTTGGCGCGGTGGGCAATGCCCAGCCTACGAATCGATGCAACGGGGGCGCAAAGCACCTGTTTAACCGCTCTAAGCCGTGACAACGCGCTAGACCCTCTCTCGTTCAACATGCGGTTGGGATGCCAGGCGAGATTCGAGCTCCGCGGGTTCCAGCGGGACGAGTCGCGGGAGACCGGTGGGGAGGGGCACCCCCTGCCCCGCCAGGCTACGGGCCCGGGAGAGAACCGCCGCCCCGAGGAGGATGTTGAGGGCCACGGTCTCGACGCGGCGATTCTCAGCCTGTTCGAGAAACGAGCCGCGGACCCAGTCGTTGAACGCCGCCATGGCGGGTCCGCACCAGATCTGGTAGTCCACCCCGCGCGAGGGTTCGCCCGCGTTGGCCCAGTGCGATGACTGGCCGAGATACCAGCGGAAGACCAGGGCCATCTTGTGCTTCGCGTCGCGTTCGGCACGCTCGACCTGGGCTGGGTCTCGGGTCAGGAAGTAGTCTCGGGTTTGGTCCCAGATCGTTTCGAGGGGGGCCTTGAAGTAATTCTTCTCCAGGCCGGCGCGCTCGGCGGGGGGGATTTGCTCGATCGCGTCGTGAGCCCGGTACAGCTCGTAGAGCTTGCCCGCGCGCATCGCGAACATGGTCCCTCGTTTGAGAACCTGGACTTTCACCCCCATCTCGAACATGTCGGCCGCCGGCGCCATGGCGATGTCGGCCTGCCGGGCTTCGGCCAGCATCTTGCGGACCAGGTCGGAGGTTCCCGACTCCACGCAGGCCTGGTTGACCGAGCCGGTGACGAGATATCCCGCCCCCATCGCCAACGCTCCGGCCGCGGACCAGGGGGTCGAGATGCCCCCCGCCGCCCCCACGCGAATCGGCTGGTCGTAACCGTGCTCGGCCTGCATTCGATCGCGCAGAGCGAGCATCGTCGGCAAGAGCACGATCGCGGGCTGGTTGTCGGTGTGCCCTCCCGAGTCGGCCTCGGCGGTGACATCCTCCGCCATCGGAATCGTCGCGGCCATTTCCGCTTGCTCGGCCGTGATCTCGCCCGAGGCGACCAGTTCGCGAAGCAAGCGGGCGGGGGGAGGAGCCATGAACTTGGAAGCCACCTCCACGCGCGAGACCTTGGCGATGATGCGATTCGGCGCTTCCACCTGTCCCGCCGCGTTTCGGCGCACCCCATGAACCCGGTACCGCACCACCGGCAAGGTCAGGTCGAGATAGGCCGACGCCTCGACGAGCCGGATCTTCCGCTTCAGGTAGAGGTCGACGACCGCCGCCTCCAGGTCGGGCTCGTTCGGGCTGTGGATCAGGTTGAATCCGTAAGGGATCGACGACGGGCCGAGTGTTCGCTCCAACCGATCGATGGCCGCCTCGACCTTCGCCAGGGGCAAACCCGCCGCGCCGAAGATGCCGAGCATCCCGCCTCGACCCATCGCCTCGACGATTTCGCACGAGGCGATGCCATTGGCCATCGCTCCCGCCACATAAGGGTAGCGGAGCCGGTGGACGCGGCCGAACGAGCGATCTCCCAGGTCCTTGAGCCGACAGGCCGGTAAGACGCCCGCGATCCGCGACTCGCCGGGAAGCCGACCCTCCCAGCCCGCCACGTCGGGATCCCAGTCCAGCAAGGCCAGGCCCTCTTCCCGCTCCACGATCAGGAACGGATCCTCCACCCGGTAGAGCGCTCGCTCCAATGTCTCGTCGTCGGTCGCGGGAATCAACACAGGCCGCCCTACCCCCACCATGAAGAAATCAGAAAAAAGACGATCATACAGCGTAGGTCATCCAGCGCCGACCGTTTTCCCCAAAGACCCACCCAGGGAAGGCCGGCGACCCTCTTCGCCCTGCCCCCTCAATCCTGCCTCGTGATGATCAAATCGTTTCAAAACCGAGCCAAACCGAACCAAAGTGATCAAAACCGGTGGGAAGTATCGGATTACGAACGATGAGTGGGAAGTTCACTCCTATAACGGACGGAGTCGGAGCGATTCCTCGCTTCGCCCTTGGTTTGAATTTCCTGGTGGCCAGATTTTCAGGAGGGAGCAATATAGGTGGCTAAGAAAGGACGCGCGGCGGATTGACGAGAGCGGCCCGGATTGCTCCGCGAAGGATTTTCGCCTTGGTGATCAGATGGGAAGGCGCTGTGCGGGAAAACCGGTTGGGAGTGTCGATGTCGAAGTTAACGACTTCGGTGGCGGATCATTTCGGCGTTGGCGACAAGCACGAGGCGGCCGAATCGATGGTCGCGACGTGGATGTACGGCCACGACCGTGTGACTTCAAGTGGGCTATCTGGAGTGAGTCGCGGGCTCCGAGATATCGAAAGTTTCTTTCCCTGGGAGCGCGGGCGTCCCGCCCGCAATGGAATTTTTTTTGGGGGGGTACGCGGATTGGGCAAGATGCCCGCGATCCCAGGAAAGGCACTCTCCTGCCTGAATCTCCCTGCGGATCGAGTCGGGTGGCCCAGTAGACTCTTGTTCCTATCAAAACTAAGCTTCACGATCCTAATGAAACCAGGCAACTTCGCGGCTTACAATGTCCGATGCGCCGTTGAACTCAAAGCCTCGGGAGAAGTGTTGTGTTTTCGTGGAAACCAATCACCGCGGAGGAATTCCATGCCCTCTATGCCGAGCAATACGAGGAGTTGAACGAGGACGAGAGGGAATGGTTTAACCCGTTTCGAGTTGACTTTTGGCGAGCCATCATTCGTCGGTCCGAACAAATGGGTGACGAACATGTATTTGTTGTTGCCCAGTTAAATAGTGAAGTTTTGTATTTTGATGATGTTGAATATGGATTTAATGTGTCTGAAGTCGACGAGTTTGGCCGAATTCTCACTCCAGGAGGAAGCCAGGATTCCCTGAAAGGAGCCTTGCTTCAATGGCTTCCTAAGGGATGAGATCCTGTCCAATACCCGCCAATGTGTCTTGTGAGTCACGCCCAGAGCCAATTCCAGTCCGCCAGGAATGGTGTGCATGTTGTACCCTCTCGCCTGTTAGGAACGGATGACACGATGTTAAAAATGGATCAAGCTCGGCTTTTACTCCAGATGAGCTTACTGGGGGAAGTTTCACCCCCTTTGCGAGGGGTGACAGTGCGGATTACCGATGGGAGCATCCATTTTGACGCCTACTACGACGGACCAATCAGCGATGATGATGCCGAGAGTATGTCGTGTGTGGAAACGGAACTGATTGCATCTCTTCCCGAAGACTATATTGTCACGTATGCTCTTCAGCGCTTGGATTGGCCTTCAGTTTTACCCAAAATCGACTTTTATGTGTACTTGCGTCGAGAGCAATCTTTGATGATAAAACAAACGAACAAGCATGTTGTTGTTTAAAACAAAATTTTTTATGTATTAGAAGTTGTGGGTGTTGTGATGTTTGTTGTGTTTTGCTAGTTTGTTTGAAATTTAGGGATCGGCTGAACTTGTATTTTAATAAGAAGTGGCCCTTCAGGTGGTAGGCGGATAATCTCTGAACACGAGGCGAGGAGCAGCCTTAATGACGAACTCAAGAGCCACCTCAAAGGCGAATTGGTGATGACCGAACTTCGCAGTTTCCTGCTTCTGGCACTTTGGCTACTCGTCGTTCCCACGGGCTCGTTCGCAGCCGGTGGGGAGCAACCCTTGATCGTCGCTCATCGGGGTCTACTTCGGCACGCTCCCGAGAACACGCTGGCTAACATCCGAGCTTGCCTAGAACTGCGGCTCGGCTTCGAGTTTGATGTGCGGCGCACGAAGGACGGACACCTTGTCTGTGTCCACGACGAGACCGTCGATCGAACCACCGACGGCACCGGTACCGTCTCTGACATGACCCTGGAGCAGATCCGCCGACTCGACGCCGGCAAGTGGTTCGATCCGAGGTTCGCGGGCGAGAAGGTTCCAACCGTGGAAGAAGTCCTCAAGCTGGTTGCCGAGTATCGGCGGCACGACGTGCTCGTGGCAGTCGACCTCAAAGCCGCGGATGTGGAACAAGATGTCGTGCGAGTGGCCGAGCAACACGAGGTCCTGGACCGGCTCCTCTTCATCGGGAGAACCATCTCGGAACCCCAGGTTCGAGACCACATCCGTCGAGCCTCGAGTCTGGCCCACACGGCCGCCGTCGCCAACAACGCCTCCGAGTTCCCCATGACCCTGGCCGCGCCCCAGGCCGATTGGGTCTATCTCAGGTTCTTGCCGTCACGACCTCAGATGGAGGAGGTCCATCGTGCCGGGAAACGGGCGTTCATTGCCGGCCCGACGGTCGCCGGCAACCTGCCGGCCAATTGGCGACAGGCAGTGACTGTGGGCATCGACGCTGTCCTGACCGATTACCCCCTGGAACTGCGGACGGCACTCCAGCGCGAGCCGGGAAGGTGAAAGGAAATACAACGGATAGACTCGATTAGGCCTTGATTGCTCGTCGAAGGATTTTTGCCCTGGTTTCGTACCCACTGACTGACCGCGGTGGCGGTTCCACCCCCCCGGGACTCGGCTGAGGCGCCCTCCGGTGTTGCGACTGCTGCATCCGTAAACCGCGATTCATGCACTCCAGCGTGCCGCTGGCTCGGAACGTGTCGCGGAAAACCGCCCCTCAGACGCTCGGGAAGGAGGTCGAGCTTCCCAAGATAAGTCCTTTGACTCCGGGAGGAAAAGGCTTTAGAGAGGCCGGCGACATTTTCGGCTGAGAGTCTTCCAGAGTCACCAAGGGCGTGGGAGACTTCACCAAGGATCAACTCTTGGCCAGGGGCGGTGCGAAAGAGCGTCTGCTTGATGTGGCCGAGGTATACGAACACGTTGCGAGGATCACGCTCAACTTCACACTCTCGCTGACCTTTGCTCCTGAGGACGATGTGATATGCGCATCCTGAACCGTTTCACGATAGGGAACGACCTCGCCGAGCCTTTGTCTCTTAACATCGAGCCAGAGGGCGTATTCTTCCCGTTGGCTAGTGGAGAAGAGGTTACGGTGGTCGATGAGTTCACTTCTTATCCAGTGATGATCAAGCTCAGCCAGTTGGAGGGGGGGCGAGTTCGTGGCCTCCATCTGGCCTGGGGATGGAAGAATCCGAGTTGAGAAAGACGGGGTCGATGTCTTCGATATGATGTAGGCGGTTACCGGGTGCAGGCCCGAGCGACGCCGCGCTTTATTACTCTTTTTTGGCTCGCCCTGTTTGAAGAGCACCAAGCTTAACCCTGCTCCGTTTCAGACGAACAAGGATGGATCGACCTTGATGAAGGTCGCCAGGGCGTTGCGGTTCTTGGGGGTGATATTCCGACGCTCTAGCAGGATATCGGAAAGTGTCGAGGTCGGAATGCCCGTTGCCTTGGCGAGCTCGATCTGGTTCATCTCCCGAGATTCCATCAGGAACTTAATCATCCTGGCGGGGGGAGTCTTCTCGATGGGGTAGGCCTCCTCCTCGAAGTCATGAACCAGGCCGAACAGCACGTCGTAGTAAGCTTCTTCCCCTTCGTCTAACCCTGCTTCATTGCCGCGCCGTTTGTCTCCAAGTCGTTCGAGTACAGCGATTGCGGCATCGTTTTGCTCTTCATTTTGATCGCGTAAAGGGGAAATTCACGGACCAAGGCAAGATAACTCTCAAGCACGCTCTTGGTTGTTACGGCATCCATTCGAGATCGCTCCAAGTATGAAGAAACCATCTCCTTTCGGAGGTCTCTTGGTTAGTGGTTGTCGTATTTCCTTGTGGGTGAGAACGTTTCGGATCGGAACCATTGCCGCCCACCCCTCTCGGAACATCACTTCGGCAAGAATCCGGTACTTGTTCCCACCGACGTTGAAGCAGATCAGTCTGTTGGGAAGCAGGTCGGCGTGTCGTAAGCGATTGTATGTGTGCCTGGTTTTGCATGCCCTTTTTGCTGGTTTCGGTTATCACCAATAAAATATAAAGTATATCAATAGGAAGCTAACAATAAAAAACAAAGTGGTGACTATAGTGTACTTGAGGTAGTTGATCTGTTCCGACTGTGTTCCTATTCGCACTCGCTTTATGAAGTCCCCCGTGTGATAGTCAAGAACTAAGGTTGTGCTCTTAATTAGTTCTATATAGTCGGATGCCAACGATCTCGCTGCTTCTTGGCAATGGCTTGTATCGCCTAATCGCAGTTCGATTGATTCGGTTGAGTCGGTGATTGATGTCGTGACCGTGACCGTTGCTTGGTGGTCTCCGACGAGTATGGTAAATTGGCCGACGCTCGCCGCATTGTCCACGCAAGCGAGCGACTTTGCCTCTTGAGTAATACCCTCAACGATGTGGGATAAAAGCCTTTTGTCGATTAATGGAAATAAGTTGGCTTCTGGATTTTCAATGGTGTGGACGAGATGATCGGTATTGTTCCATCGAAATCCTTCACTTTCTTTTAGTATCGCACTTGATAGGAGTGAGCAAAGATAACGGGTCTTGGATTTACGTGCGCTCGCAAGTTTGTTAAGATCAAGAATGTTCATGGAAATGTTTCCAAGAAGAAGCGTGGATGTTATTGAGTTTCGCGGATAATAATAACCGTTGAAGGTGTTTCCTGGCCATTTGAGATGTTTTCCATGATGGGCCCACTCCCAGCGTACCGCGATGACGAGCACCTCGGCCAGATGTTGGAAGCGTTGCGCGGATCGAACATCGAGGTCCTACGAGATGGAGCGTCGCGTGGCTGGGCTTTCCGGTTCCGCGGTGGATTTGGCCTTGTAACTGGCTCATGCTGGCGCACCGTCTCACCTCTGCCGGTGATGTACTTCGGCTTCGGCCACCCTTTCAATCCCTTCCTGTGGCCCTCCGATAGCATCCTACTTCGCGTGATCGAGCAGGTGTTCCTGGCGAACAGGTCATCAAGGATCGACCCCGAGACGATTGCCTGACTTTCCTCTTCGGAGAAGGCAAGCGATCGGAATTTCCTCGCCGCTGGCTACGCGGTCGAGTCGCCGAGGCAGCTACGTCTTTGCTTCGCATGCTCCTATCGACTCCACGGTTTCGCTCCGGTTGGCTGATAGACTGGTCGACTCGGCTGGTCTAATTGGAAATGCCGCTTTTTGCGACGGTTATCGCCTCTTTTGAACCCCCGCTCCACTGTGAGGAAATGGAAGCGGGGCCGTTCCGAGAGTGACACTGGTGGCCTTGTTCAAGGCGTGGGGGAGATCGTGGGTCGATTCTTTGGGGGGTGTTGGATAGAATGAGGCGGAATCAAGGGTTAGGGCGAACGTTTGGCAAGTCTGAGGCTCAGGTTCCTTCGTCTTGGCGATGGATCGGAGTCAGCACCTCTTTATCTGTTGAGGGGGGAAGGTAGCCATGGGGAGCCGCTTGGGGAGTTGGGCACGCGTGGGCCTGCTGCTTGCCGGTATTGTGGCGAGTGGGGCCCAGGCTTCGTGGGGACAGGCGTTTCCAGGCCCAGAGGTGAACCTGAGCGCCGGGGGTTTGACCCCCCTGCCCCCCGCGCCCCCTCGAGGTGCCTGGGGCGAGGTCATCTTCGCCAACGAGCGCTGGATCGTGATCCAGAACATGGAGGGGCAGCAGTTCCCGGTCTCGGTCGACTCGATTGACCAGTTCCTGGTCCGTTGGCCCATGGCCTTTGGAGACCTGTCCCCTCAGTCGCTGGTCGAGGTGACCGGAGACGACATCGGCTCCATGTCGATGCGGGCCGCGCATGTGGACGTGTATGAAGGAGGCGACCGGACCTTGGTCACTCCAGATTACCGAAGCGTTCTGCCGTTCGGGCGGCCCGTCACCACGATTGATCCGACGTATCAGCGCATGATGAATACCTTTGATATCGCCGCGCAAAATACCCTGTACGGTTGGGCTTATCCGATCAGTCCGGGGACGAATGGAATCCCAGGCCGGTTTTACGCGGTGGGCAATGCGCTTCGGGTGAACCCGCTTCGGATCGGGGTGCCGGGAGACAACGTCGTGACGATCTTCCCCGCGCCTGGGGGAGAGTTAACGATTAGCCAGGTGACGCGCGGCTCGTCGCTGTTTGCCCAGAGCGGCGACTCGGTGTTCTTGACACCCGTGGAGCGGAACGCCAAGAGCCTGGTGCTGGGACAGATGGTTCTTTACAAGAAGATTCCCCTCCGGCAGTTCACGCCTCCCGCCGCTGCTGGGCCGGCCGCCGCCCCCGGGCGTGGAGTTCCCGCCGCCCCGGCCCAGAGAGAGGCTGCTCCCGCCCCCGCGCGTTGAGGCTTGAGCCGCGCGCGGACCGGATATCAAATAATCAATCGATCGATCGTGATCCCCAATGGGGCACCCACCCGCTGCAATGGGTCGGGTGCCCTTTTCGCTTTTGTGGCGTGTCATTCGAGTTTGAATCATACTTCACTTCACCTGTTGAGACGACAACTTATGCGTTGCTCGCTTGCTCCCAGGCTTGCGTTCTTGTTCTGCATCAGCCTTTGCCTCAGTTGGGAAGGCCCGGGGGTCGCGGCCGAGGACTTCCCGAAAGAGTTGGTGCAATGGGTGCCTCGGCCGGAGAATCCGGTGTTCGAGGGGGAAGGCGAGGACGCCTGGGATCAGAAAATCCGAGAGCGCGGAGCGATTCGGGTCGAGGGGGATCGCTACCGGCTTTGGTATACCGGCTACAACGATGCACGCTCGCCCAACAAGTTTCTGGGGCACGCCACCTCGCCCGACGGGCTCCGCTGGACCCGTGATGCCGCCAACCCTCTCTGGTCCAAGTCCTGGGTTGAGGACGTCTTCATCATGCGCAAGGATGGCCAGTACCTGCTCTTCGCTGAAGGGAAGGATGACATCGCCCATCAATTGACCTCCCCCGACGGTCTTCAATGGACCGACCTGGGGAAGCTCGACGTGCGACTGGCGGACGGGCGTCCGATTCCTCCAGGGCCTTACGGCACTCCCACCGTCTGGTTCGAGAACGGAACGTGGTACCTGTTTTATGAGCGGGGTGACCGAGGCGTTTGGTTGGCCACTTCGCGCGATCGCCAGGTTTGGACCAACGTGCAAGATGCGCCGGTGCTGGCCCCTGGTCCTTCTCCTTATGACCGAGAGGCGGTGGCCATCAACCAGATCGTTAAGCGTGATGGCGTGTACTACGCCTTTTATCACGCCAACGCTCATCGCCCCTGGAAGAAGGACTGGACCACCAATATCGCTCGCTCGCGCGACCTGGTTCATTGGGAGAAGTATTCCGGGAACCCGATCATTCAGAACAATTGCTCGAGCGCGATGCTCGTGGAGAGTCCGCGGGGGCTCCGCCTGTATACCATGCATCCCGACGTGCGCGCCTTCGAGAACCCGAAATCGAAGTAAGCCTCTTGCGATCTCGGGCTAAATCCTCATGATGTTTCTGATGTATGGATCACGCTGGAGAGTGGGTTCCGCTCTACTCCGCTCCGGTGAAAAGTCCAAATGCCCCGGCGCGGCGCGGGGGCGTTCGGCTTTGACAAATCGGCCTGGGATGGAACGGAGCGGAGCGGAGCGGAGTTTGAGAGCCGAGGGTTGAGCGTTCGGGGGGGCGATGACACGCGCGATCTTCATCCTGACGAATCTTGTCTCGATCGGGTTGGGAATTTGGTGGTTTCGGGCGTCGGTGGGTCGGCCCATCCGAGAACGCCTGGCTCTGGCGGCCCTGCCGTTTCTCGGGTGTACGGTGGCCTGGCACGCGCTCGTGAGCGTGGCCTTCACCTCGATGGCCGGTTTCTGGAACGGAGCGAGGCTGGCCCCCGCGATGGGCTTGACCCATGGTTACCGGCTCTATTCCCCCGTGGATAAGGGGGTGGTCAACGGCTGGATCTACGGACCTGTGGCGGCCCTGGCGTACTTGCCCGCGGTCCTGGTGGGAAACTCAGGGGTCCAGATTCTCACCGCTCGGGTGCTCAGCCTGATCTACTATTACGGACCCGCCGCCTGGCTCATCTTTGGCGCGGATCGTCTGGGCCGATCCCAGGCCCAGAACCGATCCCAGGACAACGAAGGCCAGGGAGAGCTGCCCCCCGTTCCGCAAGCGAACGGAAGGATCCGCCAGCTCGGGCTGCTCCTACTCTTCCTCTGTTTCGTGGTGCTGACGAGCAATTCGAACGCCTTGCGCTATAGCTCCACCGAGGTCCACGCCGACTCCCCCGCCCTGGCCCTCGCCGCGCTCTCGGTGATCGTTCTGGTTCGAGGGGGGGGCGGCCAGAACCCCTGGACCTGTACCATCGCCTTGATCCTCGGCGTGCTGGCGGTCTGGGCCAAGCAACTGACCATTCCCATTCTGGCCCTGGTCTTACCCGGCTATGCGATCGCGACCGGAGCGCTCAAGAACCCGCTCCGCTCGGTCATGCCCGGACTCGTCATCGGCCTGGTCCTCAGCCTGGTCATGCTCGCCGCGTTCGAGCCCTCGAACCTGATTTTGAACGTGGTCCAAATTCCAAGCCACCATCCGCTTCGTGCCAAGGTCTGGATCGATTTCTTGTATCCGTTGCTCCTGGTTCAGCAAAAACACGCCCCCCTTTGGATCCTGCTGGCCGTGGGAGTGCTGGCCCGCATGGTGGCCGCGGAGTCGACCAGGTCGAGGAGGCAAGCCGAACCGGAGGCAGGGTCTGAGGCGGAATCAGGGGAAGAGGCGGTGAACCCGCGAGCCGGGGTTTGGCGGGGGGAATGGCCTCTCTTCTTGCTCGCGGGTCTCTTACAGCTTCCCGTGTCGATCCTGGGCTACTATGGGGTGGGGGGAAACGAGAATAGCTTATCCTTCAGTCTCTACTTCGTGACCCTGGGCACCTTGCTGATGCTCAAGCCGTTTTTTCAAGCGGAACCGGATGACGGCCTGGCCCAGCAGGGTGAACCTCTTTCGGAGAGAGAGACGGGGCACTGGGTCTGGTATGTGGTGATCGGCCTGAGCCTGAGTCTGGCGACCACCGAACAGGAGAACCTTGGGCTTGTGCTCGCCCAGGGGCATGGCAATGCCTGGCAAGACTCGATCGTGGCCGAGCGTTACATCCGAGCCCATCCGGGAGAGGTCTATTTTCCCTGGAATCCGCAGTCTCACCTCGCTGGAGAAGGAAAGTACTATCACGCCGAGGACGGGCTCTACGACCGGGCCATCTCGGGGTTTCCTCTCACGCTCGAGCACGTCAAACAGCACATTCCTCCACGCACCCGGCTGATCTGCTACCCCCTGGGCGCTGCCGGCTTTTCCCCCGTGGGCGTCTTGAGTTATCTGAAGGATTTCAAGCCCACCACCGTGCCCGAGCTGCCGGGTTGGGGCTGCTTCACTAACCAGCCTGTCAAGTAAACTCGGACGGCTCCCGAACGACCGGTACCCCTCAGTGGGCCACCCGAATCGATCCGCGGGGAGATTTAGGCAGGAAGGCGCCCTTCTTGAAATCGTGAGTATCCTGCCCAATCTTTGTATTTCCCAATGCCATTGCGGGCGGGACGCCCGCGCTCCCAGGGAAAAAACTCGATGTCTCGAAGCTCGCAGTTCAATCCAGGTAGCCCGCTAGGTACGAAGGGGATCACGATGCATGTCACTTCCGGCCCATCCCATTCGAGGATTGAGTACCGGCGATGGATGAACGCCTCCGGCGGAGTGGGTCGCCGGCTGTGCGGGAGCGGGACCTGGGTCGTCGTGCTGGCCGGTTTCTTGGGATTAGGAGCCCTGGGAACGGCCGAGGGGGCCGACCTGCGCGTCTCGACCGATTTCGAGGGGGGATCGGCCCGGGTTGAGTCGATCGACCAGGCTGGCCGCGTGGTCCGGTTCGTGCCAGGGGGGGATCCCGCTCGAGGGTGGCCTTGCTGGTGGTCCTTGCGCGTGGAAGGGGTGACCAAGGGGGAACGACTGACGCTCGACCTCGGGGCGAGTCCCCTCCCCACCCGCAATCAAGGAGTTGCCACGAACAAGCCTCTTGCTTCAAGCTGGGCGATGCCCGGTCAGGCGTCGTTCTCCACCGATGACGGCCACACCTGGGAGCCGACCGGTAAAGGGGAACGCGCAGGGGATCGGATCCGCTATCAGGTGGTGGCGGAAGGGGATTCGATTCGCGTGGCGTGGGGCCCTTCTTTCACTCCCAAGGATACGGACAACCTGATCGCAAAGGCCACGGAGGCGTTGCCCTGGGCCCGTGGCTTTGAACTGGCTCGGACTCGCGAATCACGCCCCGTCCGCGGCTTGCACGTGGTGAAGGCGGAAGGGGCGAAGTCGAAACTCTCCGGGGTCTGGATCCAGGCCCGCCAGCATGCCTGGGAGAGTGGCGCGAGCTGGGTGGCTCGGGGCCTGGTGGAGTGGCTGGTGAGTGACGATGCCGATGCCCTTTGGCTGCGCGAGCATGCCGAGCTTTTCGTGGTGCCGATCATGGATGTGGATAACGTGGCCACCGGTAACGGAGGCAAGGAGGCCGATCCGCGCGACCACAACCGAGACTGGGACGAGAAGCCGGTTTATCCCGAGGTCGCCGCGGCCCAGCGCCGCCTGCGTACACTGGCCGATGAAGGTCGGCTCGACCTATTCCTCGACCTGCATAATCCTGCCCCTGGCGATGCACGCCCCTTCTTCTTCGTTGGGCCGACCGAGCTCTTGACCGAGGCCAGGCAATCTCTGCGTGCCCACTTTCTCGAGGCGGCGAAGCAGCGGATCAACGGACCCCTCGTGCTGGCGGATACGCCCAGGGTGACGGGGCCGAGTTATCACCCGCTCTGGAGGCAGATCAGCGGCCAGTGGGTGGTGGACCACGGCTCGCCCCAGACCGTGGCCGTTTGTCTCGAAACCGCGTGGAACACGCCGAGGAGCACCACCGAAGGGTATCGGACCGTGGGCAGGCAGCTCGGTCTCGCCATCGTGGACCACCTCCGAAACCGAGATCGGAGCCCCTCGCAACCCCCCCGCCGGTGATACGTCCGAAGGGCGTATTTGAGCGTTGGGCCTTTAGGTTGAAGGAAGGGGACCGGCCGACCGGCTGGAACTTGGATGGCGGCCCGGCGAGCCTCACGTCACTCGCCTCGCCTTGAGTCAAAAGCAGAATGAACTGAAATGCCTAAAACGAGAGCCCGCGCCTCGCTCCACGGCGACGCGACGTGGCATTGCCTCACCCCTGGCCGGAAGGGGTCTGTGGGAGCGTCGCTGAAAAATCGGAAAGTTGCCTACAGAGCCGGAAGCGTGAGCGACGGAGGCTCGACGAATTTGGGAAGAGGGAGCGTCGCTGACGCTTCCGCCTCTGAAAAATCGGAAAGTTGCCTACAGAGCCGGAAGCGTGAGCGACGGAGGTTCGACGAATTTGGGAAGAGGGAGCGTCGCTGACGCTTCCGCCTCTGACAGACAAGGTGCCAACCGAGTGAGCGACGAAACCGGCCGGGAACCCTTGCCTGGCACGCGCGTTCGGCTCGACTCGACCGAGTGCCGGGGGCGCCGATGACTCGTCAGGCCGCGCGGAACCTCAGCGCTGGGCGGGTTCGGCGTTCCAGACCTTGAGGTCGTCGAACGAACCTCCCTTGCCGCCAACACCCAACTCGATCTTCGACTTGGTGGCGTGAGCGATCCCCGATGACTTGAGATAGCCCGCGGGCTTCCCGTCGAGCGTCACGCGCATCTCGTCACCGACCGTCTCGACCACGAGGGTATACCACTTGCCCTGCTCCACCTTCGCCGGGAAGTTGACGACCCGCCCGGCCAGGAGCTTGGCGGCCTCGGCCTTGCGCACTGGGTCTTTCTTCATCTCATAAATATCGTTGCGCATGGTTCCGTCGCGCTCGTCGATCAGCGTGACGCCATTGGGACGGACCTGGGCGCGGCAGATATGGCCGTAATGCGCTCCCTTGTACTGGCGGTCGTCGAACTCGACATCCATCATCGAGGCCCCCTCGAGACGGATGCGGACCTCCACGACGCTGTTTTTCGTCGGGACGTTGAGCCCGTGGACGGCCGCATGGGCGCGAGTCGCGGGCCGCCCTCCTTCGGCGGGGATGTCCTTATCGCGCGTCTGGACCCCCTTGAGGGCCCCTTGCTCGATGGAGAACGTCGGCACGACTTTGTGCCAGGGCTCCTTGGGTGTGTCGCTGGCGAAATCATCCGCGAAGAGCAGTTCCTTCTTCTCGGCGATCGTCTGGGTGGGGACCTGTTTCAGGTCGGCCGCGAGAGTCTGGGAGCCGAGAATCAAGGCGCAGGCCGCGAGAGAATCACGAAGTCGCATGGGGTCGGGCTCGGGTCGTGTTGCGGGGCACCAGGTCCCCCTTGGGCTGGAAGGTCAACGCGTCAATGCGCGGGGGGAGGTTGAACCATCAAATGGTACGGCGTTGCCGCGGCCGACTCAAGCGGCGAACGACAAGGGGGAAAACGCCAAGGTTTCGACCACTCGCCTCTGGCCTCGCGAACCCTGGGGCGGTAATCAAAAGGAAGAAGAAGACTCCCCCCTTCTCTTCTTTGTTTGAACCTCAAGCTCAGTTCCCTCGGTTGCGGAAGGAGTTCTCGGCATGCGCTGGTTGCCTGGTTCCTTTGGCCGTACCCTCCTGGCCTTGTTGGGAGTTTCGGCCCTGGTTGGGGCGGCTCCCTCCTCAAGACCGAACGTACTCCTGGTTTTAACCGATGACCAGCGGGCCGATACCATCCGGGCGCTCGGGAATTCGGAGATCGAGACCCCCGTGCAGGATGCCTTGGTCGACCGAGGCTTTGTGTTCACCAACGCGTATTGCCAGGGGAGCATGATTCCGGCGGTCTGCGCACCGAGCCGGACCATGCTCTTGACCGGGAAATCCCTTTTCCACATCCCCCCGCCGCGTGCCAAGACCTACGACGGTCCCACCCTGGGCGCGACCTTTGGCGCCGAGGGCTACGCGACGCTCTGCGTGTCCAAGCCGGGCAATTCCTTCCAGGCGGGGCATGCGAAATTCTCGAAAGTGGTGCATATCCCTCACGTCGGGAGTGCAACGACAGAGAGATGTGCCGATGCCGCCATTGACTGGGTCAAACAGCAGAAGGCGGACCAACCGGTTTTCGTCTACCTGGCTCCTTCGATGCCGCACGACCCGCGCACCGCGCCGGCCGAGGTCCAGGCGAAGTACAAGCCAGAGGAGATCACCCTTCCTCGCAATTTCATGGCACGACACCCGTTCGACAACGGAGAGCTGGCGGTTCGGGACGAACTGCTCGCGGCGATTCCTCGCTCGCCCGATGAAATGCGCAAACATCTGGCCGAATACTATGCCTGTATCAACGACCTGGACCGGCACGTCGGCCGCGTGATCGAGACGTTCAAGAAGGAAGGACGCTGGGATCGGACGGTCGTGGTGTTCGCAAGCGACCAGGGGCTGGCCGTGGGGGGTCGCCATGGCTTGATGGGGAAGCAAAACCTGTACGAGCATGTGAAACCCCCTCTTATCTTGGCTGGGCCGGGTGTGCCGAAGGGGCGATCGGAGGCGTTGGTTTACCTGTTCGACCTGTACCCGACACTCTGTGAGATGGCCGGCATCGCGATCCCTTCAGAACTGGAGGGGCAAAGCCTGGTCCCCGTTGTGCAAGGCAAGCGGAAGCGCGTGCGCGACGCGTTGTTCCTCGCCTATCGCGACGTTCAGCGCGCGGCCCGAGATGAGCGCTGGAAGATGATCTGGTATCCGAAGGTCGGGCAGATCCAGCTCTTCGACCTGAGCAAAGACCCGGACGAGCTGGTGAACCTGGCGAACGTCCCAGCTCACTCTTCCGAACTCGCCCGCCTCTCAACCCAATTGCGCGACTGGCAACGCGCGGTCGGAGATGCCGTGCCCGCGCCTCCAGCCGCTTCCTCGAAGTGAAACGTGCTGTCTGGGGTATCCCGGCCAATCGCTGGTGAACCGTGAGGCAGAGTCGCCGTTTCACGCGTTCGGATGCCGGAGACGAAGGGTCGAAGGGTGTTGCGTCGAGAGGATTGGCTCGACAGACGCGAGCGAGTCCGACTAAACTCGTTTGGAGAGCGCGTTGGTTTCGCACTTCAAACTTCTCGATCGATCCGGACGGATCCACTCATGCGTCATTCCAGGCGTTCCCGTCCCGTCCGCAAGCTTCGGGTTGGCTTTCGGCGTGGTTTGCGAAAGCTCGATCGGCTTGCCCCCTTGCTCTTGCTCTGGATTCCATCCTGGGGCACCAGCCTGTTGCTTCACGCCGTCGCCCTCTTGACCCTGTCTCTCTACTTCTACGCGCACGCCGGTAAGCCCGAGAATGGGGAGATCCAGGCGGCGATTCCCTCGCAATTGACCGACGACCTGCTCTCCTTGACCGATTCCGACCATGCCGGTGACCCGTTCACCACGCTGCAGTCGGAGGAGATGCCTTCGTTTTCCCTCGAGCCGGTCGCGCCCGACGTACAGACGATTAACCAGCCGAAGCTTCCCCTCTTGACCGAGTTCTCGCCGACGATCGGCGGGCTGGACTTGCCCCCCCTGGTCCCCCGGGAGCTGGGGAGCGGCGTCGGTGGTGGACTGGCGATTCACACCGAGGGACTCACTGCCCCCTTCTCCGGCCGGCAAGGGATGGTCAAGGCCAAGCTCCTTCGGCGCGAGGGGGGGACCGTTCGTTCCGAGAAGGCGGTCGAGGATGGCCTCGACTGGCTGATCCGCCATCAGCAGCTTGACGGTGGCTGGAGCTTGAATTTCCAGGGCCGATGCTCCGGCCAGGGCTGCCCGGGGCAGGCGTCGATGGAGTCGGAGGCCGCGGCAACGGGCCTGGCCTTGCTCCCTCTGCTCGGCGCGGGGCACATCCATACCGCCAAGACGCGCTACCAGTCGAACGTTCGCAAAGGACTCGACTGGCTGGTTGAGCACCAGCAGCCCAACGGCGAGTTGAACATCAGGGAAGTGGGGACCGGCCGGATGTACAGCCACGCCATCGCCACGATGGCCCTGTGCGAGGCCTACGGGATCTCGGGCGAACCAAGGTTGCGCAAGCCCGCGCAGAAAGCCCTCAATTTTATCGTCAGATCACAAAACTCCCAGGACGGCGGCTGGCGCTACGCTCCGTCCCAGGCGGGCGATACCTCGGTCTTCGGCTGGCAGATGTTCGCCTTGCGCAGCGCCAGGCTGGCCGGGCTTCCCATCTCGCGCAACGTCGCCAAGGGGTGCCGGGTCTATCTTGATCTCGCGTCGACCGACGACCGCAAGACCGTGTACGCGTATCAGCCCGGCCGTCCACCCACCCCCGTCATGACGGCCGAAGCGCTTCTGGCTCGCCAGTACCTCGGCTGGCCTCGAGACTATCCCCCGCTAGTCAAGGGGGCCGCCCACGTGGCGGCGGATCTCGAGCAATCCACGGAGCGAAATATCTATTATTGGTACTATGCAACGCAACTCCTACATAACATGGGGAACAAGGACTGGCCCCGTTGGAACCAACGCGTGCGCGAGGGATTGATTGGCATGCAGGTTCAAGGGAAGGGCTGCGATCGAGGGAGTTGGGACCCGCAATCGCCTCAACCGGACCGCTGGGGACGAAGCGCCGGCCGCCTCTTCGTGACCTCGCTCTCGCTGCTCACGCTCGAGGTTTACTATCGCTACCTCCCCTTGTACCAGCCGAGCGATACCGACACGCCCGAGCCCGGTGCGAAGCCCGAACCCGAACCCGAGAAGACTCCCCTTGCCCAACCGGTGACTCCCGCCGAATCTTCAACGTAAAGTTGAAGTGTGATTGCGTTGGTGTTTTTGTGTGTATGAATGTGTGGTGCTCCTGATGTAGATGTAGGGTGTGTCCAGCGTCAGCGCAGACGCACCAACACGCCGACCTGGTCACGCGCACGATCGCCAATTTCTCGTACCCGGCGCCCGCGCGGATGCACAACGATTTGCTCAGGCTTTTCGAATTTCGTATTCCCGGGAGCGCGGGCGTGCCGCCCGCAATTGGGAAATGCGAAGGGCGGGCAGGATGCTACTCCTCCAGAAAAGATTCCTTCGCTGGGGGCGCGGGCGTGCCGCCCGCAATTGGAGTTGAAACGCGCGACGTTGGTAAGATAGATCGCGCTCATTTAATTCGTATGTTTTGTAATGAAAATTCGTAAGTGAGTGGTGCGTCCGAGCTGACGCTGGACACACCCTACGAATCGGCTGGCTTGTCAAGTTACAGTTCGTGAACCGGTGTGTTTAACGGGGGGTAATCCTTGGGATTGTGCCGCGGTCAGCGATTTTTGGGAGTGGTTCGGCGAGGACGGGTGGAGTCTGTCGGTGTTCCGCGATTCGAGGCGATAGCATCTCATTAAGGACGTTCCGTGGTCCCTTCTTACCCGCCGCGATTTCCTCGAAACTTGAGCGAAGTTTACCTGGAAACGAGCATTCGAGAGGAGTCTGCGATCGATTGTTAGATTCGGATTATTTGTGACTGGATACGAACCTTATGGATTTGACTTGCGTTAAAGTGAGGTCAACTATTGCGTAACTTTTTCTGGTGGTGGTTTTAGCATAAGGATAGACGCATGGAGTCTTCCTCGCGACGAAGCGGGCGATTGAGTCTGGCCGAGGCGGCGGGCACCCGGAAGCGACGGAGCAAACAAGCTTGCTCACCCCGGACGGAAGAACTCGAAGCGCGGCTTAATTTGTCCTCCTTGGTCCTGGGTTCCTCACCAGGAAGCCTCCCGACCGTTAAAGTTCTGGACAGCAGTGGAGCGGTGGAACACTCATTCTTGGCGTTCGGTCCCTCGTATCGAGGTGGAGTACGCGTGGCCCAGGGGGATGTGACGGGCGATGGAGTCGCCGAGATCATCGCGGGTCGAGCCAGTGGGATCGCCGAAATCAAGGTTTTCGATGGTGTGACGTTTCAGCAAATTAAATCATTTAAGGCTTTTGGGCCAGCGTATCGAGGGGGAGTTGAGCTAGGTTTTGGGTATTTCGGGTCGAAGACGGGCGATCTCGTCGTGGGCATGGCGAGTGGTGGTTCGTCGGTCAAGGTCTTCGATGGCGAGACCTTCGCGGCGAAGCAGAGCTTTCGGGCCTTTGGGCCGGGAACCCGCGGGGTTCGCGTCGCGGTGGCCAATCTCGATAACGATCCCGACGCGGAGATCGTTACGGGAGCGGGGCGTGGTGGAGCTCCGCTCGTCAGAGGGTTCGACCCAGCTAACGGGGAGAAGCTGTACGAGTTCGCCGTGGGCCGGCCGGGGGACCGCAGCGGTGTGGAACTGACAGCAGGCGACTTCAACGGGAACAACGTGACCGACTTGGCGGCCTCCACCGACGCGCGGGGCGTCAGTACGGTGAGTGTCTGGACGCGCGGAACGAATGGTCCTGAACGTGTCAGCCAGTTTCAGCCCTTTGGCCAGCAGGTCTCGCGTGGGATCGAGCTCGGAACGATGCAGTCGACTCGGTCCGGCTCGGACCTGATCGGCGTCTCGGCCAACCTCGCGAGACGAGCCCGTTCGGGACCTTCCGTCGTGACGGCCCAGGCCTACAAGGGATTAAGCCTGTTCGACCAGCAAGGACAGGCGGCCGGCACGGCCGCGACCGAGGGGTTGGGCCAGAACGAAGTGGACCTCTCCTCGGGAGCCAACGTCGCGGGCCAGAGCGTTCCGATTGCTCCCTCCGACTGGGTGCATGCCATCGACTATGCCCCAACATGGCCCTACTGGAGCATCTCGAAACCGGTCATCACGGTCACGAAGCTCATCGACTCCAAGACGATCGAGTTCACCTACCAGCCCACCACGATGCCTTGGACCACCGACCTTTTCGTGGGCTCCCATCTCTATGATCTGAATACCCAATATTATTTTGGTCAGTCGACGATCAAGACGATTACCGGTAACGCGGCCAATGGTGGAGCTGTCTCCCCGACCAACACCTTGGTCATCACCGGCCCCGACCAGTTCCAGCCCTCGGTGGTCGGACACCAGATCGTGATCGCGAACGACCAACTCAGCGATTCCGACTTCTTCAACTCGGCCTTCAAGCCGCTCTGGCAGACCCCACGATACCAGGCCGATGGGGGGACCAAGCTGAACGACCTCCAGGTGATGCAACGGCTGGGCGTGGCGAGCGACTCGGGGAGTGGATCCACCGTGATCCGGCTCTACGACTGGAACGGAGAGCGAGGTTTCTCGGGTCCAACCACGGGCACCTCGGAGCACCTCGAGTTCCTCAATGCCGCCCAGCAGGCCGGCCTGAAGGTGATCGTGCCGGTCTCCAACTTCTTCCTGGGGGACAAGGACGCCTGGAATGGGGCTGCGCCCGATGGGCAGTATGACTCCACCAATGGCATCCCCCAGGCCATTCGCGACGCCCTCGACTACTTCATCAAGAGCGTCTCCGCCGATGGCAAGGGAGGAGGCGGCTTGCACCCCGCGATCGCTGGGTTCTCGGTCGGCAACGAGATCGAGCTGAATAGCAATGCTTTCGCCCAGGGCAATATGACCAAGCTCGCCCAGCGCACGCTCTGGTGGGTGGTCAATATTCAGAGCCGGCTCGAGAGCCTCGGATGGGTTAACGCGAATAACCAGAACCAGATCCGGTTCACCAGCCCCGTCTCGAACGCCGACGACGACAGCTCGAACCCCGCTCAGAAATCCTGGTTCCAGATTTTCCGGCATGGAGCCAAGTCGGGTGACCTGATGCCGAGCGGCCCCGCCGCGGGGACGCGGTTCGACGCTGACGTACCAGGCCTGGAAGCCCTCAAGGGGGCCGACTGGTACAAGACCTGGTTCTACAACTCGTACCAGACCTCGAAGACGGGAGAAGGGCTCACCGACCTGCTCGACCGCTACAACGCTCCAAGAGGCACCGGCGACTGGCATAACCAATGGCCCGGCGAAGCCTTCCCAGTCCCCCTCGTCCTGACCGAGCTCGACTATAGCATCGCGGAGGCCGGGTCCGAAGGGGCGTACTTCAACACCTTCGCCAACGACCAGGTCCAGGTGGCCGAGAATTTCCTCCGGGGTGAGGCAGTCCTGGGGGGGCGAACGATCGACAACCAGTCCTTCGCCGGCTACGCCCTCTTCGAGTTCAACCAGGAACCGCACAAGACCCTCAACACATCGCCCGACTCCGAACAGACGCGCGGAATGCTCAAATACTATCAGGACCGGGATGTTCAGCACTGGCGGACTCCCCAGGCCCCCATCAGCCGCCCAACCACCCCGTTGACCACTCGGCCCAAGGGTCAGACCTTCGCTCCCTTTGAGTACCCCGTCTACCCGCTCTACTCCATCACCTCCGACGCGGGCGAGTCGCTCATCGATAAGATCCAAGGCATCGTGCGTGCCCCCCGTAAAAAGTAAACGGCTGGCGGATCCTCCTCACGCATTGAGATAATCAACCACGAGCCGCCGGCAAGTCCCCCCCTTGCCGGCGGCTTCTTCCTCTTTCTTTCTTCTTCCTCGCCTTCGAAAAGGAGAAAGCCCGGCACGAGGCTGAAGACTCCTCGCGCCGGGCGTTGGGTTGTGTTAATCCGCTCGAATCAAATCGAATCGAACCGAATCTCAACCGATCAATCAATAGGAATCGGAGCTGATCACTTCGTTGCCGGACTTGGTGGCGAGGGCGCACCAGGTGAGTGGGCTGATGGAATCCTTGATGAACTTCACGGAGCCATCGAGGAGCCCGATATTGACTCCCCCCGAGTGATACGAGCTGGCGCCGATGAGCGTTGCGTGCTTGGCGTTACCGTTGGGGTTACCCGCGAGGTTGCTCCACTGGCACGCCTTCTGGTTCGGGGTCATGATGTGGCTATAGCCGCCACCTACTCCGCACTCGTAAAAGAGCCAGGAGTACCCCTTGGTGGTCATGGTGACGGTGGTTGATTGACCGCATGCGGTTTTCAACTGTGTCACGGCGTCGACCAGCGTGGTTGTGATGGCTGGGGAGAGGGGGTTGGTCCAACTGATCGACTGGTTGAGGTTGTAGACCTGCCACTTGGGGTTGTTCACGGAACTGTTCTGCCCCTTGGTCCACTCGCTGAAGATCGCCGTGTTGGAAGTGCCATCGACGATGCTAGCCAGTTTGACCGGGGCCCCCAGCGCCGACCCGAGACTGTAGGCCGGCCCATCGAACTGGCCGCCGGTAAACGACATGCTCGTGCCGATGTTGTTACCGTAATTGGTCTCGGCGAAGGTTCGAGTTCTCGTGGGATCGGCGGAGATGACCCGATTGCTCGTCCCCGCGTCGGACGGGCAGAGGAACGCCGCGACCTTGGTCGACGTCGCCGTGAGGTTGATCGCGTTATTGTACGCGGCCAGGAAATTCATGGCGTTGTAGACTTGCGTCTGCTCGAGAAAGGGCATGATATGCCCCTTCATGGAGAAGTCGTTGCCCACCGCCGAGACGCCATAGGTGCAGGTGGACGGAAGAATACCGTGTGAACTTTCGTAGTTCATCACGGCCAGACCAAGTTGCTTCAGGTTATTGACGCATTGAGACCGCCGAGCTGCCTCTCGGGCCGCCTGGACGGCCGGCAAGAGGAGGGCGATCAGAACCGCGATGATGGCGATAACGACGAGCAATTCAATCAGAGTGAATCCACGTTTCCGCATGAAGAGGGTCCTGTTACCAAGGTATGGACGGATGATTGCGGAGGACTCGTTTGTGTCGTTCAGGGGGCTTTTTGGCCGCTTGCGGGGGCGCGTCCGCTTGATTCCTTGCTGTTCTGTTGGGCCTTCAACTCATCGTCAAGGTTCTGCTGCTGAATTTCAGCGGATGGTTTGGCATCCTCTCCACCGCAACCCACAACTCCCAAAGCCGCGGCGAATCCCAGAACAATCGGCGTGAACCACCTACGCATGAATCTGTGACCTCGATTGGGAAGAAAGATGGATAGGTCTTGAAGATCGGGCTCCAATTACGATTTAATGATCTGTCAATTGAAACCGCCACCAGTGGTCGAACTTAGCGCGCGGTCGATACCATGTCAAGGGCCGATCCTCCTGTTCTTTTCGGACTAGGCGTTTAGGGTTCAAGAGCAATTTTACAAACCAAATTCATGGAGACGCCTCGGAAACGATTGCAATGGCGTGATTAATAGGATGTGCAAACCTGATAATATTTTGCAACTAAAAAATAGTAAAGTTTAATCTTCTTTTGGGGGAAAAATCAATTACGCTTGGAAATCAAGATAATTCGGTTCAAGAAGATGGTGTCTTTTGGTTGGATTTCCCCCGCTGGAACGGAAGCTGGTTTGCTTGATGCTAATTAAGCCGTCGCCCCCTTTTTGCGGATTCGAACCTAGGATGAGCGTGGTCAAGGTGTTCTGTGCGCTCGAGCGGTAGGGGCGTTGGCGGTGGATAAAACGGGCCCAGGAGCGTTGTTCGCCATGCCTGTGCATGGTTAAATTGACACTCCCACCCCTGAAGGGTGTGGGATTCTCAGTTCAACGAGGACTGCTCTCAAAGCGAGAGTCTGACACCCTCTCCCTGGGCGTTCAGAAACCGAAGTTTCCACGTTCGGGCGTGC
>Ga0182745_1001035_pt1 | contig 27777 bp, 27 predicted proteins | sample eDN3rd30CKraftBY_FD_128523 | JGI IMG/M metagenome (GOLD analysis project Ga0182745, IMG submission 128523) | Enriched backyard soil microbial communities from Emeryville, California, USA - eDNA 3rd pass 30_C Kraft BY (version 2) (version 2) | ecosystem: Environmental > Terrestrial > Soil >... | reverse complement strand
CGTCACGACGTCGCCGGGCCCCACGTTGGCCAGCAGCCCGATGGCGGCGAGCGCCAGCTGCCGCCCCTGCAGCGCCTCCGCCTTGCGGGCCTCCACCAGCTGCCGGAAGAAGCGCACCTTGTACGTGTCCACGGTGGACACCTGGGGCGAGTCCTCCTTCAGCAGCCGTTCGATGCGCTGGGCGGCGTCCTCGAGCCGCTTCGACACCTCTTCAATCTGCTGGAGCCCGTTCCGCGCGAGCTGGTAGCCGAAGTACGCCTGCGCGGCCTGGAAGCCGACCTCGTTGCGCACGCGCTCACGCAGCGCGGCCCCCAGCACCGGCCCCTGCGCGCCCGCCTTCTCCAGCGCCGTCAGCTTGCCGAACGTGTACAGCGGCAGCACGGCGTTGCCGGTGGAGAACACCGTCACGCCGACGCGGCCGAAGTTCAGGTCTCCCTCGTAGGAGGCCTCCGTCGTCGGCGGCCCCCCCAGGCCGTTGTTGCGGGCCTCGGGGATGGGGCCGCCCGCCCCCACCGTGATCTCGAACTTGGGGAACCACGCCCACCGCGCCTGCTGGTAGAGCGCCTGGAACTTGCGCAGCTCCGCGCTCGCCTCCTCCACCCGGGAGTCGGACTCGCGCGCCCGCGCCACCAACTGCGCCAGGGTGAGCGGCGCGCGGCGCGCGGGCTTCTCCTCGGAGTCGGCCGCCTCGGGCACCTCCTCCTTCACCCGCTCCGCCTCGGCGGCCGGCTCCTGGGCGGGCGCGGGTGAGACGGCCTGGCCACCGCCTGGGGCGGCCTCCGGCGTCTGCTCGATCGAGCTGGGAGCGACGGTCGGCGGACTCGGTGGCAGATCCGGCCCGCCGGTGCCCACGCGAGGCGTGGGGCGCACCGCGCCCGGTGTGCCCGTCCCCGGGGCGGCCGTGGGGACATCAGAGCCCGGTGTCCCCAGGTCCGTCGGCGCCGGGGCGGACGGCTCGCCGGGCGTGGGCACGGAAGGTCCGGGCGCAGTCCCGGCCCCGGTGGACGGACTGCTCCCCGTCCCCACGGAGCCAGGGGTGAGCTGGGCTCCGGCAACCCCCGCCGCGAGCACCAGCGCCATTGTCACGCCATGATCCAGGTGTCTGCGCATCGACCCGCCTTGAGGCGCTCCCCATAGCCGAGAACCCATCGGCGGCGCAGCATGTCCGTTCAGCGACGGGCCGTCACCGGTGTTGTTCGTCCCATTTCCAGCGTCCGCCGCCTCCGCGCCGTCCGAGCGGAGGGCCCGGCGGCCCCGCGCTGTCGTGGAACCCGTGACACTCGCGCGCGAAAAGGAGTTGGTAGGACGTGACGCATGCAGCAGATTGCGGCTCCTGTTCCCGAGATAGAGGATCCCCACACATGCCCAATACCGATCGCGTCAAGCAGATCCTGTCGTGGTACCCGTCCGACAACCCCGGCACGCTGACCAACCTCGCCCGGTTGCTGAACACCGGTACGCTCGCCGGCACGGGAAAGCTCGTCATCCTCCCGGTGGACCAGGGCTTCGAGCACGGCCCGGCCCGCTCCTTCGGGCCGAACCCCGCGGGATATGACCCCGACTACCACATCAAGCTGGCCATCGAGTCCGGCTGCAACGCCTACGCGGCGCCCCTGGGCTTCCTGGAGGCCGTCGCTGGCAGGTACGCGGGTGAGATTCCCCTCATCCTCAAGGTCAACAACTCCGACAGCCTGGCGAAGGTGCCCAACCCCCTCTCCGCGGTGACGAGCACCGTGAAGGACGCCGTCCGCCTGGGCTGCACCGCCGTGGGCTACACCATCTACCCGGGCTCCGGCGCGCGCAACGAGCAGTACGAGGCGCTCCGGGAAATCATCGCCGAGGCCAAGTGCTACGGCCTGCCCACCGTCCTCTGGGCCTACCCCCGCGGGAACCTGTCCAAGGAGGGTGAGACGGGCATCGACGTGGTGGCGTACGCGGCGCAGATCGCCGCCCAGCTCGGCGCCCACATCATCAAGGTGAAGCCGCCGCAGGACCACATCGAGCAGGCCGAGGCGAAGAAGGCCTTCGAGAAGGCCGGCATCACCACCAAGACGATGGCGGACCGCGTGCGCGAGGTCGTCCGCTCCGCCTTCAACGGCAAGCGCATCGTCATCTTCTCCGGCGGCGAGGCCAAGGGCACCGACGCGCTCCTGGAGGAGATCAAGCAGATCAACGCCGGCGGCGGCTTCGGCTCCATCATGGGCCGCAACGCCTTCCAGCGTCCGCACGAGGAGTCCATCAAGCTCCTCAAGGACGTGATGGCCATCTTCGCCGGCAAGGCGGCGTAGCCACCCGGCGCCCCTCGAAGTCCGCAGGCCCGTCAGCCCCCCGCTGGCGGGCCTTTTTCGTGCGCGGCGCGCGAACCTCGGGTGCCGGAAAACAAAAAGGCCCGCCAGAGAAATCTGGCGGGCCTTTCATTTCAGAGTGGAGCTAACCGGGATCGAACCGGTGACCTCTTGAATGCCATTCAAGCGCTCTCCCAGCTGAGCTATAGCCCCTTCTTTGCTGCTGAGCCGCTGTGGGGAGCGGCCCGACCGACGAAGTGGGTGCCTTCTACCGCTTCTTCGCTCCAGGCACCAGAACTGTTTGAGGCCTCTGTGCGTTTTTTTGCTCCTTCAACCGCGCGGCCACCGCCTCCCCTTCCTGAAGGATGTCGGTGAGCTCGCGCGCGTGGACCTCGGCCGCCTGCTCCGCGGCCTCGACGGCCTTGAGCGCCGCCGCGAATCCCGAGGGCAGCTCCAGCCGGCCCTTCTGCACCTGACGCCAGACGGCCTCGCCCAGCTCCTTGAGCGCCTTCTCCTTTTGATCCTTCAGCACGGTGGTCCTGGCATTCGCCCGGGCCAGGTCCGTGTTGCGCTCCACGGCCTCGCGGAGCTGGGCCAGCCGGGCCTCGGCTGCCTGGAAGGCTTCCTTGATCTGATTCACCACCTCGGACTGCTTCGAGTCGGCCGCCAAGTCAGTCACACTCCTTGAGGAATCAACGATTGCGTAGCGTGCGCTCTCGGAGCCTGTCAACCCGGCCCCGCCCCCGTCCTCCGCAGCCGGGCCGCGAAGAAACCTCCGCCCGGGACCTGGGGAGGCAGCGCCTTGAGGTACGGCCCCTGCGCGGCCAGCGCGGCACGCTCCGCGCCGAGTACGTCCGCGACAGGCTCCAGCGTGAAGTCCGGATGCTTCGCGAGGAACTCCTCGACCACCGCCTCGCCCTCCTCGGGCATCACCGAGCAGGTGGCATAGACGATGAGCGCGCCCGGCTTCGCCTGGCGTGAAACCGCGTCGAGTAGCTCCGTCTGCGTGGCCTGGTAGCGGGCGATCTCCTGCGCCGTGAGCTTCCACTTCTGATCCGGCTCACGGGCCAGCGACCCCGTCCCGCTGCACGGCGCATCCACGAGGAGGACATCCGCGTCGGACAGCGGCAGCGGCTGGGGGAAGGCCACCTGCCGCAGGGAGAAGTGGCGCACGCGCTCGCGCGCCTCCGCCAGCCGCCGCCGGGAGCGGTCCCCGGCCAGCACCTTGCCCGTGGGCCCGACGAAGTCCGCCAGCGCCAGCGTCTTGCCACCCGCGCCCGCGCACACGTCCGCCACGGTGAAGCCCGCCAGCGAGCCCCCTGGTGGCCGGCACATCTCCGAGATGAGCTGGCTGCCCACGTCCTGCACCTGGAGCCGGCCGCTCTTCATGACGCGCGTCTCGAAGATGCGGCGGCTGGAATCCGTCACCCGCACCGCGTCCGGGGCCGCGGCCACCGGCTCGGCATTGACACCCTCCTCCTTCAGCGCCGCGAGCACCGCGTCCCGCGTCCCCGGGGGCCGCACGCGGAAGTGCAGCGACGGCTCCTCGTCGAGCGACGCCAGCAGCCCCTCCAGCACGTCGGCCGGGTACACCTGCGACAGGCGCTGCACCAGCCAGTTGGGGAAGGAGTAGCGCACGGCCAGCCGCTCGGCCTGGGACTCCGGGAGTGGCGCCTCCGGCAGCGGCAGCTCCACCACGCGCTGGAGCAGGTCGTCCTTGATGGTGCGCGGACGCACCGGCCCCGGCAGGCGCACCTCGGGCCCGATTCGCTGCCAGCCCTCACCACAGAAGATGCGGCGCCAGAGGGCATAGCGGACCAGCGCCTGATCCTCGGTCAGCCCCACCTTGCCCATGGTGTGGCCCAGCAGCCGGGCCGCCAGGTCCAGCAGGCGCTGGTGGCGGGACAGCTCGCGGACGGCCATGGCGGTGAAGCGCCGCTCCTGCCCGCCCAGTCCCTGGGCCTCGCGCAGGGCGTTGGCGAGCGCGGCCTTCAGGGGTTCGCCGCGGAGCACCGCGACGTGTGCCTCGATCGCCGCCGTCGCGCCACGCCGGGATGGACGACCCAGGCGCTCCGGGTCCACGGGTGCTACGGGCCAGACGGAATCCACGTGCCTCAGCCCTGCCCTTTCAGTCCCATGGTGACGGCCAGTCCACCCGCGGCGCTGCGCACCTGGGGCGCCTGCCCGGCCCCCAGGAAGAAGTACCCGGGTGCGGGGTGCGACACGCCGTCCACCTCGAGCGCGCCCTCGACCACCCACACCCCTGCACCACCGGCCGCGGCGTGAAACGTCCAGGGGAAATCACCGCCGGGCGCCACGGACACCCAGGTGGCCTCCGGCACGGACGCAGGCGCCACCCGCACGCCGGGGGCCTCGGGCGCCCAGGCCTCCTCCGCCGGCCGCGGATCTTGGAGGGCCCGCCGCTCCACCTCCCGACGCAGTGAGAGGAAGCGCTCCACCAGGGCGACGATGTCGTCAATCTGGAAGGGCTTGAGGAGGATGGCGTCCGCCACCTGGGGCTGGAGCGCCTGGACGACCTCGTCCGACGTCGCCGCGCTGACCATGGCCACCGCCTGCTGGTGCTTTCGGGCGGCCTCCACGACGTTGCGCCCTCCCAGCTCGCCACCCGCGATGCGCAGGTCGGTGATGACCAGGGCGAAGCGCTCGGCCTCGATGGCCGCGACGGCCTCCTCCGCGGTACTGACCGCATGGACCTCCACCAGCTCGGAGATGAGCTCGCCCATGCCTTCCCGAAGGCTTGCGTCGTCCTCGACCAGCAACACCCTCATTATCGGGGAACCTCCGCCGCCCCTACCTGCTGGAGCCTGTCCTCATCATCAGGACCGGGCGCTTCCAGCGGAAGACCACCTCGCCGGTCCTGCCCTTCGGATGATGGCCCTCCCCGGACTCGAACCGGGACGCGGGGTCAGCCGCAGCGGATTTTGAGTCCGCCTCGTCTACCAATTTCGACAGAGGGCCCCCTGCTGTCGCGACGGGCAGACGTATACCGCGAGTTGCTACCAAGTGCATCCGAAGATTGCGGTGCCGCACGCACATCGCTAAGAGGGGCCCCCCATGTACAACCTTCTCATCTCCCTCGGTGTGGGAATCGCCGTCGCGCTCCTCGTGAAGGTGGCCGGCTTCTCCATCTGGGCCGGGCTCGTCCCCGGAATCCTGGCCCTCGTCGGTGCCTACATCGTGCTCGCCCGCCGGGTGGCCAGCCGGGTCCAGGCCCTGATGACGGTGGTCCAGAAGGACCTCCAGTCCCAGCCCACCAGCCAGAAGGACGCCCAGGCGCGCGTGGACCGGGCGGTGAAGACCCTGGAGCAGGGGCTCGTCTACGACAAGTGGCAGTTCCTGGTCGGCCCCGAGCTTCACTCCCAGATTGGGATGCTGAAGTACATGGTGAAGGACCATGAAGGCGCCCGGACGGCCTTCGACAAGGGCAGCTCCCGCAACTACATGGCCAAGGCCATGGAGGGCGCCCTGTACTTCCAGCGCAAGGACTTCGACGCCATGAAGAAGGCGTTCGAGGCCGCCGCCAAGAGCGGGAAGAAGGAGTCCATCGTCTGGGCGGCCTATGCCTGGTGTCTGCTCCAGAACAAGGACAAGGATGGCGCCCTCCGCGTGCTGGCCCGGGGCGTGGAGCAGAACCCCAAGGACGAGAAGCTCAAGGGCAGCCTCGCCCAGCTGCAGAACGACAAGCGGCTGAAGATGAAGCCCTACGAGCCCATGTGGTGGCAGTTTGGCCTGGAGGCACCGCCGCCGGTCATGCCGCCCATGGGTGGCCGCCGCATGCAGTTCAGCACCCGACGCTAATCCCCGGTCGCGCGGCCCCCAGCGTCGGCCCGCGCACGGGAATATCTACCGCTCCGCCCCTCGGCGCGCTGCAACGTCTTCCGACCCTGTACAACAGGGCGACGCAGAGGGTGCGCAACCGCCCGGAAACACTCTGACTGCCCTTCCCCACCGGAGGGCATGCTGCTTGCTCCTTTCTCGTGCGCGCGGCGGACGGGGAGAGGCCCCGTCACGCGCAGCCTGACAGGCTTGGCAGCCGGAGGTCTCGGGTGAAGGTTGTGGGCATTGGGGTGTGCTTGCAGGACCGGGCGGCGGCGGATGCGCGTGGGGCGCAAGGGCGTTGGGAGCACACGGAAGGGCGTGGCACCCGAGACTTTCGGCCTGTCATTTCGCAGCAGCCGAGCGAAGCGGAGTGGTGCATGGAACGGCGCGGCCGGACCTCTGGGCGGTCCCTTCTCCTCATCATCGAGGATGACACAGGGGTCCGCGAGAGCCTCGTGGACCTGCTCGCCGCCCGCTTCGACGTGCTCGCGGCACCGGATTCAGATGTCGGCCTGGAGCTGGCGCGCGAGCACCACCCGGACCTCATCCTCCTCGACCGCTTCCTCCCTGGCGGGGACGGGCTCGCGGTGCTGGAGCTGCTCCAGCGCGAGTCCCGCACGGAGGCCGTGCCCGTCATCTTCCTGACGGGCGACGCGGACGAAGCCACGCTGGAGCGCTGCCTGGAGATGGGCGCGGTGGACTTCATCCACAAGCCCGCCAGCGCGCGGGAGCTGCTGGCGCGCATCGACCGGGCGCTGCGCCAGAGCGAGCAGCAGCGCCGGCTCCAGGTCCTCGCGCAGACGGACGGCCTCACCGGGTTGGCCAACTACCGGGCGCTGACGATCCGGCTGGAAGAGGAGTTCCGCCGTGCCCAGCGCTACGAGTACCCGCTGAGCGTCGTCATCATCGACCTGGACCACCTCAAGGCCATCAACGACGGCATGGGCCATGACGTGGGCAACCGGGCCATCCTGGCGCTGGCGGCCCAGCTGAAGAACGAGCTGCGCGAGTCCGACTTCGCGGCCCGCTTCGGCGGAGACGAGTTCGTCGCGCTGCTGCCGCACCAGACCTCGGTGGAAGCGGCCGTCTTCGCCGAGCGCATCCGCGCCGGGCTGCGCGCCGTCGGCGTGCAGAAGAGCGATGGCCGCCCCGCCCCCTTCGGCCTGAGCGTGAGCGTGGGCATCGCCGACCATACCTTCGAAGGGCCAAGGGAGGACACGCAGTCGCTGATGAAGGCGGCGGACGCGGCCCTCTACGAAGCGAAGCGCGCGGGACGGGATCGGGTGGTCGTGTTCGGCCGCCCCGCGAGTTCCCCTCCCGCGCAGCGACACTGAACAGGGCACGGCGAGGCAGGGAACGGCGGGGCATCAGCGAGGGCGCGGAATGATGCTGGGCAACAGACTGGCGACAGGTTCGAGAGTAGCGGTGGTGGGAGGCGGCATTGCCGGAGCAGGGCTTGCCGCCTCGCTCCTTTTCAACGGACGCGCGCGAGGCCTCGCGCTGGACGTCCGCGTGTACTCAGGCGGGGAAGCGAGGCGCACCGCCCCGCCGGCCGTGCTGACGCCGGAGTGCCGCTCCCGTCTGGCCGCGCTGGGCTGCCGCATCCCCGCGGAGTGGCGCACCCACGAGCTGCGCGGCGTGGAGATCATCGCCGAAGGACGCCGCGAGCTGCTGTCCTCACCGCCCGGCGGCCTGTGGGTGGTGGACGGCTGGCCCCAGGGAATGGGCGGGCTGGAGCAGGTGCGGGACGTGCTCGCCACCTCCGCCAGCGCGCAGGGCGCCCGCTTTCTCCCCCGCCGCGTGGAGCGTGTGGAGCGTCAGGCGCCCGCGCCGGACGCCCCCGCTTCCGTGCGCGGCTGCGGCTCGCTGGTGGTACGCGCTCAGGGCAGCGGTGACCGCTTCCACGCGGTGGCGCTGGCCTCGGGCGCGGGGCCGCTCATGGGGGACGCCTTCTTCAGGGGCTTCCGGCCCGCCCCCACCGTCGCGGCGGTCCAAGCGAGGCTGCGCCACGCCATGCCCCGGCTGGAGCTGGCCCCGGTGGCCCGGCTCTGGATTGCGCCCCTCCCCTCCGTGGACGCCCTGTTCCTGCTGCCCGGCGCCAGCTCCGTATATGCGCTGGCCTTCGGGCCGGCCGTGACGCCCGCGGACCTGTGCCAGGCGCTGATGATGGCGGCACGCGATGGGCTGGTGGAGGAAGGCTTCGAGCTGAGCGCGCTGGAGACCACGCGCCTGCCCTATGGCCCCGGACGGACATTGGTCGCCCCGGGGCAGCTCGCGGTGGGCCCCGCGGCCTTCGGCCACCCGCTCCAGGTGGGGCTGTCGGAGACGCTGGCCTCGTGCAGCCGCGCCGCGGTGGCGCTGCTCGATGGCGGCCTGGAGGCCGGGACGCTGGAGCGCCGCTACGTGCGCGAGGGCCTGGGCGAGTTGCTGGAAGACGCGGCCGTCGGCGCCCGCGCCATCCCCTGGCTGCGCCGGGCGGGCCCCCGGGCCCCCGGCGCCTTCGCCAGGGCCCGGTCGCGGCGAACGCTGGGGGGCTGCCTCGGCGGCGGCGTCCTGGGCTTGAACGCCCCCACGCCCATGGCGCTCCTGGGCGCCGCGCGGTGGGCCGGCCTGCGGGAGCTGCTGGGCACCTGGCTCCGCACCACCATGGAGCCCGTGCCCACGCTGGTCCCCGAGCTGGAGCCGGACCTGTACTACGTGGTGGATGACGACCCGGACGCCCGCGACGCGCTGACGGCGCTGCTGGAGAGCACGGGCGCGAAGGTGGTGTCCTTCGCCGACGAGCTCGCCCTCTTCTGCGCCGTCGCCCGGCGGCAGCCCACCGCCATCCTCCTGGACGTGGTGCTGCATTGGGTGGATGGCCTGCGGCTGGCCGAAGGCCTGAAGCAGCACCCCCTGACCCGGGGGACCCGCGTGCTCGTGATGAGCGGGCTCAACCGGCCCCATGTCCGGCAGCGCGCCCTGGATGCCGGGGCGGAGGCCTTCCTGCCCAAGCCCGTGGACCCGGAACGGCTGCTGCGGCTCCTCACCGGGCGCGTCCCCCGGTCCTCCGAGGTGGCCTCCACTTCCACGACGCCGCCCTCTGGCGACGCGCGGGAATCGGCCGCAGACCGCTACGCATCCTGATTGATGGAGGGGATGGGCCACCGCGGCGCCTGGAGCGTCGGGCCGCCGCGGCGTCGCCGGACATCCGCGTCTTGGTGATTGGCGCGGAGGATCTCGCAGATGCGCTCCGGCGGCAGGCCGTTATCGTCGCGGCCGGGCCGGTCCTCGATCCCCGCGCCATTCACCTCGAGGACGAATAGCGGGGTGTCGAGGCGGTCGTAGGACGTCTGGGCCCGGAAGCGGACCGAGGCAAGCGCCACCGCACGCCGGAAGCGCGGCGCGGGCGCCTGCCAGCCAATTACCTCGGGATGGAGGCGGGCGTCGTCGGCCCGCCAGAGCGAAGCACGCGCCGCACGGTGAGCGCCCCCGCCATCAGCGCGATGCCGCGGAAGAAGATGCTGATTCCCACGAGCGTGCCCACCAGCCACACGGCGGAGATGGGCCACTGCCTCATGACGATGATGCCCAGGACGATGGACACGACACCGTAGAGGAAGTCCCAGCCCCACCGGGGATAGCGGTCCATCACCGAGGTGATCGCGTGGAAGAGCCCGCTGGCGAAGAAGTAGCCCGCCAGCAGCAGTGTCATCGCGCCCAGGCCTGCGGCCGGGTAGACGAGGACGAAGAGGCCGACGACGATGGAGAGGATACCGCTGAGCAGATACAGCCAGAACGGTCCGCCTGACTTGCGCGTGCGGAAGGCGGAGATGATCTCCATGATGCCTGCCCCGGCCAGGAAGGCACCAAACAGGATGGCCGTCACCAGGCTCGTGAAGAAGGCGGCTCCCAGTGCGACGATGCCCAGGATCGTCATCAGGAGCCCCAGGATGAAGGGGCCGCCCCAGGCCGCTGAGTTCACCCGCGGCGTCACGTCAGGGGTCAGGATTTCCGGTCTGCGTTCATCGGAGATGGCCATGGCGACTGCTCCCGAAGAGTGAGCACCACGGAGGCCAGGCCCCCTCACGCCATGTCCACCCAAGGTGGGCGCAGCCGAGGCCTGGCACATCCACCCTCGAAGATGGCCCCTAGGACGAGGCGCGACAACGCCCGCCCCCCGCTCCGTCCCTCGTCCGCCCCACCCCAGCTCGGGGGGGGCGCGGGTCAAGCGGGCGGCGTGGCTTCCCACGCGAGCGCGTCTTCATAGGGCGGCGACAGGAAGACGGCGCCGGGCTCCTTGCGGAACCACGTCAACTGACGCTTGGCGTACCGGCGCGTCTCCTGCGCGGTGTCGTGGATGGCCGCGTCCTCGGTCATCCGGCCTTCCACGACGGCGCGCGCCTGCACGTAGCCCACGCTGCGCATGGGCGCCGCGTCCGCGTAGCCCCGCGCCAGCAAAGTCCGCGTCTCCTCCACGAGCCCGTGCGCGAACAACGCCCGCGTCCGCGCGTTGATGAGGCGATACAGCTCCTCCCGTGGCGGAGACAGGACGAAGAGCCGGAAGGGATACCGGTCCGGAGCGAAGGCGTGGGCCCGGCGGAACTCCGACGCGGGGACGCCCGTCTGGGCGTGGATCTCCAGCGCGCGGATGACGCGCACCATGTCTTGCGGAGGCAGCTTCGCCGCCGTCTCCGGGTCCACCTCCGCCAGCTTCCGGTGGACCGCCTCGCGTCCCTCTGTCGCCGCGAGCGCCTCCAGCGACTCCCGCAACGCGGGCAGCGCCCCGGGCGCCTCGAGCACTCCATGTAGAAGCACCCGCAGGTAGAGCCCCGTGCCACCGACGACGAAGACAGGCCGGCCGCGCGCGGCAATCTCCGCGATGATGACGTCCGCGCGCCGCTGATATTCGACGGCGGAGAACGGCTCCATTGGGTCCACGGCGGACACCAGATGGTGTGGGACGGCCGCCAGTTCCTCCGGGGACGGCTTCGCCGTCCCGATATCGAAATGCCGGTAGACCTGCTGCGAGTCCGCGCTGACAATCTCCCCGCCGGCCCGCTGGGCCAGCGCAATGGCCAGCGCCGTCTTGCCCGAGGCCGTGGGCCCGGCGATCACCGTCAACGCGGGCCGGGCCGCGCTTGCTTCACGCATGGCCGCCCGCTCCAGCCCTTGCCTGGTCCCTGCCCCACATCTCACGCATGCCCCAGCATTCCTTGCACGGCGGCGACCGCGGAGTCATCCCTCGCGAAGACGAGCCGCACGGGCGCAACCTCCGTCAGCATCCGCCCGGACGCGGCGAGCAGCCCGCCCCGGCCCGCCGGGGTCGCCTCGGGCAGCAGCGCATTCACCAGCAGCATCCGCCCCACGTCCCCAGCCGGATGCGGCTCCCATCGAGAGGTGGCATCCCAGGCCAGCGTCCCCACAGCAGCCAGCCGGGCCTCCACGGGTCTGCCCACGTTCCAGGGGGTCCCAGCCACCCGCCACCCCATCCCCGGCTCGGGCCATACGGCGACCAGCTCATCGGAGAGCAGCTCGCCTCCCGCCCCCGCCCAGAGCGCCCCGAGCGTGCTCTTCCCTGCCCCCGAGTGCCCGGTGAACAACGCGGCGCGGCCGTGGTGCGCGACGGCCACCCCATGGACCAGCAGCCCGCCACGCCGCATGAGCGCCCGGGCGAGCATCACCTTCAGCACCGTCTCCACGGGGAAGCGCCCCTGCCCCAGTACCCCGGCCTCGCGACCGTCGTCGGAAAGCACCGCGTCATAGTCCTCACCCGCCAGCGTCAGCGCGCCGTCCGCCCGCCGCGAGGCGTGAGGCAACGAGCGGAGCGAGGGCTCGGAGCGGAGGCCGGCGGGGGGCCCGGCGCTCAGCCGCGCCGCCTCCGCGCCGACAGCTCCGCTGGGGACCACGAACCGGGAGAACATGCGTCCGAGCGAGTCTCGCAAACCCGCCTCGGGAACTTCCATCACTGCCGACCATCCGGCGATGCGCAGGCAGAGACTTGCGCCCGTCACCGGGTCTCCCGGCGAGAAGCTCAGGGGATGCACTCCGATTCGCCGGGGATGTGGCACTGGGAAATCTGCGCCAGCGCCACGAAGGGCTGCTCCCAGAGGATGGCCGGCGCCTCATAGGCCTGAGGCGCGGCGGGCGGAGGAGTCTGAGGGAAATCCGAGGTCATGGGGAGCACGAGCGAAGTAGGAGGGAGATCCATCACGGGAACGGCACTGGGAACGCGCAGATGCGGCCGTCCTCGGAACCCACGTGGAGGCGGCTCACGGTGTGGTCGACCGTGGGCGTACCGATTCGCTGCGCGCCGCCAATCGAGACCTGACGGGAGTCGGTGCCGTCCAGCAGTTCGAGCTGATGGACCTGGCCGTCGGAGCTGCCCACGTAGATACGAGCCACCCCATCCCGGTTGAAGGAGAACGTGCCGGAGGGCGACGCGATGGGGGTGCTCCAGCGCAACACCGGCAGCGAGGCCGCGGGGCCCGTGACGTCGTAGAACGCGACCTGCCCCGCGGAGAGGCTGGCCACGAAGCCCGCCCCCTGGGGGCGCACGAAGCTGCTGAAGGCAGGGGTGTTCGGCCCTGGACGCGTAGTGACTGGCAGGCTCCACGCGAGCTGCAACGTGGCCGCGTTGACGCCGTGGACGAGGCCGTCGCTGTCCGTCACCAGGATGAGGTTGCTGTACGCGTTGCGCACCAGGCTCAGCTCCACATCCCCCACCGGCAGCTCGGCGAGCTGCTCGCCCGTCAAGGTGTCCAGCACTCGCAGCGTGTTCACCGAACCGGCGTGCGAGCGGGAGGCCACGAAGAGGCGGTTGGTGGCGTAGTCCACCACCATGCCCCCCGCGACCATGCCCAGGTTGCCCGGCTGGTAGCTCCACACCGCCGCGCCCGTGGCGGCATTCAGCGCCACCACGCGGTTCTGCGCCGCGCTCGCCAGCCGCGTGGCGAAGAAGACCAGGTCTCGATTGGGGTGCGCGGCCCGATACGCCGCGTTCGCGTAGTCGAAGAGCTGCGTGACGGGGAAGGACTGGATGGTGCCAATGGGCTGCCCATCGTTGTCCCAACGCCACAGCACCGCGCCGCTCTCCGCGTGGAGCGCCGTGGCCACGCCGCCCTGGTCGCCCACGAGGATGTACTGCCCGGGCAGACCGTGCAGCGGCACCACCGGGAACCGGCTGCCGATGAGCCCCGCCAGGGGCCGCGGACGCCAGCGCTCCGCGCCATCCGCGGATGGATTCGTCACGTGGGTGAGGTTCGCCACCACGGAGTCGTTGAAGGCACTGAAGATGCCCACGCCCAGCTCGGTGATGGGCTGCTGCAGCGCGTTCAAGCCCACCGAATAACACCACAGCGGCGCCGAGCCCACGCGGGCACGCGGCGTGGCCACCAGGGCCGCGGACGTGGGCTGGTTGCCCGCCGAGTACTGGCGTGAGTCATCCGTGTTGAAGACGCGGTAGTAGTACGTCGTCCCGTTCGTCACCGACGTATCGGTGAACGACCTCGCGGCGCCCGCCTCGTCCGCGAAGACGACCTGGGCATTGCCCAGCGTCGCCCCTTCCACGTAGCGCACGCCGTGAGTGGGCGCGAAGTTCGGGGGCGCTCCGGCCGCGCGCAGCACCAGCACCCCGGCGTGCACCGCCGGGTTGTCCCAGTTGAGCGTCACGCTGCCGTCCCGGGCCACCGCGGTGAGCCGGGCCACCTCGGGCGCGAAGCCCGCCAGCAGCCGCATGGGCGCCTCGACGCGGATGGGCGGCCCGCCGTAGTCGGCGATGAGGTGGAAGCGGTGGCGGAACGTCGTCGCCGCCGACAGCGACGTCCCCGCGCCGAAGTCCGAATACACCACCGTGAACGAGCGCTCGCCGTTCACCGGGATGCCGGCGGTGGACGTCGACTCCCAGGTGATGCCGGTGGCGTTGTTCGACGCCAGCCGCCAGCCGGAAGGGGCCTCCCCCGTGCCGGAGATATTGAAGTAGTTGAGCGCGGGCCGCAGCAACGTGACCTCGTGCAACGGCAGGGGCCCCCGGTTCTGGATGGTGTAGACGACCGGCTGCGCCGTAGCGTTGGCCCTCACCGCGTTGATGCTCATGCGCACGCGGTGCAGCACCACCTGCCCCCGCTCCGAGTCCACCAGGTCCGACGAAACGGCGGTGCTGTTGCGCGTGGCGTCCACCTGACCTTGGAAGCGGTAGTCCGCGAACCGCGCTCCAGTCACCCGGTACGTCCAGACGAAGTGCGCGGAGGCGCCCGGATCCAGCCGGGGAACGCTCATGGGTGACGGACCGGACTCGAGCGTCGCGTCCGCCGAGCCCGCGAAGACGGGCGCTCGCGGCGTCACGTTCAAGAAGGTCTCCGTCGAGGAGGGATTGGACACCGTGAGCCGGACGCGCACGGTGTCCCCGGAGAACGCATCCAGGGTGTCCACGTCCATGGCCACCGGGAGGTCGCCCACGTTGACCATCCGCGCCGCTGCCATCGGCGAAACGACGGAGCCCGAGCTGTTGGCGCCACGCGCCTGCACCACCAGGGTGCCCGCGGCGGCGGTCCTCGCACGCGCGGCGAAGACGCCCGCGTTCCGGCTGGGGATGTTCAGCCGGAACGAGCCCGGCTCTTGGTCCACCACCTGGAACGTGACCGCGCCCGCGCGCGTGGACAGCCCGTCGACGGTGCTGTTGTTCTGCGCCGCTCCAGTCCGGTTCTCCACCACCATCCGGGCATCGACGTCGCCGCCGATGCCCATGACGCTCGGCTGCACCTCCACCTGGGTGAACATGCCGACGCGGGACCAGGTCGATTCCGCGGCCGACACGGTCGTCGTGAAGTCGCCCCCCGCGCACGAGTCTCGCGCCACCGTGTTGCCCGAGACGAACCGCTCGTTGTTCTGGTCGGTGGTCGCCGTCGGCGGAATCATCCGGAGCACGAACCGGGCCGTGTCGTCCTGGCCCAGCCCGTAGTCACCGCTCCCGTTGCAGGGGTCCAGGTTGTAGAAGGTGATCCACCGCAGGTCGGAGAAGTAGTCCACCGTCCAGCCCGGGGGCGCGATGGAGTCCAGCGGCACGTAGCCGGCGGGCAGCGCGAAGGTCACCTCGTTGATGCGCCGGAACAAGGGCGACCAGCTCAAGGTGTCATTGCGCACGTCGACGGTCAGCTCGGAGGCTTCGTCCATCACCACCCGGGCGCGGGACTCGCCAGCCTGGGGAATGGTGGTGATGACGAATCTTCGGGGAACCGACTGCGCGGCCCCGAGTGAGGGCGCCACGAGCGCGGCGATGGCGGCGAGGCGGGCGGAGAACAGACGCATGGTCGAGTGCCTCACGGAGCCAGGGTGAAGGAAGCCGCCGTCAGGGGCTCCCCGTCGAGGAAGAAGCGCGCCTCCCACGTGCCGCTCATGCCAGCAGTGGCCACGGCCGTGCCGGCCACGGGAAGGGAGAAGCGCACCGTGCGCGATTCGTCCGCGCGGACATCCACCTGGGTGGCGCGCCGCTCGTATGGAAGGCCGGACGGCGGGACGAACTCCACCGACACCTGGCGCCGCCCCCGGACGCCGCTCACCGTCAGGTCGACGTCCACCTGGGCCATCGACAGCAGCCCCCGGTTCCCCTCCTCCAAGCCAATGAAGGCGGCGCTGCCCTGGGGCACCACCGGGGCGGGTGGCGGCGTGGCCACGGAGTCCTCGTGCGGAGGCAACACGTCCGTGGGTGTCACCGGCTCCGTCCCCTGTCCAGGCGGCGCGCGAACCGGCGCATAGGGCGCCACCCCCTCCGAGCACGAGGCCAGCAGCACCGACGCCGTCAGCAACGAGAGGCGCACCCGCATCACCGTACCTCCTCGACCGCGTCGATGAGCCCCAGCCGGACCAGCTCCGTCAGGAACAGGAGCGTGTCCGCGAGCACCTGCTCCACGTTCCACCCATTCCGCTGGGCCACCTGCTCCACCACGGCCCGCGCGGTGCGCGTCCCGTCACAGAGCTTCCAGATTTCGATGGCTGTCCCGTTGAGGCCGCGCAGCGTGTTTCCCTCGGCGTCCAGGACGATGTAGTCCGAGCCGAAGTGCTGGCCCGAAACGCCCTCGCGCCACCGCGGCGCATGGGCCGCGTCGAATCCGCTGCTCATCGGGCACCTCGCAGGCCGAGCAGCGTGGCCAGGCGCCACTTCACGGCCACCCGCACGCGCCCCAACCACCGGGGGCCGAGATCCCACCCCGACTCCAGGACGACATCCCCACGGCGCACGCGGCACACTCGCCCCAGCACCCGGGACGGGGGCAGCGGTGGATCCTCGCGGGCCGCGTTGTCCCCCTGGAGCGCCACCGCCCCGGCGTCCCACCGGCGAAGCCGGTGCAACACCAGGGCATGGTCGAACCGGGCCAGCAGCACGTCCCCGGGCTGGGGCGCGCCCTCCAGCGGCTCGACTCCCGCGTGGTCACCCTTTCGCAACGACGGCCACATGCTGTCCCCCTGGACGGGGACCCAACATGCGGCCGGGGGCACAACAGGAGCGGAAGTGTCGCGTGGCATCGCAGGCCACTCTAGCCGACCCGGCCCGCCCCCCGCGAGTTCGTGCTAGAAGAATACCCCAACGTTTATCAGGGGTTACGCGCTCGACTCATTTTCTCAGAGTTGAGAGGTTCGCCATGATTACTGTTCTCCAGCCGACACTGTCGCCGGGTGAACACCCTGCTGGGCACGCACCACCCTGGCGACATCGTCGAGCGACACGGGGATGGGCTCGCCTCCGGCCATGGGCTTGAGCTTCGCCTGGCCGCTGGTGCGCTCCACTTCGCCGAGTACCAGCGTGAAGTGGGCGTTGCTCTTGTCCGCGCGCTTCATCTGGCTCTTGAGGCTCCCGCCGCGGGTGTCGAACTCCACGCGCAGGCCCTCGCCGCGAAGGCGGCTCGCCAGGACGAAGGCGGCATCCTGCGAGCCCGCGTCCGCCACCGCCACGAAGACATCCGGGCGGACGGTGAACTGCTGGCCGCTCTCCTTCAGCAGCAGCACCAGCCGGTCCAGGCCACACGCGAAGCCCACCGCGGGCACGTCCGGCCCTCCCAGGCTCTTCACCAGCTTGTCGTACCGGCCGCCGCCGCCCACGGTGCTCGCGGTGCCCAGCGCGGGGTGCGCGGCGATGAACTCGAAGACGGTGCGCGTGTAGTAGTCCAGGCCGCGCACCATGCGCGGGTTCACCACGTACCGGATGCCCAGCGCCGTCAGCTTCCGCTGCACGTCATCGAAGTGCGCGCGGCAGGGCTCGCACAGGGACTCCAGCACGTTGGGGCCAGCGGCGGCGATGGCCTGGCACTTCTCGTTCTTGCAGTCCAGGACGCGCAGGGGGTTGTTCTCCATGCGCCGCTGGCAGTCGCCGCAGAACGACTCGCGGTGGGCCTGGAGGTACTCCACCAGCCTGGCGTGGTACGCCGGCCGGCACGCGTCGTCCCCCAACGAGTTGAGGTTGAGGGTGATGTCCTGGAGGCCCAGCCGCCCGAGGAACTGGACCACCATGTCCATCATCTCGACGTCCTGGGCGGCCTCCTTCGCGCCGTAGGCCTCCGCGCCGATTTGATAGAACTGGCGGTAGCGGCCCGTCTTCATCCGCTCATAGCGGAACATGGGCCCCATGTAGAACCAGCGGGTCAGCGGCTCCTGGTTGCTGATGGAGTGCTCGATGTACGCGCGGGCCGCGGGCGCCGTGCCCTCGGGCCGCAGGGACAGGCTCCGGTCGCCCTTGTCCTTGAACGTGTACATCTCCTTGCCGACGATGTCCGTCTCCTCGCCCACGCTGCGCACGAAGAGCGCCGTGTCCTCCACCATGGGCGTGCGGACCTCACCGTAGCCGAAGCGGCCGAACAGCTCGCGCGTCAGGCCCTCCACGTGCTGCCAGATCTCGATCTCCCCCGGGAGGAGATCGTTCATGCCCTTGACGCCAGCGACCTTCTGGCTCACGTGAGGACCCCAATCCGCCTGCCCAGCCGCACCACCGCCTCCTCCTGGAGGCTGTCGTCCCAGACGACGCGGTTGGGCTCGAACAGCAGGATGACGGTGGAGCCCATCTCGAAGCGGCCCAGCTCGCCGCCCTTCTCCACCGGCCTAGCCGTCTCGTAGGCGTGGACCTTCCCGGGCTGGCCGGTGTGGGTCACCACGTCGTCGTAGGCCGCCTTGATGCGCGACACGCAGGTGGCGCCGACCTTCACCACCGCGCACTTGCCCGCCACGGTGTCCAGATACGTCACCAGCCGCTCGTTGACGCAGAACAGGGACTGCTTGTTCTTCACCGACGCGGGGTTCACCGGCCAGAACTCGCCGGGGATGTACGCGTAGCCGGTGATGGTGCCGCCGAGCGGAGCGTGGATGCGGTGGTAGTCGCGCGGCGACAGGTAGATGGTCGTCCAGGCGCCGCCATGGAAGGGCTTCGCGGCCTCGGAGTCTCCCAGCAGCTCGTCCACCGTGTACTCGATGCCCTTGGCCTGGAGGCAGCGCCCGTGTTCGGAGTAGCCCACCTGGGACACCCGGCCATCCACGGGCGAGACGACCGCCTTCTCATCCGGGTCCACGGGGCGCAGGCCCGGCTTGAGGGCGCGGGTGAAGAACTGGGCGAAGGTCGGGTAGTGCTCGAAGGAGTGCTCGGCCTCCTCCATGTCCACGTTGTAGGCCTTGGCGAACGCGCGCATCGCGGCCTGGTGCATCGCCTCGGGCACGGGCAGGCGCGTGGCCATCCCCACTGCGGTGGAGAGGGCGGACTTGGGCAACACCTGCATCAACTTCATGAAAGTCTGGTCGTTCATATCGGCGAATCGTCTCTAGCGGCCCGCGTCGGGCGCGGGTGCCGGACCTCCGTCGGGAATGACGGGCACGGTCTGCACGGCACTCTTGGGGAACAGCGTGAGGACCTTCCCCTCTTCGATGAGGAGGAGCGTGTCCTGATGCGATGGGTACTCCTGGCGGCAGGCGACCCGGTCGGCGAGCTGCCAGGCCTCCCGCATGCCCCGCCCCTGCACGTCGATGGACATCGCGCGCTCGAAGCACCCCCGGAAGCCGGCCACCAGCTCGGAGGCCGGGGTGCCCGCCTGGGGCCCACCACCCTCCCCCGCGTCCTCGGCGCCGGCATCCGGCGGCTCCGCGGGCGCTGGCGGGGGCGCCTCGACCTCCGTCGTGGGGGCCGTGTCGATGAAGCCCGGCGAAGGCTCCTGCGCGCTGGCGACCGCCTCGTCGCGCTCACGGGCCGCCACCTCCATCCGCTGGCGGCCCTCCTTGATGCGCTGGAGCAGCTCGCGCGCCCCCGAGGCATCCAGGCTGTCCGCGGGCACGCGCTGGAGCTGCGCCTCGATTTCACCGACCTGCGGATCCAGGAAGGCCTCGTCCAGCTTCTGCGCGTAAAGCGCGCGGAAGCGGCGCGCGGCCTCCTCGTACTCGACGGAGGGCGCGGGAGGCTCGCGGCGGCAGGCGGTGGGCGCCAGCGTGAGCAGCACTGCGGAAACGACGCCCACGAGGGGCCGGAGGGACGCTCGGAGGACCAGGGTGCGCACGGCACGGGTTTATGTCATTTCCCCGCGCCTGTCCGCCTTTTGTGCCCTGGCGGCCCCTCAGACGCCCAGGAACAGGCGCTTGCCGAAGTTCAGCGCCAGATCCGCGTCGAAGATCTTCTGCGCCGACGTCTCGATGTCGTACTCGACGCGGATGTACTCCACCGTGCGCGCGTCCGTGTCGCAGATGACGAAGCACGCCCGGTTGTCGTAGTCGCGCGGCTGGCCCACGCTGCCCACGGAGATGATGTACTTGTAGCCCCGGCGGATGCCGAACTTCTGGGCCACCACGTCGTTCACCTCGCCATTGCCGATGGCGAAGGCGCGGCACAGGTGGCTGTGGCCGATGAAGGTCACCTCCGGCAGCTCCGCCACGTAGGGCGTCAGCTCCCGGGCCTGCTCCAGCGCGAAGATGTACTCGTACGCCTTCGGGTCGATGGGTGAGCCGTGGCAGAATCCCACGTCGCCGATGCGGTACGTGTACGGAAGGCTGCGCAGCCACGCCATGTTCTCATCGGTGAGGACGTTGGCGGACCAGTCCAGCGCGTGCCGGGCGGCGTCGTAGTAGTACGAGTAGTCCATCCGCCCCGCCACCGCGGCATCATGGTTGCCCAGCAGCGTGACCTCCGCCACCGAGCGCACCAGCTCGCAGCACGGATTGGGAGACGCCCCGTAGCCGACGATGTCCCCCAGCGACACGAACCGATCCACCTTCTGGTGTTCGGCGGCGCGGAGCACCTCGGTCAGCGCCTCGATGTTGGAGTGGATGTCCGAGATGACAGCGATACGCATGGGGGCCTCGGTCCGGTTGCTGGGGCTCAACCCGCCCAGCCGGCCTTCACCTGGTTCTGCTGCTGCTGCGAAATCATCTGACGAAGGCGTCCCAGGGTATCGCTGTCCAGGGACTCGAAACGCAACCCCATGCCCGCGGGAAACGCACGCTCCTCCGTCTCCCGCAGCCACACCACCGTGGCGTGGGCCTGGATGTCCGGGTGCCCGGCGGGCGACAGCTTCACCGTCGCGCGCGAGCCCCGAGCCAGGGGCGTACTCGTCCGCAGGAACAAGCCGCCCTCGCTCAAGTTCGAGATTCGCGCATAGAGCGTGACGTTGTCACCCTCGCACCAGCACCGAAGCTGGGTGGGAATCCGTGTGGACTTTCGGTTTTCGCTCAACCCGGAACCTTCTTCCGTCACCCGAATCCTCAGCCTAGGGACGGCCTGATTCCACAGTCAAGCTCAGGGGTGGACTTCGGCCCCACCTCGCGCCCGCCCGGCCTCAGCCCTCCAGGGGGCCCAGGTCCTCGAAGTGGGTCAGCTTGCGGAACTCCGCGAAGCGGGCGTGGATCTCCGCACGCGTGACTTCCCGCAGGCGCTCCAGGCTGAACTTCTCCACGGCGAAGGACGCCATGACGCTGCCCATGACCATGGCGCGGCGCAGCAAGGCCTGATCCAGCACGCCGCTGGAGGTGGCCAGCGCGCCCATGAAGCCGCCGGCGAAGGTGTCACCCGCGCCGGTGGGGTCGAAGACCTCGGCCAGCGGGAACGCGGGGCACGCGAAGATGTGCTCCGACTCGAAGAGCAGCGCGCCGTACTCGCCGCGCTTGATGACCACGCGCTTCGGGCCCATGGCGAGGATGGCGCGAGCGGCCTTCACCACGTTGTGCTCGCCCGCGAGCTGGCGGGCCTCGGCGTCGTTGACGAAGAGGAGGTCCACCCGCGACAGCGTCTTGAGCAGGGCCTGCCGGCTGCCCTGAATCCAGAAGTTCATGGTGTCGGCGGCCACCAGCTTGGGGGCCTTCACCTGATCCAGCACCTGCGCCTGGAGCTCCGGGTGGATGTTGCCCAGGAAGACGTAGGGCGTGTCGCGGTACGACTCCGGCAGCTTCGGGGAGAAGGCCTGGAAGACGTTGAGCTGGGTGTCCAGCGTCTGCGCCTCGTTCAGCTCGTAGCCATAGCGGCCCTTCCAGCGGAAGGTCCGGCCGCTCTCGCGGGTGAGGCCCTCGAGGTCGATGCCCCGCCCCTGGAGGAAGCTGAGGTGCCCCTCGGGGAAGTCCTCCCCCACCACCGCCACCACGCGCGTGGGGCTGAAGAACGAAGCCGACGTGGAGAAGTAGGTGGCCGAGCCCCCGAGGATGTCCTCCTTCTGGCCGAAGGGGGTTTCCACCGAGTCCAATGCGACGGAGCCGACGACGAGCAGGGACATGCGAGCTTCCTGGGGGGATATGCCGTGAAATGGAATCAGGCACGGCGCTCCCCGGGGCCCCGTGCCCATGCCGGGTACGTCGTTTCCCGTTTTCCGTCAAGCGCCGAGCGGCAGGTTCAGGGCGTCGGAACGCCTGTCAAGGTGAGGAGGGCCTTCAGGTCGTCGTCGGTGAAGAAGAGGCCACCGCCCACGAAGAAGTCACGGCCGGCCACCAGCCGCCGCGTCGCGAGGTCCCGCTGCTGGGCGTTGAGCATGTCGTCCATGCCCGCGATGAAATAGAGGTGATCGATGGGCTGCGCGCGCAGGCTGGCGCGCAGGCGGGGGTAGCGCAGCTCGTCGTCCGCGAAGTTGAAGGCATCCAACTGGAACCGGAGCGCGTCGTTGAAGAAGTGCAGGTCGGCGCCCACGCCGCCGGTGGACTCGATGAGGCCCACGCGCAGCGTGGTGAAGTACCAGCGCTTGGCGAACTGCGCGCTGACCTTGAGGCTCTCCCGCGTCACCTTCCGCGTCTGCACGACGGGGTCGCCCTCGGAGGGAGGGTTGTTCTGGACCACCTCCGTCGTCACGCTGCCGCGCGGGTCGTCCACCAGCTCCAGCAGGTAGTACTTGTCCGGCTTGGGGATGAGCCGCACCGAGAACATGTTCTTCGAGTTGCCCTGCGCGGCCAGGTAGGTGCTCTGGATGCCGATCTCCGCCTGGAGGTCGGTCAGCCGCGAGGCGAAGCGGGAGACGTCCTGCACCGTCTCGCGAAGCTCCCGGCCCACGGCCTCGTCGGCCAGCAGCACGCCAGCGGCCCCCTCCCCGTCCTTCACCTTCCGGGTGATCTCCTCCAGGTTGCCCAGCGTGCCGTCCAGCTTCCTGAGCGTCTCCTTGACGCTGGCGACGGTCTCCTTCACGTCGCCCTCGCCGGTGCCCACGATGTTCTTCACGCTCGCGAGCACCTCCCGCACGTCACGGGTGATGAACTCGATGTTGTCGATGATGCGGGAGATCTCCGCCTGGTTCCCCCGGGTGATGCCGCGCACGTCCTCGGAGATGGCCTCGACGTTGCCGACGATGGTGTCCAGGCGGTCCGCGTTGCGCCGCACGGTGGCGTCCACCGAGTCCGACAGCCGCACCAGGTTCTCCACGATGCGCTGGAGCGACCCCGCACCGCGCTCGCCACCCAGCACCTCCCGCAGCGCGCCGGTCACCTCCTGGATGTCCGCGGTGATCTGCGACAGCGACTCGAAGATGGCCTCCATGCCCTGGGTGTCGATGACGCGGCGGATCTGCCCGCCGCTCTCCAGGTGGGGCGCCCCCTCCGTTCCGGGGTTGAGGTCCAGCAGGTAGTCGCCCAGCAGCGACTCGGAGCGCTTGGTGACGACGGCGTCCTCGCGCAGGTCCACGTCCTTGCGGATCTTCAGCCACACCTTCGCCCGGGTCCCCTCGAGCGAGATGCTGTCGATCTCCCCCACCGGGATGCCGGCGATCTGCACGCGCCCGCGCACGGCGAGGCCCGACGCGTCACGGAAATACGCCCACACCTTCGTGGCTTCCCTGTCGCTCAGACCACCCTTGCGAGCGAACAGCACGAAGGTGACGAGAAAAGCCCCCGCTGCGATGACCAGCAGGCCCACACGGAAGGGCGTGACGAGCTTCTTCACCTGTTGAGACTCCGAGCGCGACCGGCCGGGCGCGACTCTAACGCTTTGCATTCCCAGTGCCACAATTTCGTGAGCCCCCGGGGCCCTCGCCGCCTCACGTCCACGTCAATTCTTCCCGAACCAGGTCTCCAGGAACACCTTGACCGCGGGGTGCTCCGACTCCCGCAGCTGCTCCGGCGTGCCGTTGGCCACGATGACGCCCTTGGAGAGGAAGGCGATCTGGTCCGCCACGTTGAAGGCGGAGGAGATGTCGTGGCTGATGACCACGCTGGTGACGCCCAGCTCGCGCTGCGCGGCCAGGATCATCTCGTCCACGGAGTCGGTGGTGATGGGGTCCAGGCCGGTGGTCGGCTCGTCGTAGAGGACCACCTTGGGGTCCATGACGATGGCCCGCGCCAGCCCCACGCGCTTGCGCATGCCGCCGGACAGGTCCGCGGGAAAGCGGCCCTCGACGTCCTTCTTGAGGCCCATCAGCTCCAACCGCGCCCGGACCTTCTGGCGGATGACGTCCTCCGGATCCTTCGTGTGCTCCCGCAGGGGGAAGGCCACGTTCTCGAAGACGGTCATCGAGTCGAACAGCGCGGCGGCCTGGAACACCATGCCGAACTTGTTGCGCACCTGCTGGAGCGCCTCCACGCCCATGGGGACGATGTCCTCCCCGTCGATGATGACCTGCCCCCGGTCCGGCTTCAGCAGGCCGATCATGTGCTTCATCAGCACCGTCTTGCCGGAGCCCGAGCCTCCCAGGATGACGCAGGTGCTGCCCGCGGGCACCGTGAGGTTGATGCCGGTGAGGACCTTGTGGTCGCCGAACGTCTTGTGCAGGTCCACGACCTGGATCATCGGCCGGGCGGCGGCGGGACTGGAGGCCGGGGACACCATCAGAAAAAGAGCACGCCGAGCAGGAAGTCGAGGATGAAGATGGACAGCGCGCTGGCCACCATCGCCTCCGTGGTGGCCTGCCCCACCCCCTTGGCGCCGCCGGACGCGTTGAAGCCCTTGAAGCAGCAGATGAGGGCCACGGCCAGGCCGAACACGGCGCCCTTGATGAGCCCCTGGAAGACGTCCCCGGGCACCATCCACTGCTGCGTGCGCGCGAGGAACGTTCCCGGCGAGATGCCCAGGCCGCCCACGGCCACCACGTAGGCTCCGGCCATGCCCATGGTGTTGAAGAGCATGGTGAGCGCCGGCACCATGAAGAGGCCGGCCAGCACCCGGGGCACCAGCAGATACTGCACCGGGTTGACGGCCATGGTCTCCAGCGCGTCCACCTGCTCGGTGACGCGCATGGTGCCCAGCTCGGTGCACATGGCGGAGCCGGCGCGCATGGTCACCATCAGCGCGGAGAACACGGCCGCCAGCTCGCGCGTCAGCGTCAGCGCCACCGTGGGACCGACCAGGCTCTCCGCGTCGAAGAGCTGGAAGGCGGTGGACGTCTGGAGCGCGAAGACCATGCCGGTGAACGTGCCGGTGAGCGCCACGATGAAGATGGACCCCACGCCCACGAAGTCCAGCTGAGCGAACAGGTTGGCCAGCCGGTAGGGCCGCCGCACGCTCCAGCGGAAGACATCGACCCCCATGGAGACGATGCCGCCCAGGGTGCTGACGACGTCGATGAGCCCCTGGCCGAAGGCCGCGATGGCCTGGGTGAGGAGCCCGGGCTCGCGCGCCGGCTTGCTAGGGGTCTGCGTGGTCATGCGTTCAGAGGTACTCTTATGGCGGCCCGGTGGCTGGCACAAGGCCCGGCACAAGGCTCGAGGAGGCAGGCGACGAAGACACTTCCTCCCTTGGAAGCGATGCCGTTATGTTCCGCGCCCCTTTCCTCCCATGCCCGGCGATATCCCATGCCGGGCCGAGAAACTGACGAACGAATATGGCAACTCATAAGGTCGGCGGCGAGGTGGATGCGCTCTGTACCCGCTGCAAGCTCACCCTCGCCCATACCATCCTGGCGATGGTGGGAACGAAGATCGCCCGGGTGCGCTGCAATACCTGCGGTGGAGACCACGCCTACCGCGGGGCGCCCGGTGTGACGGACCGCCCCACTTCCAGCACCACCCGCACCCGCGCCCCCCGGGCATCCGGCAGCGGCAGCACCAGCTCGGCCACCAGGGCTGAGAAGGTCATCATCTCCTTCGAGGAGCAGCTCGCCGGCAAGGACGTGGCCAACGCCCCTCGCTACAGCCCCAAGGACACGTACCGGCTGGAACAGGTCATCCAGCATCCCACCTTCGGGACGGGCTACGTGTCGGCGGTTCGCGGCGACAAGGTGGACATCACCTTCCGCACCGACACCAAGACGCTGGTCCATGGCCGCGGTGGCGCTCCGGCGGAGAAGCCCGTCTTCAACCCGCCCAACCGCCAGACCACCGGCCCCGCCGACAAGCCGCTCCCCGCCAGCGAGGGCGCCGAACAGGCCCCCGCGGAGGATGAGGAGCCCTCCCCGACATCCGAGGACTGATTCCACTCCATTCACCCGGAGGGGCCCGGACGATGAGACTGCGTGCGCTGCCCCTCCTCCTGCTGCTCGCCACGCCCGTGGCGAGCACGGCGGCACCACCCGAGCTCCGGGTGGCCTGGACGCCAGAGCGCATCGTGCTCGGCGACGCGCCCCAGGTGGCCATCGAGGTCCAGGTCCCCTCGGGGGCCGGGCCTCTCCATGCGGCGGCCTCCGCCGGCACGTTCCTCGAGGACCGGCTGGAGGGAGGCCCCGTCCGCACCTTCATGTGGCGGCCTCCGCCGGTGCGCTACCCGCTGGTGGCGGTGCTCCTCTTCTGGCTCGAAGGCTCCGAGCCTGGCGCCGCGTCGGTGGCGGTGGCACGGCTCCCCCTGGTGGGCCAGACGGAGCTCGACGTGGACACCGAGCCCGGGGCGCACGTTGAGGTGGAGGTGGCGGACCGCCGCTTCGGGCTGGTCTTCGCGAACGCGCAGGGGAAGGCCCGGGTGCCGGTGGAGGTGCCACCAGGCGTCCGGGATGCGCGGGTGCTCGCCACGCGCGGAGCGCTCCGCACGGACGCGACGGTGCCGCTGGATGACCCGCCGGATTCGCCGCTCGTCGCGACGCTCACGCCCCGCCCCCTCCCAGAAAAGGAGGGAGGCTGGCTGTTGCTGGCTGGCGCGGCGCCGCTGCGCTCCGACGACGTGGAGCTCGACGCGGTGGGCGCGACGCTGGAGCTCGACGCCGCGCCATCGCTGCCCCCTTCAACGCATGGCGCTGCCCCCGCGACGGGCCCCTCGTCGGACACCAAAAGCCCCGGCCAGGACATGCTGCGCTATCGCGTCACGCCGGTAGCCGACGCGCCGCTCGTGGAGCTGCACGTCCGCCGCTCGGGACAGGCGCCCGAAGCGCTCGTGGCGGCTGACGTCGCCAGCGCCCCCGCTCCCGAGCCGGCCGCACAGCCCCCCGATGTCGAGCCCGACTGGCGGACCTCCTTCTACCTGCTAGCGGGCGGCGTGCTCGCGGGCGGCTCGAACACAGGGCCCGCGGGCACCGTGGGCCTCACCGTCGTCCCGCCCTTCTGGCGTCAACGGCTTGCGGCGGAGGTGGAGGTGGGCGCCCGGACCGCCACCTACGATGGCCCAGTGGCGTCGGATTCGTTCGGCGCGGTGCGCTCGCAGGTGGTGGCCCTGCCGGTGCTGCTCTCGATTCGCGCCGAGATTGTCCAGCGCGCGACCTTTTCCCTGTACGGCCGGGCAGGCGGGGGGCCGCTCCCCGTCCACCACTACCTCTCCAGCGACTTTCAGGACGACGTGAAAGAGAGCAAGCTCAAGGGCATGGCCTTCCTCTCCGTTCAAGCCGCCCACCGCTTCGGCCGCTGGAGCGCGCTGGCGGAAGCCCGGGGCTCCTGGGCGCCAGTGCGCACGCCCTGGCTGGACACCCAGCTGGGAGGGCTGGCCCTGTACCTGGGCGTGAGGTTCGAGCCGTGACCCGGGCCTGGGCGCTGGCCGCTCCGCTGCTGCTCTCCGCATGCGACGCGCCCCCGCCCCTGCCCGCCCCGGAAATCCTCTCCGTCAGCCCCAACTACGCGCCGCTCCCGGACGTGGAGCCCGTGCTCGTCCACGTCTCGCTCGACGCCGTGCTTCCCATCCGCGTGGACTATGGCCGTCAGGAGGCCCGCACCGCGCCCTTGCACGTCTGGATTGGCGGCGAGCCAGCGCACGTCCACCAGTACGCCCTGGACGGCACGCTGGAAGTCGCCGTGCCAGCGGGGCTCACCACGGGGAGTCATGACCTCCGGGTGGCGCTGGCGGATGGGCGCGAGTCGGTGCGGCCCGGAGCGCTCACCCTCGTCACCGCCGCTCCCG
>Ga0182745_1001034_pt1 | contig 27785 bp, 21 predicted proteins | sample eDN3rd30CKraftBY_FD_128523 | JGI IMG/M metagenome (GOLD analysis project Ga0182745, IMG submission 128523) | Enriched backyard soil microbial communities from Emeryville, California, USA - eDNA 3rd pass 30_C Kraft BY (version 2) (version 2) | ecosystem: Environmental > Terrestrial > Soil >... | reverse complement strand
GGCAACGAGCCGGGCCGGCCGCCCTTCCCCACGCAGCTGTCCGCCCGGGCGTCAGACCGGCGCCCCCACGTGGAGACGCAGCGCGCGCAGGACCTGGCCGCCGGCGGCCCCGTGGACCTGACGGCGATGGAGGCCGAGGCGGCGCGGCTGGAGGCGCTGGCCCGCGAGCTGGATGGCCGCGCCTCGAAGCTGGAGCACCGCGCCCAGGAGCTGGGCGACCGCTGAAGTGGCCGGCCGTGGCGCCGGGCTAGAGCAGCCCGGTCTCCACCTGGAGCTTCACCACCGCCTGCAGGCGCACCTCGCGCTCGGGCATGCGCCCGCGCCCCCGGACGATGATGCTCATGAAGGGCGCGGAGACGAAGGGCTGGAGCTCCACATTGTCCACGCGCAGCGACAGCACCGGGTTGGGAGGCCGCAGGTCCAGCTCCGAGACGTCCTGACGTGAGGCGATGCGCGCCTCGCGGTCCCCTGCCCGGGCGAAGAACTCCACCGAATCCAGGAAGGTGAGGTCCTGGTCATGGGGGCTGAGGACCTTGAGCGTGAGGGACTCCACCTTGACGGACGTCACCTCGCTCTTGCGAATCCCCTGGTTCTTGAAGTCCTGGTTCTTGTCGAAGTCCATCCCCGCGAAGCTGCTGATGGCGGGCAGGCTGTTGAGGGGCGTGACGACGCCAGGGGGGCCAGCAGGCACGGTCGACTCCCCCCTCACCTCGGTGGTGAAGGAGGAGGAGGCACAGGCCGCCAGTCCAAGGCTGGCCGCCGCCAGGAGAGACACGAGACGCATGCGCCCAATGTAATGGGCCGCCCGGGGCGCCGTCACTCCGGGGAAGGAGTATGTTGCGCGCGCCGTGGCCCGCACCTTCGCACCGCTGCTGGTTGTCCTCGCCATGCTCGCCGCCGGCCGTGCGCCCGCGGCCGAGTGGGACGGGGCGCTGAAGGGCACGGGGCGCCTGATGCTGGACACCAACGCTCCCCGGGAATTCTCGGACCGGCTCACGCCCGCGCCCACGCGGGACATCGCCCTCAGCCTGCTGGGCTCGGCCGAGGGGCGCGGCACCTTCAACCGCTCACAGGTGGTGGGCCGCTACGAGCTGGGCGCGCGCAAGTACCTCCGGTACGTGGAGGAAGACACGCTGGTGCAGTCCGGCGCGCTGGAGGCGTCCTACGCGCTGGGCACGGCGCTGGGCATCGGCCTGGAAGGCCACGCGAAGGACCGGCGCGGGGGCTCGCGCTCGTACTCCGACCTGGGCACCACCGCCTTCCTGGAGTACGCGCCGGACGTCCGGCTGGCACTGCGGGTGCGCGCGGGCGCGCGGCGCTTCGTCTACCGGCCGGACCCCACCGCCAACTTCGGGGGCGCCGAGGCTGGCGTGCTGGGCCGGTACCGCTTCAACCGCCGGCACAGCCTGTCCGTGTTCGGGGACTGGAACGCACGGCGCCATGGCACCGCGCCCCGGGCCCGGCCACCGGGCACGGGAGGCTCGCCGGGGGTCCTCCCCGGGCGGCGCCAGGACGGAGCGCTGACGGCGGGCGCGTCGTACGCGTACCGGGGGCCGCTGGCCCTGGGCCTGTCGTACGCGTTCCAGGAGATTTCCTCCAACAGCTATGGCGAGACGCTCTGGCGCCACCGGCTGTCCGCCAACGCCGGCATCCGCCTGCCCTGGCGGGTGACGCTGCTGGCCCAGGGCTCCCTGGGCCTCACCGGCTACCCGGACGGCATCTACCTCTCCCCCGAAATCATCCTGCTGGAAGAGGACGAGGGGCAGAACTCCCTCTCGCTGAAGCTGGCCCGCCCCCTGACGGAGTCGCTGGACGTCGAGGTCTCCTGGGGCGTCTGGAGCACCCGGCTGCCGCGCAACGCGCTCACCTACACGCGCCAGGTCTTCAGCACGGGGCTCACCTGGCGCTACTGAGCGCGGCCTACTCCAGGTCCGCGAGGCGCTCGTCGATCTCCTCGGCCAGCCCCGGGTGCCCCTGCGCCAGGGCGTGCTCCCGGGCTCGGCCCAGCACCTCGCGGGCCTTCGCCGGCTCCCCGGCCCCCGCCCAGGCGTCCCCCAGGGCCACCAGGGCGGCGGCATAGACGGGGTCCAGCCGGACGGCGGACTCCAGGGCCGCGGCGGCGTCGGCGTACTGCCGCCGCTCCAGATACAGCTTCCCGAGGGAGAAATGGCTCATGGGGGAGTCCGGGAAGTCCGCCACCATCTTCTTGAACTGCTCCAACCGGGCGTCGCTCATGGACACCAGCAGATAGAGGACCGCTTCCGTGTTGCCAAGGGTGCGGTAGGGTGCGCGGCACATGGCCACGAAGAAGAAGACGACCGCGAAAAAGAGCAGCACCCGGGCCCCGGCGACCCGGAAGAAGACGACGGTGTCGGGCAAGACGCCCGCGAAGAAGAAGGCGCCCGCCACGAAGAAGGCGCCCGTCGCGAAGAAGCGCGCGGCGGCGAAGGCCCCCGCGCGCAAGAAGGCGAAGGCCCCAGCCGCGCCGCCCCAGAAGGCGGGCCCCGCGGAGAACCCGGCCGCCAAGGCCCTGGCGCACCGCATTGGCAACCTGCTGGTGGACAAGAAGGCGCAGGACGTCGTCATCCTCGACGTCCGGGGCATGACGTCCTACGCGGACTACTTCGTCATCGCCTCCGGCGAGAGCGACCGCCAGGTGAGCGCCATGGCGGAGAACGTCCAGGTGCAGCTCAAGACGGGAGATGAGCCCATGCGGCCCATCGGCACCGAGGGCCTGGAGACGGGCCAGTGGGTGCTCCTCGACTACGGCGAGGTGGTGGCGCACCTGTTCCTCACGGACCTGCGCGCGCACTACGACCTCGAGGGCCTCTGGGCCGACGCGTCGAGGGAGAAGCTGGCCTGAGGTGAAGGTCCGGCTCCTCTCCATCGGCAAGGACCGCTCGGGCCTGTACGAGCCCGCGGTCCAGGAGTACGCCCGGCGCCTGGGCCACTACACCCGCTTCGAGCTGGTGGAGCTGGCCGAGGCGAGCGGCAAGCGCCTCAAGCCCGGCGACGCGAAGGCCGCCGAGGCCGAGGCGATTCTCGCCAGGCGCAGGCCCCAGGACCTCCTGGTGGCCCTGGACGAGCGCGGCGCGCTCCTCGACTCCGTGGAGCTGAGCCGCTACGTCGGCAAGGCGCAGACGGGCGCCAAGGACCTGCTGTTCATCATCGGCGGTGACGAGGGCCTGGACACGCGCGTGCGCGACGCGGCGAACCTCACGCTGTCCCTGTCGAAGATGACGCTGCCCCACCGGCTGGCGCGCGTGGTGCTCATCGAGCAGCTCTACCGCGCCTTCACCATCCTCAAGGGCGAGCCGTACCACAAGTAGGCGGCCGGGCCCGGGCCCGGCGCTCCCGTCAGGCGCGCGGCGCGGGTGCCGTCCACCGGCGCATGCGGACCGACACCTCTCCCGAATCCACCGCCCCTTCCACGCCGCCCGCGAGCGTGCGTGTCATTGCCTCATCCCAGTCCTGGGTGGAGGGCGAGGCCGTCCGGCAGTTGGAGGCCATGGCGCGCCTTCCCGGCATGACGCTGGCGGTGGGGCTCCCCGACCTCCACCCCGGCAAGGGCGCTCCGGTGGGCGCGGCCTTCCTCTCCGAGGGCTTCCTCTATCCCTACCTCGTGGGCAGCGACATCGGCTGTGGCATGGGCCTGTGGGACGTGGACCTGCTGGCACGAAAGGCGAAGCCGGAGCGCTGGGCCGGCAAGCTGGACCTGGAGGGGCCGTGGCCGGGCGACACGGAGGGCTTCCTCCAGGAACACGGCGTGAAGGCCTCCGGCTTCGAGGCCGCGCTGGGCACGGTGGGTGGGGGCAACCACTTCGCGGAGCTCCAGCGGGTGGACGCGGTCCATGACGCCAAGGTCTTCCATGCGCTGGGCCTCTCCGCGGAGCGCCTGCTGCTCCTGGTCCACTCCGGCTCGCGCGGGCTGGGCGAGGCGATTCTCCGGGCCCATGTGGACCGGCACGCCGCGGGCGGGCTGGCGGCCGACTCAGAGGAGGCGCGCGCCTACCTCGCCCGGCATGACCACGCGGTGGCCTGGGGACGCGCCAACCGCGCGCTGGTGGCGCGGCGCATGCTGGACGGCATCGGCGCCCTGGGACAGCGGGTCCTGGACGTGTGCCACAACAGCGTCACGCCTCAGCGCGACGCGACGCGGACCCAGTGGCTGCACCGCAAGGGCGCGGCGCCCGCGGACGAAGGGCCGGTGGTGATTCCCGGCAGCCGGGGCGCGCTCAGCTATCTGGTCATCCCCACGGGAGACGGCTTCGCCAGCGCGCGCAGCCTGGCGCACGGCGCGGGCCGCAAGTGGACGCGCACCGCCGCCCGTGAGCGCATGCGCGAGCGCTTCACCGCGGAGTCCCTCACGCGGACCTCCTTCAAGAGCCACGTGGTGTGCGAGGACAGGGACCTCCTCTTCGAGGAGGCGCCGCCCGCGTACAAGCCCATCGACCGCGTGGTGACGGATCTGGTGGAGGCCGGGCTGGTCCGCGTGGTGGCCACCCTGGCCCCGGTCCTCACGTACAAGACGCGCGCCCGGCCGGAATAAGGTCCCCACATGCCGACCCTCCTCACGCCTGACGCTTCGCAAGTGCCGTCCGCCATGGAAGCCAACCAGGTGGAGCACATGACCTATCTGGCGCGGAGTCTCCCCGGCGCCATCGTGAAGGACACCCCCGGGTTGCTGCTCGTCGACTCCGGACTGCCGTGCAACACGTTCAATGTGGTGTGCCGCACCCGGCTGACGCACCACGATGCGGACGCGCACATCGCCGCCGCGGTCTCTCACTTCCGGGACAAGGCCTTTCCCTTCTCGTGGTGGGTGGGCCCCGAGGCCGCGCCCGACGACCTGGACGCCCGCCTGACCGCGCACGGCCTGGTGAACGCCGAGCAGGAACTGGGCATGTCCATGGACCTGTCCCGACTGCCGGAGCTCACGCTTCCCCCGGGACTGCACATCCGCCGCGCCGAGGACGAACCCACCCTGGCGGACTTCGCCCGCGTCGTCGCGGCGAACTGGGAGCCCGCCGACCCACACGTGCTGGACTTCTACGCAAGAACGGCGCACGTGGCGCTCGCGCCCGACAGCCCCATCCGCTTCTTCGTGGGGTACCTGGACGGCGAGGCGGTTGCCGCCAGTGAATGCCATCGGGCGTGGGGCGTCGCGGGCCTCTACTCCGTGGCCACCGTGCGGCACGCGCGGCGGCGCGGCATCGGCGCGGCGCTGACGCTGGCGCCCCTCCTGGATGCCCGGGAGGCGGGCTACCGGACAGCCACCCTCCAGGCGTCCGCTCAAGGCCAGAGCGTCTACTCCCGCCTGGGGTTCGTACCCCATGGGACCTTCCGGGAGTACCAGTAGGCGCGACCGCTTTTTCTCCTCTCCCGTCCGGCGCCCGCGTGGTTAGGGTTCGGAGCATGACGCCCGCGCACAAGGTCCTGCTCTGCATCCTGGATGGCTGGGGTATCCGCCAGGAGCGTGACAACAACGCCATCCTCCTGGCCGGCACGCCGCACCTCGACAAGCTGGCCGGCCCCTACCCCTTCACGGAGCTGCAGACGGCGGGACTGGCCGTGGGCCTGCCCGAAGGGCAGATGGGCAACTCCGAGGTGGGCCACACCAACATCGGCGCCGGCCGAATCGTCTACCAGGACCTGGTGCGCATCAACCGCGCCGCGGAGTCCGGTGAGCTGGCACAGAACCCCGTGCTGCGCGCCGCCCTGGACGGCGTGAAGGCGGATGGCAAGGCCCTGCACCTGCTGGGGCTGGTGTCGCCGGGCGGCGTCCACTCGTCCATGGACCACCTCTTCGCGCTGCTCAAGGCCGCGAAGGAGCGCAACGTGGCCCACGTCTACGTGCACGCCTTCCTCGACGGGCGCGACACGCCGCCGCAGAGCGCCCTGGGCTACGTGGAGGAGCTGGAGCGCTTCCTCCACGAGACACACACCGGCCGCATCGCCACCGTCAGCGGGCGCTACTACGCCATGGACCGCGACAAGCGCTGGGACCGCGTGCAGCAGGCCTACGAGGCGATGGTGTTCGGCCGCGGCCCCAAGGCGCCGGACGCGCTGAGCGCCATCCGCGCGTCCTACGCGGAGAAGGTCACCGACGAGTTCGTGAAGCCCACGGTCATCGCCAGCGGGGACGGCGCGCCGGTGGGCCGCATCCAGGATGGCGACGCGGTGCTGTTCTTCAACTTCCGCGCGGACCGGGCGCGGGAGCTGACGCAGGCGCTCGCGCTCCCGGAGTTCAAGGAGTTCGACCGGGGCGGGCTGCGGCTGGGCCGCTACCTGTGCATGACCCAGTACGACGAGACGTTCAAGCTGCCGGCGCTCTTCGAGCCGGACCAGCCGCAGGACATCTTCCCGGAGCTGCTGTCACGCCAGGGGCTGCGCCAGTTCCGCACGGCGGAGACGGAGAAGTACGCGCACGTCACGTTCTTCTTCAACGGCGGCCGAGAGGTCGTCTACGCGGGCGAGGACCGGCACCTGGTGCCCAGCCCGCGCGACGTGAAGACGTACGACTTGAAGCCGGAGATGTCCGCCTACGAGGTGACGGCCGAGCTGGTGAAGCGGCTCGACTCCGGGCAGTACGACTTCGCGCTGGTGAACTTCGCCAACCCGGACATGGTGGGCCACAGCGGCCGGCTGGACGCGACGATGAAGGCCGTCAAGGCTGTGGACGAGTGCCTGGGCATCCTGGGCAAGGCGTGCGAGCGCAACGGATGGGTGATGGCCATCTCCGCCGACCACGGCAACTGCGAGCAGATGGTGGACCCGGAGACGGGCGAGCCGCACACCGCGCACACGCTCAACCCGGTGCCCTTCCACCTCATCCATCCGGACTTCCGGGGCCAGAAGCTGCGGCCGGGCGTCCTCGCGGACATCGCGCCCACGCTGTGCAAGGTGATGGGGCTGCCGCAGTCGAAGGAGATGAACCGGCAGGGCCTGCTGCCGTGACACGCGGGGGGCACGGCCGGTGCTGAAGGCGCTGTTGGACCTGCTGTATCCCCCTTCGTGCCTCGCCTGCACGAAGGTGCTGCCGGGCCCCGAGGGCTTCTTCTGCGAGGCATGCGACACCGCGGTGGAGCGGCTCCCTCCCGCGTGCTGCCGCACCTGCGCGGAGCCCGGCGCCTTTCCCGGGGCCACCTGCCCCCGGTGCCGGGCCGCGCCGCCGCCATTCTCACGCGCCTGGGCGCCCTTCTCGCACGAGGGGCCGGTGGCGCGTGCCATCCACCGCTTCAAGTACGAGGACCACCCCAACCTCGCCGGGCCCCTGGCGGAGCTGCTGGCGGGCGAGGCGCGCAGCTTCCTGGAGAGCGCCCCCGAGCGGGTGGTCGCGTTGCCGCTGCATACGCGCCGCTATCACACGCGCAAGTACGACCAGGCCCAGCTGCTGGCGGGCGCGCTGGCGAAGGCCACGGGGCGCACATCGCCCGTGGGACTGCTGACGCGGCACCGCGAGACACAGCGGCAGGTGGGGCTGAGCGAGGCGGAGCGGGCGAGCAACGTCGCGGGAGCGTTCGCCGCGTCTCCCCGTGTCTCGGGGCAGCGCGTGCTGCTGGTGGACGACGTGTTCACCACCGGCGCCACCGCGAGGGCGGCGGCCTCGGCGTTGCGTGAAGCAGGCGCCGTCCAGGTGGAGATGCTCACGCTGGCGAGAGCCTTCAGCCTGGACTGAGCGGACAGCGCCTGGCGGGCGAAGGCGTTCCGGGTCTGCCCTCCCGCAGCGTGTCGCGGCCTCGTGCGCGGTCCGACGTGTTGCGAACGCGTATCAGCCGTGCTGCCAAGTAGAAACCGAGGGGTGATTCTACCCCTGACGAATACCCTTCCAGGGTGACAGACGCATGACACAGAGAAGCGATTTTCCAGTTCAGCGTGCCAAATCACAGCATCGCAACTTCCCTGACATGCATCATCGCCACCCTCGCGTTGGGATGCTCCAGCAGCGCCACCGGAACCACCAGCCGTCGCGACGCGTACGCACTGGCGTCCTGCATGGACTCCGTGTCGTGCTGCATCCAGCGCAACCCGGGCGTTCCCGAGGCGTGCGGCCTCACGGCAAGCGAAGCCGCCATGTACATGGCAGGCGTCAAGACGGCCATGGAGGAAGCCGCCAAGGTGGAAGACGCGCCCGATGCGTGGGACGACTCTCACAATGCCAATCTGCCCGGGTGGAAGCGGGAGTGCACCCGGGCCTACGGTGACTGCAAGACACAGGGCTGGAAGGGGCACTGCTTCTCCTGCTTCGAGTACTGCAAGGGACAACATGAGTGGCCAATCAACAAGTGCCGCCCTCAAAAAAGAGGGGACTAGCTCGTGACGGACGAAATCGACTGGGACCCCATCCGAGCCCTCGCTCGCCGAGTGCTTCGAGAGGGCGAACGCTTCGCTCTGACCGCGGACGTGCGCGACCTCCTGAAACGCACCGCGCCAGAGGTGGGGATCAGCGACACCGACGCAGAGCGCTCACTGATGACGGAAGCGGGGGCGCTCGAACTCCTACGAGAGTCCGCGCGCCGCATCCGGGAGGGCTCCAGCAGGCTCGTGAACGCACTCCACCGGATGTACAAGCACAAGGCGGCTGGAGACTTCGACAGCGCCCGCCAGGAAATGCGCGGTGTACTGGCGGTGGAGGTTGTGCCCCTCTACCGCGAGACGGCGCAAGGGCAGCTCGAAGACCTCGAAGACGCGCCTTGAAGGAAAACGGGTGCGCGACTGGCGCCGCGCCCCGGCCCCAAACCGGAAAGAGCCGCGTTCATTGCCGGCTGGCCCCCACATCAGGACTCTGACCCGGAGGCCGACTGGAGTTAGCGTCACCCCATGCGCTCGCTCTTACCTCTCTTCGTCGCGGTCGCCGTCCTCCGCTGTGCCCATGCGCCCGAAGCGCCAACCGCCGCGCCCGTGAGCGCGGCCCCCGCGTGGCCCGAGCCCCAGCCTCCCGCGCTGCGACTGCCGAAGTCGGTCCAGCCCACGCGCTACGCGCTGGACCTGAAGCTGCTGCCCGCCGAGCCCACCTTCTCGGGCAGCGTCGCCATCGACGTGGACGTGAGCGAGCCGGTGCGCCAGCTCTGGCTGCACGGCCAGGACCTGGAAATCTCCGAGGCGCGCGTCGAAGCGGGAGGACGCACGCTGGAGGCCCGCGCCGTCACCGCCAGCGAAGGACGACTCGGCCTGCTGCTCCCCGAGGAGCTCGCGCCCGGCAAGGCCCGCATCCACCTCGGCTTCACCGGCCAGGTCGACCGCGAGCGCAGCCAGGGCCTCTACGCCGTGGAGGAGGGCGGCGAGCCCTACCTCTACACCTTCTTCGAGCCCGTCGACGCGCGCCGCGCCTTCCCCTGCTTCGACGAGCCGGGCTTCAAGGTGCCCTGGACGCTGCGCTTCACCGTCAAGGAGGAGCACGTCGCGCTCGCCAACCACCCCATCGTCTCGCGCGAGTCGCTGCCGGGCGGCCTGGCGCGCGTCACGTTCGCCGAGAGCAAGCCGATGCCCAGCTACCTCGTCGCGTTCGTGGTGGGCCCCTTCGACGTGGTGGACGCGGGCACCGCGGGCCGCAACGCCGCGCCGCTGCGCTTCATCGTGCCGCGCGGCCGGGGCGCGGAGACGGCCTACGCGGCCAGCGTCACGCCGCGCATCGTCACGCTGCTGGAAGACTTCTTCGACATGCCGTACCCGTACGAGAAGCTCGATGTCGCGGTGGTGCCGCGCTACTGGGGCACCATGGAGCACCCGGGGCTCGTGGCGCTCGGGCAGCCGCTGACGCTCATCCGCCCCGGCGAGGAGACGCTCGCGCGCCGCAGGTGGTACGTGAACATCGCCAACCACGAGCTGGGGCACTACTGGTTCGGCAACATCGTCACCTGCAACTGGTGGGACGACATCTGGCTCAACGAGTCGCTCACCTCGTGGCTGGACCGCAAGACGGTGGACCCCTTCGACCCGAGCTGGGGCTTCGGACTGGAGCAGAGCACCCAGTCCACGTTCTTCGCGCTGGACACGGACACGCTGGAGGCCACCCTGCCGGTGCGCAAGCCCGCGAACACCCATGACGAGGTGTTGAACTCCTTCGACAACGGCACGACCTACGCCAAGGGCTCGGCCATCATCGACATGTTCGAGGCGTGGCTCGGCGAGGAGCGCATGCGCGACCTGCTGCGCCGCCACATCAAGAAGCACGAGTGGGGCGTTGCTACGTCGGAGGACTTCGCCGCCACGCTGTCTGCCGCCGCGAGCCCGGACGTCGCCCGTGCCTTCCGCAGCTTCATCGACCAGCCGGGCGCCCCGCGCATCGCCGCCGAGCTGCAATGCCAGCCGGGTGCTCCCGCGAAGCTGAAGCTCACCCAGGAGCGCTACGTCCCCGCGGGCTCCGCCACCCGCAAGGACCAGACCTGGTTCATCCCGGTGTGCGTCCGCGCCGGCTCCGGCAAGACGTCCGAGCGCACCTGCACGATGCTCACCGGCGCCACGGGAGAGCTGGAGCTGCCCGGCAAGAGCTGCCCGTCCTGGGTCCTGCTCAACGCGGGCGGCACCGGCTACTACCGCTCCGGCTACACGCGCGAGCAGCTCGCCCGCGTGCTCGCCGCGCCCGAGCCTGCGCTGACGGTGCGTGAGCGGCTGGCCCTGCTGGCCGACATGGAGGCCGGGGTGAAAAAGGGCGACCTGCCCCTGGGCGACGTCCTGCGCTACGTCCCCACCACGGCCAAGGCGGACCACCGCCTCGTCATGCAGCGAGGCGCCGGGCTCCTGGCCCTCGTCCACGAGGACCGGTTGTCGGACGACGAGCGCGCGCGTTACCGGAGCTGGGTGGCCGCGATGTACGGCCCGCGGGCCCGCGCGCTGGGCTGGGAGCCCAAGCCGGGTGACGACGACGCGGTGAAGTCGCTGCGTCCCAACCTCCTGGGGCTGGCGGCGCTGCGCGGCGAGGACCCGGCGCTGGTCCGGGAAGCCAACCGGCTGGTGAAGGCGTGGCTCGCGGAGCGGAAGTCCGTGCACCCGGAGGCCGTTCCCCTCGCGTTGGCGGTAGCGGCTCGCAACGGCGACAAGGCCTTCTTCGACACGCTGGTCGCGCGCGCCCGCGCCACGGAGGACCGGACCGAGCGCAGCCGCGTCTTCACCACCCTGGGCGCCTTCCGGGACCCGGCGCTCGTGCGTGAGGCGCTCGCGCTGGTGTCTGGCAGCGAGTTCGACCTGCGCGACACCCGGCCCATCCTCGCGGGGGCTTTCATGGCGCCGCGAACGAAGGCGCTCGCCTGGGCGTTCTACCAGGAGCACTTCGACGCGCTCGCCAGCCGGATGCGCTCGGACGAAGTCGCCGGGCTCATCGGATTGGTGGGCACGCTGTGCGACGAGACGAGCGCCGCCGAAGCGGAGTCCTTCCTCGCGCCCCGCGCGGCGAAGCTGGAGAACGCGCCCCACGCGCTCACCCGGGCGCTGGAGTCCATCCGCCTCTGCGCCGCGTCCAGCACGCTGAACGAGCAGAGCGTCAAGGACTTCCTGAAGAAGCCCCCCACGCTGTCTGGCGCGCGCTGAGGGTGCAACGGCGAGCGGTGCTCCCACGCGGAGCATCGCCTCGCCGGTGCGGATTGCGTTAGACATGCACGCATGTTCGACGCCGCGCGCTACCTGGAGCGAATCGGGGCGGGAGCGGAGCAGCCTCTCGCGAGGCTGCACCGGGCCCACCTGGAGGCCGTGCCGTTCGAGAACCTCGACATCCACCTGAAGCGGCCCATCCGGCTCGACGAGGACGCCCTCTTCGAGAAGGTCGTCGTCCAGCGGCGCGGCGGCTTCTGCTACGAGCTCAACGGCCTCTTCGCCCGGCTGCTGACGGCGCTGGGCCACCGGGTGACGCTCTTGTCCGCGGGCGTGGCCACGAACTCGGGCAGTCCCCCCTTCGGCCCCGACTTCGACCACCTGGCCCTCCAGGTCGAGGACAGACAGGGCCGCTGGCTGGCGGATGTCGGCTTCGGTGAGTGCTTCACGGAACCGCTGCGCCTGGACACCCACGAGGTCCAGGTGCGCTCGGGGCGCGCCTACCGGCTCTCACCGGAGGGCGACGGCCTCATCCTCTGGAGCGAGAAGCCCTCCGGCTGGGCGGCGGAGTACCGCCTCTCCCTCGCGCCCCGCCAGCTCGCGGACTTCGAGGGGATGTGCCGCTACCACCAGACCTCCCCGGACTCCATCTTCACCCAGCGCCGGCTGTGTACCCGGGCGACGCCGGACGGGCGCATCACCGTCAAGGAAGGCACGCTCGTCCTCACCCGGGGCCCTGACCGGACCGAGCACCCCCTCCCGGACGAGGACGCGATGCGGCGCGCGCTGGCCGAGCACTTCGGCATCACCCTCCCCGCCCCGGGGGAGCACTCACCTACCCCCACCCCACCCTCCATCGTACGATGGCCTCGCAGGGGAAGCCCCGGAAGGGTTCGCCTGTTCATCCGCGTCGACGCCCCCTGCCCGGGGCTGGCGCCCCTCAAGTAGCCGCCCACCCAGGAGAACGGATGTCCCGCTTCACAGTGCTGGCCGCAGTCTTCGTGCTCACCTGCCCGCTGTGGGCGCAGGCGAAGCCGGCCGCGGATGAGACCGCCCGCGCCTACGCGGCCGAGGCGATGAAGCAGGCCTCCTCCCCCCGAAGCGCCGCCATGCTGCTGCGGATGCACGCGCTGGTGGACGAGGTGGAGGACCTCACGCCCCTGCTGAGCACCTACGCCTATGTCGCGTCCCGCCGCAGCTCGGACCCGAACACGCGCGCCACGGCGCAGATGCTGCTCCTGGACACCGAGCGCGCCCGCGGCCGGCTGGTGCGCGCCAACGAGGTGAAGCAGTGGCTGGGCTACGTGGGGGACTACTACGTCACCGGCGGCTTCGAGAACGAGGGCAAGGCCGGCTGTGATACCGACTTCGGCCCCGAGGCCGCCAACCTGGACCTGTCCGCGTCCTACCCCGCGGCCAAGGGCGGCAACGCCACCTGGCGCAAGCTGACCGCGGCCACCACGGATGGCTACATCGACCTGGCCACCGCCATCCGCCCCAACCGCGAAGCGGTGGCCTACGCCGTCACCTGGCTGGAGGCGCCCCAGGAGTCGCGCGTGTCGCTGGGCGTGGGCACCTCGGGCGCGTTCCGCCTGTGGGTGAACGGGCAGCTGGCCGCGAAGGAGGACCGCTACAACCTGCCGCGCCCGGACCAGACGCGCGTGTCCGTGAAGCTGCGCAAGGGCCTCAACCGCGTCCTCGTGAAGGTGTGCCAGGAGGCCGGGCCGCTGGGCTTCTACCTCCGCCAGGAGTCCCCTGCCGTGCGCGCGACGCTGCCGGCGAAGGCGCCCGCCCTGGAGCGGGGCACCGCGCCGCAGCCGCAGCCGCTGCCCACCCTCACCACGGCGCTGCGCGCGCTCGTGGAGAAGAACCCGGCCGACGCCGCGCTGCGCGGCGACTACGCCCGGGTGCTGGGCTTCTTCCGCGCCTATGACGAGCGCGAGCACACCGCCAGCGCGGAGGCCGCGCGCGCCGCGGAGGCCGCGCCGAAGGACGCCAGCCTCCAGCTGCTCGCCGCCCAGCTCCAGCGGGACGACCTGAACGAGCGCCGCCGCTTCCTGGAGGCCGCGCTCGCCGCCGACCCCTCGCTGGCCGAGGCGCGCGTGGCGCTGGCCGACCACGAGCTGGAGCGGGGCCACCCCGAGCGCGTGCCCGCGCTGGTGGCGCCCGTGCTGGAGGCGCGGCCGGATGACGTCAACGCGCGCCTGCTGCTGGCGCGCGCGCACGAGGCGCTCGGCGAGCGCCCGAAGTCCCACGCCCTGGTGGAGGAGACGTTCCGCCTGCAACCCCGCGTGCCCCGCGCGGTGCGCGCGGCGGCGCAGGTGGCCCGGCAGCTCGGCCGCAACCGCGAGGCCATGGACCGCATGCGCGTGGTGCTGGCGCTGCGCTTCGACGACACCGGCATGCGCCACACGCTCGCCACGCTGCTGGCGGAGGCCGGGCAGGTGGAGTCCGCCCAGCGCGAGTACGCGCAGCTGGTGACGCTCAACCCCTTCGACAACGGCTCGCGCGTGCGGCTGGCGGAGCTGAAGGCCAGCAACGGCGGGGTGGATGAGGCCATCGCCCTCTTCTCCGAGGCCCGCGCGCTGTCGCCGGACGAGCCGGAGGTGTACGAGCGCGAGGGCCGCGCCCTGCTGGCCGCCGGCCGCCGCGAGCCGGCGCTGGCCTCCTTCGAGCGCTCGCTCGCGCTGCGCCCGCAGAACCCGGGCCTGAAGGAAGCGCTGCGCACCCTCAAGGGCGAGAGCACCGGCACCGGCATGCAGTACCTGATGGACGCCCAGGCGCTGGCCCGGGAGTCGGAGGCCTACGTCCACGAGGACGCGCTCTACCTGGTGGACAACACCTACGTGCGCGTCCAGCAGAGCGGCCTGTCCAGCCGCCTCCACCAGCGGGTGGTGAAGGTCTACAACGCGCGCGGCGTGGACGCGTTCCGCACCCTGCCCGTCACCTATTCACCGGACCGCCAGGAGGTGCGCGTGCTGCGCGCCCGCGTGGTGAAGGCGGACGGCTCCGTGGTGGAGAGCTACGGCGAGAACGAGCGCAACATCAACGAGCCGTGGACGGGCATGTATTACGACGCCCGCGCCAAGATTCTCTCCTTCCCCTCGCTGGCCCCGGGCGACACGCTCGAGCTGACGTACCGCCTGGACGACACCGCGCAGGACAACCTGCTGTCGGACTACTGGGGTGACGTGGAGAGCGTGCAGGGCGTCTACCCGAAGGTGCGCTTCCAGTACCTGGTGGACATGCCGAAGGCGCGGCCCCTGTACTGGAACAAGAGCAAGCTCGCCGGCGTGGAGAGCGCGCAGGAGCCGCTCGACGGCGGCCGCGTGCTGTACCGCTGGAGCGCGAAGCACGTCGCCAAGGTGGTGCCGGAGCCGGGCATGCCCGGCTGGGCCGAGGTGGCGCAGAACCTCCACGTCTCCACCTACCAGACGTGGGACCAGGTGGGCCGCTACTGGTGGGGCCTGGTCCGCGACCAGCTCCAGCCCAACGCGGAGCTGCGGCAGACGGTGGACCAGGTGCTCCAGCGCGTGGACCGGAAGGACGAGCTGGCGGTGGTGCGCGCCATCTACAACTTCGTGGTGACGAACACGCGCTACGTGGCCCTGGAGTTCGGCATCCACGGCTTCAAGCCCTACCGCGTGGACCGCGTGCTGGCGCGCCGCTTCGGCGACTGCAAGGACAAGGCGAGCCTCATCCACTCCATGCTCCAGGTGGCGGGCGTGGAGAGCCGGCTGGTGCTGCTGCGCATGCGCAACCTGGGCTCCATTGGCGAGGAGCCGGCGAGCCTGGCGGCCTTCAACCACGCCATCGCCTACGTGCCCAAGTTCGACCTCTACCTGGACGGCACCGCCGAGTTCCACGGCGCCAACGAGCTGCCCAGCGCGGACCGGGTGGCCAACGTGCTGGTGGTGGAGCCCAACGGCAAGAGCACCTTCCTCACCACGCCGGAGGCGCAGGCGGCGGACAACGCCACGCGCATGTCGCTGGACGTGACGCTGCGCGCGGACGGCGGCGCCGACATCACCGGCGCCAGCACGGTGGGCGGCCAGCACGCGCCCGACTACCGCCGCGCCTACCGGCCGGAGGCCACGCGCAAGTCCACCTTCGAGCGCGCCTGGGCGCAGAGCTTCCCGGGCCTCACGGTGCACGAGGTGAAGCTGAGCGACACCACCCGCCTGGACGACAACGTGGCGCTGGACTTCAAGATGAGCATCCCGCGCTACTCGGAGGTGCTGCCCAACGGCATGCGCTTCCTGCCCTTCGGCACCGGCCGCACCTACCAGCAGGCCTATGCGTCGCTGGCGCAGCGCCGCTTCGACCTGATGATGTCCAGTCCCTGGACCAACGGCTTCCTCCTCCGCTACACGCTGCCCGCCGGATGGACGGTGGCCGAGCTGCCCCAGGCGGTGGAGGAGACGACGAAGTTCGGCCACATCAAGCTGAGCTACCGCCTGGAGGGCGGCAAGCTGGTGGCCGAGGGTGAGGTGGCCCTCACCACCGCGCGCGTGTCCGCGGACGACTACCCGGCGTTCCGAGAGTTCCTCGGCCGCGTGGACCGCGCCTTCGGCCGCCGCGTGTTCATCCAGAACGCGTCCAACCGCACCGCGTCCACGGCGCCCTAGCCCGACGCGGACTCGCGCGCCCGCCGCTGGAATGGCGGGCGCGCGGTGCTGGGGCTCAAGGCTCCAGCAAGCCCGCCAGCAGCGCGCGGACCTCGGTGGGCCCCTTCACGCGGTAGTCCGCGCGCGTGGGCTTGTTGCCCGCGTGGAGGGTGAGCCCATCGGGCGGCATGGACGCGAAGAGGTCCTCGTCCGTGCGGTCATCGCCCACCGCCACCACGAGCGCGCCCGGAGGCGCCCCCTGGGTCGCCTCGCCCACCACGCGGCCCTTGTGCACGCCCCTGGGGCGAATCTCCACGACCTTGTCCCCAGGGAGGATGTCGATGGCCCCCCCCGCGAACTTCTCCGCCAGGTACAGCCGCAGCTCGCGGGACTGGATGGCGCCGAACTCCGCGTCCACCAGCCGGTAGTGCCAGGCCAGCGACGCCGTCTTCTCCTCCACGAAGGAGCCCGGCACGCGCGAGGAGAACGCCTCCAGCTCCGGCCGCACCTGCTCCTTCCAGTCGAAGCTCACGCCCTCCAGCATCCGCCAGTCCTGGCCCGGCGCGCCGCGGGACCACAGGCCGTGCTCGGCGTAGAGACCCATGGGCAGCCCGCCCAGCCACTCCTCCAGCGTCTCCTTCGGCCGGCCGCTGACGATGCTCACCGACACGCCGGGCCGCGCCACCAGCTTCGCCAGCAGCTCCTTCAGCGCCGCGTCGGGCGCGGCCAGCTCCGGCCGGGGCGCATACCCCACCAGCGTGCCGTCATAGTCGAGGAGGAGCAGCAGGTGCTTCGCCTGCTTCATCCGCGCCAGCGCCTCCTGCAGGCCCTCCTCGGAGCGCACCGACACCGCGGGCAGGGACTCGAGCCGGTCGAGGAAGGACGACGTCCACCAGTGCACGTCCCGCGACTTCACTTCCTTTCGCAGCATGCGCATGCGGGCGTGGCGCTCCTCCTCCGCCATGCCCAGCGCCTTCTCGATGGCGTCCGCCATCACGTCCACGTCGTAGGGGTTGACGACGAGCGCGCCGTTGAGCTCCGCGGCGGCGCCCGCGAACTCGCTGAGCACCAGCACGCCGTCCTCGTCCGGCCGCGCCGCGCAGAACTCCTTCGCCACCAGGTTCATCCCGTCGCGCACCGGCGTGACGAGCATGACGTCCGCGCCCCGGTACAGGCCCACCAGCTGCCGCTCGTTGAACGAGCGGAAGAGGTAGTGCACCGGCACGTTGTGCACCGTGCCGTAGGTGCCGTTGATGCGGCCCACCAGCTCGTCCACCTTCTCGCGATAGGCGGCGTAGGCCTCCACCTGGGTGCGGCTGGGCACCGCCACCTGGACGAAGCGCAGGCGGCCGCGCCACGTGGGCGTGCGCTCCAGCACGCGCTGCACGGCCAGCAGCCGCCGCGGAATGCCCTTGGTGTAGTCCAGCCGGTCGATGCCCAGCAGGATGCGCTGCCCCTCCGCGGACCTGCGCAGGTTGGCCACCTCCTCCAGCACGCCGGGGTCACCCGCCAGCGTCTCGAACGCCTGCGCGTCGATGCCCATGGGGAAGGCCCCCACGCGCACGTCGCGGCCCTCCCAGATGACGCGGTCTATCTCCGTGTCCAGCCCGAGGTGCCGCAGCAGCGCGCCGGAGAAGTGCCGCACGTAGCTGACGGTGTGGAAGCCGATGAGGTCCGCGCCCAGCAGGCCCCTCAACAGCTCGTTCCGCCGCGGCAGCGTGCTGAAAATCTCCGACGAGGGGAACGGGATGTGGTGGAAGTAGCCGATGCGCGCGCCGGGCAGGCGCTGGCGCAGCATGCCGGGCACCAGCATGAGCTGGTAGTCGTGGACCCAGATGGTGTCACCGGGCTCGTAGTGCTTCGCCACCAGGTCCGCGAAGCGCTCGTTGACCTTGCGGTACACCTCCCAGTCGCGGTCCTGGCGTGGGATGCGGTCCAGCATGTAGTGGCACAGCGGCCACAGGACGCGGTTGGCGTAGCCCTCGTAGTAGCGGCTCACCTCGCTGGCGGACAACGTCAGCGGCACGCAGCGCAGCTCCGCGAGCTGGCTGTCCACGCGCGCACGTTGGCTTTCGGACAGTCGAGAGACATCGCCGGGCCAGCCAATCCACAGCCCGCCCGAGCGCTCGTGCGGGCGGCGCAAGCCCGTGGCCAGCCCTCCAGCGCTCCGGACCACGGAGACGGTGTCCTTCTCCACCTTGACGGTGACTGGAAGTCGATTCGAGACGAGTAGGAGTCGGGACATGTTCCCCTCGTGAATTAGTCACTCCGGCCGGGAATGACCATGGTCGAATTGGGCGGCGTGCCAGATGGTCGACCGTCGTGTCGGGTGGCCGCGGGCGCCCAGCCCAGCCGGGACAGCAGCGCGGGCTGCCTGCCCGGCTTCCACACGAAGGCATCCAGCACGTAGTGCGTGGCCTGCGGCAACGCGAGCAGCGGCACCACCAGCGCCAGCACGTCCGGCGGCACCACCACGTCGCTCGCGCCGAAGAGCGCGGCGCGCTCGCGCCACACGACATGGTCCCAGAGGAGCTCCTCCGCCAGCGCCAGGGCCACGAGGAACAGCAGGAAGCCTGGCAGCCCGGCGCGCAGCAGCGCCGCGGCCGGACCGTAGCCGCCCTCCGCGAGCCGCCCGCGCGCGTAGCGGAACAGCAGCGCGAAGTACGGCACGCCATGCAGCACGACGTTCATCACCGTGAACGTGAAGTCATCCTCCGCGATGACGATGCCGCCAAACCACGCCACCCACGTGGCCACCACCAGCAGCACCTTGCCCGCCTGCACGCCCTCGCCGCGCACCACCCGCGCGGCCTGGTAGCCCCCCCACAGGGCGAGCACACCGGCATGGAGCCCCAGCGCCGCCGTCCCCGCCCAGGAGGGCAGGCCCGGCAGGAAGTCTCCTGGCACGAACCACCAGAAGCTCCGGGGCAGGTTCGCGTGCCACCAGACGACAGGCCCCAGCGTGGCGGCGTAGATGGCCGCGGCATCCAGTCTCCGCTCCAGGGGAGACACGCGCGTCTTGCGGTCATACAGCGCCACCCAGCCGTACTGCTGACGCACGAAGTGGGTGAGCGCGACGTAGGCGAATAACGTCCAGAACGCGGCCGGCGACACCTGATGCGCGAGCACGCCCGCGACATACGCGGCCACCGGCGCGCCCAGGTACAGGCCGGGACGCGCGCGCAGCTCCTCGGGGTCCAGATAGGTGCGAAACAGCGTGGACCAGACGTGGGCCACGTCCACGCAGACGACGAAGAGCAGCCATGCCCACAGCGGCGTGTCTCCGGCCGCGCCGAGCCAGGGCGCCGCGAGCACGAAGGCCAGGGACACGAGCGCGCTGCCGGCGAAGACGGACAGGTCCACCCCCGGACTGAACAGCCAGCCCTGGGCGGGCGCGAGGAGTCGAGCCATCGGGGCACGCAGCCTACCAGAGTCCCGGCGCCGCGCCCGGATGCGATATGAACCGGCGCATGCAACCCGCCGCGCCCGCGGAGGCCCGCCCATCCAGTGACAGGGAGGCCCCAGGCCCCAACGCGGACCTTCCGCTCCCTCCTCCTCGCTTCCGGCGCAGGCTGCTCGCGGTCATGCTGCTCGCGGGCTGGGTGCCGCTGGTGCTGCTCGGCGCGCTGGCGCAGGGCGCGCTGGAGCGGGTGCTCTCGGTATCCATCGCGCCCGTGGAGGGCGTGCTGGACGACGTATCGGCGGAGCTGGCGCGGCGGGAGCTGCCCCAGGACTCGCTCAACGAGGCGCGGCTCAACCTCGCGCAGGCGGAGCTGGCGCGGCGAGCCCTGGTGCGCCGCGTGCCCGCCTTCATCACCGGGCTGGTGCTCGTCTCCGGCGCCGCGCTGACGGTGGCCGCGGTGCTGCTCGGCCGGGCCCTCACGCGCCCCGTGAGCACCCTCACCGAGGGCATGTGGGCTTACGCACGGGGAGACCTCTCCGTGCGCCTCGCGGCCCCCGAGCCTCCGCGCGACGAGCTCCAGTTCCTCCTGGGCCAGTTCAACAAGATGGGCCAGGAGCTGCTCTCACAGCGCGAGCGCCTCAAGTCCGCCGAGCAGATTGCCGCGTGGCAGGACGTGGCCCGCGCGCTCGCCCACGAGCTGAAGAATCCCCTCACCGCAATGAAGCTCTCGCTCGCGCGTCTGACCCGGACGGATGTGCCCACGCCCCGCGACACCACCCGCATCACCGAGGCCGTGGCCCTGCTCCAGGAGGAGGTGGACCTGCTGATGCGGATGACCCAGAGCTTCTCCACCTTCGCGCGGCTGCCCGCGCCGCGCTTCCAGGACGTCCCCCTGCGGCCGCTGCTGGCCGAGGTGTGCGCCCTGTACGAGGGCACCTCGCCCGTCCCCGTGACGCTGCTGCCGGGCGCCGAGGCGACGCTGCGCGCGGACCCCGATGGCCTGCGCCGACTCTTCGGCAACCTCGTGAAGAACGCCGCCGAGGCCTCCGCCGGCAGCCCCGCGCCCGTCCTCGTCAGCCTGGAGCCGCTGGACGCTGGCGGCGTGCGCGTCACCGTGAAGGACGGCGGCAGCGGCATCCCCGCCGTCCTCGAAGGCCCCGCCCTCACGCGCGGGCTCTTCAGCACCAAGCCCGGGGGTAGCGGCCTGGGGCTGCCCATCTCCCAGAAGATCGTCCACGAGCACGGCGGCAGTCTGCGCCTGGAGCCGGCGCCGGGTGGCGGTACGCTCGCACGCGTGGACCTGCCCCTCGCTCCGCCGCCCACCCCATGAAGCCCGGACCTCGCATCCTCGTCGTCGATGACGACCCTGGCGTCCTCAAGGCCCTGCGTGGCCTCTTGAGCGACGAGGGCTTCACTGCCATGGAGGCGCGCTCCGCGGCGGAGGCCACCCGGCTGCTCGACGCCCCCGAGGGCCCGCCCGCGATGATGCTGCTCGACCTGCGCATGCCGGGCGAGACGGGCCTGGAGCTGCTCGCGCGGCTGCCCCGTCCGCTCCCGGTGCCGGTGGTCGTGCTGTCCGGCGAGGCGTCCCCCGCGGAGGCCGTACAGGCCCTGCGGCTGGGCGCGACGGACTTCGTGGAGAAGCCGCCCTCCCCCGAGCGGCTCCTCACCGCGCTGCGGAACGCGCTGGCGCTGGGCGCGCTCCAGGAGGAGCGCGAGCGGCTGCTGGATGCCCTGGCCCGCCCGGGCCACCTCGTGGGCGAGAGCCCCAGCATGGTGTCGCTGCGCCAGCTCATCGCGAGGGTGGGCCCCAGCGACACCGCCATCCTCATCACCGGCGAGACGGGCACCGGCAAGGAGCGCGTCGCGCGGGCGCTGCACCTCGCCTCGGGCCGCAAGGGCCGGCTGGTGGCCGTCAACTGCGCGGCCATCCCCGCCACCCTGCTGGAGAGCGAGCTGTTCGGTCACGAGAAGGGCGCCTTCTCCGGCGCGCTGTCACGCCGCGCGGGCCGCATCGAGCAGGCGCACGGCGGCACGCTGTTCCTCGACGAGCTGGGCGACATGCCGCTGGAGCTTCAGGCCAAGCTGCTGCGCGTCCTGGAGACGAAGGAAGTGGAGCGCCTGGGCGGCAGCCTCCCGGTGCCGGTGGACGCGCGCGTGCTCGCCGCCACCCACCAGGACCTCACCCGCGCGGTGAAGGAGGGCCGCTTCCGGCAGGACCTCTACTTCCGCCTCAACGTGATGCCGCTCCAGATTCCCCCTCTGCGCGAGCGGCCGGAGGACCTGCTGCCCCTCGCCCGTTCCTTCGCGGCGGAGCTGGCCGGGCCCCACGTCTCGCTGGTGCTCGCGCCCGGCGCGGAGGCCGCCCTGCGCGCCTACCCATGGCCCGGCAACGTGCGCGAGCTGCGCAACCTCATCGAACGGCTCAACCTGCTCCGAGGCGAGGGGCCCCTGACGCTCGGCCCGGAGCTCGTCGCAGGGCCCCCGGCCGCCGCGGCCAGCCCCGCCACGCTGGGCGACAAGAGCTACCGCGAGCACGTGGAGGACTTCGAGCGCGAGCTGATTCGCGCCGCGCTCCAGCAGGGAGAGAGCATCGCCGGCGCCGCGCGGCTGCTCCAGGTCGACCGGGGAAACCTCTACCGGCGCATCAAGGCGCTCGGCCTGCCCGTCACCTGAGCGGCGGCCGTCGAGCAGCGAGGGGGCGAAGCCCCCTGCGCGGCGGGCCATCCTGGTGGACGCAACACGAGGCCGACCCCACGAGCCACGGCGCGTCCAGTCCACCCAGGTACAGCACGCCATCGCAGCGCCGGATGCGCCCCCATGTCCGGAGGGTCCCATGCAATCGCCGGGGGCGATGTCAGTACCACATCACGACTCGACATCCGGATGTCTCCGTGACATCGACAGGGTTGCCCGGCCCTCGTCAATTCAGGCACTTGTCCAACACCTCCCGGTGGAACGGCACGTGCTCTCCCTTCGCGCATGAACCGCTTCGCGCTCCTCACGTGTCTCCTCTCCGCCGTCGCAGCCGCGCAGCCGGCACCTCCGGCCGAGGCGCCAGCCACGCCCGCCCATGAAACGGCGGCGGAGGCCCTTCCCCCTTCCACCCAAGCCAACCCGCCGCCCGCGGGGGAACCCCCGGAACATGGGGCCGCTGTCACGGACCTTCAGGACGCGACGGGCAAGCCCGGCTCCACCCAGAGTGAGCCTCGAAGCGACGCCCAGGAGGACGACCGGACGTCGTGCCCCGAGGACTTCGATGACGAGGACGACGACACGGCCAACGCCCACGTGCTCGCCCCGCTCCAGCTCACGGTGGATGGCCGCTCACTCTCCCCCGGCCGCATCGAGCTGCACGGGCTCCACTGGCTGACGGATGCGCAGGTGCGCGCCTTCATCGGCGCGCCGCGCGCGGACACGGAGGCCGTGCTGAGCGGGCGCGAAGTCCATGTGCTCCTCCGCCGCCTCGCGCGCTCGGGCCTGTTCTCCCGCGTGGAGCCCCGCGTGCGGGTGTCCGAGCCGCCTCGGCCCGCGGTGCTGGAAGTCCACCTGGAGGAGAACCCCGTCGTCACCGCCGTGGAGGTGGAGGGACTCCAGGACATCCAGCCCAGCGAGTTCCTCGATGAGCTGCTGCGCCTTCCCCACCGCTTCCCCTACGGCGAGGACGAGGACGACGCGTCCTTCACCGCCACGCTGCGCGTCGACTCGCGGCGAGGCACGCTCTCCATCGTCCGCCCCTGCCCGCTGCCGCACCCGCCCCGGGCCTGGGTGGCGCGGCTGGAGCGGGGCACGCCGCGGCCCGGCATCCTCCTGGGCGGCGTGGCGCAGGGCCTGGAGCGCGCGCTGAAGCACCTGCGCGATGACGGATACCTGCTCGCGAGCCTGTCCGCCGTCTGGAGCCCGGATGGCCGGCTCGTGGTGACGGTGGACGAGGGCCGGCTCGAAGCCGTGGACGTGAGGGGCGTGGACGCGAACACCGCGGTGCGCGTCCAGGAGGCGCTCGACCTCAAGCCCGGCACCGTGTTCCTCCGCAGCGACGCGAAGCGCGCCGTGCAACGGCTGGCCTCGCGGCTCCCCTTCCTGGAACCCGCGGACGTGGATGACGCCGAGCGCTTGCGGGCTCAGCGCGCGCGCATCGTCGAAGCCCTGGAGCCGGATGGCCGCCGGACCTACCAGTCGCGGGACGAGCCTCCCTCCCGGCCGCGCCGCCGGGAGCAGGTGGAGTTCGAGATGAGCTGGTGGCGCTTCGCCAACTGGTGGGAGGGCAACCGCCGCGACGAGGGCATCACCCTCGAAGGCAAGCGGATGGTGGTGCACCTGCGCCCGCGGCGCCCGGACTTCGACGTGGACATCCTGCCCCTCCACACGCAGGTGACGGGCTTCTCGCCGGGGCTGTCGGGCCGGCTCCGCTTCTGGGACGCGCGGGACCGCGCCCACGCCACGCTGGACGCGGCCCTCACCATTCCCCTGCGGTGGGGCGGGCAACGCCTCCCGGATGACCCGGAAGGCACGCGGCGGCAGCGCCGCCTCAACATGCTCGGCGGGGCCAAGCTGCAGGTGCCCGGCGTGGGGCTCGCGGAGCTGGGCGCGCAGGCCTACGACTTCACCGACACGCTGGACCGGTGGCGGATGGGTGACATCGACTCCTCCCTCTACTCGGCCCTCATCAACCGGCCGGACCGCGACTACTTCCGCCGCAAGGGCCTCACGGCCTTCGCCACCTGGCGGTGGGCGGAGGACTGGCTCGCGGGCGTCGAGTACCGCCGTGACCGCTACGAGTCGCTGCGCAGCTTCGCGCCGCCCTTCACCCTGTTCCGCCGCGACTCGGCGCCCTTCCCCAACGCGCCCGTCACCGAGGGCCGCTTCGACTCCGTCGTCGTGCGCCTGGAGTATGCCAGCGGCGCTCCCGCCTCCGCGCAGGTGGGCTCACTCTTCCGGACGCCGGAGACGTCGCTCTTCGACCGGAGCGGCGACTGGGAGCGCCGCGCCTCCCTCCGGGGACTGCTCACGCTGGAGGTGGGCAACGGCCCGCGGAGCCCGGGCGCGGACGCGCGCTTCTGGAAGCTGGTGAGCGACCTCGCGCTGGACATCCCCACCGGCTGGGACTCGGGGCTGTCCTTGCGCGTGCGCAGCGCGGGCGGCAACCACCTGCCCGAACAGAAGCGCGAAGCGCTGGGCGGATGGACGGCGCTGCGCGGCTACGGCTTCAAGGAGTACCGCGGCGACGTGTCCGTGCTCACCAGCGCGGAGTACCGATGGAACACCCTCGGCGTCTTCGTCGACGTGGGCACGGTGCGCATGGACACCACCTGGTCGGAGGCCCGGCTTGGCGTGGGTGGCAGCCTCCACCTCGGCGACAGCGTGCGGCTGGACGTCGCGTGGCGGACCGATGACCGCGCCACGGCGACGCCCGAGGCACGGCTGCTCTTCCAGCGTCCCTTCTGAGCCCCATGGAACGGCCGCTCACACGGATGGGACAGAAGCTCGGCACGGCGCTCGCCGCCGTGGCGGGCCTGCTCGCGCCCACCGTCCATGCCGAGGAGCCACGCGCCGCCTGCACCGCCACCCTGTCCGGGCGGCGCGTCATGGTCCGGCCGGAGGCCTTCGACGTCGTCTCCCCAGAGCTCGACAGACTGGTACGCCTGGGAATGGCGGGGAAGCTGGAGGTGGAGTTGACGCTCTGGCGGCGCAACGCCATCTGGTTCGACGCGCGGGTGGACGTCACCCGCCTCACCCAGGTGCTCGCCTTCGCCAACGGCACCTACCTGCTGGATGGACGCCCCCTGTCAGAAGGGCCCTCCCCGATGCCGCTGGAGCGCGTGGCCTGGACCCTGGAGGAGCGGCCCGGGCCGGGCGCGCGCTTCGAGGTGCGCGTCACGGTTCGACTGCAAGTGGTGACGGCGGCCAGCCTCGGCCGCGTGGCCGCATGGCTCACGCAAGGAAGACAGGCCCCGGGAGAGGAAGGCTCCACCCTCACCGGCACCGTGCTGCGCTCGGTGGCCGAGGACCTGTCACGCGGCGCCTCCGGGCGCTGCGACGTCACCCGTCTCCCCTGACCCGCGGCCCCGCCGCGACAGTCCCTGAACCGTTCGACCGCCCGGCCTCGCGCCGTGGGCACGGAGTCCCCTCATGCGCCGTTGGCTGCCCTTGCTCCTCGTCATGGCCACCGGGTGCGGCCTGTTACCATCCGCCCCGCCCGCCTCCTGCACCCACGTCGAGGCCCCAACGGGTATCGAGGCCGCGGGCAGCCGCGCCCCCATCCTCTACCTGGATGGCGAGCGCGCGCTGTACTTCCCCCATGGCGTCGGCGGCGGAGGCGCCCGGCACCCCGTGGTGCCGAGCCCGGGCGAGCTGGTGGCCCTGGGACGGCGGAGCGACATCGTCATCGTCACCGTGGGCCACCCCGCCGTTTCGCCTACTGGCGCGCCATGACGGTGCTCGCCTCCTTCACCGCGTCGTGGAGGTGACTGCCAGACACGTCCACGACCACCTCGACGAGCGTGCCGCCCCGGAACGTGAACGGCGCCCGGTACTGCTGACTCACGGGAGAGTTCTCGTCCCGGCCGCACGTCAGCCCCTCACCCAGACTGATGAGCAGCGGCATCGTCTCCGGGATGTCGCTCTGCGCCACCAGGTCGCCATTGATGAAGAGGCGTCCCAGGCCGGGCGTGCCCCGGCCCGCGGGCAGGTCGGGCTGCCCCGTGGGCTGGAACTCGAAGCGCAGCTCCGCGTGCCCCTTCGGGACGTCCACCGCGGACTCGAGGTGGAACTCCTTTTCCCCCACGTAGTTGTAGACGTAGTGCAGCTTCCCATCCTTGATGAAGAACGAGTACCCGCCCGTCGTTCCACCGTGGCAGAGCAGCACGCCCTCCACGCCGTCCTCCACCTCCACCTGCGCGGTGATGGCGTGGGCGCGGTTGAGGACGTGGACGGCCACGTTCTCCGGCGCGGGAGAGGTGTTGGGCCGGTAGACATAGCGCTCCCGCTCCCGGGTGAGCTGTGGCCGCTCGACGGCGAAGAGCTCGAGTGACGGGGTTATCAGCGGGAGCACGTCGTACCGCCCCGCCTCGACGTACCAGCGCGCAATCAGCTCGATGAGCTTGTCGGGCTCCTCGGCGGCCACGTCCCGCGTCTCCGTCCAGTCCTCGGCCACGTGGTACAGCTCCCAGCCGTGCGCATCCAGCTCGCGCAGCCGGGCCTCCGTGAAGCGCGCCGTGCCAAAGGACTCTTTCGACTCCGTGAAGGAGGGCCCGGGGAACGGACACACCGCCCTCCAGCCGTCGTGGTAGATGGCGCGGTGGCAGAACATCTCGAAGTACTGGGTGTGGTGCCGGGTCTCCGCGTCCGCGTCGTGGAAGGTGTGCTTGAAGCTGACGCCGTCGATGGGCGACTGGGTGACGCCGCGGAGCTCCCTGGGCGGCTCGATACCCAGGCAGTCCAGCACCGTGGGGACCATGTCGATGGCGTGACAGTACTGCGAGCGAATCTCCCCCCGCGCCTGGATGCCCCGGGGCCAGTGGACGATGAGAGGGTCCGACGTCCCGCCCCGGTACGTCTCGCGCTTCCACCGCTTGAACGGGGTGTTGCCCGCCCAGGCCCAGCCCCAGGGGTAGTGGTTGAAGTAGCGCGGGCCGCCCAGCGCATCCATCGCCGCGAGGTTCTGCTCCAGCGACTCCGGCGTGTTGTTGAAGAACTTCAGCTCGTTGACGGAGCCATGCAGCCCGCCCTCCGCGCTGGCCCCGTTGTCGGAGATGACCATGACGAGCGTGTTCTCCAGCTCGCCGCTCGCCTCCAGGAACTGGAGGAGCCTGCCAATGTGGTGGTCCGTGTGCTCCAGGTAGCCCGCGAACACCTCCATCATCCGCGCGTAGAGCCGCTGCTCCTCGGGAGACAGGCTGTCCCACGCCTGCACGTCCGGGTCATGCCGGGAGAGCTGGCTGCCCGGCGGAACGATGCCCATGGCGAGCTGACGCTGAAACACCTTCTCGCGGTAGGCGTCCCAGCCATCGTCGAACTGGCCCTGGTACCGGTCCGCCCATTCCCTGGGGACATGGTGGGGCGCGTGCATGGCGCCCGTGCAGAAGTAGAGGAAGAAGGGCTTGTCGGGCGCCACCTGCTTCGTATCGGCGATGAAGCCGATGGCCCGGTCCACCAGGTCCTCCGTCAGGTGGTAGCCCTCCTCGGGTGTCCTCGGTGGGCGGACCTGGTGATTGTCGTGTACGAGGTCCGGGTAGTACTGGTGCGTGTCT
>Ga0182745_1001033_pt1 | contig 27798 bp, 21 predicted proteins | sample eDN3rd30CKraftBY_FD_128523 | JGI IMG/M metagenome (GOLD analysis project Ga0182745, IMG submission 128523) | Enriched backyard soil microbial communities from Emeryville, California, USA - eDNA 3rd pass 30_C Kraft BY (version 2) (version 2) | ecosystem: Environmental > Terrestrial > Soil >... | reverse complement strand
TGCTTACCGTCTGGTACAATAATTTCTTCGGAACCCAGACCGTCGCCGTGTTGCCCTATCAGCAATATCTCAAGCGGTTTCCCGCCTATCTCCAGCAGCTCACCATGGAGAGCAACGGCAAGCACGTGACCTGGGATGGCGTCGCCGTCGATTACGATACCGCGCCGATCTACTGGGGCGAACCGGGAACCAACGGCCAGCATTCATTCTATCAGATGATCCACCAGGGGACCCGGCTGATCCCTTGCGATTTCATTGCCTTCGCCCAGACGCTGAACCCGTTGGGCCGGCATCAGGACATTCTCCTCGCCAATGTCTTCGCCCAGACGGAGGCCTTGGCCTTCGGCAAGACCGCCAAGCAGGTCACGGCCGAGCACACACCCGAATGGCTCGTGCCGCATCGGCTGTTCGAGGGCAATCGTCCGTCGAACACCATCCTGCTCGACGCCCTCACGCCGGCGGCACTGGGTAAGCTGGTCGCGCTGTACGAGCACAGCGTCTTCACCCAGGGTACAATCTGGCAGATCGATTCCTTCGACCAATGGGGCGTGGAGCTGGGCAAGGCTCTTGCGCAGCAGATCGTTCCCCAGCTCGAGAGTGCCGAGGAGCCCAAGCTCGCGCACGACAGCTCGACCAACGCGCTGATCCGTCGCTATCGCAAGCTCAAAGGATCCGCCTGATGGATATCAAGCCGAGGCCGGGCCTGACGCGGCAGAAGGCGAGGCGCGAGCAGGCGGTCGCCCGGGTCGCCGCGCGCTATCGCGAATCTGTCGGTCTTTTCGATGAGCACCGCAGTCGCCCATCATCCGGGACCCCATGATCGGTCTCATCGCAGCATCGTCTAGGACGTAAGGGGTTAGCACATGCAATTGGGAATGATCGGCCTTGGCCGGATGGGAGCGAACATGGTGCACCGCCTGCTGAAAGGCGGCCATGAGTGCGTGGTGTACGACCGGTCGCCGAAGGCGGTGGCAGAGGTTGTGAAGGACAAGGCCGTCGGCACCGCGTCGCTGGCCGAGTTCGTCAAGACTCTCTCTAAACCCCGGGCCGTCTGGTTGATGGTGCCGGCCGGGGTCGTGGACCAAACCATCGCCGATCTTCTGCCCCATCTCGAAGCCGGCGACATCCTGATCGACGGCGGCAACTCCTACTACATCGACGACATTCGCCGCGCCAAGGAGCTGACGGCCAAGGGCATCCACTATGTCGATGTCGGCACCAGCGGCGGCGTCTGGGGCCTGGAGCGCGGCTATTGCATGATGATCGGCGGCGAGAATGAAGTGGTAAAGCGGCTCGATCCGATCTTCGCGACGCTGGCGCCGGGCATCGGCGACATCGCCCGCACGCCGGGGCGCGAGAAGAAGTCCGGTGGCACCTCGGAGCAGGGCTACCTGCATTGCGGCCCCAACGGCGCCGGCCATTTCACCAAGATGGTTCATAACGGCATCGAGTATGGCGTCATGGCAGCCTATGCCGAGGGCATGGCGCTGCTCAAGGCGGCCAACATCGGTAAGAAGGCCGGCGAGGTCGATGCCGAAACCACGCCCTTGCGCGACCCCGAGCATTATCAATACGACCTCAACCTGGCCGATATTTCCGAGGTCTGGCGCCGCGGCAGCGTGATCGCTTCCTGGCTGCTCGATCTCCAGGCCTCGGCCCTGATCAAGGATCCCGACCTGTCGCGATTCGAAGGCCGCGTCTCGGATTCCGGCGAAGGCCGATGGACGATCAAGGCCGCCATCGATGTCGGCGTGCCGGCCCATGTGCTGTCGTCGGCGCTGTACGAGCGCTTCAGTTCGCGGGGCGAGGCCGATTTTGCCGATAAGCTGCTCTCGGCCATGCGCTACGAGTTCGGTGGGCATATCGAGAAGCCCGCCGGCTCCTGACGATGCCCGCGCGGCGGTCGGAGGAGACATGGGCGGCCATATCCAGGCTCCTGCCTCTTTCCGCCGCGGCTTCGCGGGAGAGGAATGAATCGCAGCCGCGGATGCGCCCGTAATGGAGATGAGCAGCATGACCAACGAAGAGCTCGATCAACTCTCGATCAACACCATCCGCACACTCTCCATCGACGCCGTGCAGGCAGCGAAGTCGGGTCATCCCGGCACGCCGATGGCGCTGGCGCCGCTGGTCTATACGCTGTGGAACCGCGTCATGCGCTTCGACCCGAAGGATCCGATCTGGCCGGACCGCGACCGCTTCGTGCTGTCGAACGGTCACGCCTCGATGTTGTTGTGGTCCATCTTGCATCTCACGGGGACGCAGGCCGTGAACGCAGAGTACGAGCGCCTCGGGACGCCGTCGGTGGCGCTCGACGACATCCGTCACTTCCGCCAGCTCGGCAGCAAGGCGCCGGGCCATCCGGAATATCACTGGGTGTCCGGCGTCGAGACGACGACGGGTCCGCTGGGGCAGGGTATCGCCACCAGCGTCGGCATGGCGATGGCGCGGCAGTGGCTGGCCAGCCGCTACAACAAGCCTGGCTTCGAGCTGTTCAACTATAACATCTATGCCGTGTGCGGCGACGGCTGCCTGATGGAGGGCGTCGGCTCGGAGGCGGCTTCGCTGGCCGGGCATCTCGGCCTCGGCGACCTATGCTGGATCTACGACAACAACCACATCACCATCGAGGGCCAAACCAGCATCACCTTCACCGAGGATGTCGCGGCGCGCTTCGCTGCCTACCACTGGAACGTGCTGCATGTCGGCGACGCCAATGATCTCAAGAGCATCGAGGACGCGCTTGCGGCCTTCCGCCAGACCAAGGGCAAGCCAACGCTGATCATACTCGACAGCCACATCGGCTATGGCTCGCCACACAAGATCGACACCGCCGCGGCCCACGGCGAGCCTCTGGGCGACGACGAGGTCAAGCTCGCCAAGCGTGCCTATGGCTGGCCGGAGGACGCCAGGTTCCTCGTGCCCGATGGGGTCATGAAGCATTTCGACGACGGCATCGGGGTGCGTGGCGCCGAGGCCCGCCAGCGCTGGGAGGCGCTGTTCGCCGACTACCGCAAGCAGTTTCCCGAGCTCGCCACCGAGATCGACCAGCTGCAGCGGCGCGAACTCCCCGCCGGTTGGGATCGCAACCTGCCGACCTTCCAGGCCGATGCCAAGGGCATTGCCGGTCGCGACGCTTCAGGCGAGGTGTTGAACGTGCTCGCCCAGAACATACCCTGGTTCCTGGGCGGTTCCGCCGACCTCGGGCCGTCGAACAAGACGACGCTCAAATTCGCTGGCGCCGGCGACTTCGAGCCCGGCAGCCCCGGTGGCCGCAATCTCCATTTCGGCATCCGCGAACATGCCATGGCGGCCATCGTCAATGGACTGTCGCTTTCCAAGGTTCGGGCGTTCGGGGCGACCTTCTTCATCTTCAGCGACTATGCCCGGCCGGCCATCCGGCTGTCCGCGCTGATGGAGCTTCCGACCCTTTTGATCTTCACCCATGACGCGATGGGCGACGGCGAGGACGGGCCAACCCATCAGCCGGTCGAGCAACTCCTGTCGCTGCGCGCCATTCCCGGCCTGGTCGTGCTGCGGCCCGGAGATGCCAACGAAGTAGTCGAGGCCTATCGCTGCATTCTACAGCTGCGCCATCAGCCGGCGGTGATCGCGCTGTCGCGCCAGCCCCTGCCGACCTTCGATCGCGGCAAGTACGCATCGGCCGCTGGTGTCGCCCGTGGTGCCTATGTCATGGCCGACGCTCCGGGCGGTCCGCCCGAGATCATCCTCATCGCGACCGGCAGCGAGGTCGCACTGGTCGTCGAGGCCCATGAAGCGCTGACGGCCCGCGGGATTCGCTCCCGCGTCGTCTCCATGCCCTCGTGGGACCTCTTCGAGCACCAGCCGAAAGCCTATCGCGACGAGGTCTTGCTGCCCGGCGTCAAGGCGCGCATCGCGGTCGAGCAAGGGTCGGAATTGGGATGGGACCGCTACGTCGGGTCTGAGGGGCGCGTCATCGGCATGAAGACCTTTGGTGCATCGGCGCCGCTCAAGGAACTACAGCACAAGTTCGGCTTCGAGCCCGACAAGGTCGTCTCGATGGCGATCGAAATGCTCGGGCGAGAATAACGAAAGGCAGGACGATCATGACGGGCAAACAGGATCGCGCACCCCAGGCCGAAGCGGTGGCGAAGGCCGAGCCGTCGCCTCCTTGCGCCATGGTGATCTTCGGCGCGGCCGGCGATCTCACGAAGCGTCTCATCATGCCGGCGCTTTACAACCTGGTGAATGCCAAGCGACTGCCCGAGGGCTTCCGGATCGTCGGGGTCGATCGCGCGGCTAATACGTCCGAGAGTTGGGCCAAGGGACTGACCGACACGATGCACGAGCTCATCAGGGGCGACGGCGAGTTCCAGGCCGACCATATCGACGATGCGTCCTGGCGCTGGCTGACCGACCGCATGACATACCTGCAGGGCGACCTCACGGATGCGGCAGCCTACAGCCGGATCAGCGAACATCTGGCCGGCCTGGAGAAGACGGCCGGCACGCAGGGAAACGCGCTGTTCTATCTGGCCGTCGCCGATCGCTTCTTCAGCGTGGTGGTCGCGGGACTGGGAGCGGCCAACCTGGTCGAGGAAGAAGATGGGAAGTGGCGACGGGTCGTGATCGAGAAGCCGTTTGGCCATGATCTGCCCTCGGCCAAGGCGCTTAATGCAGAGATCCTGAAGACGCTCCAGGAGCATCAGATCTACCGGATGGACCATTTCCTGGGCAAGGAAACGGTACAGAACATCATGGCGCTGCGCTTCGCCAACGGCCTGTTCGAACCGCTGTGGAACCGCGAGCATATCGATCACGTCCAGATCACCGCCTCGGAAACCGTCGGCGTCGAGCGTCGCGGCAAGTTCTACGAGACGACCGGCGCCTTGCGCGACATGGTGCCCAACCATGTCTTCCAGCTCCTGTCGCTGACCGCGATGGAGCCGCCGATCTCCTTCGAAGCCGATGCGGTCCGCGCCAAGAAGGCCGAGGTCATCGAAGCGATCCGCCCGATGACGCCGGAAAGCGCCCTGACGGACGCGGTGCGCGGCCAGTATGCCGCCGGCACGGTCTCGGGCAAGGCCGTCCGCGCCTATCGTCATGAGCCCGACGTCGCGCCGGATTCGGCGACCGAGACCTACATCGCGTGCAAACTGCAGATCGACAACTGGCGCTGGGCCGGCGTGCCGTTCTACCTGCGCACCGGCAAGTTCATGAATCGGCGTTGGACCGAGATCGCCATCCGGTTCCACCAGGCACCCTTCACCCTGTTCCGCGACACCGACGTCAAGCGCATGAACCCCAACTGGTTGATCCTGCGCATCCAGCCCGACGAGGGAATCGCCCTGGAGTTCGCGGCCAAGCGTCCCGGCCCGACCGTGACCCTGGGCAACGTCAGCATGGACTTCGCCTACAAGGCCTATTTCGACATGGCACCCAGCACCGGCTACGAGACGCTGATCTATGACTGCATGATCGGCGACGCGACGCTGTTTCAGCGCGCCGACAATATCGAGGCCGGTTGGCAGGCCGTGCAGCCGATCCTCGACGCCTGGGCAAGCAATCCGGTCAAGGACATTCCCACCTACGTCGCGGGCAGCAACGGCCCCGACGCGGCGGACGAATTGCTGGCGCGCGACGGGCGCACCTGGCGGCCGCTCCAATGAAACGACAGCCCTGAGGTCACGATGGCAGAGAAGCGCAAAATATCCCTGGTGCTGGCCGACGTCGATGGCACGCTTGTGACCGAGCAGAAAGTGCTGACCCCGCGCGCCCAGGCGGCCGTGTTGCAGCTACGCAAGGCCGGAGTCCGGTTCGCCATCACCAGTGGACGGCCACCGGCAGGCATGTCCATGCTTTTCGACCCCCTCGACCTCGATACCCCGATTGCTGGCTTCAATGGTGGCCTGGTCATCAAGCGCGATCTTACGATCATCGAGCAGAAGACCGTGCCGGCCGATGTCGCCGCCGAGGCGATCAAGCTGATCCAGGCTCACGGGCTCGATGCCTGGGTCTATCGCGGCAACGACTGGCTGGTCGCCAAGGCCGATGCGCCGCATGTCGTCCACGAAGCCTGGACCGTCAAGTTCGACCCGAAAATCGCGAAGGACGTCGCGGCACAGTTGGACCAGGTCTCCAAGGTGGTCGGTGTCGGCGACGATCTCGACGTGGTGGAACGCTGCGAGGCCGAGGCCCGGACGGTGTTGGGGCATCTCGCGACGGCAAACCGGTCGCAGCCCTATTATCTCGATGTGACGAACAAGGATGCAAACAAGGGCGCGGTGGTGGACTTCCTGGCGCGGCACCTCGGCGTGCCGGTCGAAGAGATCGCCACCATCGGCGACCAGCCGACCGACGTGCCTATGTTCAAACGCGCCGGCTTCAGCATCGCGATGGGCAATGCTTCCGACCAGGTCAAGGCGCAGGCCAGCGTTGCCACCGATTCATATAACGACGAGGGCTTCGCCAAGGCGATGGAACGCTTTGTTCTGGGGCAGTCGACATGAAGGGACGGATCGAAACGCTCGCCGATCCGGCAGCGCTCGCATACCACGTGGCAGAGTGGCTGACGTCGGCGGCGCTCGCGACGACGGGCGATTTCCGAGTGTCTCTTTCGGGCGGTTCGACGCCAAAGGCTCTCTTCGCCCTGTTGGCCTCGGATCCCTTCGTCGGGCGCATCCCGTGGGCCCGGGTTTCGTGGTTCTGGGGCGACGAGCGGTTCGTTCCCCATGATCATCCGGAGAGCAATTACCGGATGACCCGCGAGGCGATGCTGGCCAAGGCGCCGGTGCCGCCAGCGAATGTCCATCCTGTTCCGGTCGACGGCGCTCCCGAAGAGGCCGCCGCGCGCTATGAACGGATCCTGCAAGCGGCCTATGGCGCCCCGGTGCTGGATCCGGCGCGGCCCATGTTCGACGTCACCCTTCTGGGCCTCGGCCCCGATGGGCATACCGCCTCGCTGCTGCCAGGCGAATCTGTGCTGGATGAGCGGACGCGCTGGGTGGCCGCAGTGTCGCACGGCCGGCCCGAGATCCGCATCACCACGACCTATCCGGTGATCGAGAGCAGCCACCGGGTCGCATTCCTGGTGTCGGGCCGGGCGAAGGCGGAGATCTTCAAGGCAATTCGCGCGGGGGGCAGCGACGCTCCGGCGGCGCGCGTGAAGCCTGTGGGCGAGCTCATCTGGTTCGTCGATCGTGCGGCTGCCGGCGAGGGGTAGAATGGCTTCCTCGATCCTCATCGCACCCTCGGTCCTGTCGGCCGATTTTGCACGACTGGGCGATGAGGTGCGCGCCGTCGACGCCGCCGGCGCCGACTGGATCCATGTCGACGTGATGGACGGCCGTTTCGTGCCCAACATCACCATCGGGCCGGTCGTTCTGCAGGCCATCCGCCGCGTGACGGCAAAGCCACTCAATGTTCATCTGATGATCGTCGAGCCGGAGCGTTATCTCGAAACTTTCGCCCAGGCGGGCGCCGATCACCTGCTGGTGCAAGCCGAGCCTGGTTCGACAGTCCACCTGCATCGCACGCTCAGCCACATCCGCGCGCTCGGCAAGAAGGCCGGAGTGGTGATCGACCCGGCGAGCCCGCCCGAGCTGATCGAATACGTCCTGCACCTCTGCGACATCATTCTGGTGATGACGGTCAATCCGGGCTTCGGCGGCCAGTCCTTTCTTCCCGAGATGTTGCCCAAGATCCGGCGCATCCGGGCGATGTGCGCCGAACGTGGCCTCGATCCGGTGATCGAGGTCGATGGCGGCGAGAACGAGAGGACGGCCGGACTGGCGGCTGCCGCGGGCGCGACGGCGATCGTGGCAGGCTCGGCGATTTTCGATCAGAAGGATTACAAGGCAGCCATTGCGGCGATCCGGGCCAGCGCGACAGCCGGTGCCGCCAAGCCATGAGCGCTGGCGCACCTCCTGCCGATGCCGGTCGCGATGCGCTGAAGCGCGCGGCGGCGGAAGCGGCGGTCGGGCTGGTCGAAGACGGCATGGTGGTCGGGCTGGGCACAGGTTCGACGGCGTTTTTTGCCGTCGAGGCGCTGGCGCGTCGTCATGCGCAGGGATTGCGTTTCGTCGGCATTCCCACGTCGCAGCGGACGGCAGCGCAGGCAAGTGCTGCGGGCATTCCGCTCACCTCGTTCGCCGAGCATCGCCAGATCGATCTCACCATCGACGGCGCCGACGAAGTGGAGCGCGGCACGCTCAACCTGATCAAGGGGCTGGGCGGAGCCTTGTTGCGCGAGAAGATCGTCGCCAACGCCAGCCGGCGGCTGGCCATCGTCGTCGACGGGACGAAGCTGGTGGACCGGCTGGGTGGGCGCACACCGGTTCCGGTCGAGGTCGTCTCCTTCGGCCTCGAAGCAACCCAGGCCTCGCTCGAGGCGCTTGGCGCCAGCGCCCAACCCCGGCAGTCGCCGGCAGGGCGCGCGTTCGCCACCGACAGCGGCAACGCGATCCTCGATTGCAGCTTTGGCGCGATCGCAGATCCGGCGAGGCTGGAGCAGCGCATCGAGCGCATCGTCGGCGTGGTCGAAAGTGGCCTGTTCGTCGGCCGTGCCGCGACGGTCTTCGTCGCCGATGGATCGGGTGTCCGTCGCCTCGATGGCCCGCACATCCATCGCGGCAGGCCGCCGATCCTCGTGATCATGGGCGTGTCGGGAGTCGGCAAGTCGACGATCGCACAGGAACTGGCGGGCCGGCTGGGCTGGGCTTTCGAGGAAGGGGACACGCTGCACCCTGAGGCGAACGTCGCCAAGATGCACGCTGGGCTCCCGCTGACCGACGCCGACCGCCAGCCCTGGCTCGAGCGCGTGGCCGCCTGGATCGACGGACGGCGCGCCAAGAAGCAGGCAGGCATCATCACGTGCTCCGCGCTCAAGCGCTCCTATCGCCGGATCATCGTCGGCGACCGGCCGGAAGTGCGACTGGTCTACCTGCGCGGCGGACGCGACCTCATCGCCCGGCGCCTGGCAGGGCGCACGGGCCATTTCATGCCTGTGGGCCTGCTGCAAAGCCAGATCGATACGCTCGAGGAGCCGCTTCCGGAGGAGGACGCCCTGGTGATCGACGTGGGAACCCCCGCCGCAGACGTGGCTCAGAAGATCATCCGGCTGCTCGGCGCTTCCGCAGCGACCGGTTCAGGCGCAATGCGAGCGTAGGCAGAAGAAGGGATCGGCGCATGCCGGCTACGACCAACGCCAAAGAGATCGCCTCCGAAGAGGAACGGCTGAGAGAGGCGAACGAACGCCGGCAACCGTGGCGTAAGTGGGGACCCTATGTGAGCGAGCGTCAGTGGGGGACCGTGCGCGAGGACTACAGTGCCGAGGGCCACGCCTGGAGATATTTCCCTCATGATCACGCGCGCAGTCGTGCCTATCGCTGGGGTGAGGACGGGATTGGCGGCTTCTGCGACGCCAAGCAGCAGCTCTGCATGGCCGTCGCCCTGTGGAACGGCAAGGATCCGATCCTGAAGGAGCGCATGTTCGGCCTCAGCAACCGTGAGGGCAATCACGGCGAGGACGTCAAGGAGATCTATTACTATCTCGATGCGGTGCCGACCTACAGCTACGCGCGGATGCTCTACAAGTATCCGCAGGCCGCCTTTCCCTACGATCTTCTGCTGCAGGAGAACGCGCGACGGAACAGGCAGCAGCCTGAATTCGAGATCATCGAAACCGGTATCTTCGACGAGGACCGCTATTTCGATGTGGATATCGAATATGCGAAGGCGGGCGCTGACGACATCCTGCTGCGATTGACCATCACCAATCGCGGACCCGACGCGGCGCCGATTCACGTGCTGCCCCAGGTCTGGTTCCGCAACAGCTGGAGTTGGTTCACCGATCGGCCCAAACCCGCTCTCGAGCGCGTCGACAACGACGTCGTGGTCAGACACGAGACGCTCGGAGCCTATGCGATCCACTTCGAGGGCGCGGACGAAATCAAGTTTTGCGAAAACGAGAGCAATAACCCGAAACTATTCGGGAGCGGCGAGACAGGACGGTTATACAAGGACGGGTTTCACGAATATCTGGTGGGAGGCCGCAAGGACGCGGTCGGCTCGGATCGCGGCACCAAGGCGGCTGGCATCTACCGACGCACCGTGCCAGGCGGCGCCAATGTCACCATTCAGGTCAGGCTGAGCCTGGGGCCGCCCAAGCCCGCACCCTTCGCCCATTTCGACCGGATTTTCCGCCTGCGCAAGGCCGAGGCGGATGCCTATTACGCCGAACTGCAGAGAAAGGTGGTGGACGAAGACCTTCGTCGGATCCAACGCCAGGCTTTCGCGGGCGTGCTGTGGTCGAAACAGTTTTTCTACTATGACGTCACCGAGTGGCTGGATGGTGATCCGGCAGAGCCCAAACCTCCCGGGAGCCGGCACGAGGGACGCAACAGCGAGTGGGTCCATGCGACGATGGAGGACATCGTCTCGATGCCGGACAAATGGGAGTTCCCCTGGTTCGCGGCGTGGGATTGGGCTTTCCATCTGGTTACGCTCGCCTGTCTCGATCTGGAGGACGCCAAGCATCAGCTGATCCTGCTCGGCCAATCCTGGTACATGCATCCCAACGGCCAGTTGCCGGCGTACGAATGGAACTTCAGCGACGTCAATCCGCCGGTGCAGGCCTGGGCGGCGCTGCGTCTCTACGAGATGGAGGAGAAGCGCACCGGCAAAGGTGACCGGCAATTCCTCAAGCGAGTCTTCACCAAACTACTGCTCAATTTCACCTGGTGGGTGAACCGCAAGGACCCGCGCGGCCTGAACGTTTTCGAAGGCGGCTTCCTCGGCATGGACAATATCGGCGTCTTCGACCGGTCGGCGGCGCTGCCGGTGGACGGCATGCAGGTGCAGTCGGACGGAACGTCGTGGATGGCGATGTACAGCCTCAACATGCTGCGCATCGCGATCGAGTTGGCGCAGGACGACGAGGCCTATCAGGACATCGCGACCAAGTTCTTCGAGCATTTCCTCATGATCGGCGGCGCGATGACCAATCTCGGCGGCAAGGGGTTGAGTCTATGGGACGACACCGACGGCTTTTTCTACGACTGGCTCGTCATGAGAAACGGGGAGGCCACGCCGCTGCGCGTTCGCTCACTGGTCGGCCTGATTCCCGGATTTGCCGTCGAAACCATCGAGGCGCACCTGCTCCGGAACCTGCCGTCCTTTACGCGGCAGCGCGACTGGTATCTGCGCTACCGCCCAAAGCTCGCGGTCCTCGTGTCGCGCTGGAATGCGCCGGGCGCCGACGATACGCGCCTGCTCGCCATCGTCCGTGCGTTCCGCTCAAGCAAGGTTCTGGCACGCGTTCTCGACCCGAACGAATTCCTGTCGGATTACGGCATACGCTCCCTGTCGCGTTACCATCTCGATCATCCCTACGTCTTCGAGTCCGGCAACTACCGCTCCGAGGTGAAGTATGTCCCGGCCGAATCGGACAGCGATCTGTTCGGCGGAAACTCCAATTGGCGCGGGCCGATCTGGATGCCGATCAACTATCTGCTCATCGAAAGCATCAACAAGTTCGCCAAGTTCTACGGCGATGATTTCAAGGTGGAATGTCCGGTTGGCTCCGGCGAGCAGCTATCGTTGAAGGAGATCTCCGCCGAGCTGCGCAATCGCCTGATCGATATCTTCCGGCGCGACAAGAACGGACGGCGTCCGGTTTTCGGCGGCTACGAGAAGATGCAGACCGATCCGCATTTCAGGGACTACCTGCTGTTCCACGAATATTACGACGGCGACACCGGCCGCGGCCTGGGCGCCTCGCACCAGACCGGATGGAGCGCCTTGGTCGCCAACATCATCGCGGACCTGCATGAATAGGTCGAGCGAAGCGAGGAGCCCGTGAACTCCGCGCGCCATCCTTCGCTGTACGAGATCAACACCCGGGTCTGGCTTCGCCGCCTGTCGGAAGAAGCCGGCAAGCCGGTCACGCTCGCGGAGGTCGATGACGACGTCCTGGATGACCTTGCGCGCCGCGGCTTCGACTGGATCTGGCTGCTGAGCGTTTGGCAGACGGGCGCGGCGAGCCGGGCCGTGTCACGCGGCAACCCTCTATGGCAGGCCGAATTCCGGGCCGCGCTGCCCGATTTGACGGCGCAGGACATCTGCGGCTCGGGCTTCGCCATCAGCGCCTATGAGGTCGATGAGGCGGTGGGCGGGAAGGCAGCGCTCGCCACGTTCCGCGCCCGACTGGCGGCGCGCGGCTTGCGGCTCATGCTCGATTTTGTGCCCAACCACACGGCGCTCGATCATGCCTGGGTGAAGGCGCATCCCGATTTCTACGTCCAGGGCAACGAGCAGGCCCTGGCCGCGGCGCCGGAAAATTACTGCCGGGTCGAGACCGACCAGGGTCCGCGTATTCTGGCCTATGGGCGCGATCCGAATTTCGCCGGCTGGCCTGATACCTTACAGCTCGATTATGCAAATCCGGTGCTGCAGTCGGCACGGATGACGGAGCTGGCGGCGATTGCCGACCAATGCGACGGCCTGCGCTGCGACATGGCCATGCTCCTGCTGCCGGAAGTCTTCCATCGCACGTGGGACTCGACGCCGCCGCCGTTCTGGCCGAAGGCGATCGCGGCCGTGCGCGGCGACCATCACGGCTTCACCTTTCTAGCCGAGGCGTATTGGGACCTCGAATGGGATTTGCAGCAGCAGGGCTTCGACTATTGCTATGACAAGCGCCTGTACGATCGGCTTCTCCATGGCGATGCCGCCGCCATTCGCGCCCATCTGGGTGCCGGGCTCGACTATCAGAGTCGGCTGGCACGCTTTCTCGAGAATCACGACGAGCCGCGGGCGGCGTCGGTGTTTCCCTGGCCGCGCCATCAGGCGGCCGCCGTCGTCACAGCGCTAGCGCCCGGCCTGCGCTTCTTCCACCAGGGCCAGTTCGATGGCGCGCGCATGCGCGTGCCTGCCCATTTGTGCCGCGGTCCGGTCGAGGGGCGGGACGCCGGCATCGTCGCCTTCTACGAGAGGCTGCTGGCTGTGCTGAAGGGCGAAGGGTTTCGCGAAGGCGCCTGGTCATTGATCCCGCCGGATCCGGCATGGGACGGCAATCCAACGGGCGAGGACTTCGTTTCCTTTGCCTGGGACCACGGCGAGGGCGAGCGCCACATCGTCGTCGTCAACTACTCGGATCATCAGGCGCAATGCCGTCTCCGACTACCCTTCGACGGACTGGCCGGCCGAAACGTCCGGCTCGTCGACAGGATGGGAAGCGAGTCTTACGACCGGGATGGCACCGGCCTGGTCGAGCCAGGCCTCTTCATCGATTTGGGCGCGTGGCGCTACAACGTCTTCAGGGTGGAATTCGTGGAGCAGAGCAAATGAACGATCCCGCAAGTCACGCGGCGCACCCGCCGCAGACCCTGGCGATCGATATCGGCGGCACCGGGCTGAAGGCCTCAGTCCTCGATGACGTGGGAAAGATGGTGGAAAAGCACGTCCGGGTGCCGACTCCCTATCCTTGTACGCCGGACATCCTGGTGAAGGCGCTCGTCGCTTTGACGGCGCCTCTCACGTCCTATGACCGTATTTCCATCGGCTTTCCCGGTGTCGTGCGTGACGGTCGAATCATCACGGCGCCCCATTTCAAGGGAAAGGTGTGGCGCGATTTTCCGCTGGCGGAAGCGCTCGCGCACCGATTGGGCAAACCGGCCCGCCTGCTCAACGACGCCGAGGTCCAGGGCCTGGGGATCATCAAGGGACAGGGTCTCGAAGTCGTGCTGACCCTCGGGACCGGCCTCGGCAGTGCGATCTTCAGCAATGGAGCACTGACGCCTCACCTCGAACTCGCGCACCACCCGATCTCCAAGGCCGAGACCTACAACGAGTATGTCGGCAATGCCGCGCGTCAGGCATTGAGCAGCAGGAAGTGGAACAAGCGCGTGCTCAAGGTCATCGAGCAGGTCTACTCGCTCCTGCATTACGACAATCTGTACTTGGGGGGAGGAAACGCCGCTCGCGTCAGCATTCCCTTGGCGGACAACATTCACATCGCTTCTAACGATGCCGGCATCACCGGCGGTGTCCGTTTGTGGGACGAAGCCGTCTGGAGCGGCGTGCTTGGCCGTCGTGCACCGAGCCGAGGGCGCCAAGCTATTTATTTCACCACCTAACACCGTTCGCGGACTCAGCCTGCTCGAGTAACAGAGGTTCTGGAAAAGCGACCGGAGCCGACGACTAGGCGGAGAACTGGTCCGTAGAGCGAACCATCCGCAGGTCCTCGCGCAAACTCCGCAGTTGCCGGCGCTTGAAATGCATGTGGACGCATGGCTTCGCTAAAGGGGACGAGGCTTGAAACTACCATAGTGCCCCCGCTGCTGCTCGCTAAACCGGCCCGGCGAACTCCCGAGAGAGAAGGGTGCCCGCCGAGTTCTTCGAGAGCCGAAATTCTCGCTGGTCAGAGATATGCGTCTGGCCCAAACATGACACAAGTACTTGTCGAGGCGGATGAGTCCTACGCCAATTCTCGGCCATTTGTACCAAGTTCAGAAGATTTCGAACGGCGCGCTCATCGCCTTTGGCTAGCAATGACCGCATCGAGATCATCGCCATAAGTGACACTCTCGTGAACGCTGATGAGGCGCCAGAGCGCCGGACCATCGTGTTGCAAGCAAAGCTGGGTCATCGAAACCGGGCCCGGGTTCTCGACGACGGTTCAGGTGGGCCCAATCCGGTGCTGATCAAGGCGCTCGGGCGGGCACACGAATGGCGGGGCTGGATGGAGCGCGGCGAGGCGATGTCGTATCGAGCCATCGCGAAAAAGGCCGGAGTTAATCCCAGCTACGTCCAGACGATCCTCCCTCTCGCTGTCCTTGCGCCAACCGTGACGCGCGAATTGTTAGATGGTCGCCGCAAGCTGCAGGGGCGGCTTATGGTCCGTATGCGCGAGGGTGTACCTGCCTCCTGGTCCCTGCAGGCCGATCGACTCTAAGCCGATCACCAAGCGGACACTTACCTAAAGTGACTGAGGGGCGAGATGTCAACGCCTTGCGGCGCCCGATCGGCCACTGCGTCCGACGTTCATCATCGAATAGCAGTGACTGGCGAAAAGCACCTTGGAGACTTTTAGTCCGAATCGGCCTTCTCGCTTGAAACACTGCTCATAGAGACAGTCTCTGATGTTACTCTACGCCGAAGAAAGCCGTTAAATGGGGCGTTCTGAACTAACAGCCTGCCGCCGGTGTGAGTGCCAGCGAGCGGTTGGTAGGCCCGGCAGGATTCGAACCTGCGACATAACCGTTATGAGCGGCTCGTTCTAACCGCTGAACTACGGGCCCCCGCAACCGACGGGCTGCGCCCCGGCCGCGCCGGGGCCGGTTCTTATAGCCCGGCTATTCGGTGGGCGGCACGAACATATAGCCGACACCGCGTACGGTGCGGATCACCGTCGGCTTGTCCGCCGCCGGCTCGATCTTGCGCCGGATCCGCGTGATCCGGAGGTCGATCGACCGGTCGAACGGGTCGCGGGCGCGGTGGCTGGTCGTCTCCAGCAGCCAGTCGCGCGACAGCGGACGATTGGGATTCTCCGCGAAGACCTTCAGGACGTCGAACTCGCCCGACGTCAGCGGAACATCGATATTGTCGGCGTCAAGAAGCTGGCGGTTGGTCAGATCGAGCACGTGGCCGCCCATCCGCACACGCTCCAACCGCGGGGGTGTCGCCTTGGCGACCGACCGGCGCAGGACGCTCTTGCAGCGGGCCAGCAGCTCGCGGGGTTCATAGGGCTTGGCCACATAGTCATCGGCCCCGCTTTCGAGGCCCAGCACCTTGTCGACCGGATCGTTCGCCGCGGTCAGCATGATGATCCCGATGCGGGTGTTGCTCTCGCGCAGCCAGCGGGCCAGCGCGAAGCCGTCGTCAGGACCCGGGAGCTGGACGTCGAGCAGGACGAGATCCGGCATCGACCGGGATAGCTGGCGGCGCATCTGGGCGCCATTCTCTACGGCGGTGACCTTGAGCTCGTGATTGGACAGGTAGGCCTCGGCGGCCTTGCGCTGAAATGCGTCGTCCTCGACCAACAAGACGGACGGAAGCTGCATGACTTAACCTAATAAATGACGTTGAATGCCTTCAAATTAACACTATTTCTCAATGAATTATATCGTTTTCTTGATATTTTTGATACGATTGGCGATGCGGAAAATCCGCAAGCTCTAGCTGCCCGATGGAGCGGCGGCTCAAACCCTAGTTTCGGGACGGTTGATGTCGCTCGCCGCCGCTGACCCGGCTGCCCCTCAGGTCGACGAGACGGAGGCGGCGGTCAGACAGGACCGGTTCGTCAGGGCCGAACTCGTGCGGCGCCTGTTCCAAGGATCGGCCCCGTCCCGTTACTTTTCCTTCGTCCTGTGGCCGGTGATCGCCGCCATTTACTGGCGGCAGCTCGACCTGATCGAGCTGGCGGGACCGTTTGCGGCCTATCTCGTCGTCACGTTGGGGTTCGACCTTCTGCGGCACAGGTTCGCGCAGGCTCGTTCCGACGACGAGCAGACCCTGCGCTGGGGCTGGTGGTTTGCCGGCTTCACCTTCCTCGGCGGCGCGTGCTGGGGCTGGGCGGGGTATCTGCTGGCCTCCCGGGATTTCGAACTGCAGCGCATGCTGCTAGGGCTCGTGCTCCTGGCCACGGTCACGACGGCGGTCCCGATCCGCTCGGCCCATCCCCCGACTTTCTACGCCTTCGCCGTCGCCACGGCGGCGCCGCTCCTGCTGGTACTCGTCGCCTCGGGCAGTCCATTCTACCAGCTCGTGGGCATCGCAGGCGCCGCCTATGTCGGGCACCTCATGGCCTATGTGCGCGACGTGCACCGCTGGCAGTACGACAATATCGCCCTGGCCTACGAGAAGGAGGATTTGGCGCGCCGGCTGCAGGTTGCCTATGACGAGGCCCGGCTGGCGCGGGACGCCGCCCTGGCGGCCCAGCGCGACGCCGAGAAGGCCAACCAGGCCAAGTCGACCTTCCTCGCTACCATGAGCCACGAAATCCGCACGCCGATGAACGGCGTGTTGGGCATGATCGACGTCCTGGAGCGCACCGAACTCTCTGCCGACCAGCGCGACCAGCTGGGAACGGTGCGCTATTCGGCGGCGTCGCTGCTGAGGATCATCGACGACATCCTGGATTTCTCCAAGATCGAGGCCGGGCGTCTCGATCTCGAACGGGTCGAGCTCTCCACCGTCGAACTGATCGAAGGCGCGGCCGAGGCGCTGGCCGCCCGGGCCGCCGAGAAGGGGCTGATCCTGTCGGCTTATGTGGCGTCCGACGTGCCCGCTCGTGCCATCGGCGATCCGCTGCGTCTGCAGCAGATCCTGTTCAACCTGCTGGGCAACGCCATCAAGTTCACGGAGAAGGGCAGCGTCCGTCTTTTCCTCGAGGGAGAGGGCGGGGAGCGGCACGGCTCCCTCGTGCTCCGCATCAGGGTTGTCGACACGGGGATCGGTCTCACGGCCGCCCAGCGCGATCGCCTGTTCAACCCGTTCGTACAGGCCGACAGTTCGACGACCCGCCGCTTCGGCGGCACCGGGCTCGGCCTGTCCATCGTGCGGCGACTCGCGGAGGCGATGGACGGCCGCGTCGAGGTGCACAGCGCGCCCGGGGTCGGATCGACCTTCATCGTCACGGTGACGCTCCAGGCGGCGCCGCCGGCACAGGCCGCCGCCGGGCTTCCCCTCCAGGATCTTTCCCTGGTCCTCTCCCTGCCGGACCCTCAGGAGAGCGCCGCCATCGCGCGATATCTGCGCGACGCGGGCGCCGAGGTCGACGTCGTGGTTTCGTCCCAGACGGCAGTGACCATCGAAGGCTCGAACGACCAACTGTGCCTCACCGACTTGAAGCGCCCGTGGCGGCGCGACGTGCTGGTCAGGGCGATCGCGCAGGCTGCCGGGCGGACAGGCTATGTCGCACCGGCAGCGGCCGCACCGGCAGCGGCCGTACGGCTGGGCGGCCGCGTCCTGGTGGTCGATGACAATTCGGTCAACCGCAAGATACTGGCCCGGCAGCTCGAACTGGCCGGGACATCGGCCGACATGGCGGCCGGCGGGGAGGAGGCGCTCGCGATGTGGCGCTCCCGTTCCTACGACCTGATGCTCGCCGACCTGCAGATGCCCGACATGGACGGCTTCGAACTGGCGCGGCGCATCCGCCAGGGCGAGGCGTCGACCGGGAGCGCACGCCTTCCGATCCTCGCTGTCACCGCCAGCACGCTGGAGTCGGAGGAAGAGCGCAGCCGGGCCGCCGGGATGGACGGTTTCATCACCAAGCCGATCGGCATCGAGCAGTTGAAGGCGACCCTCGAAGTCTGGCTGACGGATGCATGTCGGCAGAGCGCGTCATGAGCCCGGCCTATGATCGCGACCGGCTCATCGAGCTGTTCGGCGGCGATGCGGCCACGCTCGCGGAGATCGAGCACGAATTCCTCGACACGGCACGGAGTGCCCATCGGGAGATTCGCGAGACTGACGATCTGGAGACGATCGCACGGGCAGCGCATCGGGTGAAGGGCGCTTCGGGCATGATCGGTGCAGTGGCGCTCGGCGGCATCGCCGACGCCGTGGAGCGCGTGGCCCGGGCGCGGGACCTGCCGGGCGTGCGTCGCCTTGACGAAGCCTTCGAGCGGGAAGTGACGCGGGTCGCTGTTCAGGCCGGTGCCGATCAGGCGCGCGGCCGGAGCGTTACCGTCGCGGAGTAGGAGAGCAGGGCCTTGCCGTTCTGTTCCAGCAGGCCGCGCAGGAAGGCGATCGACCGGCCGCGCTTGGGCACTTCCACCCGCGTGAACAGCGGCGCGGAGATGTCGCCCGCGGCCAGGAACTCGGCGGCGAAGGAGACGGTGGCCGGCGCGAGATCGGTCGTCATTGCCGCGGCGCGCGTGATGGCGGTGTCGGCGAAGCTCATCATGTAACCGCCGTGGAGCGCGCCGCCGGAGTTGCACATGCGCGCGAGCGTCGGCTGCACCAGCGAGGCGCCATCGGCTTCCTTGCGCACGAAGGCCGGGCCGATATGGGTGGAATAGGCGCTGGCCTTGAACGGCTCGAATCCCTCGGGAACGACCTGCGGCGGCAGGGCGATCCTCGACGGTGCCTGCTCGTCCTTACGCGCCATCGCCTTGGCGCGTGCGACGTGGCGGCACACGCCCGACCACAGGGCGATCGTGCGGCCTTCCTGGGTGATCGAGCCGCGCGCGAAGGCGAGGCGGCCCGTGACCTGCAGTGGCTCGCCGCGTGCTTCCAGCGGCGGCCCTATGACCGCGCCGTTCAGGAACTCGACGGCGATGCTCACCGTCATGGCGAAGGAGCCGTTGGTGACGCCGTCGGCGGCGCGGCCGGCCACCAGGCAGAGCGCATAGTCGGCGAAGGTCAGGATGCCGCCGCCATGCACGCCGCCCCTGTAGTTGCCGTGGCGCGCGAGCGTCGGCAGCACGCAATGTACCGTGTTGGCCTGACGCGCATCGCCCTGGAGGTCGAAATAGAACGGCCCAACATGGTCCTCGAACGGATCCGGCGGCACGAACACCGTGTAGCGGGAGAGGTCGATGCCCCAGGAGGCGAGGTCGGGATGGGTGTCGGGCATTGGCTCTTGTGAAGCTGCGTTGGCGGGTTCTAATAGGGGAGAATCAGCCAATCACAAAGAGCCACGGAGCGAAACGTCATGGCAGAAGCCGCGCACAAGATCGAGGTCCGGCGCGACAAGCGCGATGCCGGCACGGTGGCCCATCTCGTGTTCGACAATGCGCGGCGTCTCAACGTCCTGAATCCGGCGGCCTTGCACGATCTCACCGCAACCTTCCACGCGCTCTCGGCGGAAGAGGATCTGCGCGTCGTTGTCTTCTCGGGCGCGGGAGGCCGGGCGTTCATCGGCGGTGCTGACATCAACCACATGGCCGGGATGCGCACCTCCGAGGACGGTCGCGCCTTCATCACCATGGTCCACAAGCTCTGCCAGTCGATCCGCGACTGTCCGGTCCCGGTGATCTGCCGCCTGGAGGGCTACACGCTGGGTGCCGGGCTCGAAGTGGCTGCGGCCTGCGACCTGCGCATCGCCACGGACAGCGCGCATTTCGGCATGCCCGAGGTGAAGGTCGGCATCCCCTCTGTTGTCGAGGCAGCGTTGCTGCCCCGTCTGATCGGCTGGGGCCGTACCTCGTGGATGCTGCTGACCGGCGAGAACATCGGTTCGGCCAAGGCCGAGGCCTGGGGCATGGTCGAAGAGGTCGTGGAGGCGGCGAAGATCGACGCGGCCATCGAGCGCTGCGTGCATTCGATCGTCGATGCCACGCCGCTCGCCGTGCGCGCGCAGAAGCGCCTGATGCGTCGCTGGGAGCGGTTGCCGCTCGACGAGGCCGTACAGGCCGGCATCGATTCCTTCGCGCAGTCGGTCGCGGAGGGCGAGCACATCGAGCGCATGGGTGCGTTCGTCAATCGCAAGAAGAAGTAAAGGCGCCAATGATCGACCGCCGTCAGTTCCTCGTGTCGTCCGCGGCCGTGGCCGCGTTGGGACAGACCGTGTCGACCGCCGCGCTGGCGCAGGCCGCGTGGCCGACCAGGCCGATCAGCATCGTGATCCTGTTCGCCGCCGGCAGCGGCACCGACACGATGGCGCGCATCTTCGCCGAGAAGCTTTCCGCGCAGGTCGGCCAGCCGGTGACGATCGATAACAAGCCGGGCGCCAACGGCACGATCGCCGGCGCCGCCGTGGCGCGTGCCGCGCCCGACGGGCACACGCTGATGTTCACCTCGAACACTTCCCACGCGGCGGCCGCGGCGCTGGTGAAGAACATGCCTTACGACCAGGTGAGGGATTTCGAGGCGATCGGGCTCGTCGGCCTGGTGCCATTCTGTGTCGTCGCCCATCCGGGCGCGCCCTTCGACACCATCCAGGAGCTGGTGGCCTACGCCAAGGCCAACCCGGGCAAGCTTTCCTACGGCACTGGCAACAGCACCGGCGTGGTGGCCGGGGAAACGCTCAAGCGCCTGCTTGGCTTCGACGCCGTGCAGGTGCCCTACAAGAGCGTGCCGCCGGCGCTGAACGACGTTCTGAGCGGCACGCTGCAATACATGGTCGCCGACATGGGCACCGTGCTGCCGCACATCAAATCGGGGCGGGTGAAGCCGATCGTGTCGATCTCCTCGGAGCGCTCGCCCAACCTGCCCAACCTCAAGACCCTGCGCGAGCAGGGCATCGAATTCGACCTCGACGGCTGGTACGCCATGTTCGCGCCGGCCAGGACACCGCGCCCGATCATCGACAGGGTGAACGCGATCATCCGGGAGGAATATTCCAAGCCCGAGATGCAGCAGCGCATGCGCGACTTCAACGTGATCCTGAAACTCGGCTCGCCGGAGGACCTGCTGGCCTTCCAGAAGGCCGAAATCGAGAAATGGACGAAGCTCGCGCGAGAGGCGGGGATCCAGCCGGAGGGTTGAGCATGTCAAAGACAGTCCGCATCGGCTGCCATTCGGGCTTCTGGGGCGACACCGAGACCGCCGCAGTCCAGCTCGTGCGGCACGGCAACGTCGACTATCTGGTGAGCGACTATCTTGCCGAGGTCACCATGTCGATCATGGCGGCGCAGAAACTGCGCAACCCGCAGGCGGGTTATGCCGTCGACTTCGTGTCGGTCGTCATGGCGCCGCTGGCGCGCGAGATCGCCGAGAAGAAGATCAAGGTCGTGACCAATGCCGGCGGCGTCAATCCGCTGGCGTGCCGCGACGCCGTGCTCAAGGCGTGTGAGGCCGCCGGCGTGACGCTCAAGGTGGCGGTCGTCCTGGGCGACGACATCCTGCCGCGCGTCGAAGAATTCCGCGCCGCCGGCATCCGCGAGATGGATACGGGCGGCGAGTTGCCGTCGAAGATCACGAGCATGAACGCCTATCTCGGCGGCTTCCCGATCGCGCGGGCGCTGGCCGAGGGCGCCGACGTCGTCATCACCGGCCGCTGTGTGGATTCGGCCGTGACGCTGGGCGCCTTGATCCACGCCTTTTCCTGGACGCCGGAGGAGTTCGATCGTCTCGCCGCCGGCACGCTGTGCGGCCACATCATCGAATGCGGCGCCCAGTGCAACGGCGGCAACTTCACCGATTGGCGGCTGGTGCCGGATTACGACAATATGGGTTTTCCGATCGCCGAAGTGTCGAGCGACGGCAGTTTCGTGCTTTCCAAGCCCGACGATACCGGAGGTCTGATCACGACGGCGACGGTCGCCGAACAGATGCTCTACGAGATCGGCGATCCGCGCGCCTACATGGTGCCGGACGTCGTGTGCGACTTCACGCAGGCAACCTACGAGCAGGTTGCCGAGAACCGGGTGCGGGTGAGCGGCGCCCGGGGACGTCCGCCCACCGACACCTACAAGGTCTCGACGACCTGGCCCGACGGCTACAAGTTCACCTCGATCTTCATGATGGGCGGCCGCGAGGCGGTGGCCAAGGGCCGCCACAGCGCGGAGTCGATCATCAAGAAAACGCGCCGCCTGTTCGCGGAGAGGGGAATGGCTGACTATCGCGACGTCAGCATCGAGGTGATCGGCAGCGAGGCAACCTATGGCCCGCACGGCCGCGTGCCCGACGTGCGCGAGGTCGTGGTGAAGATCGCCGCAAAGCACGATCAGAAAGAGGCGCTGTCGCTTCTTGGCCGTGAGATCTCGCCGATGTCGACCGGCGGCGTGGTCGGCATGACCGGCAGCTTCGGCGCCGGGCGCGTCTCGCCGTCGCCGGTCATCCGCATGTTCTCCTGCCTGGTGCCGAAGTCGATGGTGCCGGTCACGGTCGACGTCGGCGGCCATCAGATCGCGATGCAGGAAGGCGCGCTGAGCGGCGGCTTCACCACAGCTCATCTTCCGGTCGAAGCGCCGGCCGCATCGCCGCTGCCGCCAGGCGGCACCACGACCGTGCCGCTGATCTCGCTTGCTTACGGTCGCTCCGGCGACAAGGGCGACAATGCCAATATCGGCATCTTTGCGCGCCAGCCGGAGTATGAACCCATCCTCGATGCCGAGGTGACGGAAGAGGCGGTCGCGAAGTATTTCGCCCATCGCATCGAGGGACCGGTCACGCGCTGGCGGCTGCCGGGCATCAAGGGGTTCAACTTTCTGCTGCGCAAGGCGCTGGGCGGCGGTGGCATGGCCTCGCTTAAGGCCGATCCTCTGGCCAAGGCCTTCGCCCAGATGCTGCTGGACATGCCGGTCCGCGTGCCGAAGTCGCTGGCGGAGACGCTCGCTCCTTAGCTTCGTCGCAGCATCGGGATAGCCGATGCGAGCGCGCTGCATCGTTCATCAGACAATCACCAGTAAGGCGAGCATGGTGCTGCGCATCGAAAGCTAATGCGTGTAATTTGCATGAGTCGCGTAAGATATCTATCGATTGACATAGTATATCACCTGACAATAAAAGGATCGCGTTAGCGTTTCCCAGGTGACCATGATCGAGACACAAGCCGGGTCCCCGACCCGCGGGCGACCCGCCACCCAGGCCAGGGGCGAAGATACCCGTCGGCGCATTCTCGAAGCTGCGCTCGATCTGTTCGCCGCCCACGGCTATGAGGGCGCGAGTACCCGGCAGATCGCCGAGGGCGCGGGCGTGAACCTGCCGGCCATTCAGTACTATTTTGGCAACAAGGAAGGGCTTTACCGCGCGATCATCGAGGACATCATTGCCGACACGGAACGGCACATGTCCGGGGTGTTGCCGCGCGTCCGCATCGCGCTCGATGATCCGCGCACCACACCGCCCGAGTTCACCGAACTCCTCTGCCAGACGCTCGAAGCGTTCGTGACGGTGGTGACGAGCGGCCCGCAGGTCGAGAGCCGCCGGCTCATTTTCGCGCGAGCCGAGGTGGAGGAGACGCCGGGCCTCGACCGGATGCACGAAAACGGCATGCAGCAGGTGTTCAATCCCTGCCTCGCTCTCTTTGCCCGTATCCACGGAAAGTCGGAAGCCGATCCAGAGATGACGATGCGCACCATGGCGCTGATCGGGCAGGTCGTCATCTTCTGCAACAACCATAAGCGGCCGATCCTGAAGGCGGTCGGCCTCGAGGGCGAAAACGTCCAGTTGATGAAGCAGATCGTGCGCGAGCAGACGCTTGCCATCTGCCGCGCGGCAACGCCCGAAAAATAGAGTCGCGAGTAACAACATGCACAGGCGGTCGCCCTTTCTGATGGCCTTTACGGCCCTGCTCCTTGCCGGCTGCACCGCAGGTCCTGATTTCGTGAAGCCGGCCAAGCCGACATCGACCGGCTACACGCCCGAGCCGTTGGCCCTGCAGACGACCTCCGCGGCCAGTCCCGGCGGCGCGGCGCAGACGTTCGTGCCGGAGCAGGACATTCCCGGCGAATGGTGGGCACTGTTCCAGTCGCCGCAACTCGACACCCTGGTTCGTGAATCGCTGAGGGCCAATCCCGACGTCGACGCCGCCCAAGCGGCGCTGCGACAGGCGCGGGAACTCTACTTCGCCCAGCAGGGCAGCCTGTTTCCGAGCCTGAGCGCCAACGGTTCGGGCCAGCAGCAGCTCGCCTCTCCGGCCTCACAGGGTCAGGTGGGCTCGGCCGCCATGTTCGGCGTCACCGCCGCCTCGCTCAACATCTCCTATTCCCCGGACGTGTTCGGTGGTGTGCGGCGCCAGGTCGAATCACGCGAGGCGGCGGCGGAGAACCAGCGCTTCCAGCTCGAGGCGACGTATCTCACGCTTTCCTCGAACGTCGTCGTCGCGGCGATCAACCTCGCCTCGCTGCAGGCCCAGATCAAGGCGACGCAGGACATCATCAACATCCTCAACAATTCGCTGACGGTGGTGCGCCGGCAGTTCGACCTGGGTGGCGCCTCGCGCGCCGACGTGCTGGCTCAGGAGGCGGCCCTCACGCAGACCCAGGCGACCTTGCCGCCGCTGCAGAAGCAGCTCGCCCAACAGCGCAATCAGCTGATGCGGCTGGTCGGTCGCTCGCCTGACCAGGATCGCGGCGAGAGCTTCGACCTCGCCAAGCTCAAGCTGCCGCAGGAACTGCCGCTCAGCCTGCCCTCGAGTCTGGTCGAGCAGCGGCCTGACGTGAAGGCCGCTGAAGCGCAGCTGCGCGGCGCCAGCGCCGATATCGGGGTCGCGGTCGCCAACCAGATGCCGCAGTTCACCATCACCGGCCTGCTGGGGTTCGCCTCGGGCGGGATCAGTTCGCTGATCGTGCCGGGCTCTGGCGTGTGGAGCGTCGGCCTCGGCATCGCGCAGACCGTGTTCGATGGCGGCAGGCTCGACCATCAGCGTCAGGCCGCGATCGCTGCCTACGAGCGCGCGGCCGCGCAATATCGCGGCGTCGTCCTGTCGGCCTTCCAGGATGTGGCCAACGCTCTGCGCGCCGTGCAGTACGATGCCGATACGCTGCGCGCCCAGGTCGCTGCCGAGCAGACTGCGGCGGCGAGCCTCAGGCTCTCCGAGCAGCAGTACCAGTTGGGCGCCGTGAACTATCTCATCCTGCTCAACGCTCAGCAGACCTATCAGACCGCCGTCATCAACCGGCTGCGGGCACAAGCCGCACGCTACTCCGATACGGCGGCGCTGTTCCAGGCGCTGGGCGGCGGCTGGTGGAACCGCACTGACGTCGATCCGAAATCGATGGGCAAGCCGACACGCTTTGCGCTGCCGCCCGTCCAGGACATCAAGCTTCCGCGCGCCGGTCACTGACCGACCGTCTCTCTTCAAGTTCAACTGACCCAGATCAGCTCAAGAGGCATACGATGATCAAGCGAATGCTCATCATGCTCATTCTCGTCGGCGCAGTGCTCGGCGGGTTGTTCGGCTTCAAGACCTTCGTCAACGGCAAGATCAAGGAAGCCATGGCTGGCATGGCCAACATGCCCCAGACCGTCTCGGCCACGAAGGCCGAGACGAGCGACTGGCAACCCAAGATCGACGCAGTCGGCAGCCTGCGCGCCGTCCGCGGCGCGGAGCTGTCGCTCGAGGTGCCGGGCGTCGTCGAGACGATCACCTTCCAGTCGGGCGACGAGGTGAAGGCGGGGCAGGTCCTGCTGACCCTGCGCAAGGAAGACGAGGAGGCTCGGCTACAGTCGCTGGAGGCGACGGCACAGCTCGCGCAGATCACTTACGACCGCGACGTGAAGCAGCTCAAGGCGCAGGCGATCAGCCAGGCAATCGTTGACAATGACGAAGCCAACCTGCGCAACGCGCGAGCGCAGGTCGCCGTCCAGAAGGCGATCCTCGACAAGAAGACGCTGCGGGCGCCGTTCGCCGGCAAGCTCGGCCTGCGCCAGGTCGATCTCGGCCAGTTCCTCGCGGCTGGCACCATGATCGCCACCCTGCAGTCGATGGATCCCATTTTCGTCGACTTCCTGCTGCCCCAGCAGGCCGTGGCGCAGATCGCCGTGGGCGACAAGGTGAGGGCGAAGATCGACGCCTTTCCCGGACGCACCTTCGAGGGGAAGATCACCGCCATCAACCCGAAGATCGAGACGGGTAGCCGCAACGTGCAGGTGCGTGCCACCTTGCCGAACGCCGACCAGAAGCTGATGCCCGGCATGTTCGCCGCGGTCGAGCTGGACACCGGCGCGGCGCAGCGCCTGGTCACGCTGCCGCAGACGGCGGTGAGCTACAATCCTTACGGCTCGCTGGTCTACATCGTCGACGACAAGGGCAAGGGCGCCGATGCCAAGCCAGAGCTGACCGCCCGGCAGGTCTTCGTCACCACGGGCGCCACGCGCGGCGACCAGGTGGCGATCCTGAAGGGCGTTTCCGAGGGCGACACGGTGGTCACCTCGGGGCAGATCAAGCTGCGCAACGGGGTGCCGGTGGTCGTCGACAACCGGGCGGTGCCGACCAACGACCCCGCGCCGAAGATCGTCGATAAATAGCCAACCCGCAGGACATCGTCCCATGAAGTTCACCGACATCTTCATCCGCCGCCCGGTGCTGGCGAGCGTGGTGAGCCTGCTTATCCTGGTCGTCGGCCTGCGCGCCATCAGCGCCCTGCCGGTGTTGCAGTATCCGCGCACCGAGAATGCCGTCGTCACGATCACGACGACTTACTACGGCGCCGATCCCGACGTCATCGCCGGCTTCATCACCACGCCGCTCGAGCAGGCCGTCGCCCAGGCCAACGGCATCGACTACATGACCTCGACCAGCCAGAGCGGCGTCAGCACCATCACCGTCTACCTGCGGCTCAACTACGATTCGAGCAAGGCGCTGACGGAGATCAACACCAAGGTGAGTTCGGTTCTGAACCGGCTACCCGCCGGGACGCAGCAGCCGGTGCTGACGGTGAAGGTCGGCCAGACGATCGACGCGATGTATATCGGCTTCAACAGCAAGGAACTGGCGCCCAACCAGATCACCGACTACCTGGTGCGCGTCGTTCAACCGAGGCTGCAGGCGGTCGAGGGCGTGCAGACGGCCGAGTTGCTGGGCGCCAAGAATTTCGCGCTGCGCGCCTGGCTCGATCCGCAGAAGCTCGCCGCGTACGGCCTGACCGCGGCCGATGTTGGACTGGCATTGACGGCGAACGACTACATCGCGGGCCTCGGCACGACGAAGGGGCAGATGGTGCAGGTCACCCTCAAGGCTTCGACTGCGCTGACCTCGCTAAATGAGTTCCGCAACCTCGTGCTGAAGCAGGACAAGGGGGCGATCGTCCGCCTCAGCGACGTCGCCAACGTGACGCTGGGGGCCGACGATTACGAATCGGAAGTGAGCTTCGATGGCCAGAAGGCGGTTTACATCGGCATCCAGGTCGCGCCGGCCGCCAACCTGCTCGACGTGATCAAGGGCGTGAAGGATGTCTTTCCGTCGATCCAGGCGCAGCTGCC
>Ga0182745_1001032_pt1 | contig 27799 bp, 21 predicted proteins | sample eDN3rd30CKraftBY_FD_128523 | JGI IMG/M metagenome (GOLD analysis project Ga0182745, IMG submission 128523) | Enriched backyard soil microbial communities from Emeryville, California, USA - eDNA 3rd pass 30_C Kraft BY (version 2) (version 2) | ecosystem: Environmental > Terrestrial > Soil >... | reverse complement strand
TACGGGCTCGGCTCGCTCAATGAAGACCTCCCTCAGTTCGTGGTTCTCGGCGAGCCGATCGCCGATTGCTGCGGTGGGCTGGCGGGGCATGGCGCCCACTACCTCGGCCCCGAGCACGACGGCGTTCAGCTCTCGGTGAACCCCAAGGACCCGCTCCCCTTCGCCTCGCCCGGCTCCGACATCTACCGTGAAGAGCAGGCCAGCGAGTTTGAACTGCTCGGCAAGCTGAATCGGATCTCCGCGGTTGAGTATCCAAACGACGAAGTACTCCGGGCCCGAATCAAGTCTTACGAACTGGCGTTCCGCATGCAGACCGCCATCCCCGAGGTTCTGGCACTCCCCTCCGAACGGCCCGCCACCCAATCCCTTTACGGGTTGGACCGGCCCGAGACCAAGACCTTCGGCGAGCAATGCCTGGCCGCGCGCCGGCTGGTGGAACGCGGAGTGCGATTCATTCAGATCTTCCACGGGAGCAATGGGGGGGCGGGAGCGTGGGATGCCCACAAGAACCTGCTCGCCTCCCACTCCAAACTCTGCACCCAGATCGACCGTCCCATCGCGGGCCTGCTGAAAGACCTGAAGCAACGTGGCCTGCTCGACGAAACGCTCGTGGTCTGGGCGACCGAGTTCGGCCGAACCCCCGGCGCTCAAGGGGGGAACGGACGTGACCACCATCCCTTCGGATTCTCCGTCTGGATGGCGGGAGGGGGTCTCAAGGGAGGCGTGGCCCACGGCGCAACCGACGAGCTCGGCTTCCACGCCGTTGAGAACCGCCACTACGTGACAGATATCCACGCAACCATTCTTCACCAACTAGGACTCGACCCACGCAAGCTTGAGGTCCCAGGGCAAAAACGGCTCGAGATCGACTACGGAAAACCGATCAAGGAAATCATCGCCTAGAAAAAGAAAATAGGAGGCCTCGGATTACCGCTGTCCGTCGCGACGGTCGCCGGCGCATTGATGAGTATCGGCATCACGGTGGGGGCTCTGGCGATTGCCAACTCGGAGCGTCTCATGGTCGTGTCGTGCTCCCCCAAAAGCGTGACGACCCCCGTGGCCATGTCGGTCTCCGAGGGCCTCGGCGGTTCCCTCCCGCTGACGGCGGGCGCGGTGCTGATGACGGGAATCCTTGGGTCGGTGACGGCCCTCGGCGTTCTCAAGGCAACCGAACCAATCCTCGGCCGCCGGTCCCAATCGGCCCAGGGATTCGCCCTGGGCATGTGTGCCCACGGGGCCGGGGCCGCGCGGGCCTTTCAGGAAGGGAACGAAGCCGGTGCGTTCGCCAGCGTGGCCATCGGCCTCCATGCCCTGGTGACGGCGATCCTGGTGCCCATCGTAATCAGGGGGATGGGGATGTAGACGATCGGCGGAGTCGAGCCAAGCTCGGAACATCAGAATCCCGAAACGAGAAGCTCCGAAAGGATCGTCCAGCCTTCGGCCACGGGTGAGTTGTTGGCAAAGCCGATGGCGGGCCGGTTCCGCCAGGGGTCACGAATTCCAAGGCCAAGACGGTATTTTCCAGGGGGAACGTCGAAGGCAAGGTCTGCGCGTTCGGAAAAATCGCCGGGCAGCCACTTGCGGATATCCCAGTTGGTCTTATGTGTCGAGACGACCTTGCCCGAGGAATCCAGTAGAGCCCATTCGACCGACCATGGGTAGTAGAAAGGGGCGACGCCTTGGTTTTTCCCTTTTAACGTCAATCGAGCGGATTGCTTCGCCTTCACCGTCGAGGGATACGTGACTTCCGTAATCTGAAAGTCATAGCCCAGCTTGCGGACCAGTTGTTCGCTTTGCTCGCGGAACACCTCATCCTTGGTTCTTGCCAGCGCGGGGCAATAGGGACCAACCCAGGTGAAGTGAGATCGCTCCAACATGCTCCACGTCGTGCCGAAGTCCCCGCCGAGCCACTGCTCCGCCTTGCCGGGCACCATTTCTCCACCAATCACGGCGGCTTTCCAATTCTCGGCGCGCTTGGCTTTTCGCATCCCGGCGAGGAAGCTCCAGTCCTTCCCGTTATCGGTATCTTCAGGGAACATGTCGTCGTGGAAGCCAATCCATTCCTGTCGGCCGGCGTATCCTCGGGCGTAGCGAACCATCAGCGACTTATCGGGAAACGCCTTGTGATAGGCTTCGATGACCCGCTGTTCCGTTTCCGGCGAGGCATACAGCGCTTGCCGGGGATACGTATGCCATTCACCCCAAAAGCCTAGCAGGCCCAACTGGATAAAAGCGATGCGCGGGTGGTTGTTGTAACGCCGGCCAAGAGCCGCGATCAGTCGCTCCATACCGGTGATCATCTTTGGATTGTTGTAGTCAGGAGACTCGCCCCCGCCGTAGTCCTCATACGCGGTCTCTCGCACGCCTGACTTGCGCAACCAGTTGGGAAGCCCTGATGGTCTTTTGGGGTAGTCGACATAGACCCGAAAGATGACGTGCTTGTCCCTCGCCGCCTCGCTATTCCAGGTCGCTTCCCATTCCTCGAAGCGGAAATCCCCCTCGATGGGCTCGAGCTCACGCCAGGAAATGTACTGAAACACCATCGAATAAGGTTGGCGAATCGTTCCCGCGTTCGCGTACGGGCACCAGCCTTTGAGGGGGTTATCCAGTGGCCCTTCCGCTGGCTGGGGATGAATGATGACATCCCCGGCCGTGGTGCTGGCAACTGGGACGAGAAACAGGCCAATACCCAGCAAGGCGCGGGACAAGGACATCCTTGCTCGCATCACGGCCTCTTCTCGTCTCCGCCAGAGAGTGGCTTTGATCTCGGTGAACGTCATGCGGTCGTTGCTCCCCGCCTCATAATCATTGGGCGCTTCAGATCACGAATCACCGATTGATACGCGAATCAGAATCAAACCTTCCTGGTGCGGTTCCACAACGAGACGGGGACCGACATCATCCTATCGGTGGATAGCCCTGAAAATGGCGTCTACTTCACTACGCGTCTGAATCAGGGGGATCGATCGGATCGTCTTAATATGCGAGGCGGGAATCGTTCAATCGTCGCCTGGGACGACACGACATTGGAAGTCATCACGATAGCCCCGCTTAAAATCGACCAAAACATGAGGGTCATGGTGAAGAAAACGCCTGGGTCGAGCACGAATTACAGGGAAATTGCGCCGACCGCGGCCCCATAGGTCTTTGAACCAAAACCTTAATTACTCAAGTCCTTGACATGAAGCCAATCAACTCCATGTCAAGGATTCATTCCCGAAACGAACATCAGTAGGCATTATTTCTTTACGCGATATCATATACTAAATTAATCAATTTCCCACACGCCACTTCATCTTCAAACAATTTTGTGAGATTCAGCCCGACACCGCGCAAACTCAACTCGGATTAACAATCGCCCCAGGCAAGGCACTCAGATTGAGATTGTTAACCGTTGATACACGCCAGCGGGTGAGCAGAGTTTTGCAGTCTCCCTTCTCAATCGCCGCAAGGAGCTCGTCCACGCATTTCCCCTCTCGATCCGCGGCGGATCCGAAACAACTCCGCGAGTGTGGCGTTTTGAAAAGAGCGGCGGCGTTACGCAAGGAGACAACCGCTTCCTCGATCCTGCATAGAGTTGCATGGCAGCAACCCAATTCAAAGACGGCGTATGGGTTCTCGCCAACGTTGTTCAATACCTCGGCCAAGCCCTCGGCCGTCGAGGTTGCCTCAAGCCAGGGAATCGCTTTTAGGATCGCTTGATCCTGAACTTCCATCATCGACTGATCGGCCTTGTCGTGCGTGTCGGCGGGCCAATCGGACGAAAGACTGTCGTCATTTTCCTCGGGCTCGATCGACCCTCCAGCCGTGCTATACACGTCCTGCTGAACTCTCGTGAGTAAAAGGCTGGCGTAGCGCGCGTCGAACTCCTCACCTGTTGTGAACGGTGAATCCCCCGCTGACAGGTCGAAATACTGGAATACGTCGCCCATGATCCGAGCGAACGCGCGGTGTTTCCGCCTCTTCACCCCAATGATGTGCGGGTTCGGAATGGAATAGGGGTGGAAACCGTACTGTCTCATTAATGGCGACCAGTAGGACGTGATCGCCGCGGTGAACGGGTCCCGAGAGCGATTCATGGCACCTCAACCCCATTCGGTATTAAGCGTCAAGAGTGGCCGATCATTTGACCTTGGAATTCAAGACTTAGCGATGACATTCGAACAGCATAAATTATCCTACATAAATCAACCGTAAACACCTCAATTCAACATTCAAAATCGGTGACCCGCCGCCGCCAAGAACGCGCAAGCCACCCTACCGTCATCGTCGCGTCTTAAGACCAGGCTGAAGTGCGCAAGCCTGTCATTGGAAACGGAACGTCCTGGGAACGTTGCGTTTATCGAACACCGACTAGTGGGCAACCCGAATTGATCCCCGGAAAGTTTCAGGCGGGAGGACGCCTTTCCCGAGAGCGCGGGCTTCTTGCCCGATCCTTGCTTTTCCATTGCGGGCGGGACGCCCTCGCTCCCAGGGAAAAATTCGATGTCTCGGAGCCCGCAACTCAATTCAGGTAGCCCACTAAGGGAAGGCGTGGAGCTCTTCGAGAAGCTCGACCGCCGTGTCCACGATCGTTTCGCCCGAGCCCTTCTCGAGGTAGCTATGCAGGCCGGTCCAGACCTGATAGCCGCCGCGGTCGAAAGACTTTTTGTCGGGGATATAGCCGACGTAGTCGTTGGCCAGCTCGAAGACGTAGGTCCAGCGATAGGGGGAACGGAGTTTGATCTCGCGCCCCAGCACGGTGAAGAACTCACCCGGCACGCCGACCAGTGCGATGTCGCCAATCACGATGGCCTGAACCCAGGTCTTGCGTTCCTCGCCTTGGCGCGAGGCAAGTTGCTTGCGCATCTGGCGGAAGACCTGGATCGTCTTTTCGTGGTTCGGGGCAGGCTGCCGCTTGGTGCAATAGGCCACGACCGCCGCGTCGTCCGCGGTCTCATCAAACGACCGGACTCTCAAGGTGATTTCCCTGCGTTTGCCGATCACACGATCGACCGGGCGTGGTTGAGCCTGGTCGAGGGCCAGGGAGACGGCGTCCTTGATGCGGGTCAGGGCCTCGGCGGGTTTGAGGTCAAGGTTGTGTGTCGAGCCCGACGCCCCTTCGAAGAACAGGAAGGTGCCGCCTCGTTCCTTCTCGAGAGACTGGGCGGCGAGGCCATAAAAGCCAGGGGAACGAACTCGGCCGGCCACGGTTCCGATCGTATGCGTCGAGTGGTTGAATAAGACCGCCTCCGGCCGGCCATCCCCCGTTCGGACGAACTCCAGCACGGGGAGGTCCGGGTCGAATGGGCCGGTCGGCCGGACCGCGTCATTCAACGCGCCAACCCAGTAGATGGAACCATCCTCGAGCAAGAGCCGGCTGTTCCGCCCAACCGTTGCCTCCTGTCCGAGCCGGAATCGGAAGGACACTGGCGCGAGCCGAGCATTCGCCGCGACCGCGGCTTCCACCACCTTCGCGCCCACCTGTTGGGTAAAGGCTTCTTCACGTTGATATCCGTGAATCGAGCAAGTGGTTGGGGCGTGGTGAGTGTGGGTCGCGTTGATCAGGATCGCGTCGAAGGGAATGCCCGTCCGTTCCGCGATTTTTCGAGCGGCGGCGTCAAGGATATCACGTTCGATCATGAGCACGTCGCAGGCGACGAAACAAGCCTTTTCCCCTTTCGGCCCTTCGATCACCAATGCCGATGCCCTGAGCTCCCCTTCCTGTCCCTCAAGATGTCCCGGACCGATGCTGCCGCCGATCACCATCGAATCCTCGGCCTCGAGCACCGCCCTGGCCGCGCCTGCCTTCAACACCTCTGCCCCTGCCCGTCCGGCTGTGAAGCTGATCGGCAAGCCGAGTATCAAAGCGAACACCGTCCACTTTGCCTTCATGGGAGCCTCGTCTTGAAAACCTCGAGTGTGTGTGGCGTGCCCATTTTCAATGGTCCTTTGTTTCATAAAGGAAACGTGGGTCATTTACCACCGGTTGAGATCATGATTTCGAACGCCTCTGGCCTCGAGAGGTTTGAGGCTCTTCACGACCTGGCCTGACTTGCGATTAACCGATGGGACCGGCCAATCGCCCTGATCGGCAAGGACAGGGTAAAAGGGCATGCTTGACGCCCTGGGCTCGGCACCTGAGAATCGAGGCGAGATCGCTGTGCGCCGTGTGGTGTCGATCGAGCTTGGGCGATGTCTCTTGTCCCGACCGCGCCGGCAACGACCCTCGAAGGGCCCCTGGAATGCGTTTTTCCTTTTCTCACCGTGGTTTGTGTTTGCCCCTGGGATGCCTGACGTTCCTGGCCCTGGGCTGGTCAGTCGCCCCATGGGCTCTGGCGGCCGATCAGGCCCCCGGCTCCACCCCCAGCGCGGCCGAGACCCGGCTACGAGCCGATGTCACTTACCTGGCCGACGACTCCAGGGAAGGACGTGAACCGGGGACCAAGGGGATTGAAGCGGCGGCGGACTACATCGCCTCGGCGTTCAAGGAAATGGGCTTGAAGCCCGCGCCCGGAGCCGACGGCTACTTTCAGCCGTTTACACTCTCCAGCGGTCAACCCACCCTCATCGATCCGCTAAGCCTGAGCTTCAAGGGACCCGAAGACAAGACGCTCGACGCCCTGTCCAAGGTCGACTTCACTCCGCTGGCGATCGGTTCATCCGGAACGCTGGAAGAGATTCCACTCGTCTTCGCCGGATACGGAATCACGGCCAAGGACGCCGCGAACAAACTCGACTACGACGACTATCAGGACGTCGATGTCAAGGGAAAGACCGTGCTCCTGATCCGCCGAGAGCCTCGGCAAGGGGATGACGACAGCCCCTTCGATGGAAAACGTGACTCCCGGTTCGCCACCTTCCAGCACAAGGCCACCAATGCCTTTCAGCACGGCGCGAAGGCGGTCCTGCTGGTCAATGACGAGTACTCGCTCAAGCAAAACAACCAGGAAGACAAGCTCATTCCCTTCAGCGCGGCCGGTGTCGACCAGTTCTCGAACCTCCCCTTCCTGATGGTCACGCGCAAATACGCCGACTCCCTGCTCTCCAGCGCGGCCCTTCCCTCACTGGCCGAGCTCGAGAAGCAAATTGACGCGGATCTCAAGCCTCGCTCCCAGGAGTTGAAAGGTTGGAAGGCCAACCTCCGGGTTGAGATCGAGCGGAAGGAGATCCAGACCAAGAACGTGGTTGGCGTGCTCGAAGCGGAAGGCCCCCTGGCGGACGAGACGATCGTGGTGGGGGCCCATTACGACCACCTCGGCCATGGCGGGTTCCTCTCCGGCTCGCTCGCGGTCCTCTCGAAGGAGATCCATAACGGGGCCGACGACAACGCCTCCGGGACCTCGATGGTCATCGAGCTGGCCCGCCGGCTCGCGCGGAGATCCGACCCCCTGCCCCGTCGCGTGGTCTTCATGGCCTTCTCCGGCGAAGAGCGCGGACTGCTCGGCTCGCAGCACTACGTGGAACACCCGCTCTACCCGCTCTCGTCAACCGTCATGATGTTGAACTTCGACATGGTGGGCCGGCTCAATGAAAAGAACGAGCTGACCATCTACGGAACCGGCACCACTCCAGGGGCCGACGCCCTGGTCGATGCGCTCGGACAAGCCGCTGGTTTCAAGGTCAAGAAGAACGCCGACGGCCTCGGACCGAGCGACCAGCAGTCGTTCTACCTCAAGAATATCCCCGTCCTCTTCGCATTCACTGGAATCCATCGCGACTATCACCGGCCGAGTGACGATACCGAACGGATCAATTTCGGCGGTATGTCTCGAATCGCCAACTTCGCGGAACTGCTCCTGCTCGATGTCGCCAGGCGCCCCGAGCGACCCGCTTTCACGCGCGTGGCCGGTCGAGGCGGTAGCCACGCCGGTCCAGGCGATCCCGGCCGCGTCTCGATCTCCGCTTACCTCGGCTCGATTCCCGACTACGAGGACAACGCGGACGGGTTGAAACTGACGGGCGTTCGCGAAGGGAGCCCCGCCGAAAGGGGAGGACTCAAAGCGGACGACGTCGTGATCAAGTTCGGCGGGAAGCCCGTTGGAACAATCTACGACTACACCGAGAGTCTCGGGCGCTACAAGCCCGGCGACACCGTTGAGATCGTGGTCAAACGAGACGGCAAGGAGACGACCTTGAAGGTGACCCTGGGGGAACGCCCTCGGGAGTAGCGGTCCGCTCAAATCAAAAGACGCTCGGTGACCACCCGTCTCGCACCAAGGGGATTGAAAGAATGCCCAGGTTCCCAGGAAGGCCCGAGATGACGCCGTGACAAAGCACGAAGGGGGTTCGTGTCCCTCATTCTTGCACGAACCCCTTCGCCGAAAGTGGGACATACTCAACCTGATCCTTTCCCTTGTTCATTTCCTTGAGAGTCAACGACTTGATTCGTCGAGCCATGTATCGCCTCTGCCTTGGAGGGTTGATCCTGGGGGTTGCCGGAAGTCTAGCGGGGTGCCGTCGCAACGCGGGGTCGGAGCAGGCACTGATCATCGCCTCTCCGTGGCCGCTCACGGAACGGAAAGAGGTGGAGCGAGCCTTTCAGCGCTGGCTTGTTGAGCAGGCGCACGAGGCGACGGGAGGCAAGGCGATTCCGATCCAATGGCTCCCGCTCGGCCGAGGCGACGACCTCGCGCGCGTGGTTCGCCCGGCACGTCGACGCTGGGATCTCCGGCGCGAAGGGGCCGACGTCTTGCTCGGAGGCCCAATCTCTCGGTATCGCCCCTTGGATCGTGCGGGACAGCTCGCCCCGGTCGAACCGTCCGCGTCCCACGCGTGGCAAGTCGCGCGGCGGTCCCCCATCGGATCGTTGGTCCACCCGGAGCGCTCCTCCGCCGAGGATTCCAGCGGAGAGCGGGCCCTGGCGACGAATCCGAGCGAGAACCAAGTCTCCCCCCCGTTGGTCTTCGACGACCCGCGCCACGACCCGATCGCGCTCGCCTGGGCCGATGGGGTGCTGAACGACTCAACCTGGGAAGAAGGGTACGCGAAGCTGGTCGAGTTGGCCGCGAATCCAAGGAAGATCGGGCGCCAACCTGGCTCCGCTCTCGCGGCGGTCGAACGGGGTGAGGCAACCGCGACGCCAGGCGTCCACCCAACGATGGAAGACACGGAGAAAACGACGGACCCCGCGCGGAACTTGACTCAATTCCGTCAGGGGCCGAGGGCTTCGGAATTCGTGGAGGGGGTCGCCATCGCACAGACGACAGCTCGGCCAAAAGGCGCCCGCCTCTTCCTCACGTTTCTGCGCGAGAGTGGGCGGTGCCAGCCAGCCCGTGCCGAGGAGTACGAAACGCCTGATACCGACTCACTCCTGGCCGACCTGCTTGGCGCCACGCTCGTTGATGCGCAGGAGGAGCTGCAAGCCGCCTGGGTGGCGTTACAGGGGGCGAAGGATCCGGCTCGTGCCCGGATGTGGCTGACGCAGCCTCCACCCTGGCCTCCCGCCTCGGTCGTCAAACTCGAGCAGGAGGACGCAACGCCGTTGATTCAGACGCTCGCTGGTGAGATCGTGCCCGACCCAGCCCAGCGCGCCTGGCTGATCCGAAGCTGGCTCGAGTCGAACCGGCGGGTGGATCGACAACTCCTCGAGGAGCTGGCCCTGGCCAGAGACGGGAAGCTGGCCCTTGAACCTCGGTTTCGCGCCTGGCTCCGAGCGGAGTGGACCGCCTGGGCCCGCCAGCGCTATCGGCGGGTCACGCGCACGGTCAATGCGGAAGGGTCGAATTCATGATCCGGGTCACACTGGAAAAGCTCACCAAGCGGCACAAACGCGTGGCCGTGGTCGATGGCGCCTCGCTCGATATCCCTCGAGGGGAGCTTACCTTCTTGCTCGGTCCCTCGGGGGCGGGCAAGAGCACGCTTGCTCGGCTGGTGGCCGGGCTCGACTCGCTCGACGAGGGAGACATCTTCTTCGACGAGCGCGTGATGCGCGACGTTCCTCCGCGGCAACGAGGCGTGGGCCTGGTCTTTCAGGACGATGCGCTCTGGCCCCGTCTCAGCGTCGCCGCCAATATCGAATATGGCTTGAAGCTCCAGCGAATCACCCGCCCCGAACGCAGAGAGCGTATTAACGAAGCGATGGGGGCCTTGCGCATCGACAGCCTGGCCCAGAAGCGACCCGACGAGCTCACTCCCCTCCAACGACAACGCGTCTCGCTGGCCCGCGCCCTGGCCGTGCGCCCAAGCCTCCTGATCCTGGATGAACCGCTGGGACAGCTCGAGGAACGGTTCCGCGAAGAGTTTCGCGACGAGATCCGCCGCATCCACGCCGAAACCGAGATCACCACCCTGGTGCTCACCCAGAACCCGCGTGAAGCGCTCGCCTTGGCCGACCGCGTGGCGGTGATGGACCTGGGGAAGATCGTTCAGGTTGGACCTCCTCGGGACATCTACAACCATCCGTGCGATACCTTCGTCGCCCGATTCCTTGGCCCCACGAATCTAGTGCAGGGGCAGGTGGAGTCGGGCGACAGCAAAGGGGAGGTTGTCGTCCGCACCCCGTTCGGGCGCATGGTGGGGCGAAGCCTGAATGGTCCCCTACCCTCCGGGTCACCCGTCACGGTCTCCATCCGACCCGACTCAATCTGCGTGGGTCCGTCGATCCCTCCCGGCTCGAACCGGTTCGCCGCCACCATCGAGCGCCTGGTTTTCCTGGGCGAGGTCCGCCAGGTCCACCTGCGAGGCCCCTCCGACTGGCCCGTCATCGCCCTGGCCTTGCAGTCGCAGTCGCAAGGGCTCCGCGAAGGGCAGAGCCTGACCTTCTCCGTCCCTCCCGAGCTGGTCGTGGTCCTCCAGGGAAAGTACGCCATCCCCAAACCGGGTTGAACGGGGATGACTTGCCCGGAGCGAGTTCAGGGTTTCGGTTCGAGGCACTTCCTTCCAGGTCAAGGAAGCACCTCGATCCCCCCTCGCTCAACGTTCAGGAGCCCCCTTCGCGAAGCTGGCCGGGGCCTCGAACGTTCCTCCCGGGCTTCTTGGACGCGGAATCCCCCAGGTCTTCGCGCGCCTGGTCCGCCAGCCGCTCAAGCTCCTGAACCACTTCCGGACGGTCCTTGACCAGGTTAATCTTCTCGGCCGGGTCGTTCTCCAGGTTGTACAGGCTCAGCTCGATCTTCGGCTGCTTGTACTCGCTCGGCGTTCCCCCCGAACCAGGCTTCCCCTTGAGGCTGCGGTATGTATGGGGGAAATGGAGCTTCCACGGTCCGGAACGAACGGCCTGAAGCTCCTTACCCCAATAGAAGTAAAACGCCTTGCGTGGCGACTTCGCCCCAGGCTGGGCGGTCAACAGCGGGGTGATGTCGAGCCCATCGATCGGACGATCGCCGGAGCGATCCGCCTTCGCGATGGAGGCAAAGGTGGGGAGCAGGTCGATGGTCATGGCGGGCTCGTCGCAGACCGAGCCGCTGGGGATCTTCCCTGGCCAGCGCGCGACGAACGGCTCGCGCACACCCCCTTCAAACGAGGTCCCCTTCCCTTCCCGGAACGGCCCCGCCGACCCCGCGTGATCGCCATAGCTGAGCCAGGGGCCATTGTCCGAGGTGAACACCACCAAGGTCTTCCGATCCAGGCCGTTCTCTTCCAGGGTCTTGAGGATCTGGCCGACCGACCAGTCAATCTCCTCGATCACATCACCGAATAGCCCGCGATCAGTACGGCCCGCGAACTTGTCGGAGACATGCAAGGGAACGTGCGGCATGCTGTGCGCCAGGTAGAGGAAAAAGGGGCGGTCCTTGTTCTCCTTGATGAACCGAACCGAGCGCTCCGCGTACCAGGTGGTGAGCTTCGACTGGTCCGGGTTGGTCTCAACCACCTTCTCCTTCTCGATCAACGGGAGATCAGGGAACGACCGGTTGGTCGGATGCTTCCGCCACATGTCGTTTGAGTACGGGAGCCCAAGATAGTCGTCGAAACCATGGCGAGTGGGCAAGAACTGAGGATGATGCCCGAGATGCCACTTGCCATAGGCCGCCGTGGCATAGCCTCGCCGCTTAAGAACCTCGGCAACCGTTGATTCCTCATCCGCGATCCCGTGCTTCGCCGCCGGACCAAGAGCTCCAAGAATCCCAACTCGGTTGGGATAACATCCCGTCAGGACCGCCGCCCGCGAGGCGGAGCAAACCGCTTGCGGAACGTAGAAATTCGTGAAGCGAATCCCCTCGCGGGCGAGCCGGTCGATGTTGGGGGTCGCGTATCCTTTCGCGCCAAAACAACCGACATCTCCATAACCAAGGTCGTCGGTGAAAACCAGGACGATGTTCGGCGGCTCCGTCGCGTCCTTACTCTCACCTTCCCCCTTCGGCACCTGCTCTGCTAGGAGATTCAAAGGGGAAAGGCCGAGCGTCAGAAATCCAAGCCATCCGAATTGAAACAGGCTCCACGATCGAGACATGGTGTTTCCCGTCATTCCAAGCAAAGTGAAAGTCAGCGCTTGACGCGGCGGACCCGGGCCAACTCCCGTTCTCCACGGCGAGACTTCACTCTAGCGAGAAGGGCGACCTCGTGGTATCGGGTAGAGACGGAACATTCCCAAATCCAGAATCCCCACCAGGGGCTCCACTCCAAAAGCCATCTAGACACCCAAACATTTTAAGCCAAAAGCAAAATTTCACCTTCTTATGAAATACTATTTTCTTAAATTATCACAATTCATGAGTTTGATCGTTTTGCTCTGGTGCCAGGTGGTACCTGCTCAAGCCGGTCAGAATCAGGCCCGAGGCGTCGATCCGGCCTTGCGGGCGGAATTGCTCGCGATGATGGAGGAAGATCAGAAGGCGCGGGCGGCGTTGTTGAAGTCGATCGCCAAAACCCAGGAGTCAGCCAAAGCCAATAATCGAACGGACTCATCCCACTCAGAGGCCGAGGAGAGCAAGAAAGCGAGAGAGGCTCGACGGCACGCCAAGGAAGTGGGGGAACGTCATCTCGGTCGAATGCGCGAGCTTGTCAAGCGGCACGGCTGGCCGGAGAAACGGCTTGTGGGACGTGATGGTGCTCACGCCGCCTGGCTCCTCGTCCAGCACTCGGATTCCGACCCCACGTTTCAAGTGAACTGCCTCGCGTTGATGAAGGCCGCGGAGGCCGGCGAGGTGGAGCGAGCGGACGTCGCCTATCTCACCGATCGAATCCGAGTCGGCGCGAATCAGCCCCAGGTGTATGGCACCCAGGTACGCGATGACCTGACTCCTCATGAAATCGAAGATTTCAAAAATGTCGATCGACGGAGAGCGTCGGTTGGGCTGGAGCCGCTCGCCGACTACCTCCAAAGCGTCAGGGCCGCCTACGGAAAGGACGAGTGAGACACCGCCTCGATCGCTCGCCGTCCGTCATCGGCCCGTGCGTCGTGCAACGCCAGCGCGAGCCCCGCGTGGTTGGTCAGCCCCAGAGGGGGAAAGCCCAGAGTCGCGCCGGCCTCGTCTCCGAAGAGGGCTTGAATCGCCGTGCGCATATCCGACTCGACCAGGAGGGGCTCCAGAACGGCTCGGGTGTACTCGAGGTCGTCGGGGTCGAGCATGGGCTTGGTGCAGCCCGATCGAGCCATGACACGTCCCTCTTGCCGGAGCAGGTCGCCGAGGGTCTCGGCCTGACCGTGCTCGCGCACGTACGCCTGACGGTAGAGCGCGGTGAGCACCTGCTCGCGAACGAGATTCGGCGTCGGGGTTTCGCTGACCCACAACGTCCCAACGATCCAGTCATAAGAGGTCGGCCGGGTGGGAGGGGGACCGGCGAGCCGTTCGGCATACTCGCAGGCAAACCGGTTGGTCCAACCGCCTCCGATGTCGTCGCAGACCACCAGGGCCACCTGGTAAGCACCTGGGCTCGCTTTCAAGGCAAGATCCGCCTCGCGCATGGCCGCCTCTCCCACTTGCTCGGCCCCCAGCGCGATCAGGGCGTCGAGAAAGTGGGCCACGTGGTCCCTGGCCATCGGGTTCATCGCCAGGGTCGGCCGCCTCGCACTCAACGACTCGAAGTCAATCGTCAGGTAAAGATAAGCCTTGAACCGCTTCATGTCGCGCGGGCGACGGTACAGGTCGCGCTGTTCGGCCAAAAGCGGGACGTAGGTGAGTTGCATGGCCTCGACTCCCGATCAAGCCACTTCGGCCGGTCTCCAAGCTCTTCAATCAAAGGTCGACGGCTTCGCCTCCCCGCGCGACTTCTGACTCAGCGTCTGACAACCGGGTCTCAGGTTCGGTTCGTTTTGGCGATGAATCCGATTTTCGCCGGAACCATTCTCGAAAATGCTCGATCCCTCCCGTCCGTGGTTGAACCGGCAGGTCCCCTGGAAACTCGGCGCAGATCGCGCACCGGCCTGATTCGTGCCTCTCGTAATGAGCGAACCGGGTGAGTGTCGCCAGCAGCAGATCCAGAACGCTCGAAGTCGGAGATTTCGCCACGTCCCCAAGATACTGCAAGTGCCAGCAGAAGTGCCGGACTTCCATCGCCACGGGAGAACCGTCCGACTTGAGCCTGGCAAAGAGCTGCCGTCCCACCGAGCGAGCCTGTTCCAGTCGAGCCTCGCTTCCCACCAACTCCGCGTTCAATTGCTCGAGAATGGGCTCGAACGCCTCCACGGCCCGCCAGGGGTCGGCCACGTGATCCAGCAGGGCCTCGCTGGCGATTGTCAGACTCCGAGCGAAAGGATCGGCTCGCGCGTGCGAATCCATTGGACAGCGCCCCTTCCGTTTGCATCCATCGATCCAATCAAACGTGCGATTCATCCCGCTCGATGCGTGCCTGACAAAAGCCAACATAACCACTCGATACCCGACAAGGCGAACGTCGACGAGTTTCGACGGATGTGATAAGTCTAGATCTACGGATGATAGTCGGTCCAGCCGGACACAAGCAAAAAGATCCTAAGGGAGTTGGCTGTTCATGAGCACGGTGTGGTCATTCAAACAAGAGCTGGTCGGCGTCTTTGGACATCCCGTCGCGGAGAACCCCACGCAGGTGATGATTGAGGCGGCATTTACCGAAATGGGCCTCGATTGGCGTTACCTGACCGTCGAAGTACGACCGGAAGACCTTGGCCCCGCGGTACGAGGGGCCAAGGCGATGAACTGGAAGGGCTTTAACTTAACCATTCCGCACAAAGTTGCCGTACTCGATCATCTGGACCGGTTGAGTCCCGCGGCGGTCATGATCGGCGCGGTCAACTGTGTGATCAACCAGGCCGGGGAATGGTTCGGCGACAACACGGATGGGAAAGGGTTTCTCCAGGCCGTGCAAGAGGTTCGATCGATCCAGGGGGCACGAGTCACCCTGCTGGGGGCGGGGGGTGCCGCGCGGGCCATCGGGGTGGAGCTCGCCCTCGCGGGAGCCGCTCACCTGACCGTCGTCAATCGCGACGTACACCGTGGTCAACTGCTCACCAAGTTGATCCGGGATAAAACCGGCGTTCCCACGAATTTCGTCACTTGGGAAGGAATGTATCCGGTTTCCGAGGGGACCGACGTCGTCGTGAATGCCACCTCGATCGGACTCTATCCCGACGTCGAGGCTCGGGTCCCAATCGACCCTCAAACCCTCACTTCCGACATGATTGTTTGTGATGTTATTCCAAATCCACCAAGGACTTGGTTCATACGGGAAGCCGAGCGCAAGGGGTGTCGGGTCATCGACGGCCTGGAGATGCTCGTGAACCAGGGTGTCATCGGAATCCGGCTCTGGACCGGCAAGGAACCGAGCCCAAGGGTGATGCGGAGTGCCCTCGAGTCGGTTTTCCAACCCTGACTCCCACGTTGACCTGTTCGTTGAGAACGAAAAAGTGGTACGTGCGCCTCCCATTTTTACAATAGCGAACGAGGAAACGGCGGCAAGGTTGACAATGCTCCAACTGGCCTCATTTGATCTCATTTGACTTTTTATTTTTTTAAACTCTTTCCAGGAAAAGCCTTACCATTCAACCAGAATAAACCCGGGGACGAATGGCACGAGGAATGCCTTATTAGAGAGACCGTGCGAACGTCAAGACGCAAGTGATTCGGCCGACATGGGCCATCGCAAGGGATTCGACATCCGGCATTCCACCTCAAGCGGGAGATTTCCATGCTGGTTTTGAGCAGGAAGCTTGGCGAAAAGATTGTGATCGGCGACAACATTGTCATCACGGTCGTGAAGATTGACCGGAACCAGATCCGGATCGGAATCGAGGCTCCGCAAGAGGTTCCCGTTTATCGCGAAGAGATCGCCCCGGCCCGCACCAACGCGGAATCGAAGGTGGCCGTGGTCGCGGAGCCCGTGGCCTGACGCCAGGCTCCGGGCAAGAAATACCGTGACGTTGGAGCTTCCGCTCACCACCCTCCTCGGGTGGAACGGTTTCCGCTAGCCACGCTCACGGTACGGGACAGGGCTGGGCCAGACCGAGCGCATCGCTTCGGCCACCAATCGGACAATTTCTTCCGCTGGCCGCCCCAACAGCGACTGGCACCGAGCCCCCGGCTCTGGTGTGACAGGCCCCTTGTACCCTTCATCGACCAACCGTTGTAGAAAAGGAGCCACACCCACGGCGCCATTTTCTCCCGGCAAACCTCGGTCATGATCGAGAATGGTCCCTCGGTCTCCTCCCCACTTGGCGGGCAGATCCGCCACATGCACCCAGACCACCCGGTCCACTCCCCACACCAATCCCGCCTCGATTCCTTCCTTCGCCGCGTACAGGTGAAAGGCATCCAGCAAGATGCCCACATTAGGATAGTCGCATAACAGTGATCCGAGCCAAGGGCCGAGTTCGCCGAGCCTGGTCACGAACGGCACGCCCCCGCCCGTACGGAACGACTCAACGCCAATCACCTCCAGGCCAAGTTGGATCCCGAAGTCGGCCAGCACGCGAGCGATCGCCCCAAGTCGATCTCCGTGGAACGCAGCCGTCGCGGCACGCTCGGTTTGGGAATCGAGACCGTGATCCGCGCCTAATGCCGACTTCAACCTGCTTGACCCATCGCGAGGGGTCTCAGGCATGACCCAGGTGCCAGTGCGAGTTGCACCAAGCACAGCGGCGGCCTCGGCGAATCGAGGGAGTTGGGCCAGGTCGAGCTCAAACCGATCGCGGTCACCACGCCAATCGACAGGCAAGGGCCAGGCCCCCGCGCGAAGGCCGAGGTCGTCGGCCATGGTCCTGGCTTCCGCCGGGTCCACCCCCTCCTCGAGTAAGTCTCGCAGCATGAAATCGATCCCACCAAACCCGGCGGACGCCGCCAACTCCAGCGTCTGTCGAACGGGAAGCGAAAGCCCCAACGCCCGATTGTTCAAGCACCAATACATACGGAACACTCCTTGATATCAAGCTGGCCCGGCCCCTCCGCGGCTCAAGTATGACGCGGTGCTTAACCGGGCGTAAAGCGGCTTCCCCCTGGCACCCGGCCCTTGGCGCAGTGGGCCGGATCCTTCACAATCAAAAATCCGGCAAGGGTTCACCCGTTGAGCGATCGAGCGGCTCGAGGCCGGGGAGACGAGGCATACGCTGATATGGTGGCGACCTGGATCGAGGCGGCGGCGAAGGGGCGGCATGGGGGCCCTGTTCGTGCGGGGATGTGGGCGGCGGTCGTCATTGGGACCCACCCGATCGAGTCGGACCAGATGGTTTGGCTCGAGCTCTCGGCCGACGACGTGCCGCTCGGCCCGCTCCCGGCGTACTGGATCGAGAACAAAGGGGTCAACAGCCTCTGGCACGTACCCATCCCACCTCAGGCGGTCGGCGCTCGACTCCATTACCGGTCGGCGGTCAAACAGGCCAATGGAGAAACCGTCTACAGCCCCGCGCAAGACACGGTCGTCCGCCCGAACATGCCCGACCGCGCCGAGGTGAACGAGCTCCCCTCCACCGGGCCGGAGGGCTTGGTCGGTAACCGGATGATGACCGTCCGGGTCGACACGCGAGGCTCAACCTACGACATCTACTTTCCGACCGTCGGGCTGCACTCCGACGTCCGCCCGGCCGAGGGGGATGTTTCGCAGAGCCGTTCCCATTTTCGGACCATCGTCGGCGGCCTGGCCGTGGCGCGTCGGCTCGAATGGTTCACCGAGCGACTCTCCTGGGAGTCGTTCCAGCATTACCTGGGAACTACCAACCTGCTGCTCACCGAGCTCGTCTCGCGGACCAGCCCCGTCCGGGTCCTGGTGACCGACTTCGTGGCGATGGCCGGCACCTATGCCAAAACGGCGGGTGGAACCGACTCGCCCGGCCAGTACATCAAGCGGTTCCGGATCAAGAACGAAGATCCCGAGCCACTCCGCGCGCTTTTCGGCGTTTACATCCAGGCGGAGGTCAACGGGGGTATCGGCGAGCCGGGCCTGAGCTGGCACGACGGCGACCGCACCCTGTTGGCAACCAACCGGGGGCATGGCCACGCGAACCGAAAATTCGCGCGTGATGCCACGGTGGAATTCGCCGTTGCCCTCGACGACCAGGGGGACGTTCACTGCGAGCCGACCGGCCCCAACGAGGCGATCTTGCTCCGCAGCATCGACTTGCCTCCCGGCGAGACCGTGACGATCGACCTGCTGGTCAGTGGGGCCTTTACCGGTTGGCGAGGCGACCACGGCACGTTCGAGCATTGGCTGCGCCCCGCTCTCTCCTGGTTCCGCTCCACCGACCTCAACCAGGTTGAGCAGGCCTCGGGTCAGGCCTGGGACGCCTTTACCGACAAGCTTCCCACCTTGAAGTTTCCCAAGCCCACCTATGCCGTCAGCCTGCGCCGGTCGGCCCTGGCCGTCGCCTTGCATGCCGACGCCTTCTGGGGAGCGATCGCCTCGGGCTTCGATCGCGGCCTGAACGCCTACTGCTGGCCGCGAGACGCCATGTGGGTGGCCGACTCCATGGAGAAGCTGGGGCACCCCTCGATCGGCCGAGAAACCTTCCAGTGGCTCTCGCAAATTCGAGGTCAAAACCGCCCTTACTCCTACTGGTTCCAGAAATACACCATCGACGGCGGCCCCGAGTGGGAGACCCCCGCCGTGGACCAGACCGCCCTGATTCCCTGGAGGTTGGAACGGTACTACCTGCGCACCGGCGACCGCGAATTCATCGCGTCGATGTGGCCCATGATCGAACAGGCCGCGAGCGTCTGCGCGGGAGACTCGGGCCATCCCGGGTTGAAGTGGTGCGACGACATCAGCCTGATCACCTCGGCGGGAATTTGGGATCACCGATATGGCGCCTTCCTCTACTCCAACGCCTGCGTCGTCGCGGGCCTGCGAGCCGCGTCTCGGCTCGCCGAGTTGGTTGACCAACCGGAAAGCGCTGAACGCTGGCGAACGCTGGCCGACCGCATTTGGAACGTGGGAATTCTGGGGTCCTCTGGCTCAGGATCGAATGATCAAAAGAAAGCGGACGTGGAGGCGGGCTCGGTTGAACGGGTCGGCCTGACCGATCCGGAGACGGGAAGATTCCTCGAAGCGCGGCGGCTTTCGACCCTGCGCGGGCTCTGGACGCACGACCCACGGCATCAGATCGACCGAGCCAGGGCGCTCGACATCAGCAACCTGGGTCTGGCGGTCCCCTTGGGGCTGCTTCCAGCCACCGACCCTCGCATCATCCGTACCGCCGAGGCAATTCTCCGGCTGAATCCCGCGGGTGGCGACGCGAACGTACTGGCCCGCTGGTCGCACGACCCAAACTTCCCCAAGGCCAGCATCGCTCCGAGCGAGTCGCACAGCCACGACTTCTCCAGCCTGGCCACCTTGTGGATGGCCCGCTACCTGCTTCAGCTCGGACGCGAGACAGGGCAAGGAAGACACTGGAATCGGGCCCTGGCCATGACCGACGGGGTTCTCGCGCGCATGCTTCCCCTGGGTGTCATGCTGCGTCCAACCACTCGGATCAAGGACAGCCCTCGCCACACCTCGAGCGTCATCTCCGGGGTCTGGGACCTGCACGGAATGCTCTCGGAAACGCTTCTCGACTTCGTCCGAATCGAGTACAACCACGTCGCGCGTCGGATCGACTTCGACCCAGTCCTGCCGAGCTCCTGGCCCCACATCGGCCTGACCCAAACGCTCCCCCCCGGCGAGGTCACCTTCCGCCTGGAGCGTCCCCTCGGCGGGTCGGTCCATCACCTGAGCCTCGACGCGAACCTAACCCAGGCCACCACCTTGCACATGGGCATCACCTGCCCCGGCCTAACCGAGCTCGGCCCCTGGCAAGCCCTCCCTGAATGCCCCGCCCCCCGCCACGACGCCCGCGTCAGCCGCCTCGAATGGGCCGTCGAGCTCCCCGCTGGCGCCTCCAACTGGAGCTGGCGCTGGGGTTGAGTTGAGTTCGTATTCAAGAGGACGGGAGAAACCCAAGTCAACCGCGTCGGCAACCCGTCCACCCCTTGAAACAACCGAGCCCGCGGGCAGGGCGGTTGGGTCAAGCATCGAAAAGTGCCTCTGGCCTCCTGTCTGGGTCACTCCTAAAATACGTCAAACGGACACAATGCTGTAGCAACCCCGCATTCAAGAGTCAGGGGCATTACGATGAGCTATGAAGAGCTGCGACAACGGGTGATCAACGCGGCAAGAGATTGTGCCAGGAAAGGTCCTGGATACTCGCAACAGAGACCTGTATTCGACAAGGTTGCGACTGAACTTGGAGAGGGAATGGATTCAAGGATTTCTCTCGAACTTCAACAAGAAATCCTAACTTGTTGGCATGATCTTTTCCGTGAGGGGGAACTTTCCTGGGGCTACGACCTCGATAATCCTGATGCCCCGTTCTTCCACCTTCCTCAACGGGTTGAGGCCGATTCTTCCACTCGCTGACAAAATACTTGCACGCGTCGTAGGCAATCATTCATGAAGGCTTTCATTTCTTGGCGCGACATTTTCTACAGAGTTATCAATACCGCGGGGACTGGCGGGGTTGGCAAAGTTTATCTGGTCATCGCCACGAATGGTCCGAACAAGGGTATCGAGTTCGCACTCAAAGTTTTCAACCCCAATTCGCGTGAGAAGGAAGGTTGGAAGCAAGCGTTCATGCGCGAGGTGCATGTTCTGCGAGATTGCCACCACCCCGCCATCATCAAGGTCATCGACGAAGGAGTTGCCGAGGAGAATCGGCCCTTCTTCGTGATGGAGTATTTGCCAGCGACATTGGCACAAGCTATAAGAGATGATTCGCTGGACATAATCGCGAAAACTCGCATCGTCATGCAACTTCTCTCGGCCCTGAATTACCTGGCACACAGGGACCCCTACCTGGTTCACAGAGACATCAAGCCAAAAAACATATTCCTGAAAGCCGATAGTTGTGTTCTTGGCGACTTCGGCCTTGTGTTCCAAGATATCGAGTGGAATCGTCCCGGACAGCAACCAGGAACCATCCCCGCGATGGCGCGGAAGTACCGGACTCCGGAGTTGGTCGAGTACCATTCCGAGGGGAAGAAAAAGCCCCCACCCGCAAGCGATGTCTTCCAACTCGGCCTCGTCGCTTGCGAGCTATTCACGGGAGCCAATCCACTCATTGATGACAATCCACTTAAACCTATCCGGCTAAACACAACCGCGATTGATCAATTCCGCGAATCAACAATCAACGAGGCAATCCAGTCTCGACTTCATGAAATGATCACAATCGAAACAAGCAAACGACCACCAGCATACAAATTGCTTCCTCTTTGGCTCGACCTTTACGACATTGCGATCAACAATAAAAACAGAAAAATGCGTCATACCAATTGAACACCGGCGTACAAGTCGGCCCGTGGCAAGCCCTCCTCGAATGGACCGTCAAGCTCCCCGCCGGCCCCTCCAACTGGAGCTGGCGCTGGGGTTGAGCCAAGTAGTCGCACTCCTCGCAATCAGCAAACTTCAGCAAATCCTCCCGTAAAGAGCGCACGGCCTTTCACAAGCCCGAAGCGCAAGCGAGTGAATTGTATTTTCAATCACAACAGCCAAAAATTTTAATTACAATACTATAATCACATAAAATATCAACAACGAAAACGATTCACTCGCTTGCGCTTCGGGCTTGTAAAAAGGCGAGAAATGAAAATTGGGGGCTCTTGACCGCGCCTACATCCGTCGGTAGACTTCACCTACAGGTGTAGGCCAACGATCAAGGGGTAATCATGTCAAGCCAACGCTCTCGGCCGCCGCTTTCCGAGGCCCAGTTGGAGTTGATGAACATTCTCTGGCAGTTCGGCGAGGGGACGGTCGCCGATGTTCTGGAGCAGGTCCGCCTGCGCCGGGAGATCAGCCGGAACACGGTGCAGACGATGCTCTCGAGGCTGCTCGAGAAGGGGTGGTTGACCCATCGCGAAGCAGTGGGAGGCGCGTTCGTCTACACACCGGCCGTCCCGCGCGAGCAGGTTCAGCGCCAGGTGCTCTCGAAGGTGGTGGACACCGTGTTCAACGGCTCGGCTTCCGGCATCCTCATGGCCTTGCTCCGGGATCGGTCGCTCAGCCGAAAGGAAGCGGACGAAATTCGAAGGATGATCAAAGACGCGGAGGACCGACGATGATGGGATTCTCGGTTTCCTTGCTCGATCGATCGACTCTGACCTTCTGGACGGCTGCGCTCCAGGTTGCCATCTTCGGCGGTGGACTGCTGATCCCGCTGATCCTCTGGCGTCGGCGAGCCGCGGCACGACACACCGTCGCGATGCTTACCCTGCTCCTCGCGCTGGCTTCCCCCCTTGGAGCGGCTTGCTCACTCTCCTGGGGGCTCGGCTGGACGCCTCGACCCGACTGGTTGCGCCTCGACCTCGGCCCCAACGAACGACTTGCCAGTCCGCGCGAGCAGACGCGGCCTCGGCCCACTCAGGTCCACGAGCGGTCGCTGCTTACCGAGTCCTCTGCCTTGCCCCCCTCAATGGAGAGAATCGAAGGGCCGGACCAATCCGCGCCGTATCCTCTGGATCGCCTCGACGCCCCCACTTCACAACCAACGGCGACGGTGGCGAATCAAGCCCTGGAACCACTAACGGAACCACCTGACCAAGTCACCCGATCAGTCAGCACTCCGCATGGCCCGGCGCCCACGACCAGAGAGACACAGCGACCCGTCATGGTACGCCCCGAGACCGCCGCCAATGCGACGAGCCAATCCACGTCAACCACCGCCTGGATGGCCCTCCGCCTGGGATTCGTCGCCTGGATGCTTGGCGTTCTGGCGAAGGGGATCCTTGGGCTGCGAACAAGAAGGCGACTGAGCCGCTTGATCCAAAAAGCCCAACCGGTGACCGACCACCCAGCGTCGGAAGCCCTGCGGTCGATCGCGGCGACACAGGGCCTTGAAGTCCCACCTCGACTTCTGACCTCCGAAACCGTGGCCTGCCCCTTCGTCATCGGGATCCGCATGCCAACGATCGTGATTCCAACGTCGATGCTGGCACCTGGTTCAGAAGATATGCTCAGACATGTTCTCGCTCACGAGTGCGCTCACGTCGCTCGAAGAGACCTGCTCCTCGGCCGTCTCCATCACTGGGTCGAGTTGTTGTGGTGGCCGCATCCGATCGTTCGCGTCCACGGGCGGATCCTTTCGCACGCTCGAGAAGAGCTCTGCGACCGCCGCGTGCTACGCCACGTCGCCCCGACCGAGTACGCTCGCACGCTGCTGACACTCGGCGAAGGCCTCTCGGGTCTTCAGACGGCCCCAGGACTCTCGATGTTCTCACGCCGCCACCCGTTAACAAAACGAATTGCCGACCTGCTCGACCCTCGCCTCGCCCGCGCCGAATCGCTTGGAAAGGTGCGAGGGAGCGTCCTGGCCGTGTTCGCCTTTGTGGTCGCAAGCCTCGCGTTGGGGATCGGACCGCCTGAACGCTCGAAGGCCAATGAGGTTTTGGCCGAGCAGGATCCTGATCCTGTTCCTGTTCCCTCCGAGCGGAAGCAGGTTGAGGTTGAGGCTGAGGCTGTGATCGAGGCGATCCCCCTGGTCCACGCGTTGAAAGCGCGAGCGAGCAACTGGATCGAACCACCTCCCCAGCTCAAGCACCTGAAATATAACCTTGTGCTGGGCCACGAGGTCAACTCAATCCAGGCCACGCGTGCCAGGCCAACCCGGTCCGAGGCCTGGATGGGAACCACGCTACACGGGGGCTTTCAAAAACTGATTCACTCCACAGAATCTTTTGCTATCCAACTGTCTCAATTAAAAGAATCGAACAAGGTACGGATCTCGGCGAAGTGGAAGGACCCCGCCGGTTCGTTCGGGGTGATCGCTGGGAATGGGGTCGAAAATCGCTGGCTTGGATACTTCTCGCACTCAGCCAGATCCACTCAGATTCTTGTCGATACGGAACGCCTGGTTCCACTCGAGGAGCAAACCGGGACGACGACGATCCGGTACAGCCGGTGGCGAGAGGTCGCTCCCGAGCGCTGGGTTCCGCTCCAGATTGACGTTCAGAGCAATACAACTCATTACCGGATGCATTTTTCCTGGCTAAGCGAGGCTGCCTGGCTCTTGAGCCGCTCCGAGTCGATCACTCCGAAAGAGACTCGCCTCATGACTCGAACGGCCAACGTTCAGGTCAATGATGGGGCAATCATTGAGGCGGAGCAGGAGACCGCTCGGCAAACGCGGGCAGCCGCCCAGGAAGTCCGAGCGATGCTCGACCACAACCGCCCCTGGCTCGACCCCGGAAAAACCGGGGCGGGCTGGCGCCCTTCTTATCAGACGCTCTCGTATCGCTTCCATCATCTGCGCGAGGATGTCTGGGTTGATTGTGCTCTCGACACCGGTGGTCGCGCAGCGCTCGAGGTCTCCGGCGACGGCCAGGGGAAGATGGGCGACCGGCTCGGGAACCGGCAGATCACGCTCGACAACCAGGAGTGGGCTTCCGCCAAACGAGGCGAGGCGTTCGCCTCGATCAAGGGGCGTGCGAAGGACCAACGGGAACAGCCCTTTGATCTCGCGCTCAAGCAATACGCCCGCATGGGATGCCAACTCGACCTGCCGCTGTTCCGCTACCATGAACGACTCGACACCGCCTCGATCGCCATGGAGGATGGCGTTTGGAACGGGCAAGCGTGCCGCGTGGCCACCGTCTCGAACATGGGGCCGGACCTCGCCCTTGGCTGCGGCACGATGCTAGCCTTTAGTTCATGGTCCTATATGCATCACATCAGGCCCAGCCGTGAGGTCATCTTCATTGATCCCGTACGTAAGGTCCCCTTGCATGAAACGCTCACCTCCGCGAGCAACGGCGCGTTTGAGATCGACTTCGGGGACTATGTTGAGCTGACTCCGGGTGAGTGGGCGCCTCGCTCGATTCGGGTCGAGAATCGAGGGCACTTCACCTGTGAGTACCGCTTTCAGGTCGTGGCGGGAACCCACTGGATGCTCGACGAGGTTGTCTCCTGGTTCGACCCCAAGGACAAGAGCCGAGGCGTTGTCCAGGCCGTCGAGGTCAATGGCCAGGCGGGGTTGCTCAAGGAGGCACTCAATCAGGTCAAGGCCGCGCGGACCTTGTTTGATGGTGACGGCGAGCCGCGAGGGCGCGTCGCCCTGAACACGACTCCCTTCGCCCTGGGCCATCTCATGGATGTTGGCCCCTACGCGGTTCGCGTGACCACGCCCGATCCCCGGCAGGTCGCCATTGACGTTTCAACCCGCGACCCCAACGCGTCGGGCACCATCCCGCTTGGTTTCTTGAACGAACAAGGCCAACTCCTGTTCGCTCCCTCAATTTCCCTCGAACCCAAAGCGGAAGGGCTCCGGCGCGGGTCGTTGACCCTGCAAGCCTCACGTCCCTGGCGGGCCGTCCGCTCCCTCGTCGTGCCAGGGGACAAGACGCTCAAAGAACAGCCAGCGGTGGAAGTAGATGTCGTCCCATTCCAGTGGGATCGCTCAATGGTTGTGAACATCCCCGATTGCCTGGAACCGAATCAGCCATCGACCTCCTTTCGAGAAAGACCACGCAACGGTCTGACCCGTGCCTATCACGCCCGTGTCGATCGGACGAAAGAAGGCGAATCCCGGCTTACCTTGGACTTGGTCAGTATTGATGGGACACATGCGTTCGAGCTCGACCTAACCGCGGCTCTCCTCGGAGCAGGCGGCGAACTCCTGGCAACCGGCCAACATTCCAGCGAACTGCGTGTCGACTCCGAGCCCATCCAGAAGGCGTTTACAATCCCCCTGGGGCCGGTTCCGCCTGAAGTCGAGCCCCGGTGGTTGCTGATCGGAGTCTCGCCAGGGGCCGTGGTCGCAGCCCCCATGGGCACTGTTTGGGCCTCGTTCGCGGTCGATCCTCCCTTCGATGCCGCCACACTGCTCGCCGCTCCCGATCCGAGTTGCCGGCAGGCTGGGCTCGCCATGCTCGACGAGGCAAGGATGCGCAGGGCGATCTATTCTGAGTTCCTCGGCGATAGGACTGCCTCGGTTCGACGCGCCAGCAAAGCCACCCCAACTCGACGCACCCAGCTCGAGCCACACGCGAAGGCGCTCACGCAGATCCTGGACACACCCAACTCCGCCCACACCAAGGCCCAGGCCATCCGGTTCCTCGCTTATTCGGAAGCCGAAGGGGCATTACGAGCCTCGAAGCGATGGCCGACGACCCTTCACCGCTCGTCCGGGACGCAACCGCCATCGGCTTGACTTTTCTGGGTCATGATGGGTTCCTTGACCATCTGAAAGGGATTCTAGCGCGGGAAGAGAGAGTGGTTCCGGCCCAGGCAACCGAAGCGAAACGAGCCGCCAGGTCATCGTCTCTCCAGCTTGAAGAGGACACCCTCATCGCCCTGGGACACCAAGGGCCCAACCCCGCCGTCGACCTGCTCGGATCGACCCTCCTCCACGATATTGAATCACTCCGCCCCATCACGGATGCCCAAGGGGGCACAAGCCTCGGCGGACGATCGGAACGAGCTCGCTCCGTGACTCACCTACTCGGCCGCGTGAACAACCCGCGGAGTGTCCGTTGGCTGATTCTCGCGATCGACGAGGTGGAACGTCGTCCAGAACTGGCCACGCATGACCTGCTCTCGGCGCTGGTCTCATCACTGATGGCCTACCCGGAACAGGCGACCGACCGCATTCGCCAGGGCCTCGACTCGAGCCCTCACCCGGAAACATGGATCTATGCTCTCAGCCACGAAGAGAGCCTCTCGGGTTTCATTCCGAGTGCCCGTGCCCTCCTCCTCCGAGACGGCACACCGGTACACGCCCGCCATTACGCCGCCCGTTACCTGATGCTAAGTGAGAACCCGGAAGCGGACGACGCGCTTCGCCAGGCCCACGATCGCGGCGTCCTGCGCGAGGAGCCCCGTTCTCATTTGGAACTCTGCCAGTTCCTCGCGACTCGAGGTGACGGACGTGGCCTCCCCGACGCGTTTACCATCCTCGTGGACCTCGAACGCCCTGCCACCCCTCCTAAGAACGAAACAGAACGGAAGACGTGGGAGCATGAACGAAGTGATCGACAAGGTGAGGCCACGCGGGTTTTCGAACAAGCTTCCCGAGAGCTACTCGAACCGTTTCTCCGCGGGAAGGTGGGAGTGAACTCGGCTGAGGAACGCCTCGTGGTTCTCGAACTTCTCTGGCGACTCCTCGATCTCCCCGACTCCTTCAAAACGGTTCTTCCTCAATGGGCGAGCGACTCCGATCCACGCGTCGCGACCGCGGCCAGACGGCTCCAGGAACGCGATCAGTAGGCGGCGGTGTCACGAATAGCATATTGGGTTAAGCGAGTTTTCATAAAGCAAAACATGGCCACAGCTTATTTGCAACATCATTAGATGAAATCGTCTTGATTTTATTCTAATGACTGACTATTCAACGCCGATTTCCGCAGCCCGGAATTCGATGACACTTTTTGAGCGTGCGAGAGCCATTTTTCCCGTAAATTGAAGGGGCGGGTTCGCATTTTGTCATTGAATTATCTCGGAATTGCATCCC
>Ga0182745_1001030_pt1 | contig 27836 bp, 19 predicted proteins | sample eDN3rd30CKraftBY_FD_128523 | JGI IMG/M metagenome (GOLD analysis project Ga0182745, IMG submission 128523) | Enriched backyard soil microbial communities from Emeryville, California, USA - eDNA 3rd pass 30_C Kraft BY (version 2) (version 2) | ecosystem: Environmental > Terrestrial > Soil >... | reverse complement strand
GGGCCCGACCGAGAGCGGTTCGAGCGACTTTTCAGCCAGATGCTAGGGGCCAGAGACCAGGTGGCTGAATCCGCTCGTCGTCTCCCCACCGAGACCGGACACCTCTATACCGAGGATCGCCATCGGCTCGAAGAGGCGGTCGCCGCGCTCGATCGCATCGCCAAGGCCTGGGATCTCCCGCCACTAAGCTGAACGTCAACCTCGGCTTTCAGACTCGGTTCGGTTTTCTGAGCGGCGTTCGCTCCGCCAGCCGTCGGCAAGGAGCGATCCGGCCCCCCCTCCTTTTGAGGCCACTCCATTTCAACTGGAGGGGGAGTCTGCCGAGATCCCTATTTTTTCTTGGGATCGCCGGTCTCCATCGGCCGGGCTCCCGCGGGCCAGTTCAGGTGCCGCGCCAGGAAGGCGAAGGTTCCCTTCCCCTCGATCTGGTGGCCCGCGTTGAAGTAGGTGAGGTCGACCCGGTCTGAGAGGCCGAGCTCATCATACAACCGCTTAACCTTGGCGAACTCGTAGCCAACCCACTCGTCGGGGGCCACGCCGTCCTTGTGCCCTCGCTCCACCTGAAATGGCCGAGGCGCGATCAAGGCGGCCATCTCCGCATAGTTGAAGGTCTCGGCCAGCCCGAATTCGAACATTTCGTATTCACCAGTAAACATGTAGCTCAGCGGTCGGTCGAGACTCGTATTCTTGATGACCCACTCGTTGAAGTCTCCTGAGCAGATCGACAAACAATACTGAGGCAAGATCGCGGGCACGCGCATCGCGGTTTTTCCCCCGTACGAGAGTCCGTAGAACGCGATGCGTTTGGGGTCGACCTCAGGCAAGCTCGAGAGCCACTCCAGTGTGCGTTCGTGCTGGCGAACGATGACGGAAAAGAGCGATCGTTTGAGCGGGTTCAACTTGCGCTGAAGGAGCCGAAATCGTTCCTGGCCAATGTACGGGTTTTGGGGGGCGTACACGATATAGCCACGATCGGCAAGTTGGGCCGCGAAGGAATGATAGACGGTCTTGGCGCGGGGATCGACCAGGGGGTCGGGAATCCCTTCGAGGCCGTGCTGGCAGACCACCACGGGTCGTTTCTCGCCCGGCTTCAGATCCTTGGGGAGCAAGAGAATGCCCGAGGCGACCACGTCGGGCCAGACGGGCAACTCGACGCCGTGGCCGGTCCATCGGGGCTCGTCGAAGAGTTGTGTCGATCGCGCTCGAAGGGGTTCGCTTGCCGGCGGATAGGCGCCGATCAAATCTTCGTGAAAGGCTTTTCGATAGGGGATGATTGAGTTTTTATATTGGTCAGGCGATGACTTGTTCGTTTTGGACCAGTACTGATAGCGCCGGAGCTCGGACGTGTGGACGATCGCTTGCGTGTACTCAGCCAGTTGACCGACGAGTCGACTCATGCGCGCGGTGGGATCGACCTTGGCCCTGGGGTCGCGTTCCCAAGTCCCAGGTTGGTACGAGTCCGGTTGCGCAAGGCTGAGACCAAGGAAGGGGCTTTCGGGATCCACCTTGAGGGGAGCGACGAGCTTGCGCCAACGGTTCCGTTCCTGTTCCACCTCTTCGGCCTTGGGGAGTTTGATCTGGCCGGAAGCGGCACCAGCCCGGCCGGCTCTTGGACTCGGAGGACCATCAACCGTTGGAACGAGGGGGCTGCCCTCTCCGGAAACGATCCGAAGGGTCCGAGGGGTGATCAGGCTGGCGATCTCGGCGTCTCCGAATTCCTCGAGCAGGCCCCAGACGTTGCGATAGAGGGGTTCCCGCCAGACCGCTTCGCGCGGTCCGAAATAGCCTTCGACCTGGACGTCGTCGATTCTGGGGTCCGCCGCGGCGGCGTAAAAGGCGAGCATCGCCCCTTCCCCCGCGCCGAAGACTCCAACAGGAAGGGGGGCTTGCCCTTCGCGTTGGAGCCAATCGATCGCCGCGCGCACCGCGTCGACCTCGTATCCAATCACGTGGCGGCCGGCCTCATACGCTTGCCGGTAGATCCATTCCCGGTGTGGCTGATTGGTCATCCGCACCTTTGGGTTACCGGAAAACGTATCGGATCGATCGATCAAGGTGGGGACCAGGACTCGGCAACCGGCCTCGGCAAGCTGGCGCGCTCTCCAGGCCGACGCGGGAAGCTCGGAGGTCAGGCCGACGAACGCTTCAGGCGTGATGGAGCAGTCGGCCATCGCCACGACGTTTGCCTTGATGGTCCCCTTCGGCTCGAGCAGCAGCCCTTCCGCGTTGAATCCCGGGTAGACCGTCCAACGCACGGCATGGACGGCAAGGCTCTCTCCCTCGGCCAGCTTGCTTGGGTTGTCGGGTCCGCCGACGTAGGAGAGCTCGACCGGCGCGACCCGTTCGCCCACCGCGCCAAGGATGGTCAGGAATCGACCTCGGTTGGGAGCGACCGACTTGCTGTACGCTTCGGGGGAGGACACGTCGCGCGCCCAGTGCGCTTGCCTTCGCTCAACGCTCTGGGCGAGCTCTCGATCGAGGAAGCGGTGAATCCCTTCGACCATGGCCGAGGCTGAATTCTCTCGATCCGTCCAGGCGTCGGTATTCGGCAGGCTCTGAGCTCGACCTTCGGAGGGAGAGGCCGTGACCATCACGGCGAGAAGGATCGCGGTGAAACGCGCGAGCATGGGCGGGTCCCCTTGGTTGCGGGCTGAGGCGAGGCCAATGACCGGCAGCCAAGTTCGCTTCACCGCCGGGTGGTCGTCAGGATGTCCCATCGCCGCCCGTTCCGCAAGGGTCGAGTCCTCGTTGAACCGATCTGGTCGTTGAATGAACAAATCTTAAGTCATGTGATAAAAGCAGCCCGACGCACAGGTTCGTCCTCGGCCGAAGCCTTGGGATGAACCTGCGCCGGGCGTTGAAGGATTCTGGTCGTCCAGCTTTGAGGGAAGTGGGGTGAACCTCAGTCATCCCAGGCCGTGTTGACTCAGGGCTTCTTTTCCTCGCTCCCCTTTTCGGGCGGACCTTGCTCGCGGCCGATCGAACGTTGAAGCGACTCAATCGCCCCTCGGAGACGGGTCACTTCCTCTCGGAGATCACCCATCGTCCCTCGTTCGGTGCGAGTGGGGAGATTGTCGAGATGTAATTGATCGAATTCCAGGACGTTGGGGATGGGGCCACGACCTCGAAACATCTCAGGAGTAAATTGAAGTCGGATTCCTGGATCGATGTTGAATCGAAACCGATTCACTTCTTCGATCGGCCGGAGGTCGGGCGCGATCGCGACCTCCAGGGGTTTGCCAGCACGGATGAGCCGAAGGCTCATGGGCTTCCCTTTCGACGCCTGGGTCAGCTCGATCAGGTCTTCTCCTCGATTGACCGGCTTCTGGTCGGCTTCCAGCAGAATATCGAACGCCTTCAAGCCCCCTTTGGCCGAGGGGCTATCGGGGTCGACCTCGATAATGAGCACGCCTTGATCCTTGGGCAGATCAAGCTGGGCGCGGAGCGAATCTTCGATGGGGCGAGCCTGGATGCCAAGGACGTAGCGTGAAGGGCCTTTGGAAGCGGCTGAGAGCTTCTCGAACTCTTCGCTCTTCAACTCCAGTGTGAGCGGCTTTCCCGAACGGAGGAGCTTGAGCGTCGCCGGTTGATCTTCCTCGAGATTGAGGATGTTGGCCAGGTCTTTCAACTTGCCGACCGACTTGTCGTTCACGCTCAGGAGAATGTCGTTCTCTTTCAGTCCGGCTCGAGCGGCCACGCGGTCCTTGGCAACCGAGGTGATGACCAACCCCTGATCCTTGGGGATCTCCAGGTGTGATCGAAGCGCCTGGTCGATCGGTTCAAATGTGGCACCAAGGAGCTCGGTCTTGGAATTGGAGAGGAAAAGATTGAAACCATTCCTTATCTGCTTGTCAATAAATTGTTTGGAATCGCGAATTTCATCAGACTGCCGTCTCAGCGAATTATCGTATTGCTTGCGCAGTTTCTCAATCTGCTCGAACTGCCTTTCAAACTGCTCCGCATGCCGCTTGCGCAGTTCGTCCCTCAACTCCTTGCTCTTGAGATCCGTGTTGGCCCGGAGCTCGTCAATGGACTTCTCGAGCGTCTTGCGGGCGTCATCGAGTTGTTCCTGGCGAGGAGCAGGCGTGTCCGCTGAATCCGGTTCGGCGTCTTGGGCAATTCCGAGACCACACGATCCGAGGAGAATTCCGAACGTGGCGGATCGGAGGTAATTGCTCATCCTGAACATCACGAAAGTCTCCTGATATTCAAAAACAGGGGAACATGATCATCAGTAGGTTGGATGGCCAACGTAGCGAAACCGGACGTCTTCCACAGGCAGGCCATAGCGCTCGCCGTTGTTCAATTCGACGGGGAGCAGCCTCTGCTGGCGATCCGCCTGAAACCCTTGCCTCTCCAGCAGCCTCACGATGGAGTTGAGCTGCGCGGGCGTTGAGGCAAACTCCCATTCCCCCACGTCAGTCTGGGCGACGGAGTCATTCCGCATGAGGGGAGTCGCATCCTCTTCACCTTGGTTCACGATGCTTGGTCTGGAATGGGGCGAATCCGAGGCGACCCGAGTTGACCTTTCATGTAATGGAACGGGTTGCGTGTGGTTGTTGGCCTGATTCTCCATCGAAGGGGCCGTTGATCTCGAGGGGGCACCGGTCCGGGCAAGCCACCCCAGGGCGAAGGCGAACAGGAGGCTGGCGGCCAGGAGCGCGGGCTTCCGGATGGTTCTCTCTGTTCCAAGCCCTTTTTTAGGGACGTTCGAGGGGAGGGGAGGAACGAGCGGTTGAGGGAGCTTCGACGGTTGGGCGAGGCTCGACGAGCGGTCATCCATCGAAAGGGTGGTTTGGCTTGCCCAACCCTGGGATGAGTTCATTGCCTGGGACCAGGCCTGGGCTTCGAGGAAGGCCAGTGCGCACCGTCTCCAGCCTCCTGGCTCGGTGTCGAGCTGGGCGAGGAGACGCTGACGCGTCGCTTCGTCCAACTCTCCATCCACGAGCTGGTCTATCAAGGAATCGCTCACGTACTGGATATCAGGATGTTCTGGAGAATTTCGGTGCGTCATGGTCTCATCTCGCCTCGTCACGTCGCGGTTCCGCGAGGAGGTCGCGAAGGCGCTGCCGGGCCCGGTGCAGCCGGGTCTCCAGGGTGCTTTCGGCAATCTCCAGGTATTGGGCAAGCTGGCGGTAGCTCCAGCCTTCGGTGTATTTCAGGAGCAGGATCTCCTTATCACGCGCGGAGAGGTGGGTGAGCGCCGTCCTGACGCTCTGTAGTCGCTCGACCTGGATTAGCCAATTGAGAGGATCACTCTGAACAGGGTGCGAGTCCGATGGACCTCCTTGTTCGATAAAGCCACTCACGAGCTTGTTCCAGCGCCCTCGGCGGCGGCGGTAGAGCAGGCATTGGCGAAGGGCGACCCGCCGGAGCCAACTTCCCACCTTGCCGGGCTCGTTCAAGGGCGCTCGCTGCTCCACCGCGGCAAGCGCCACGTCTTGCCAGACCTCGTCGATCGCCTGGCTCTCGCCCAGCCGAGATCGAATCACGATCCGGACCGACCGCTCGTGCGTTTGAAGCACCACTCCCCAGTCGAGGCAAGTGGGGTTGAGTCGCTCAGCAGTGCTTGTCGTACCTTCGCGATTGCTCATGGCTGAGAGTTAGTTACCGCGGACGCGGAAATCTTGCTCGGAGAGACCACGATTTTTGAGGGATTCTCCTATCGGCAGTCGGCCTGAGCGGTTGTCGCACGGGTTCACGGGCTCGATCTGTTCTCCTTGCACCTACCCGCGAGGTCCTTGTGCTTTCCGGGCGACCCGGCGTGCGAAGCGGTCCACGTCGATCACCCGGCGCCGATGGAGGCCGCGCGCGAGGGGCTCGACCGAGTCGTGGGCCTCAACCTGAAAGGTCACCGAGTCGCGATCCACTCGAATCACCCGCGCCCGACAGACCACCGACGATCCTTCGGGGCAGGGGGCCAGGTGCTCGACCTCGATAAACGTACCCACGCTTCGCTCGTGCGCTTCGAGGCAAGGGGCTATCGCCTTCCTCGCGGCGTATTCGAGGTGGGCCACCAACCAGGGGGTTGCCAGAATCGCCGGCATCCGATCGTCGGCAAACTGGATGCGGTTGGTTTCGTTCACCATGAGATGCTCTTCGGCACTCATGCCGATTCGGGGTGTCGATTTCATGAAATAATGCCAAAATGAAGAATAAGGTTTGTGTTGATGAGATGAAATGTCAGGAGATCCATTTTTTGTGTTTGTGAATAATATTTGATTTCTAATGGGATTCGAAGTCCTTACGCAATCGCAAGAGCCGACGCTACCGGGGAAACGTACGCTCCACGACTTAACACCAGCTTGCTCCTGTGATCGGCTCCCTCTTCTTCAACACTCGACTGGTAACAATCTCCAGCTTGCGTCTCTCAGAGATTCTAGAAGGTTACCAGGGCCGGGTTGGAGGGCAACCGGATATTTCTGGCCCAGCTTAGGCGAAAACAGCCCGGCAACTCAACCCAGGTGTTCCACTGGGCCTAACTTGCCAGGATTTGTGCGTCTTCAACCGGCCTCAGGGCTCCGTCGTCTGTACGCGTGTCGCTCGTAGTCGAGAATGGAAAAGAGCTTCGATACGGTGAATTGCTCGATGCCATGGGAGTGGATAGACTTTGGTGGGCCGGTCTGAAGAGCACGGGCAACGCGAGGACGCGACCCATGTATCGAGGCAGGTGTTTGAAGTGAGTGAGATTGATCGAGCATTCGACTTACCTTTAGCATCCAGAGATTGGCCAAAGGTAGTCAACGAGTGCCAGACTGCTCGGTGTAGGGCGAGTTCGACGAGCAGGATGGATCTTTCTATTCGCATCATCCTAACACGAATTACCACAAGATTGCGTGGAAGGGGAGAAACTAATGGATCTGTCCTGGCTTCTAGACCATGCGCGGATCGAGTTTTGTGAAAGGAGACTTCCTGGTCTCATAAAATATCCCGCGGATACATGGACCAATATAGGCCCCTTTATTGCGGGGATTCTGATCATACGGCATGCCAGCCTTCCATTGGAGCGGTTGCTTGGGGTCGCTTCGCTTTGGACCGGAATTGCCTCGGCCATACTGCATGCGTCGGATACAATCCTTGGTGAAACGCTCGACCTAAGCGGGATGTTTATGTTCATCCTGAGCATTTCCGCTCTTCAGCAATATCGATCAAGCAAGAAGCAGAGCCCTTCGATACTCACGATGTTCGTTATCGGGGGCACGATTCTATTGACCATACTTTCGACAATGTCCACTGTATTGGCCAGTCCGTTGTTCGCGGTGATCTGCATATTGGTCATGCTGCGAGGTGTCTACGACCGCAGGCTAGGCCCCTGGGCCTGGGCGATGGTTGGGAGTTTCCTCGTGGCATGGGGATTCTGGTGGCTCGACTTTCTGCACATTCTCTGTATTCCCGATAACCACATTCTCACAGGGCACGGCGTTTGGCATTTGCTCAATGGGCTCGTCTTCTGGTTTACCTTTCTCCATTTCAGGGAGACCCAGGGAGGGTGGAGCGAGAAACAATCTCTCGTGCGGGAGTAATGCCACATCGGGATTAACCTGAGAGATAAGCCGCGGGACCAGAAGGCGGGGATGGTCGAGCATGGGATTTGACGGTAAGCGCCGAAGGGAGTGAGAGCCGACGAACGGAATTATAGATGATGCGATCCTTCGATTGGCGCCGTCAGGAATCAAGTCGCATTTTCCCGCACGTTCGGCAACCATCCCTGGCCCTGGTACCAATGTGTGACCTCGCGGATGCGTTGGGCGAGCGTGGCACCGACTCGAAAGTCAAGCTGCTGTTGAACGCGTGTGGTATCGCAGACCCAGGAGCCCGCGGCCGCCTCGCGCATCTTGTCGAGGTTTAGAAACGTACGGACTCCCAGAAACCGTCCAAACGCGTCGCTGATACCCGCCAGCCCCCAGCAAACCGGGCGAGGAAGTCGAAGGTGTCGTACGCGTGCCGGACCAAGTGATGCGGCGACCATGTCCGCCAGTTGGACCATTGTGATGGGGTCGGGGTCCGCGACGTGGTAAATCCCGGCAACTTCCGGATCTTCGCCTCCTCGCAGAGATTCACCATGTTGCGCGATGCTGAGGATTCCCCGACACAGGTCTTCTGCATGAATAAAAGAGTATCGAAACTCTTTTGATATCCCAACGACGTTCCAACCCCAACGAACCAACCGGTAAACTTCGAGTAGGTTCCGGTCCCAGTTACCAATCACGCCGGGGGGTCTGATCACGGAAACCGGCAACCGGTCGGCCAGCATTTTAAGAGCAGCTTCAGCGGCGAGTTTGCTCTGTCCATAAATTGATGTGGGTATACATTGATGCTGTTCGCGGACGCCGGAATCGGTTGGGCTTGGGCCAACGGCCGCGAGGGATGAAACGTAGAGGAATCGAGGGGGGGAGTTCCACCCTCCGAGGTCCTCAGCCAGCCGTCGTGTCGTATCGACATTGACTCGAAAGGTTGAGGTACGTGAGTACGGTGCAACAACCCCTGCCAGGTGCACGACTGTTGACACGCCTAGCCATGGTTTCCGAAACGCGTCGGTTGCGCTTAGGTCCCCCACATGGACTTCAAGACCGAGTTCGCGAAGGTCGTTGGCAGAGGCCTCTCGATGGACCCAGGCCACCGGTTCATGGCCCGACTGGATGATGGCTTCGACCAGGTTACGCCCAAGAAACCCGGAGGCCCCCGTCACCAGTATCCGTGTCACAAATTTGCTCTCATGTTCAAATTGTATTAATTAGTTGGAAAAGAAGCAGTTTGTCGAATGTTTTCCTTTAAATAAGCACGCGTCGATCATCGCGGACAATGCGACCGTCCGACAAGTGGACCTCCCGTTCCGAGCGCTGAGCGACCTCGGCGCTGTGTGTGATAACCACCAGTGTCATTCCCTGTTCACGGTGTAAGGACGCGAATAGGTCGAGGATTTCCTCACCATTTTTCGAGTCGAGGTTCCCAGTCGGCTCATCGGCCAGGAGAATGCTTGGTTCATTGGCCAGAGCACGTGCCAGGGCCGCTCGTTGCCGCTCGCCAATCGAGAGCTTATTTGGCAGGGAATTCATGCGATGCGACAGGCCGACTCGGGTCAAGAGCTCGCGCGCGCGTTTAACGCGCTCCGAGACCGATCGCGTTTTCACGAACATTGGAACCTGCACGTTCTCGAGCGCGGTGAGCGTGGGCAGGAGGTGAAACGCTTGAAAGACGAAACCAATGGTTTCGGAGCGGAATCGATCCAAGGACGGAAGCTTGGAGAGAGGTTGCCCTTCGTAATAAACTTCACCTGAGGTAGGGGAATTGAGCGCTCCGATTAGATTTAGCAGGGTTGACTTTCCGCATCCGCTTGGGCCGAGGATCGTCATGTATTCGCCCCGTTGGATGCAAAGCGAGACATGGTCGAGCGCGGTCACGTCGCCATCGGGATAGCGCATGACGACGTCCGAAACACGAATCATACAATGCCCATTAGATGACGCTTGATCTTCGGAATTCATCGGAAATACTCACCCCTGCGAAACAAAGAGTGGTAGAAGCAACTTTGAGAGGGAACCTTAGCATGAACGCCGTTTGCATCCCAGAGCACCGTTCCGTTCCGGCCCGCCCCGTCCAACCGGCTCGACAGAAACCGCGCCAACCTGAGCTTTGAGCGTGCTCCAACCTCGAATTCAAGCACCATTATTTCAGGTACGTAAACGCGGAAAGGGAGCGATCCGGCGTGCTGAGGCTTTTTGGGAAGCGGCGCTTCGTTCTTAAGAGTCAAAAACAGAATGAGCTGAAATGCCCAAAACCAAGGCTGTCTCGCTCATTCTGTTAGGGGCTCTAAGTTTGAAGGGCTTCGGCCGGCTTCATCTTCGAGACACTCAAGGCGGGCAGCAAACCGCCCAACAAGCCCACCAACACAGCCGTGAGCATCCCCTCCGCGAGGACCGTTACGTCAATTCTCCCCTGGATCATTCCGTTGACGGCTGGCACGCGTGTTAAAAGCCGAACGAATGTGACAGCCGCGAGCGTTCCCGCAATGCCTCCCGCCAACCCGATCGTCACGGATTCACCGAGGATCATCATGGCGACTCGCGAGCGTTCCCAGCCGAGAGCGCGGAGGATTCCGATCTCCCGAGTACGCTCTTGAATCGACATGAACATGGTATTCAGTGTACCTAGCATCCCGATTACGATGGCCACGGTTGAAGTGAGCCAAGCCATTGCCAGCGCGATTTGGATTTCCGTGAGGCTTTCGACGTGTTCCTTTGTCGTGCGAACGCTCAAGCCAGGTTCCAATTCCTTGATCTGTCGGGTCAGTCGCTCAACCAAAGCGCGATCTTGGGGATCGAGTACGGTGACACTGACTCCCGAGATCTGCCCCTCCCGCCCCATGAGCTTCTGCAAGGCAGGAAGAGGCATGAGAATCGCGCCATTTTCAAGGACGTTGGAAGATTCGATCAGCCCGACAATCTGAAACGCTTCTCCTTCCACGACATCCAGGCTGTCCCCCACATCCTTGCCCAACGTAGCTGCCAGGTCGACTCCGAGGACGATCGACCGATCGTCGGACTTCAACAAGAGACGACCCTTGTTGACCTTGAAATGATTGAAAACTTGAGTTTCAGGAACCAGGCCCGAGACTGGAACAAGGAACAGATTGGCTTCCGGGAAGGAGACGACGTCAACCAGGCCAGGTACAACATCCTTTACGCCGGGCTGAGCTTGGATCTTACTCGCAAGGATTTCGTCGAGCGTACTGGTCAATCGCCTTTGGCTGCCCATTCTTGCGACAATGATGTCCACATCGGACGCTTTGTAAAAATCCAGAAATGAATCCTTAAAACCATTTGCGATGCCTACAAGAGCCACAACCGACCCCACGGCGATCGCGACGGCTACCACGGTGAGCCCCGATCTTAGTTTTCTCCGCAGGACATTGTGGACAATCATCGTGGAGAATCGCATCGATAATCACCAGTTCCAACTTGGTCAACTGATCCGACCGACCTACCCCGAAAGGTGCGGGGGAGTGATCAGTTTGATCGAAAAAATAGAAGGAGGTAAGGCCTACGCTCTTCCATGGACCTTTTTGTTTACCCTCGCCAGACCTTATCGAAGGAGTGGAAGGTCGAGGCGCTGTCACAGAGCGATTTCCCTCTCACCTGCGTCGTGAAGAGGAATATCCGCCCAATCTAGGGCAGATCAGCCAGTTGCAGTGGGTTCATTTATTCGTGGACTTAACTCGGCTAACCGTAAAGGTAGCACAAGCAACGTGGCAAGGAAACGATGAAAGATAAATAATTAACGAGAACGGTTTGAAGCAACACATCTATCGAGATCCAGGCGAGTTCCGCACTCCCTGGGAAATCGAGGAACAGGTGAGGAAGCCGAGGGCAATCCGGACTGAATGCCTCGCCTCATTTCGGCTTGAGCAGCCGTCTGCGGAACGTGCGAACACCGGTTTCCACGACGATGGGTAATTTTGAGGTGAGCAGGTCCTTGCCATCAAACCAGCCCAGCGGATACTCGAACTGGACGTGATACTCGACGAGGATCGCTCCAACGGGATCGAGAAGGCGTGTTGCTTTTAGGTAAAAGGCCTGGACGGAGTAGGGAGACGACGGGCCTATTTTCCGCACTGCGCCAGGGCCGTTGGATACGGGATGCCAGGAGTTAGGGAATTCAGGGTCGGTGTTAAATCTTGAGTCGATGGTGCCAGCGATGATGACGGAGTCGGACGTGCTGGTCCTCTGGACCCTCAAGGTCTCTTTGAGTTGGACGCGGTCGAGGATGGAGAAATTCGCGTGGCTGTAGGTGACACCGGGAGGGGGAGGATCGATGCCCCGTTTCAAGAGTTGTTCGGGGGTGAGCTGAACCTGTCCTCGTTCGTCCTTCGGGAAGAGGTCGAAAGTCTTGTCGCCCGACGCCATGTCGTTGAGGCCGCCGAAAGCCACGAACCAGAGGTTGAGTGATCGAATTCGTTTGCCCTGATTCGAGGCTGGCTCGTGACCAATCACTAGGTGGATCGGAGAGACCGGAGAGTTCCGGAGGAAATCCGACAACCTGACCCTGAGCCCAGGAAGTGAAGCGAGGACCGCTCGTTGCTGAACGGCGTCTAGACCGTCTTTGAGGCTGGGGGCGGGAAGGGCTGGAACGCTGCGACTTTCCACCCCTTCTCGAAGTTGTCGATAGAGAGTGTTTTCGTCGTGGGCGGAAACGGGTGTTGAGGCACGAGTATTCCCCTCGAGCCCAGAGAGTGTAACGGCGATGATCAGTAGTTGGAGGCAAGCATTCGCTGTCATGGAGGTGCCTTTGCGGGAGGACCGAAGGGAGTGCTCATTTCCCGTGCTTCTTCAGTAGACAGTGCAAGCACGTCTTTGTCGATGACCGTTGTACACAACCGATGCGCCCCATTCCAGCCGCTACCAATCATGAAAAGAGACTTGAGGCTGAGATGGACGAGTCTTTACGAGGTCCAGAGGGGTTGATTCCCATCTCGCTCGGAAGCGCTAGCGTTCCGTCCGTCCGGCTAAGCGACGTTCTGAGAAGGGCGTTGAAGTCGTTGATCGCCGAGGCACCTCGTCGCGACGGCATCCTGCTCAAGGCGGACGCCTGACGCAACATGTGGTCCGAAAAGGCTTGGAACGCCGAATCACGGACATGGTTTATTAACGAGGAAGGGAGGTAGCTGCCTAGGAGGCCGACTGGAGTGATGCCGTGGTGAAGGTCGCCAGGCGGATCGTGACGGAGGATATCTGGGGCAAGCTAAAGCGACAATTTCCAGCCGTGGAAGCCGCCAACTCAGGTGTGGCGGCCGGTGGAGGGAATCTTGGATCAAATGGTTATCGAAAGTCGCGACCGGTCGAGCACTTCAAAAGTATGGGGCAAATCTCAAGCTAAATGGGGTTAAGATAAACGAAACAAATGAATGTCAGGCAGAACCAGACATTATGAAAAAGTTGAGTTATTCACTTGAAGCGGATGCTCGAGTTTGTGAAACTAAAGCAATAAATGGTTTGGCCGGGTTGCTGGTTGTCGACTGCGTGGTATGGCTCGTTTCCCGGTCTCAGGGTTCGAGAACGTATCGAGACGGCGTTGTCTCGAGAATTCCTGGCGTTCAGGGTCGTTTATTCGTGCCAAGAATCTCACTGTCCCGCCTCGAACTTCACCTCTAGATAATTCAAACCGAGGGATCATGTTTGCCCCGCTGAAAACAATTGCGACCCTGTTCGCCGTTGGAGGCATTGGGGTTGGAGTGGTCTGGTTTTACTCGCCTCAGTTGATCTGGTCTCAAACAAGCCCGCCTGCCGTTCCGGCGCTCGCTGAGGTTGACCATTCGATTCATCAGCTTGGCTCAATTCAGCCGGCTGGGGGAATTGTTGAAGTTGCGCTTCCCGCTGGTCTTCGCCCCGTTCGTTTTGAAAAAGGGGTTGCGATTGGGAGTCGGGTGACTCAAGGGGAGGTTCTCGCATACCTGGATGGTCATGACGAGCGTGTTGGTGAGCTCGCGGTAATCGACGCGGAAATTAAGGTGGCCGAGGCAACGCTGCGTGATGAGCGCGAGAACGAACGTGTAAGTCTTGAGCGAATCGAGGCTGAACGGCAAATTTCGCGAGAGGTGGGTGAACTTCAAATTGAGCTGATGCGGAAGCGTATTGACCTTTTGAAGAAAAAATCTGCTCATTCCGCGAACCAACTCCATGCTCTTGATGGTCTTCAGGACACCCAGGCGATCTCCTTTCAGGAATTCTCTCGGCAGAAAGCGCTTCAGGAGGCTGATCAGGGGGAATTGGAGTGTACGGGGATCGAGTTGAAACGGCTGAGCCTGGAGCTATCGCACAACACTGGCGACGCGAAGATCGCGGAAGAAAAACGGAAGGTGAAGGCAGCCGCGGCGAGAATTCGCAATGGAGTTCCGCTCGACTCGCTTCAGCGCAAGAAAGACCTCGCCTTGGCGATGCTCGAGCGGACGCAGGTGCGTGCTCCGATTTCAGGAACGATTCTGGAGATCAATACGAGGCCGGGCGAGGCCGCGGTTGGTAAGCCTTTGTTGAAGTTGGGTGATTCTAGCCAGATGTATGTCGTGGCTGAAGTTTACGAGGAAAGCCGGTATCTTGTCCGGCCCGGGCAGCAGGCCACGATAACCGGACGAGGCCTGCCTGACGCTGGAAAGCCGCTTCGGGGGCAAGTCGAGCGAGTCGGGTTGATGGTTTCTGGGCGGAAGCTCATGCCGCTTGACCTCGCGGCGGAATCGAGCTCGCACGTTTTTGAAGTCTGGATCCGACTCAACGCCGAGGATAGTGCTCGAGTAAAAGACTATAGTCTTTTACGGGTCGATATTCAGATCGATCATTAAGGTTTCCGGTATCTGCCATGCGTTTGGCTACGAAATCGTCTCGGGCGGGAGAGTTATGGCGCGGCCGACCTTTGTTGCTTGGCACAACCTCGTTAACGATTATTCGCGCACAGGTATTGCCCTGGCTGGTATTTGCTTCTCTCTGCTGATGACTTTTTTGCAACTTGGGTTGTTAGATGCCACGTTGCGTACAGCCACCGTGGTGCTCGATAAGCTGGATTTCGATGTCGTGATTGTGGCCCGGCATTATCACTATCTGGCGGATGCGGGATCTTTCCCCAGGAGCCGAATTCGTCAGGCGTTGGCAGTTCAGGAGGTACTGAGCGCCGTGCCTCTTTATGTCCGAAGCGGAACTTGGAGAAGCCTTGGCCCACCAGGCGAAGGGGGCGAGGTCTGGAAACGCCGACCAATTCTCGTTCTCGGATGTGATCCGAGCGAGCGTCCTTTCCGCTCGACGGCCTCGGATGAGTCCACCGGTCTCGACCAAAATTTCGATTTGCTCAGTGAACCTGGAGCCTTGCTGGTAGATCGGATGAGCCGCAAGGAGTTCGGGCCACTGGTGACCGGAACCGAAGTTCAGCTTAACCACGAGCGGTTCGAGATCGCGGGCCAGTTTCGAATGGGAACAGGGTTCGCCGCGGATGGAGCGGCCTTGCTGGGAAGCCGCAACTTCACGCGTGCCTTCGGTCCGAGTGCTCTGGAACGAACGACCTTTGGTCTGGTGCGGATCCAGGATCCTACCCGGGCCACAGTGGTTGCTCAGCAACTTCGGACAATGCTCCCTGTGCAAGATATACGCGTTTTTACTCGCTCCGAAATCATGAAGCGTGAGCAATTTTACTGGGTGAGGGAGAAAGCCATAGGCAGCCTCTTCGTAATGGGAGTGGTGATTTCGTTCCTCGTCGGCCTGGTCGTTGTTTATCAGGTTCTGTCCAGTGATATTGCCGATCACCTTGGAGAATACGCCACGCTCAAGGCAATCGGACATGGCTCCGCACGCGTTAGGTCGATCGTGATCCAGCAAGCGTTGATACTCGGAATGATGGGGTATGGGCTGGCGCTGGTCCTTGCGGTTCCCCTTTACATTTGGGTGGAGCACTGGGCGAATCTTTCGATGTCGCTGGCCTGGTGGATCCTCTTGATCCCCGCCATCCTCTCCTGCGTCATGACCACTGGGTCTGGGTTGCTCTCGATTCGAAAGATCTCAATGGCAGATCCTGCCGACCTATTCCGTTGAGTGATCCCATGCGAAAAACCCCACTAGCCTGGGCTAATCTGACGCATGATGCTCGTCGCATGGCGACTTCGCTCGCGGGGGTCACGTTCGCCGTTATCCTCATGTTTACCGAGCAGGGTTTTCTCAACGCCTTGCTTGACAGCACTGTCTCGCTGATTCGGATGCTCGAACTGAGTCCGAATGACTTAGTGCTGGTGCATCATGAGAAAGAAACACTCGCGGATGTGTGCCGGTTCTCGCGTCGGGAACTCTACCTGGCCCGGGCCTGTCCTGGAGTTGAACTGGCGGAGCCGCTCTACTTAGAGAATACCCTCTCCGAGTGGGAGAACCCGATCACGGGGGAGTCGTTGAGGATTCGCGTGGTCGCGGCGGATCCCCGGCACAAGCTTTTTGAAATACCGGGTAAGGCCGAGTTGGTTAAGCACCTCGGTCGCAATGATACCGCGTTTTTCGACGTCGAATCCAAAAACTCGTTTGGTTATGACCAACTCGTCGAAGCCAGCAAGCCTGGCAGTGCGACTGAGGCGATCCTTCAACGGCGGTCGATCCAGATTAGGGGGACCTTTCGACTCGGGACCGACTTTGTGAACGACGGGAATCTGATGATGGGCCTGCGTTGCTTCGACCGCTTCTTTCCGACTCGACGCCCATACGATCTTGATTTTGCATCCGTCGATGTGGGTATTATTAAACTCAATGGCAAGGTCCCTCCTGAAGAGGTCCGCAAATCTCTGCGATCAAAGTTACCCTCGCGCGTTCGCATCCTTACCCGCGATGAACTGATCGATCGTGAACAGGGATTCTGGAAGCATCATACCCCCATCGGACCTATTTTCATCCTAGGAACAGGTCTTGGTTTCGTGGTGGGTGTGGTAATTTGTTACCAGATCCTCTCGAGTGACATCCGAGACCACATGGCTGAATATGCGACATTAAAGGCCATGGGATATCGGAATGTTTATTTAATTAGGCTGGTCTTTAGTCAGGCCGTCTGGCTCGCGTTCTTTAGCCTAATTCCTGGCGTCCTATTCAGCCTTTGTCTGTATAATTGGCTCTCTTGGTGGACTGGCCTCCCAATGCTGATGCATTTCAAAACCGTTGTATGGGTCGGTGGATTGACTCTGCTGATGTGCCTACTTTCCGCCTACCTGGCCATTCGCCAGCTCTTTCGCATGGATCCAGCGGAGTTGTTCCGATGAACGGGGGTTTGAACATGGAAGAACCGAACGACGAATCGACGGCCCTAATCACTCACCCCGGTGGAGAGGGGCATCAAAATCGGACGTGCGCCGTTCAAATCCGGGAAGTCCATCACAAGTTCGGATCGGGTACGAATGAAAATAAAGTTCTACATAATAATAATCTGGACATTTACTCGGGTGAAATTGTAATTCTAACAGGTAAGTCGGGATCAGGAAAGACGACGTTACTAACCTTGCTTGGCGGACTACGCCAGATCCAGAAGGGAAGTATCCAGGTTTGGGGCCAAGAACTCAGTGGGATGACTCCGTTTGAACTGACGGAATACCGGCGAAGAGTCGGCTTTATCTTTCAGGCGCACAACCTCTTCGGGTCATTGACCGCCTATCAGAACGTGCGACTGGCCCTTGAGCTCGAGCCATATACGGAGCAACAGATTCGAGAGAGGGCCGTGGGGCTGCTCACTCGTTTGGACCTGGGCGAACGAATCGATTTCAAACCAAGCAAGCTCTCCGGCGGACAGCGCCAAAGGGTTGCCATCGCACGCGCCCTGGCCAATTCTCCACAGCTCATTCTTGCCGATGAACCTACTGCCGCGCTCGACGAGCGTTCCGCGCGGATCGTCGTCGATCTACTCAGAGAATTGGCCTCAGAGAGGGGTAGCACGATTATTATTGTTACTCACGATAACAAAATTTTGGATGCGGCGGACCGGATCATTAATATGTCTTATGGAGAAATTGTGTCAAATAATCATGTGGGAAGGATACAAGAAATATGCGAATTTCTAAAAAGTTCTTCACGCTTTGCCCAGCGAACGCCGGCTGAACTCTCCGAATTTGCTAGTAAAATGACGGACGAAGCTTATCCGTCAGGAACCACCATCTTTGAAGAAAACACCCAAGGCGACAAGTTCTATCTGATCCAGAAGGGAACCGTCAACGTGGTCGTGGGCCAGGGCGAAAATGCACGGTGTGTCGCGACTTTGTCCACGGGAGAATACTTTGGCGAGACAGCTTTAATCTATGATCGACTTAGAAACGCCACTGTAATCACGGTTACAAACGTTGAACTTTATGTTTTGAGCAAGCAAGATTTTGCCGCGGCCCTGAAAGCGAGTCCTAGCTTTGACTCGCAACTCCGAGCCGCACTCACGTTAAGGGAGTGAGCGTCTTACCCGACCCAACTTTGGCTCTAGCTTAAGTCAAGCCTCGACCCTTGGAATGAACGCCCAGGGATATCTTCCGCTTACTCGTCGCTATAGCGAATCAGCTTCGCGTAACGCCCACCTTTGTTTTGTAGGGTGGGCACCGCCCACCGGCACGAATTCATGGCTTGCACGACTTCCGCTGGTTGCTGGGAAAGGTCGCCTTCCTCCTGGCATCGGCATTGGTACGATGGGCAATGCTCACCCTCCAAATCGATGCTGCAACCGGGCGCAACGCGACTGGGAACCGCTCTAAGGCTCGAAGCGACTCGAGTCTTAATTTAATTAGCGTAATGCAATGAATTTGAAGATAATTTTAAAATATGAATACAAATAAATAAAAAATGGTTGCGTGTTCCGATCTAATTTAATATCGCTCTCTTATGTCCACCGATGATTCGTCGCGAAACCAGGAGTTCGGGATCGGCATGGGAGTGCGCTGTGTAAACGATCCTGAATCCTGGTCAAAGTGAGCAAACGACTGTTAGGTAAGGACTTGCGTCAAGTTGGCATAAGGAGTTAATGGGGTATTGCTCAGGACGAGTTCTGGGGCATTTCGGTGAACGGAGTTTCCCACTCCTACGTCTGCCACTGTCCCTGTTTCATTTCTCGATCTCCTTGGGATACGAACCCTGTTCGCCGTTCTCGATGTGGATTTAGCCCTTCCTTTTGCTTTGTCGGCAAAATCCTCCTTGGTGTCAAAATGGTTAAAGTCGAGGCGGGTGGATCCACGATAACCGGAGAATAGAGTGCTAATTCAGGAATGACCGCTCCTGGTTTCAAAGGATGCCTCGATCGACAAGGGGAAGCGAGGCTGGATGCCGTATCCAGTTCGGCACATTACTTGTTCCGTTCCGTGAGGAAGGTAGACCATGGTGCAGCGTTGTCTCTGGACAACCACGGCATTGCTCGTTGCTTCACTAACGACGGGCTGTCTTCCAGCCAACTTCCACCGGACGGCAGAGCATGTCGCTGAAGTTCATCCGGTCTTACCGACTGTTGCCCGAGATGACTCCGGTGCGAATCCTGAGTTAGTATCGCCTCCCAACGTCACTTCAAAGCTGGCTGGGACAGCCGAAGATAACGCACAATATCGAGCACTCGACGCACAAACCTGCCATCTCCTGGCAGCCAAAAACTCTGCGGCGGCCCATGTGATCGAAGCAAAAAAGAATCACATTAAGGCCAGTCGTGGGCATGCTTGGCAAGGTCAACATCCGAATTCCATCCGCGCGCTGGTCGAGGCTTCGTTGGAATTCGAAGAGCTCGAGGCGCGTAACCTGTCGAGTGGGGTTGCCCTTCAAGTCTTCTACCGACTCGCTCAGGCTGAAGCCCAACTCGCACTCGTTCGTGAATCGCGAGCGGAAGTGGATGCCGCGTTCCAGGATGCTGAATCACAGCGACTCCGAGGATTGGCTGTACAGCAACTTCACGCAGAGTTACAGAGGCAACAAAACGAATTGCAACGGCAACACGTTGACTTGGGAGAGGTCATTTCTCGGCTGAATATCGAGTTGAAAGGTCTTCTCTCGCTCGAGACCGGGGAGGAAGATTGGCGAATCTGGCCAGCAATAAGCTGGGCCACGCACGATGAGATTCCAGAACACAGCTCCGCCCTGTCCTTTGCCTTTCAGCATCGTCCCCAACTCCAGCATCTGCGCCTTGTGATCGAGAGATTCAACAGGCGCACGATGTTCATGGCAAATGAGATGTTCAAGGTTGTTAGCCCCCTGCTTTCCATCAAAACTCCCCAGCTCGCCGTCAAACAACTGTTCTGCCCAACGGGCGAAGTTGAAGCAATAAGAGCGCAGTTGGTGCAGCTCCTTGAGTGGCGACAGAAGACGATTGACAAAGACGTTCGCCAAGGAATTGAGGAGATCGAGGCGTCTTTAGTGCGGGTCAAGATCGCACATGATGCGTATTTCCTTCGGAAGAAGGAATTGGATCACCTACAAACGCAGGCTCGAGCGGGACTTGTCGCGAATCAGGAGCTTTCCACTTCAAAGCTCGAGTTACTCAAGGCCAAGGGTCAGTGGATCGAGCAGGTCGTCCTTTGGAACCTTGCACATGTTCGGCTTAGGCAGGCCCAGGGGGCGTTTGTGAACTATTGATATCTGCCATGCAACCTGAAGGACCTGCTGGATTAAGTGCTCGACGAATGGTCTCGCTGACTCATTCCCGGCGACGACGGGTTGCTCGAAGCTGATTCTGCTTCATTCAATATTAGGTATTAGTGTCTGTTGATGATGGTGGCTCGAAATTGCTAGAGAAAGAGTTAAACGGCAGGTTTGATCGGGCGCGTCGTTTAGGTTGCTTCTGATGACCAAGGTCATAGGAACCAGGAAAGCAGTCATGACACGGACGGGACATTTCTGGTTTACATGTGCCTTGGCGATGTCATGCAGCATCGCGGGTTGTAGCAAGTTTATTGTTCGGACGGAGGCGCTTATGCGAACCGAGCGCCCGATCGAAGCCAAGGCGACGGCAACAATGAGCATGACGCCCGCCCCCGACGCCGGCCCCATCGTCGTCATGCCCTTACATGGGGGCGTTTGTTCACCAGATGCTCCGAAGGTTGCAGTGATCGACCTGGATGGTCCGCTGCTCAATCAAAACTTTGGGGCAGTTGGTTCTTACGGCGAAAATCCAGTGAATATCTTCCGCGAGAAGCTCGCTGTCGCCGAGTCAACACCAGGTGTTATTGGTATTGTTCTCCGAGTCAATACACCTGGGGGGAGCGTCGCCGCGACCGAAATCATGGTGAGCAACCTTCGCCAGTTCAAAGAGCGAAGGCGCGTGCCGATCGTCGCCTGTGTACTCGACGTTGGGGCAGGGGGAGGGTACTACCTCACCAGCATGGCAGACCATGTTATCGCGTATCCAAGCAGCCTCGTCGGCGGAATCGGCGTCATTATTAACTTGTATAACCTGCGAGAGACGCTTGGCACGTGGAATGTCCTTCCACAATCGATTAAATCGGGTGATAATATCGACATGGGGACAGTTAATGAAGCGCTCACGCCAGAAGCCGACACCATCCTCAAGAATCTAGCCAGGGAATTCCATGAGGCGTTCATCCAGGATGTACGCAAGGATCGGGAGGGTTTACCCGCGCCGCCGTCGGAAATATATGATGGCCGGATCTACAGTGGCCGACAGGCGGTGAAAGTGGGTCTGATTGACAGGATCGGAACTCTTGAGGATGCACTAAGCGTCGCGGCGGAAATGGGCGGATGCCCAGGTGCGACGCCTGTCCTGCTCCATCGTCCTGGTGACGTGGGTCGCACGCCGTACGCGGTGACTCGCAACGAGTCGATTACTAAAGACATCATTCCACTTTCGATCCCAGGACTCAGCCAACGCGAAATGCCCACTTTCCTCTACATGTGGGATCCCTTACCTGCATCGCATTAAACCAGGGTCGGGGAATCCTCGGCGCCAGTTGATTTAGGATCCCTTGATAATCTAGCCCTGCTAGATCCGGGGCTCAAGTTGCCTTGCACCGGTCGATAGAGATCCTAATTGCGATACGGCGCTCTCTGGAGCATCAGACTCGATAGAGAGCACACCCAACCTGGACGCCTGAGCAAACCATGGTGATGAGGATCAACTCGCCCTTTTTGAACCGTCCCATTCGTCGGCCTTCATATAACGCGAGCGGGAAGAGAGACGACGACGGATTTTCATTCAGTTGCTCGACGAGGTTGATCACTCTGTCCGAATCGATCCCCAGTTTCGCCGTGAAGTCCTCAATGAACTCCGACGAGTACTGAGAAGGGACTATCCAATCGATCGTTTGCAGATCGATCGCATTCCGTGCAAGAAATTCTCGGGTTCCGACCAGCAAACAATCCAAGAAGCTCGCCAGGACGTCCCCTTGATCTTCCTGAGTCAGGTAAATTCGCTGCCCATTTTCGTGCCAGCCCGCGTAAATTGAGCGCAGATGATCGTATTCGGGAAAGTCCATGAATCCAGAAGCTAAGAAGCCGTGCTCGCCCGTGTCAGACTCGCGTAAAACGATCGCGGACGCCATGGAGTGCAGTCCCAGTAAATGATCGGGGCGGCGCTCGATATTGTTTTCCACTTCCGAGCTAGCGATCATTACCTTACGGGCCTTACCAGCTCGGACGAGCTCGCTGGCGAGATGGACCGCTTTTAGGAAACCGACCTCTCCGTTCGTGATGTCGAACGCCAGGGTTTTACCAACATCTTCTGGTTCACGCGCGTCATTGAGTTGAAGCATGCCCGCGCCAAGGGCCGCGATGGCCGGCTCCATGAGAAACTCGCTCCGATAGGTGCATGCAGCAATGAAAACATCGATGTCGGTTCGAGGAGACGTTAGACGACTCAGGCAATCTTCTGCCCCGGCGGTAATGAGTTCGACAGTATTAGCCTCTCCCTCACTGATAGACCGACTAATTCCAATGGACTCGATCTCCAGTTGGATCGGTAGGATAAACGATTGGTCATCGCCAATTTGTGCCTCTCCTCCGCTCGGCTTTCGCATTCTGTCGGGAAGGTCGTCCATTACGTAAAGCGCGGTGCCGGTCGATTGGCCCGACCCCGAGATGCAGAAGACCACCGAATCACCTGTATTGATCCTTAACTCCTGGATCGCGTCATGTAGAGCGATAAAATGGGCGTTGCTCGAGGTATTTCCACGGTGCCGAAGGTTGTTGATGAGACGATCGGAAAAGTCGTGCTCAAGTAAACGCCTAATTTCACGCATGCCCGCCTTCATCGTGAGTTCGGACGTCTGGTGGGGGATGACGTGCTGAATTTCTTCAAGAGCCCATTGGTTCTTTCCTAGAAGGTACCCCGCGTGTTTCGCGGCGTGAGGAAGCACCGATTCTGTAACGCGAATCGAATCGGTATGCATCGATGCGCCACCGTGCGTCTGGGCCGTTGGCTTGGCGATACAAAACTGACTAAACTTACTAAGAGTGTAGAGGTCGAAATCGATGAGTCCGACTCGTTCGGAACCGCCCCTAGCGAGGGTAACCGCGGCGCCCGCGTCTCCAAGCGTGAGGCTCGCGAGTTGGCTATCCAGATAGTCTCGCACTTCTTTTTGTGCAGTATCAATCAGATGAGTGATGTACTCGCCACTAACGACCATGCCGCAACGAACCGCGCCGGTTCGAATTAACGACTCGATGAGGAAGACACCCGTCCACATCCCCGCACAGGCGTTCGAGAGATCAATTGCGAGTGTTGAGGCGGGAAGTCCTAATCGGCGTTTCAGTCGGACCGAAGTTGGAGGCTCGAAAAAAACTTGGTTAGGGCCATCCCATCGAGAAATGTTTGTAGAAACGATGATTTCGATCTGGTCAGGGCGAAAGGCGGAGCGATTCAGGCAGTCTCGACTGGCTTTTTCAGCCAGGTCAATCGCGAATTCCGATTCGCCCGCGCGCCTGCGCGACCGAATGCCCGTCAATCGCTCGAGCGGCACATGGATCTTGTGCACGCATCCCTTAAGGATGTCCTCGGTTGTCACTTCCTTCGCCGGAAGGTACGTGCCGATGCTTTCAATTATGGTCTTGTAGTTCGTACTCATGGAATATGACTATGTAAAAGCGTAAGTTGTGCGAAATCGGTAAGTCAACTTCTTGTTGAGAAAATGAACGGCCGAGACCAGGCTTGGGTCGCCTGGTTCGAGGCTCCTGAGCTTTCGGAGAGAGCCAGTTCGTGCTGAAAAGAGGCATTCGCCTCAATGCGGTGGTGTGTACTTGCCGAGCTCGGCTTTCTCGGTCACGGGATAGTGACCGAGCTCCCGGCCTGGTCCTGTGATCCAAGCATTTGATTAGAATAGCCAAGATTCGATCGCATCTCACTTGACTGCTGTGAGAGCTGCAACATCGGGGATAGCTCCGCGATCGAGCCGAACTGGAATAATAAGTGTGGCTCGAGTTCTCCCTTATTTTTGATAAGGGAGATTCCCGCGTCGTTCATTCGAGATATGATCCGAAGACTTTGCAAAGATCCCCCTCCCAACGCCAGAAAATCATCGTGGATCCCAACGGACTTAACCTCCAGTACCTCGGCCCAAATTCTGGCCATGATTTGTTCGAGGTCGTTCCGAGGAGCAACATAAGACTCGTTCGTAACGACGGTTGGGCGGGGCAGATCAGGTAGGAGATCCACGGCGATCTTGCCGCTATCGTTCAGGGGGAGCGCCTCAAGAAAGCCAAATCGTTCCGGTATCATATACAATGGTAAGCAGGTCTTCAGGTGACGAATCAAACTTTCACGCGTCAGCTCGCATCTGGGCTTGGGCACAATGTGAGCGGCCAGAAATTGGTGCGCACCTTCTTCCCGAAGCAGCACGAATGCTTGCCGTACACCAGGATGATCCAGCAGCGAGACCTCGATTTCACCTGGCTCTACACGGAATCCGCGAATTTTGATTTGACGATCCAACCGCCCAAGGAATTCTAATTGCCCGTCGGAAGTCCATCGTGCGAGGTCACCGGTCCGATAGATTTGCTCGGGAGTTTGTCCGTCGAGCGAGAGGTATTCGAAGGGTCTGGATCCTTCTACCGCTTCGCCGAGGTAACCCTCCGCCAGCATCGGTCCGCCCAGGCAAAGCTCACCTGGAACGCCGGTAGCCACAAGATTCTTATGCTGGTCCAGCACGAGCACTCGTGACCCAGGTTTAGGCCGACCGATTGGAATGGATTGAGAAGGATCGCGTTCCGTCACGTCGCAGGTCGTCGCCGTGATCACTCCTTCCGTGGGCCCGTACGCGTTAAGCAATCGGACGGAGGACTGGGACCACTTTGGTAACATGGTATTGGGGAACTGATCTCCACCGACGATCAACATTCGGAGGTTGGTCCCCGCCTGAACGTATTGACTGCACTCGGTAAAGAAGCTCGGTGGAACATTCGCGACGGTGATCCGTTCATTCGCGACCTCGCGCCAGAAGCCACTACCGGAATACATGGTGTCGGGCCGCACCACCACTGCCGCCCCTAAAGACCAGGGAAGCAGAAGTTGTTCCAAAGATGGGTCGAAGGTCATCTCGGAGAACTGGAGGACCCGGTCGGCGTTGGTCATCGCGTAAACAGACGCCATGGAACTAACATGCCAGCAGAGCGCACGATGAGAAACCATCACCGCCTTGGGAACCCCACTGGAGCCTGAGGTGTAGATGATGTAAGCAATGGTTTCGGGGGCGAACGCCGGTTTCAATGCGTTAGTTGGCGACGAGGACGTTCCTTTTCCCGCTTTGATCTGCCCCCATTCTAGAGTTTCATGCGGGACAACCAGAGTTGTACTGGCGGCGAGATCCTCGATCGTTTCGCGTCGTCGGCTCTCTGTGATGACCAGCCTTGGCTGACATTCCTTGAGGATGATCTCGAGGCGCTTGGTTGGCGAATCGGGTGCGACTGGCACAAACGCGGCGCCACATTTCAATGCCGCCAGCAAGCAAACTGATGCCATGGGGCGCCGCTGCAAGCAAACAACCACCTTGTCACCAGGCTGGACGCCTAGCTCCTGGAATCGACGCGCCACAATGCTGGACCAGGCCTGCAGGTCGGAATAGGTCCATCTTTGAGCTCCGAAGCTCATCGCCGTCGATTCAGGATGATGCGCAACGGCCGCGTCAAAGCATTCATCGTAGCGCAGCCAGGCAGGGGGTGGCATCGATGTACCGAAAGACCAGGCACTCAACTGCTCTCGCTCGACAGGTGAGATATACTCGTAATCGGCTATGGGACGTGAGGGGTTGGCAATAACCGATCGGAGCAATTGAATGAAATGATGACCAAGTCGTCTGGCCGCGTCATCACTGAGGAGCTTGCGATCGTATTTGATCAACGCGCTGAAAAGTTTCGGGGAGTCGTAAACCTCAAAGGTCAGGTCAAACTGTCCTTCCTGCTGGTCGAGTTGGTACGCCTGAGCTTTGAGCCCCCCCCATTCGATCGTTTCCTCCGCATCCTCGAAGAGCTGTCCGACCTCGGTCGCGCCTTGAGGTTTTTGGAGACCGAACATCATGCGGCAGAGCGGTGGCGCATTCGAGGCCCGGACCGGATTGAGTCGATTGACCAGGAGGGAAAAGGGGAAATCACCGGCCTGCATTGCCCCTAGGAGACGTTGCTTAGTTTGCTGGACGAGTTCCTGGAAGAGAGTCTGGCCGCTGAGCTGGCTACGAATGGGCAAAATATTAACGAAATAACCAATGTTTTGATCAAACTGACGCTGAGATCGTCCATTGGTTGTGGTACCAAGGACGAAGTCTTGCAGTCCACTATAGCGATAGATCAGCGTTTGGAGGGCCGCCATCAGTGTGGCGAATGGGGTAGCGCCCAATGACTTCGCCAATTGACGAACGGCTGAGCTCAGTTGCTCATCGATCTGGAATCCGTGAGTCGCGCCTCGACGCTCACCGAGCCGATTGCGTGCGAAAGTCCAGGGAAGTTCAGCCGGGACGGGGTCCCCTTCGAGTTGGGTCTTCCAGAATTCCCACTGTTTCTTTCCTTCCTCCCTCTCAACCAACGCACGCTGCCATTTTGCGAAATCGGAGAACTGTGAAGACAGAATCGGGAGCAAACAGACCTGGCCGGTTGATTCCGCCTCATACAACTGCTGGAGTTCCTTCTGCAATATCCAGAGCGAGAATGCATCGAAGATAATATGGTGGAAAATCAGGAGGAGCACATGCCTATCAGCCGCTTGATGGAACAGACGTGCTCTGTGTGGTGATCCAGCTTGAAGGTCGAACGGAATCGCATACTCGGACTGTACCAGCTTCAAGAGCGCATCTTCGTCCAACTCAGATGCGTCAATCACTCGAAAGTCTAAGGTTGGCTGGGTTTGAACATCAACCTTCAATCCGCCCTCTCGCTGGACGAAGGTCGATCTCAGTAGCTCGTGACGAGACTGCAACTTGTTGAGCGCGATTCGTAAGGAATCCACACATAGAGGAGAAAGAATCCGGAGCGTCGCCGCCGTATTATACGCGGCGCTCGAGGGGTTCGCTCGATTCAAGAGCCAGAGGGCCTCCTGGCCATAAGTTGCCTCAAATGTGTGAACCGTCGTTTCGTCCGCGGCGACCTGGGCCTTCACAAGTTTGATGAGATCTTGTTTGCATCGTTTCATTGATGCAATCAGCTGTGGCGTTAGTGCCCCGGGTGGAGCCGTAAAGGAGAGTAGATCTCCATTCACGAAAATCTTTACCTGACGGTGCATCAACTCTTGATAGATTTCTTCGCACGTCATATTGAGCCTTCCACCCATTCCTGGTTTGATGCGCCGGAAGGAATAGAATCCGCGTCTCGATCAAGAGAATGCTCCATCGCGGGTCCATTCAGGCCATGCTCGACAATCTCCGCTAACGTAATTCCACCCAGTAAACGTTCCAGCGGAAGCTTAATCCCATGGTCTTTCTCCAGATCATCCATGAGTAGCATGGCCATCATGGAGTCGAATCCCAGGCTTTCAAAGGGTGCGTTTGTGTCGATCTCTTTGATGTCGCATCCAAGAAGTTGCGAAATTCTGTATTTTAAGTATAGCGTAAGTTTCTCATCATGAGGTGCTGTATCACTTGTGAAATCGAAAAGGTTTTCGTTTTTGGAAAACTCTGTCAACATGTCATGTTGGCGATGACCGGAATTCGGTGTACTAGATGAAGTGGGCTTGACAAGTTTCAGTTGAATTTGATCGATCGAAGCGACGAGTTTGTGAGCGGCGTTGAAGATGAGCAGATAAAAAACCTGCTCGTCGTCGCTCAGCAATTGCCCATCGCTTCCACCTCGTCGACCCACCACATGCCAAGATCCTTCCGAGCCGGCCTCGTCTTGACAATCCCACCCGTACCAGCGGTAACTACCGATCGACAGCGGAACCCATAGCCCTGGCTC